>Ga0078972_1001167_pt1 | contig 101747 bp, 82 predicted proteins | sample YelNatPaOPGAMG01_FD_67568 | JGI IMG/M metagenome (GOLD analysis project Ga0078972, IMG submission 67568) | Hot spring thermophilic microbial communities from Obsidian Pool, Yellowstone National Park, USA - OP-RAMG-01 (SPADES assembly) (version 2) | ecosystem: Environmental > Aquatic > Thermal... | reverse complement strand
GGAGGGTCTGCGATGAAACACCAGAATTTCTGGCTACGCTTGATTGGCTTGGTGGTGATGCTTGGATTGCTGTCCTCGGCCGGGGGCGCGCCCGTCCAGGCGCAGGACCCCCAACCGCCGCGAGCGCCCACCCCTCCCCCCCTTAGCCAGGTCCATGATCCATTGAAGGACGCGCAAAGCACCACCGGTCCGGTCCCACCATCTGGTGCACTGTTATCCCCGTCCCATGCTCCGTCGGCCACAGCAGTGACCCTGGATGTTCCCGCCTATTCTTGGCGGCATGGCTGCGGACCTACCGCCGCGGGTATGGTCATTGGGTATTGGGATTCTCATGGTTTTCCAGCGCTCATCTCAGGGGATGCATGGACGCAAACGCCTGCGGTGAACGAGGCAATAGCGAGTTCAAACGGCATCCAATCCCATTATACCGATTATGTGCTGCCAATGGAGACCGGCAGCGAAAGCGAGCCTTTACCCGATAAATCAGAGCCTCCTGTCGGCGATGAACATCCCAGCAATAGCCTGGGAGATTTCATGCATACGTCTTGGAGTGCAGATGGAAATTTTTATGGCTGGAGCTGGTTCAGTGGTGTAGCTCCTGCATTTTCCGGATATGTCAATTATGTCAATCAAACAACGGGATCGCATTATGCCGCAATCACACATAATTACTATATGTCGGATGGTTCTTTAAACTGGAGCCTGTTAAAAAACGAGATCGATGCCGGCCGGCCAGTCGTTTTTCTGGTTGATTCTAACGGCGATGGTTATACGGATCATTTCGTAACCGTTCGTGGTTACGATGAGTCAGGCGGTGTTCAATATTATGGGGCTAATAATACCTGGGATACACTTAGCGAGCCTCATTGGTACGAGTTTGGTCCGATGCAGATTGGAAAACCCTGGGGGGTCTATGGCGCAATCACATTGCAGCTAAAAGATCTGTCCTCGTTGGACCATTCTGTATTCCTTCCGTTGATCTTCGGCCCATCTCCAGACCTGAGGCTACAATCCTACAGCGTTTATGACGGAACGGAGGATTATTATTTTTCATTTGGCAACGGAGATCATCAGCCAAATCCAGGAGAGACGATCTATTTAGAGGTGAACATCAAGAATTTTGGTACCGGAAAAGCCCTGGATGTGTTTGCTTCTTTATCTACAACCGATCCATATGTCAATGCCTATCCTGCTTACGATGGTTACGAATGGATGGACACGTACATAGACCAGATTGATCCTGGATCCTCAGAGAATGCCGGTTTCCGCCTGCTCATAAATTCGAATACGCCCAGCGGTCATACCATACCTTTTCATCTGACAGTGAGGGATAGCGAAGGGAAAATTTGGGCCTTCGACTTTTCATTGGTGGTTAACGGCTTCGACGCTACCCCTCCTGAAGTATTGTGGGCCGATACCTGGCCGAAACTAATGTCTGTCTCTCAACCCACTTATATTTACGCCTTCGTCCTGGAGCCGGGGACATTGAAGTCTGTAACTGCTAAGGTTTACAAGACTACATCTTCTACCCCCGTCGCAACGCTGACGCTCTACGATGACGGCTCTCACGGCGACTCCATGGCAGGTGACCGCTGGTTCGTCAACCAATTTACACCTTCTACAGCCAATGACTTCTATGTGGACGTGAGCGCCACTGATTCCAGCAACAATACCCAGACACGCGGTAAGATGGTGGGATTCTCTTCCAAGGGATTTACAGCGACCAGCAACAAACTATTGGTCCTCGACCAACAGTCCTACAACGAGGTCAATGTGTATTACACAGGAGCCCTGAGTGCCAATGGCTACACCTATGACCTGTGGGATGGTTTCTATCGCGGAGAACTGGACACCAGTGTGCTGAGCAGCTATGTAAATGGTGTCGTCATTTATGCTATGCCGAACTCGGGCTGGCTGACGGATGATTCCAGTGACGTCCGCGATGGATTGAAGAGCTACCTGGACAGCGGCGGCCGCCTTTTCATTACCGGCCAGGACATTGGATTTTACTTCAATTTGCTGAGCGACGAGAGTTTTTACACCGATTATCTGCGCGCCAACTACCTGGTAGACGACACAAATTTGAGCCGGTTAAATGGTGTCTTAAATGATCCGATCAGTGATGGCCTCAGCTTGTCAATCGCAGATGGCGATGGAGCGAATAATCAAGTCTGGCCTGATGGCATCTCCGCGCTAAGTCCGGCAGTCCCCATCCTTTACTATGATTCGTCCAGCGGAGCGACGGACGCGGATCGTTCCGAAGGCAGCATACCATTCCTGAAAGAAAAGCCACAGGGAAAATATATTGCAACCCCTTCGTCCGAACCGATAGCGGGTGCATTGCGGGTCGAGGAGAACGGCCATCGAGTGGTGTATTTCTCGTTCGGCTTCGAAGCCATCAATGGTGCGGCTGGAGATACACGCGCGCAGGTTTTAAAACGGGTTATAGACTGGCTTACCCGATGATAAAGTTGTTAGGTCGATTGATTGCCTCCGGCTAGCCCGGAGGCAATTTGTTATATCGCAACAGCAGCCTTAGCTTTTTACAAATATGAAATAAGTTCAAATCGCAAAATCCTTATAGCACACCCTTCGGGATGAAATAAAAAAGACTATAATCACATCGCTCATCTTCCTGGCATTCACTCTGCTTATGCAAAGGAGTGGATTTATGAGTTCCTTCTCCCCCAAACACGGCCTCAGCACAATCGTTACCCACCTCGGCGAGGGCAAAGACCCGGCCCACGCCCACGTCGCCCCCATCTACCAGACCTCCACCTTCGACTTTCCCGACGTGGCCACTGGCGCGGCCATCTTCCGCGGCGCGGCCACGGGTTACATTTATACCCGCCTGGACAACCCCAACCTGGACCTGCTCGCCGCCAAGATCGCCGCCCTCGAGGGGCTGGACCTGCTGCGCGCCCGGCCGGACGCCGACCCAGCCGATGTGGTGGACTGCCAGCCTTTCGCCTCCGGGATGGCTGCCATCTCCGCCGCCATCCTTGCCCGCGTGCAGAGCGGCGATACGGTCATCGCCCAGGCGTCGCTTTACGGTTCCACCTACACCATCCTGAGCCGCCACGCCCAGCGCTATGGCATCCGCACCGTGTTCCTGGAAGACCCATCTCTGGAAAATTGGGAGCGCGCCTTCCGCGAGCATCCCCAGGCGAAGCTGGCCTATGCCGAATCGCCTGCCAACCCCACCATGACCGTGGTGGACCTGGCCGGCGTGGCCGAGATCGCCCACCGCTACGGCGCCTGGCTGGTGGTGGACAATACCTTTGCCTCGCCCTATTGCCAGCGCCCCCTCAGCCTGGGCGCCGATGTGGTGGTCCATTCCCTGACCAAGTACCTGTCGGGGCATGGCGTCATCGTCGGCGGGGCGGTGGTGAGTTTGCACCCCGAATTCATCCGCCGCGAGATCTTTGCCATGATCAAGGATTACGGCGGCGTCCCCAGCCCGTTCGACGCCTGGCTGGCCAACCTGGGCCTGAAGACCTTCGAACTGCGCATGCAACGCCACTGCGAGAACGCCATGCGGGTCGCGCGTTTCCTGGAGACCCACCCCCAGGTGGCGCGGGTCAATTACCCCGGCCTGGAGAGCCATCCCGGCCACGCCATCGCCAAACGACAGATGTCGGCCTTCGGCGGCATGATGTCCTTCGAACTGAAGGGCGGCTACCCCGCGGGGGTGGCCATGATGGAGCGCGTGCGTGTGGCTACCCTGGCGGTCAGCCTGGGCAGCGTGGACACGCTGATCGAGCACCCCGCCAGCATGACCCACAGCAACGTGCCGCGCGAGGCGCGCGAGAAGGCCGGCATCACCGACGGCCTGGTGCGCCTCTCGGTCGGCATCGAGAATGTGGAGGACATTCTGGAGGACCTGGACCAGGCGCTGGGCGGATAAACGGGTTGTGATAGCACGCACCAGCGCACCATTGACATCTCAACCCGGAGGCAATATACTAGATGACAGTAAGATAACCTTCGGGGCAGGGTGAGGGCGCCTGGCGCCCAATTCCCGATCGGTGGTAAAGCCCACGAGCGCGACAACAAGCGCATGATCCGGTGAAACTCCGGGGCCGACGGTACAGTCCGGATAGAAGAAGGTGAGAAACAGGCCGATCTGGCCGTTTCGCAATCCTCGCGCCCCGAAAACCATTCGTTTTCGGGGTTTTTCGTCCGATCCGCAGTGCATCCTGCCCTGAAGAGGTTGCGTGCGTAATCCGCCGCACATTTTCAGGGTTTTTGTTTGCCGTAACGAAGGAACGGTTATGGACCTGGTTCAAAAAGAGAGTCTCCCCGCCAGAGCCGCCCGTCGCCTGGGGATCGCGCGTTTCGCCCTGCTGCTGGTCTCGGCCCTGGCTGCTCTGGGGTTGTGGGAAGCGCTGATTGTGATCTTCCGCTACCCGCCTTTCATCCTGCCCGGGCCAGACCTGGTCTGGGCGCGTTTTCTGCGCTCCCTGGCCGACGGCAGCCTGGCGCTCAACTCCCTGGTGACGCTGGAAGAGGTGCTGCTCGGCCTGCTGCTGGGCACCAGCCTGGCCACTGCTATCGGCTATTTGTTGGCCAAGTCGCGCACGGTGGAACGCCTGCTCTCGCCATTCCTGGTGGCCAGCCAGGCCATCCCCATCGTGGCGATCGCTCCCCTGCTGGTGATCTGGTTCAAACCGGGCATACTCTCCAAGGTGCTGATCTGCGCTCTGATCGTTTTCTTCCCGGTGTTGGTCAACACGGTGGTGGGTCTGCGCGCCGTGCCCGACAGCCTGCGCGACCTGATGCGCTCGCTGCGTGCCACCCCCGTTCAGATCCTTTATCACCTTGAGATCCCCGCCGCTCTACCCGTTTTTCTGGGCGGGCTGCGCATTGGCGCCACGCTCTCCGTGATTGGCGCGGTGGTGGGCGAATTCGTCGGCTCAGACCGCGGGTTGGGCTTCCTGGTCACCATCGGACGCGGCCAGTACGACACCGCGCTGGTATTTGTGGCGGTCTTCGCTTTGGTGATTATGGCGCTGGCGCTCTACGGCCTGGTCAGCCTGCTGGAAGCGCGCCTGCTGGCCTGGCAGCCCTGGCGCCAGCCGGAGCGTTGAAAGAATGCGCCCATTCCTGCAATCAATCTGCCTCGAAAGGAGTACTGCCTCATCATGCTTCGCCGTATCGCTTTGATCCCTCTGGCCGGCCTGCTGTTGGTGGGTTGCGTCGGAGCGCCCGTCCCCACAGCCACAGCCACCCCAGCCGCGCTGGTGAAGATCCGCCTGCCGGTGGGCTACATCCCCAATGTGCAGTTCGCCCCCCTCTATGTGGCCATCGACAAAGGGTACTACCGCGCCGAAGGTCTCGATGTCAGCCTGGATTACAGCCAGGAGGTGGACAGCACCGCGCTGACCGGCGCCAACCAGGTGCAGTTCGCCATCGTCTCCGGCGAGCAGGTGCTGCTGGCCCGCGCCCAGGGGCTGCCGATCGTGTATGTGATGGCCTGGTACCAGCAGTATCCCGTAGGGGTCGTCTCCATGGCGTCGTCCGGCATCCGCACTCCCCAGGATTTGCGCGGCAAGCGCGTCGGCCTGCCGATGCTCTCCGGCGCCAGTTACATCGGGCTGCGCGCCCTGCTTTCCGCAGCCGGTTTGAAGGAGCAGGACATCACCCTGGATGTGATCGGCTTCAACCAGGTGGAGGCGCTGGTGGCCGGTAAAGTTGACGCGGCGGTGATCTACGTGGCCAACGAGCCGGTGCAATTGCGCGCGCGCGGCTACGACGTCAATGTCATCAAGGTCTCGGATATCATGCAGCTCGCCGGCAACGGGCTGATCACCAACGAGACCACCTTGAAACAGGATCCTGACCTGGTTCGGCGCATGGTAAAAGCCACGCTGATGGGCTTGCGCGATACGATCGCTAACCCTGATGAGGCTTACCAGATCAGCGCCAAATACGTGACAGGCCTCTCCCAGGATACTGGCGGCATCCAGAAGCAGGTCCTTCTGGCCTCGATCGATGAGTGGAAGGCCGACCGCCTGGGTTATACCCCGCCGCAAGCCTGGGAAAACATGCAGAAAGTGCTGCTGGACATGGGTCTGCTCACCAAACCGCTTGACCTGAGCCAGGCTTACAGCAATGATTATTTGCCCTGAGCTTATGGCGCACAAAACCGATTCCACCCATGAGACTAAACCCGACCTACGGCCCGCCTTGAGTGTGCGTGACCTGAGCGTCGTCTTCCCGAACGGGAACGGCGGTCTGCAGGCTTTGCGCGAGGTCAGCTTCGACGTCTATCCGCAGGAGTTCGTGTGCGTGCTGGGTCCTTCGGGCAGCGGCAAGACCACCCTGCTGCGCGCCATCGCCGGGCTGCTGACGCCCACCTCCGGGCGGGTCATCTTTCCGCAGAGCGGCGACGATGGCGCCCGTCCGCGCATCGGCTATGTTTTCCAACAGGCCAACCTGATGCCCTGGCGAAGCGCTCTGGAGAACGTCACCCTCCCCCTGGAGCTGTCCGGTGTGCCCAGGGAACAGGCGCGCCTTCGCGCGGATGAGCTGATGGACCTGGTGGGGCTGCACGGCTTTGAAGATAACTGGCCGCGCGACCTCTCCGGCGGTATGGCTCAGCGCGTGGCCATCGCCCGTGCGCTGATCCACGATCCCAGCCTACTGCTGCTGGACGAACCTTTCGGCTCGCTTGACGCACTGACGCGCGAGCGCATGGGCGCCGAGCTGTTGCGCATCTGGCAGCTCAGCCGCAAGACGGTCATCATGGTGACGCACTCGCTGTCCGAGGCGGTCTTCCTGGCGGATCGGGTGCTGGTGCTCACTCCACGGCCCGGCCATGTCAGCCTGGATTTAACCATCGATCTGCCCCGCCCACGGGAAGAGGAGATGAGGTACACAGAGCACTTCGGCGCCCTCGCCCGGCGCTTAAAAGCCGCCATCGTATAAATAACCAAGAAACATTAAACGGGGCTGGACTTTAGGGAATAAAATTCGGGGCGGGTTGATCCGTATCGCCGCTCTTCTTTTATTCTGGGGGCAGAGAAGAGCAACTCAGCTCGCTCCGCGCGGCGGTCACTGCTGCCTGCTGATCCGCGCCGGAAGGCGTCGTCCTGGCGATGCGCTCCCATGTGGCGCACAGCATCGGCCGCATCAGTGGGGTGATCTGCGCCGATTCGCGCGTCAGCCTGAGGGCCTCCTGCCAGCGCCCGACGTGAGCGTAGCCCTCCAGGAACACCACCCGCTCGTCGGCTGCATTCGGGTAATCGTTGATGCTGAAAGCCTTGTCTCCCAGGCTGGCCACCTCCTGCCAGTCGCCGAGCTGGCGGGCGAGCTGGGCCTTCTCGAAGTAGTAGCACCAGCCGTGGGCCGGCTCTGGAGCGAAGAAACGCGTCAGGAAGGGCGTGGTCACCGCCGGCCCGCTGCGGATCAGCTCGGTTGGCTTCGACAGGTGCATGGCCGATTTCACGTCCTGGGTTATTTCTGGAGCGCCGGCATCGTAGACCGGATCCACCACCCGCAGACAGCCGGGCGGGTTGTAGTAGATCACCAGCGCCTTCGATGTCGTCCCATCGAAGGCTGCGGCGAGATAGTCCTGGTGAATCGGGAGCCCTTCTTCCAGGCCGCTGAGCGCGCGCCCGAGGCGCAAATTGATAAAGTAATACATAAAAGACATCTGCTGGGTGTGGTTGTCCGGCGCGTACATCCAGTTTAATGGTGCGGTGATCGAGTTGTCGCTCTCGTATTTGAAGCGGTATTCCGCAGACAGGAAGATGGTGCCCGGCTGAATGTACGGCGCGCGCCAGCTCAACTGCCAGAAGAAGTTGCGCTGGTCGCGCGTGTCCAGGCGGTGGGCGTTGGCGTTTTGAAATTGGACGCTCACCGCCAGACCGATTGCCAGGCCCAGCAACCCCACCCGCAGGGCCCGTGTGGGCAGCAGGTTGAGGATGCCCGCCAGCAGCAGGCTTGTACCCAGCATCAGCGGCACGGTGAAGCGGTCGTTAGGGAAAACCAGCCCGATGCCCAGCCCAGTCACCCAGAAAGGGATGCCGCCCAGGAACAGCGCGGCTATTCCCAGCAGAACCGCCTCGAGTGACCAGCGCCAGGTCTTCGGCCCATGGGAGGCGCTGGCCGGATCGCCGGAGCGCAAGATGGCGGCGAAGATGGCCACGCCGAGGGCTACTGCGATGGTCAGACCGACCAGCAACGCCAATGTCTTCCCGGTGAAGATCGGTATGAATTTCAGCCCAAAAGCCAGCCACCACGCCTGGCCGGTCACCTTCCACAGGTCGGCCAGCACGGTCAGGGCAAGGCTGAGCAGACCTGCGTTAGGGCCCTGAGCGAGCTGGTCCAGCACTTCGGGCTGGTAGGTGGGGAATTTGAAGATCGCCAACCGCCAGAAGACGTAGACGGCCACCACCGCCAGATAAGGCAGCCAGATGCGCAGGGTGCGGAGGGCGCGTCTGCCGATGGAAAGTCCGCGGCCGTCCAGCGCCAGCCAGATGAGCAGCGGGCGGATGAATTCCAACCCAAAGAAATATTCCAGCGTGAACAGGTTAATCATCGAGCCAGCCAGCGCCAGGCCGGTCAGCGTACGAGCCCGCTCCGGCCGGCGGATGGCGGCTATCGTGGCCCCGAGGGAAGCCAGGAAGATGGTCATCACCAGGAACATGTGCCCGAAGGTGATGGCGATCGACTGCTCGCCGAAGCCCGGGTAGACCAGGAAGAGCAAAGCCGTCCAGGCCGCTTGCTGCGGCCGCGCCGGCCAGAGCTGCCGCAGCGCCCACCACAGCGCCACAGCGCTCATCCAGCGCCAAAAAAGCGCGAAAATCTGCCACAATAACGGGTTTTGACCCAAAACGGGGGTGGTGACCTTGTAGATCAGGCCCCAAAATGGCCGGTTGGTCGAGAAGTAGCGCGTCAGTCCAGGATTGCCAAAGGTGCGCGTGATCCAGGCGAAGGCCCAGTCGTCCCAGTAAAAACTGAGAGTATTGGCCAGCAGCCCGTATGCCAGGATGGCGACGCCCAGCAAGACCAGGGCCACGCTCCAGGGAGGCAACTGGAGCCTGGAGAGACGCGCGCGTGAATTCATTCTGTGTGAGGCCAGATGGATTTAATAAGATAAGTGGGCCGGTGCTTCACTTCCTGGAAGATATAGCCCACGTACACGCCGATGAAGCCCATAAGGATCATCAGGATTCCGCCCACCACCAGCAGCATAAACATGAGCGAGCTCCAGCCAGGGGCCAGCCCGCTCTGCAGCCCCCGCACCCAGAAACTCAGCACGTAGATCACCTCGATCACTGCCAGGACCAGGAAGAAGACGCCCAGTGAAATGCCAACATACAGGGGGACAAGGGAGAAAGAGAAGGTCGCATCCAGGGCCAGCTTGAGCATCTTGCGCAGGGTGTATTTCGACCTCCCACCAAGACGCTCTTGTTGTGTGTAGGGGAGAATCACGCTCCGATAACCGACCCAGGCCACCATGCCGCGTAAAAAGCGGTGGTACTCGGGCATTTTGCGCAGCGCCTCGACCACCTGGCGGCTGATCAGGCGGAAATCAGCCGCGCCGGGGATCATGCGCGTGTTGGCCACCACGTTGATCAGGCGGTAAAAGCCGTCGGAGGTGAGGCGCTTGAAGGTCGAAGGTCGGCCCGGCTCTACACGTTGGGTGAGCACGATATCATAGCCGCTCAGCGCCAGAGCGATCATCTGGGGGATCATCTCGGGCGGGTGCTGGCCGTCGCCATCCATCGTGAGGGTGTAATCACCCTGGGCCTGATCCAGGCCTGCTGTGAGAGCCGCCTGGTGACCAAAATTGCGGCTCAGCTCGATCACCGCCACGCGCGCGTCCTCGTGGGCAATCTCTGCCAGACGCTCGGCGGTGCGGTCGGTGGAGCCGTCGTTGACGTAAAGGATGCGAAAGCGGTACGGCAGACCGTCGATCACGCCACGTAAATTGTGATGGAACGCGGCGACGATCCCCTCCTCGTTGTACACGGGCACCACGATATCGATGGCTGGCTGTTGATCACCCATGGATTTCCTTGGATCCGCAAGATGGATCTCCCCCTTGTATTGTACCAAATTCCGCTAAAATTATTGAAAGCGCCTCCTCTCAATCGTCGAAAGGGCATTTTTTGGATCTGAGTCAACGACCGGTGCAAAAAGTTCTCCGAGGAAGGGTGTATTTCCTTCTTTTGGCGATCCTCCTCACCGCCTGTGTACGGTTTTACCAGGCCGTTGATTATGCTCGCCTGAGGTGGCTCAGTCCTTCTCAGCGCCTTGTCGTGGAAGGCGATCGGTTGGCATCTGAAGGCCGGGCATCCGAAGCCTTGCTCGCCTATCAACAAGCGGTTGACCTGGACAGCCGCAATGGTGAAGCGCTGTCCAGGCTGGGGCGGGCCTATGCCGCTCAGGGTCGTCGCCGCACGGCGCTGCGCTACCTTGAGCAGTCCCTCGCACTGTCGAGGGATGACCAAACATTGGTCGCGTTGGTCGCGTCCTTACGGACGGCGTCGAACCCGACTGGTAATCTGCCGCTTGCCTGGATGTATCTCGAAACCGCTGCGCAGCCCACCGGCGTGTGCTCGGCGGAAGGTCAGGTGCTTGTGGCCTGGGAATCCGGGCAAATCGCCTCTCTGGATGCGGCAGATGGGCGGATGCTCTGGCAAGTAATGCTCCCAACTTCGCTGACCTCGGCTCCGGCTGCCGGCGACGGGCGGGTATTTGTGGGCGCTCAGGATGGGTCTTTATATGCCCTCTCGGCAGTCGATGGACATCAGCTCTGGAAAGTGACCACCCATGCGCCGATATACGCCCCCGCGGCGCTTGAAGGCGGACGCGTCATTCTTGCCTCCAGCGATGGCTCGCTGTATGCCCTGGCCGCCCGAGACGGCTCTCCCCTCTGGACATTCACCACCGGCGGCCCGCTCCACGCGCGCCCGACGGTAGCCGGCGGCAGCGTGTTTGCCGGCAGCAATGACGGACGCCTGTATGCCCTGGATGCGGCTACCGGTCGGCTTATCTGGCCGTATGGCGCCCCTACGGATGGTCCGGTGGAAAGCACCGCCTCGGTGCTCGAGGATCGCGTGGTATTTGGCAGCGGCGACAGCCGGGTCTATGCCTTCTCGGCCGCTTCAGGTGGGGAGTATTGGCGCTACTCGACCCCGGATAGCGTCTTTGCCCAACCCCTCGTCGAGGGGGATAGCGTTTACGTGGCCTCCTTCGGCGGCGTCTTGGCTGCCCTCGACCTGCTCACCGGACAACCGCGCTGGGCGCTGCACGGCCAGCCGCCCGTGCGCTTCACGCCAGCCCTGGCCGGCAACGCGCTTTACTTCGTCGGCGAAAGGGATGCCAACCTGTATGCGCTGGATAAGGTGGACGGTCGTATGCTGTGGAAAATGGATACCGGCGACTGGTTCGCCGCGGGGCCAACGGTTATGGATGGGCGCCTTATTCTGGCTGGCAAGGACGGCGCGGTCCTGGCTTATCGTCTTCCTTAGACAGACTGCCTTGGCTCAACATGAATGGCGCTGCCCGCTACCGGGCAGCCGCTTTCACAGCGCCCGCAGCCGGTGCAGCGTTGGGGATCCACCGTAACCCTCCCCTGATAGGCAATGGCAGCCGAGTTCAGGCAGGCTTCAACACACACCAGACACTTGACCCCCTGATTCCACGCCAGACATTGATCGCGCTGCACCCGCGCCAGGCCAATCTTCAGCTCCTCCGGTCTGATTGGCCGCAAGGCGCCGACCGGGCAGACCTGTGCGCACAGATCAGGGCAGCTCAGATTCAGCGCACATCCCCCGTTGCGTGGAACAAACATGGGCGTGCCTATTCCCGCCAGGCCTGCCTCCAGAAAAGCCGGCTGCAGCGCGCCGGTCGGGCAAACGCGGATGCATTCCTGGCACAAAATGCACGTGCGCACAAAATTTGCTTCAGGCAGTGCGCCGGGCGGGCGCAGGACTTGCTTTGCACCCGTCAGCTCGACCAATGGAGTCGCCGCCAGGCCGGCCGCACCAGCAACCACTCCGGTCAGCACCTGACGGCGGGTAATCCGTTTCTGCGCGTAAATTTCGGCTTTGGCGTAATGACCGGATAGTCGAGCGCTTCCATCTGCGCCGCGTTCCACGCCTTCGCGCACCCAACGGCGCGAAGCCAGCGGCCCAAAACCAAAGGTCACGCTGCCCCTCGGACAGATGTCCCGGCATTCCAGGCAAAAGGTGCAGTCGCTGTAGCGGGTGTCGTGAGGATCATCGGGAATGGCGCGCATCGGGCAGGCTCGACGGCAATCGCCGCACGCGTTGCAGGTTGTGCTGACGCGCCGATTGAACAGACTCCTGCGGGAGACCAGGCTGAGCAGTGCCCCCAGCGGGCACAGGTTGCGACACCAGAAACGAGGCTGCCACCACTCCAGGGCCCACAAGGCCAGGAAGATCAGTGAAAACCCGGGCAGCCACACGCGCAAGGCCGGCTCACCCAAAGCCAGCCATTCGCCTGCAATGGTGGTAGAAATACGCTGGAAGATGACCAGCGGGTCAATCGCCCCTAACCATTTTAGAGAAAAGGCTGCGCCAATCGTGACCGCGGCCAGCAGATAATATCGCCAGGTCAGATTCTGGCGGAAAAGCTTCCACCTTGACGGACGACGGTGTTTGCCCCGCCAGAATGCCAGCGCGCTGAGCAGGTCGAATATCGTCCCCAGCGGGCAGACCCAGCCGCAAAAGCTCCGCCCCATGATCAGACTGAAGGCAAGCAGGAATAACGGCGCGCCCACAATTAGCCAGGGCCAGTTGCGCGCCAGAATTCCACCGCCCAGCAATAATGCATCCCAGGGCAACAACCACGAGGTCGAGGCTGGGGCAGGCAGGAAGGTCAAACGGCTGAGCAACGCCAGGCCAAGTGGATAGAGGAATAACCCCAGAAAACCGGCCTGAACCAGGGCGCGCGCCAGACGGTCGATGGCGCGGCTGGAATGCCCCTCATTGGCGTGCGCCCGGCTCATTCCCGCCCTCTTTGCGCTCCATACGGCGCAGGATGGCCAGTCCCAAACCGGCCAGGATCGCCGCCGCAGGGATCAATGCCCCGCTCAGATAGCGGCGCACATCCACCACCCCGCCGGCGGTGGATTCACCTTCCCTGCGAGAGGCATCCACAACCGCCGAGGCGTTCGCAGGCGTCGCCAGGGGCAGCGGTGTGGGTGTGGAACCGCGGAATGCCCCGCTCGAAAGTTGGGTTGTCTCCTGGGCGGTCTCGCCCCCCGTAACCGCGCTGGCGATGGCAACGGGCGCCTGTTCGAAAGATTGACCAGTGGTGAAGACCCGCAGGCGGCCTTCTTCGATGGCGTTTTTTAGATCGATGCGACCGATCCCACCTTCCGCCGCCCTGACCAGGAAGTTCACCTCCTCTGGGAGCTGGCCATAAAATTCTGTCAGTGCATACGTGTCGATCAGCGCCGGGTCCACGCCGGCGATGATTTGATCGGCCCGCCTGACGATATCTGGATCGGTTTCATCCGTTTCCGGCCCGGCGCACACGCGGTAGCTCCCTTTGGGCAGACGCACGCGCACGGCCTCCAGGATGTACAGGTGCGGTCGTATGGCGGAGGGAGTGTTGATATCCGCGATGCCCTGATCGAGATCGGCGTGCAGCAAGCCTGGGGCTTCCATCAGGCCCATCATGTTCTTCATCGTCAGGCTGACCTTGGTCACGTTATGCGTCTTTGCCACAGCCAGATTGATGCGCACATCTACTTCGGTGACGGCTTTCAGCACGCGCAGTTTCTTGAAGCTCTTGCCCTGAGGGAAATCCACCGGAGTGTAATAAGAGCGCGGGCTCTCCGTCCGGCTGGTGAACACCTTTTCCACGCCCAGCTCATCCACCGCCTGGCCGATGCCGTTAACGCGCAGGCATTCGGCCGCTCCTGGATCGATCGAGCAGTGATCCATCACCACAATCCGCGCTGCGCCGGCTGCCTGCAGCATGTGCACCAGTGCCTTGAGCACCTCGGGATCGGTCGAAGAGGCCGTGTGGGGTGGATAAGCCCAAGTGGCGTTGACCTTGATCCCCACCGATTGGCCTGGTTGGATGAAGCGCTCCAATCCGCCGAGACCATCCAGGGCTGTCTTCAAAATGGCTTCAGATGTGTCCTCATGGGTGCCTTTGGATACGGCCACCTCCGGAAGTTCGGCGGCGCGCACACGTAACCCGCGCAACACCGCTGGGACTCGTCCGCCTAGCCCCAGTAGTGCGGCGGCACCCACGGACTTTCGTAAGAATTCCCGGCGGGTGAACCTGGTCATTCTCCTCCCCGATATCAGTGCGAATTTACGCAAGTTCCCCTTTATGAGAGTCCTGCGCCCCCCAGGTCCCTTTTCTATTTCGGGACCTATCTTCGCTGCCTATTTTATCCGAATGAGCATGCTTTATTCGTCTATTCGCGGGCGGCTCCAGAAACAGCCATTCATGCCTTATTTGCAGCCAATTCATTATAGAGTATAGAGATAAAATTGACCTGCCGCAAGGACCTTTTGTCATCGTCATAGGCACCTGCTGCAGCGCAGCATGGAGCGGGAAGTTTTGCCTGTTTATTGGGCAGGAGATCGGATCTAGATAGCTCTCGATCATCGTTTAATGAATCCATGTCGCGCCCATCGGCTGGCTTTTTCAGTCCGCAGACGTCGGCGCCACGCTTGGAGTGGGCAGCGGAGTGGATGTTGCGGGCGTTTCCCGGGTCGGCGGCTGGTTCTTGGTGGGCGCTGCTGCCGGGGAGGTATCGGTGGGAGCAACCTTGGCCGGGCCGGGCGTGCAAACGCTCAGAACTAAATGCGTGAGAGGCGCGTGGGTCTTTATTAATTTCTCCTGTTGGAGGTAAGGCGCATTTCCGGTCGAGGTCGTTCCCGAAACCGGATAATTCGCCATCCAAGAAAGACGTTTGCCTTTCAGCCGGTAACATGACTTCCAATCGGAAAATTTCTCTGCTCCTCGTCGGTTGTTTATTCACTTATATGTCCTTTTCAAAGGGGAAATAATGACTTTGCGAAAAGGGGTCTTTACTACTTTAACATCCAGGACGCGCAAAGGTTGACATCTAATTTGTCAAATGATAAACTGAAAGTGGTTTCATATCCGTTAATTTTGAGTATAGTAAAAGGATGAACAAGAAAAAAAGCACTATATATGATGTAGCCAAGCACGCCGGGGTCAGTATTACTACGGTCTCCCGTGTCCTGAATGACCCTTTCAAAGTCAACCCAGCGACGCGTAAAAGAGTACTCACCGCCATTGATGCTTTGAGTTTTGTGCCGGCCGCAGAAGCGCGCGCCAGGACGAAGAAGGGGCGAATTGGGGTCATTACACCATTTTTTACTGCTCCATCTTTCATCCAGCGTATACGTGGGATTGCGAGTTCACTCCCCACGAACAAATTTGAACTCATTATTTACACGGTTGCCTCTACCGAGATACTCCGACAGTATCTTGCAACATTGCCTCTTACCGGCAACCTAGATGGATTGATTATTATCTCCCTCCCAATCAGTGATGCAGAAGCACGTTGGTTGATCAAGCACGAATTACCAACAGTGCTGATCGAATACCCACATCCCGATTTAAGTTGCGTCGAGATCGATGATGTGGAAGGTGGACGGATAGCGGCTGAGTATCTTATCAGAAAAGGTCATCGCCGCATCGCATTTCTGGGCGATACCGACTTGCCAGAATATGCCATACATCCGGTAAGTTTACGACTAACAGGGTTCCGCCAAACCTTGAGAGAATATGGCATTGAATTACCGGACGAATTTGTGCGCCTTGCGTCGTATACCCAGGAACAAACTCGTCAGGTTGCCATAGAATTACTCAGCCTACCCGAACCGCCCACGGCTATCTTTGCAGCCACTGATTTTCAGGCTTTGGGCGTGCTTAAAGTTGCTCATCAGTTGAATGTAAGAGTTCCGGAACAATTGGCGGTTATTGGGTTTGATGATCTTGATATGGCCGAATATGCTGATCTGACGACCATCAGCCAACATTTGGATGAATCGGGTAAACTGGCCGTAGAGATCCTTATTGCACAAATAGAATCCTCATCCCAATTACCAAGGCATGTGAAGATTCCCCTCAATCTCGTCGAACGAAAGACCGCCTAAAGGCCTATCCCTAGATGGAGTTACCATGACAGTGCGCAATAAAGTCCAACTAATCACCTACCCGGATTCGTTGGGGGGGAATCTGAAAATCCTAAGCCAAGTTCTAGACCAATATTTCCCAAACCTGTTTGAAGGGGGAATACACATTTTACCCCCCTACCCCTCTTCAGGGGATCGTGGTTTTGCGCCAATGAACCAAATGGAGATCGACCCAAGGTTCGGCACATGGGAAGATATCCAAAAACTCGGCAATAAATATCCTGTTCTCTTAGACTTGATCGTCAATCATATTTCTGCAAAATCACCCCAGTTTCGGGATTACCTGCAAAATGGGTCCGCTTCCCCTTATGCAGACATGTTCATACCTGTTGAAAAATTCTGGCCGGACAGAAACCCTCCCAGAGAGGAAATCGAAAAGATATTCTTGCGCCGGCCGACCCCCTTTTCTGACTACTTGATCGAAAAAACCGGAGAGGTAAAAACGCTCTGGACAACCTTCGGAAAAACTACCCCTTCAGAACAAGTGGACATTGATATAAATTCCTCAGTTACCAGGAATTATCTAGAGGAATGTTTCGCCAAATTTTATAAAAATAATGTAAAAATTGTCCGCCTTGACGCTGCGGGTTATGTAGTAAAAAAGATTGGCACTTCATGTTTTTTTGTTGAACCAGAGATTTATCAGTTCTTGGAATGGCTTAAAGGAATTGCAGAGCCCCTTGATATTGACCTGCTGCCCGAACTTCACGCTGATTTTCAAACCCAGGTAAAATTGTCCCAAAAAGGTTATTGGATATACGATTTCGTGCTTCCATACCTGATTCTTGAAGCCTTGCTATTTAAAAACAGCAAGAAATTGAAGGAGTATTTGGCAATTCGCCCACACAAGCAATTCACGATGCTCGATTGCCATGATGGAATCCCCGTCAAGCCAGACTTAAACGGCCTCATGGAGGTTGAAAGCGCCAAGAAAGTCGTCCAAATTTGCCTTGATCGGGGAGCTAATCTGAGCCGCATTTTTTCTCCGAAATTTAAAGACCAAGACGGCTTCGATGTCCACCAAATTCGGGGGACTTATTACTCTTTGCTGGGATGTGATGATCACGCTTATCTTATAGCTAGAGCCATTCAATTATTCGTTCCTGGGATTCCTCAGGTTTATTATGTGGGCTTATTGGCCGGTGAAAACGATTTTGGTGAAGGAACAAACGTAGATGGAAGAGAGATTAATCGTCATAATTATTCTGTTCAGGAGATTGAGCAAACAGTAAAACGGTCACTTGTGAAAAATATTATGGAATTAATAAGATTCAGAAATTCACATCCGGCCTTCGACGGCAAATTTGCATTAAACGTTTGCTCAGATCATGAAGTATCCATAAGTTGGGACAACAACGGAAAGGTTGCCAGGTTGTACACCGATCTGCGTACGAATACTCTCGAGATCAAATATAGTGATCCCATCGCCGGTGGAGAAAAAGTTCTGACATTGAATTGAAAGTTCATACAGAGACCCATAAAGGGATGGTTTTAAGTAATTATCCCAATATTTAGCCTCTATTCTATAATTTATTTCCAGCGTCTTTTTACATTTTTGGGTTTTATTATTCAACAATGACTACTTGATAATCTCTGGTTATCAAGATATCCGCTAATTGTTTATGCCCGGCGATGATTTTATGTTCCAGGCGAAGCATTTGCTCAATAAAAGGATCCCCCACTTCCTTTCCCCGATTCCTTTGTTGCCGGTGTTCGAGCGTATCTAACCAATTTCTGACGATAAATATTCGGGTATCCACGTGTTTTAGCAAAGAGGTATAAGTGCCCTCAACGATAACAGCTCTAACTCCCTCAAGATCAACTGTTTCCTCTTCAATGGTGTTCCATTCATAATCCACCAAGGGCTTCACGATCTCTTTTTTTCCTTGAACAGCGTCTATCAGATTTTGTTCCAGGATATCTAGCCTGACTTCAACATGAGGCCCGAGCCAGTCCGGATCATCTCGCCTTTTTTGATCGTTCGATTTAGGTGGAAGAACAAAGTAGTCATCTTGCCCAAGGACAACGGATTTAACCCCCAATTTTGCTAATTCATCTGCAACCGCCCTGGCTGTTTCAGATTTACCACTCCCTGATTCACCGGCTATCGTGATAACATATCGGCTTCCTTTGTTTTCTATCTTGGGAATAAGATACGCAACAATCTCCGTCGCAGCCCGTCGATGATGATCTAAAATCAATAATTTGTCGCCTTTCATAGAAGACCTCTGGTTTTGGGGTAATTTAAAGAATTTATCAATTTAAAGCCCCAACATGAATTGGAATATTTGATCATTAATGCCTGGCAAGGGCTCATGCGCGAAATCCGGATAAATGACCATCTTTTTGGGTGCAACAACTTTGTTGTATGCAGCAAATTGTGTGGATGGAGGACATATCATGTCCATTAATCCAATTCCCCAGAGTACTTCTGCCCGAACACGGGAAGCCAGGAATTGGACATCAATGTAGCCTAATTTTTCGAATACCTTGTCCTCGAACCGATGGGTAGGATCTGAATGGCGAAAGAAATCCTGAATTTCTTTATAGGCGTCCTTTGCTAAATCCAGCTCCCAAACTCGTTTGTAATCGCTGAGGAACGGATAAACCGGGGCGATCCGCTTGATTCGAGGTTCCAGCGCAGCGCAGGCGATGGTTAAAGCGCCTCCTTGACTCGCTCCGGTCGCACCTACCCGATCCGCATCCACATCGGGCATTTCCATAATAATTCTGGCAAGTTCAGCCGTATCGAGGAATACTTGGCGGAAGAGCAATTTTTCAGGGTGGCCATTCAGGGCATCTTCCAATCCACGAATAATATGCCCATACAATGTGTTCCCTTTCACACCCCCCTTGTCTTCCGATAATCCAGCCTGACCACGGCAATCTAGTGCTGCCACGGTAAAACCGGCGGCGACAAAGCCGAGTTTATCAAACCAATCGCCCGAATCGCCTGTATATCCATGGAACATCAGAACGGCCGGATGGGGATGGGAGGATTTCATTGGCTTCAACAGTTTCGCGTGGATGCGGTCCCCTCCCACGCCGGTAAAATACAAATGAAAACATTCCGCATTCGCGATCTTAAACTCGGCGGGTATTAATTCGACCTGTGGATCGGTCATCCGCATTTCAGCTATGCTCTTCTCCCAAAAAGCATCATGGTCTTGTGGGCGAGGATTTCTTCCCTGATAGCTTTCCAATTGCTCGAATGGAAGATCAAAGACAAGAGGCATTTTCCACTCTCTTTATGAAGGTCTGTGTTTTACCCCCCTCTTCATCCTTTGACCGAGCCTTGGAGCAGTGCAGTGATGATCTGGCGCTGAAACAGTATGAAGATGATAAGGGTGGGTAACAGGATCAGCAATGTGCCAGCGCATAAGAGCGGGATATCGGTTGCGTAATGGCCTTGAAATGCTCCCAATGCGCCGGCCATCGTTCGTTGCGTCGGATCCTCGACGAGAACCAACGCTAAAAGAAACTGATTCCAAGTCCAGACGGACATGAGAATTCCGAGCGATGCGATTGGCGGCCGCGCGAGAGGAACATGAATGTGCCAGAAAAGGTCCCAGGTAGTCGCGCCATCCACGCGCGCCGCCTCTGATATCTCCGTTGGCATGTTGACGAAGTGGGCGCGCATCCAAAATACTGCAAAGGGCATGTACAAGGCGATCAGGGGCAGAACAATCGCGAGCCGAGTGTTGTAGATCCTTATTGCACGTTCCAAAATATAAATTGGGATGATAATCCCTGGAAAGGGAAGCGTCAGCCCGAAAACGAACAAAGAAAGAAGTACAGAGGCACCAGGGATGCGCAGGAGGCCAATGGCAAACCCGGCCATCGTAGAGATAATAATCGATACGGGCACAACAGCAAGAACAATGAATGTGCTCGATACGAGAAGCGCGGGCATTTGTGCGACTTTGAACGCTTCCACAAAGTTACCCCACTGCGGGTTAGCGGGCCAATCGAGCCCATTGGGCACAGTCCCTGATGGGTGTAAGGCAGTCGTGAAAATGCTGATAAAGGGCAATATCGTGAACACCATCAACGAAACTAGGAATGCCCTGCCTGCCCATAGTTCGCTGCGACTGACTCTCATTGCTTGATCTCCTGGCTTAGACGTTGGATCGGGATGATGACAATGACAACTAAAATCATGAGCATGACTGCCAGAGCCGACGCCAAGCCTATCTGCCGCTCAGTGAAAGCAAGGATGTATATCTGGATTCCAGGAACCGCCGTCGAGTTGCCAGGTCCGCCAGCCGTTGAGACGTAGACGATATCAAAGGCGGCCAGCGCGTTGATCACTGTGACCGTCAGGCACACGCCGATCTCGTATCTGAGAAGCGGGATAGTGATATCGACGAATTCCCGGAACCAGCCAGCACCATCAATCCTCGCAGACTCATACAGGGCTGGATCGACTTTCGTCATACCGGTCAATAGCAATACGGTGCAGAACCCCAGCAGCACCCAAATGCCGATGACACCGACCGAGGGAAGCGCCCAGTCGAAGTCTCCCAGCCAGGCGCGGGTAATTGACCCGAGCCCGATAGCTTTTAGAATCTGATTGATTAAACCGGGTAGGGCCAACAGCCAGCCCCAGATGATGCCGGCTGCGACAAGTGGTATGACCTGGGGCAGGAACAGAACCGTTCGGGCAATTGCCCCGAGCCGTCCGGGCGCCACGCGGTGGATCACGCTCGCAACGACGAGGCCGAGGCCCACCGGGATCAAACTGAACCACACGACCAGCCAGAACGCATTAACGATTGTACCGAGCAGATCGGGAACCTGGAAAACGGTTACATAGTTCTTCAAACCGACCCAGGTCATGGGTCCGACACCATCCCAGCGAAAGAAAGAGTAGTGGATACTCAACAGGAATGGTATCAAAACAAACACCGCATACATGAGCAGTGCGGGCAAGACGAATAGCCAGCCAACAACGATCTCCCGGCGAACCCGCTTGCTAATGCGGGTCCGCCGGGAGACTACGGCTGTCGCGGAGTGATCGTCCAGTACCACTGTCGATGTAACCTTCAATCTATTGGGTACACGGCTTGTTCTGCCATACTCATGATTATTGAGAGAGTTCTCTCTCATACTCCGCTTGAACTGCTTTTAGAAGTCCAGCGGCGTCCTCCTTACCGCCGACCATCTTCTGGAGTTCGGGCGTCCACCCCTGGGCGAAGATCGAGCTGGTTGCGTTGGCAATGAAGTCCATCGCTGTGCCTGCTTTACCGATGACGGCCCCTGCAGCAAGGGTCTCATTCGTAATGGAGCCTGCCGGTACGGTCACGGCAGGGGCATCCGCCGGTCCGCCGGGGAACGACCCGCCGACAGTAACATCGATCTGACGAGCGGTTGGATTCGTTGCCACCCAGTTGAAAAAGAATGCTGCGCAATCCGCATGCTTCGCTGTGGCGGCTATGCCATAGGTCAAGGGGGCGGACATGGCCGCCGGGTTCCCACCAGCCTGAGCAGGTGGCATCAGGAAGAACCCAACGTTGCCAGCCATGTTCGTATCGTAGTCGGCGTTTTCCCAATCACCATTGAACGTGAATACGCCTTCGCCTTTCACAAAACGGGCGTTGGAGTCGGTGTACTCGATGGCATTGATGTCAGGCGGGAAGTATCCGTTCTTGATCCATTGCTCAAGGTGTTGGGCGGCAACCAGGTTCGATGGGGTGTCGATCGTGGCGCCCTTCTTCTGAAAGATCCAATCGTTGATGGGCTCAACAGGCCCCAAAGACGCCATGAGCGCCTGTAACGGGAAGGCGAGGCCCATGCCGCTCTTAGCACTACCCCACTGCATAATCGGGAGAAGCCCGGCCGCCTTCGCTTTTGCAAGCAGGTCTTCAAACTCGGCGAGCGTCTTGGGTGGTTCACTCATGCCAATCTGTGCGGCCAGCTTCTTGTTGTAAAAGACACCAGTCAGGCTGTAATTGAGACCCATGGCATAAAGCGATCCCGAGCCGCGGGTGCCATCCGCAGCGACACGGTTTTGGTTGAGCTGGGGCACGGGCCACTGGTCCCAGCCGAAAGCTTTGGCGTAATCGTCAAGGTTTTTAAGCAACCCTTCCTTAGCAAATGAGACCATGGTCGGTAGCCGGATTAGGTCAGGAGGGTTATCGCTCGAGAGCAGGCGTGGCGTGGCGTTAATTAGATTCGTGAACTGGTCCTGTTTTATGTCCCAGGTCACATTGGGAAATTGCTTGGTGAACTCGTCGGCAAGCTTGAAGGGGAGGTCAAACCCTGTCTCGAAGTAGGCATTCATCACGATAGGATCAGTGCCACAATTCGGGACTGCCGCTACCGGGGCTTTCGTCTGCACCGTGGTGGGTACTTCTGTGGCGGGAGCCTGTGTTGCGGGAAGGGCGGCGGTTGCTGGCACTTGGGTTACAGTGGGAGCGACGGTTGTCGCTGGCGCTCCACATGCAGCAAGCAGCATGGAAAGCGAGACCAGCAGCCCCAAAGATGAAAACCAACCACGCTTCTTGTTCATCGATTCTTCTCCTTCCTAAATATGAAATTTGAGATTAAGGGGACGGGCTATCTGGATTGGAGTTGGAAAGGTGATCAACTGTATTCAAGCCTCCTTTAATGTAAAAGGTAACATGAAAGCAGTTTCATAATTATTATACAAGATTTTAGACAAATGTCAATAATTCGCGTTCGGTTGTTAAAGTCAGGAGAAGCCATAGAAACGCTTAAAACAAAAAAGTTCCGATCAGTATTGAAGTTGACAAAAACCCACCATCAAAAGAACCTTTCCGTCCGGCGTGATCACCGGCGAATCGCCGAAATCCCCGCTGACCAGACTGATCTTGTGCTCCCCCCGCTGGTCCGCGCGGATCAGTGCGGCATGGAGTCGAGAGATAAAAAACCGCGTCGCCGGAGACCTGCGCCAGGTCGAATTCAGGGAGGGAACCGGCTGGCAGACCATCGAGGATGTCGCCGATCTGGTTGTATGCCGCAAACGGACTCTGCGCGCGTTTGTCCAGGGCTGGGGCAAAGGGCATGGTGCCGCGCACCTCTGGGGCAGGCGCAGACGTCGGCGCCACGCTTGGAGTGGGCAACGGAGTGGATGTTGCGGGCGTTTCCTGGGTCGGCGGCTGATTCTTGGTGGGCGCTGCTGACGGGGAGGTATCGGTGAGAGCAACCTTGGACGGGCCGGGCGTGCAGGCGTTCAGAACCAAATGAGTGAGAGGCGCGTGGGTCTTTATTAATTTCTCCTGTTGGAGGTAAGGCGCATTTCCGGCCGAATCGGCTCCTGGGCCAGGATTTCGGCCGGAGAATTGAAGGACGAGGCGGATAGGAGGGGCTAGGTTGGCTGCTTGCGCAGCAGCGCTTCGAGCTCTTTCAGGTCAACGCGCGCGGTCAAATCCAGGCTCAACGGAGTGACCGAAACCAGACGTTTGACCACCAGGGTGACGATGTCGCTGTCTTCGGGCAGGCCTTCCAGGCTGGCCGGGGTTTGGAAACGTACGGCGGCGCGCTCCTCCCAGGACGCCCTGCGCGGGGGCAGCGGTTCGTAGTAGCGATGGCGGCCCAGGCGGGTCACCGTCCAGGGCGTCACGGCCGTGGCATCGGAAGGGATATCCACTTTGAGTACATCCACGTCTTCGGGTAGGTGGTTGATCAGCATCAACCGGGCGAACAGGGCGGTAAAGTGCTGGGCGGCGGAGAAATCCACTGCGCGCGAGTAGCTCAGATGGAAGCGCGGGTCGGTTTGCAGGGAGACCGCCAGGCCGGGGATGCCCAGCGCGCCGGCTTCCAGGGCGGCACCCACTGTGCCGGAGATGGTTACCCCGGTGCCCACGTTCTCCCCGTAATTGATGCCCGAGACCACCAGATCGGGCTTGCGCGGCAGAATCTCGAGCACGCCGTGCAACACGGCCTGGGCGGGCGTCCCTCCCACCGCGTAGACCGTCCACTCCCTGCCGCCCACCGTCATGCTTTCAGGGCGGATGACGCCGTCCGAAGTGGCCGGCAGGCTGCGTCCGGCGCCAGAGGCCTGCTCGCGCGGAGCCACCACATTAACGTAGCCTATGGTGGAGAGAGCCTCGGCCGCAGCCCACAGGCCAGGCGAGGCGATGCCGTCGTCGTTGGTCAGTAAAATTTGAATTTTATCGTCTTTCATCGATTAACAAACAAAGTGAGCGGTGCGTTTCCCGCTCGCCTTTCGAGTGTGTGCCCCCGGGGCGACTCGAACGCCCAACCATTTGCTCCGCAAGCAAGCGCTCTATCCAATTGAGCTACGAGGGCTTTGCCTTCTTTCATCAGCGCAATCAAATTCTAATCTACTACCCACTGCTGGTCAAGGCTGGACATCTTCAGCCTGTGGTGCGCAACGGCAGCGATCGTCACGTGGCGTGTGCATCTCCTTCATTGCCGGTCCTCTTTTCTGGGGATTCCCGAGTGCATCCTCGATGACAAAGAGCGCTCCCTCGCCTCCACCGGGGAGAAGGATGTGGGAAACCTGCAGTGTGCAGCCAGGTTGTTGCGCACAGTCTTACAGGATTTCCTGTCGTTTGCTCCGGACACCCTCATAGCGGGTATCATTATGACCATATTTGCATCGAATGATATGGGGAGTGGTTCCGGCCGCTCAGAGGAGGCTGCATGCACGAGCGTCGTTTTCATGGGCAAATCGAGCGCCTGCGCTCACCAGAGCGCGTGGCGCTCATGGAAGTCGATCGGGTGGTGAATTTATCCTTAGAAGGTATCCAGGCGGATACTGCCCTGGATGTGGGCACCGGCAGCGGCATCTTCGCCGAAGCTTTTGCCGCTCTCGGCCGCAAGACCGTTGGAGCGGACGCGGAGGCAGGCTTGGTCGCTGCGGCCAGCCGCCTCGTGCCCCGAGCTGCCTTTGTCCAGGCGGCTGCCGAGGCGCTGCCATTCCGGGCGGGCAGCTTTGACCTCGTCTTCCTGGGGCACGTGCTGCATGAGACCGACGACCCGCTGCAGGCGTTGCGCGAAGCGTTGCGGGTGGCGCGGGAACGCGTTGCGGTATTGGAGTGGCCCTATCAGGATGGGCGCTCCGGTCCACCGCTGGAGGAGCGCATCCAGCCCGAGCGGGTGATCGAGCTGGCCCACGCAGCCGGATTTGCCCGCATCGAGCGGGTGCGCCTGGACCACATGGAATATTTTCTCCTGGATCTTTGAATTTCAGGGGGTCCTCCGATGTGGACAAGGAGAGCCAGCCCGGCTGCGCACAGCCGTGGAATTCATCATGCCTGCCTGATAGACCTGCCCGTAGGGGTTACAACTCCGTTGTGGCCTTAACAAAATCGAGTACCTCATCCATGCGGGCAAAAGCCAGGGCGGTGACCGTGTCGGCGCCGCCGTAGTAAATCGCGATCCGACCGGTGGGTGGGTCGTAGAGCGCTGCGCATGGAAAGACCACGTTAGGCACGTCGCCCACGCACTCGTAATAGGTCTGCGGCGAAAGCAGGTACGGCCCGCCGCGGTAGATCACCTTCCAGGGCTGCTCCAGGTCGAGCAGGGCGGCGCCAAAGCTGTACACAAACCCGTTGCATGAGGTCAGCACGCCGTGATAGAACAACAGCCAGCCCTCGGGTGTCTCGATGGGCACAGGTCCGGCGCCGATCTTGGTGCTCTGCCAGCCGCCCCGGACTCCCATGACGAAGCGGTGGCGGCCCCAGTGGATCAGGTCAGGGCTCTGGCTGAGGTAGATGTCGCCGAATGGCGTATGCCCGTTGTCGCTGGGGCGGTTGAGCATCACGTAGCTGCCGTTGATCTTGCGCGGAAAGAGCACCCCGTTTCGATTGAACGGCAGTAAAGCGTTTTCCATGAAGACGAATTCCTCGAAATCGAAGGTGTAACCGATGCCGATGGTCGGGCCGTGGTAACCATTGCACCAGGTCACATAATAGCGGTCTTCCAGCCAGACCACACGCGGGTCGTAGCGATATTCGAATCGGGCGATCTCGGGCTGGTCACATTTCCACACGATTGGCTCGTCCGCCAGCTCCCAATCGACGCCGTTCCGGCTGAAGCCGCGGTGCAGATTCATCTCGCGCTTCTTGTTGTCGCAACGAAAGACGCCGGCGAAGCGGCCTCGATAGGGCACTACCGCACTGTTGAAGATGCTGTTCGCCGAGGGGATCAGGTTGCGCGGGATGATCGGGTTGCCGCTGTAACGCCAGACCACGTCGGAGCAACCCGCCGGCCGTTCTTCCCAGGGGATATTGGGCAGAGGAGGAGGAGTCATAAGGGTTAAGTCACTTTCTTGAAGGATTCGCGAAGGATCGCGGTTTTTCCAGCGACGGCGAAAGCAGGGAACCCGCCCGCCATCGTCATCGCTAAATTATGCAGGAGGATGTGGAAATTGTAAACTGCAGGAAGTACTTGACAAGGGCATGAGTTTAATCTATAATGAATGGGAGCGTTCCCAATATTGGTAATATAAACTGAATATCAAGATATAATTTGCCGGAATTCCGGCAATAATAAAATTAGTTTATGGGAGCGATCCCACAAAGGTGATATGCCGCCCACGATCATTGAAATCGCCCGCCTTTCCGGTGTCTCACGCTCCACCGTCTCGCGCGTGATCAACAATCAGCCCAACGTCCGCCCAGACGTGCGCAGACGTGTCCTGGAGGTCATTCGCAGCACCGGCTACCATCCCAACGCGGCTGCCCGTACACTCGCGTCCCGGCGTTCGTGGATGATCGGGCTGGTCCTTCCGCGCAGCGTCAGTTCCTTCTTCACCGACCCATACTTTCCCCGTCTCACTCAAGGCATTGCTCAGGCGTGCAATCAATACAACTACACCCTTGGTCTTTTCCTGGTCGGCTCCAAAGAGGATGAGGAAAAGATCTTCCCGCGCGTATCGCGCAAAGGCATGCTCGACGGCATCCTCCTGCAGACCGGCCAGATTGGCGACCAGTTGATCGACCGCCTGGTCAACACGAACATGCCGGTGGTGGTCCTCGGCCGCCCGTTCCACGGGAATGGCATCAGCTACATCGACGTGGACAACGTCAACGCCGCCTACAACGCCGTCAGCCACCTCATCCGCCTGGGGTACAAGCGCATTGCGACGATCACCGGCGCGGCCAACAATACCACCAGCATCGACCGCCGGGCGGGCTACGAGAAGGCTCTGGCCGAGCGCGGCCGCGAAATCGACCCATCCCTGATCGCCGAGGGGGACTTCACCGAGGCGAGCGGCTATTACGCCATGCAGCAGCTCATCCCGGCTCATCCCGACGCAGTCTTTGCCGCCGCCGATCTGATGGCGGTGGGCGCCATCCGCGCCGCACGGGAGGCCGGCCTGCGCGTCCCCGAGGACGTCGCCGTCGTCGGCTTCGATGACATCCCTATCGCGTCCTCCCCCGATTTCAAGTTGACCACTGTCCGTCAGCCGATCTACGAATTCGGCTTTAAGGCGGTCGAAGTACTGATCGATTTGATCGAGAATGGCATCGAACCGGCACGCCGCATCATCATGGATACCGAGCTGGTCATTCGTGATTCCTGCGGTGCCATGCACAGATAGGTATTTTCGATGGCGCCTGTTTATATTTTCAGCTTGCGCAGTGTACCAACCAAAGGCCATTTCATCGCATCTGCAGAATGGGAGGAGGTGAAGATTTCGAAAAAGTTCGTCAAGCCCGTAGTTCTATCGTCCCTTCCACATGTTTTCCAAATCCGATAGGAGGATGAACATGAAACGCCTGAGCATTCTTTTGTCCGTGCTGGTGCTGCTGAGCGTCCTGATGGCAGCCTGCCAGCCGGCGCCAGCGACTCCGGAAACAGTCGTTCAAACCCAATTGGTCCCTCAAACTCAGATCGTCAAGGAGACCCAGATCGTTACCGTGGCGCCCGCTGAGACGACGTATCCCCGCAATGAAACCATCTACGTCAGCGGTGCGGCCTGGGGCCCCGCCTCGACCTGGAATCCCTTCCAGCCGGGCAGCCTGGCCAATACCACCGGGACGCTCGGGTTCGTTTATGAGACTCTGTTCGACTACGATCCGCTGAAGGGCGAGTTGATCCCCTGGCTGGCGGAGAGCGGCAAGTGGACCAACGACACAACCTACGACGTGACGCTCCGCCAGGGCCTCACCTGGAGCGACGGCCAGCCCTTGACGGCCGACGATGTCAAGTTCACCTTCGAGCTGGGCAGTAAGTACAATGCATTGTGGTTTGCCCCGCTGTGGCGTTATCTGACCGGTGTCACCGCGGTCGACGCCACTCATGTGAGCTTTGCCTTCAAGGACCCCCTCTATCAGGAATGGACCAACTATCTGTATAACCTGCCCATCGTTCCCAAGCACCTGTGGGAGAACCGAACGGAAGAGGATATCACCACCGGAGCGAATGAGAAGCCGATCGGCTCGGGTGCGTACCTTTATGAGACCAACGCTGAGGATCGCAACATCTGGATACGGAATGAGAACTGGTGGGGTATCCCCGTGTTCGGCAAACCTGCCCCCAAGAGAATTGTCGATATCCGCTTCTCCAGCAACAACGTGGCGCTTGGCGCGGTCATCAAAGGCGATATTGATCTGAGCAACAACTTCCTCCCCGGCGTTGCCACGCTGGTTCAGCAGGGGTACATCAAGACATATTTCTCCAAGCCGCCTTATATGCTGTCGGCCAATACAGCCGTGTTGTTCCTCAACACGACCAAAAAACCCATGGATGATCCCAAATTCAGAAGGGCGCTGGCCTTCGCCATCGATGTTCCTTCCATCGTGACCGTGGCGTACGCCAACCTGGTTAAAGCCGCCAGCCCAACGGGCCTCCTTCCAACCATGAGCAAGTACGACGATCAGCAAGTGCTTGCAAAGCTGGGCTACAGCTTCGATACGGCTAAGGCCAAGCAGATGCTCGCTGCAGCCGGTTATAAGGACATCGATAAAGATGGCTTCGTCGAAGCGCCGGATGGCAGCAAGATCGCACTCGAAGTGACCTGCCCCTTCGGATGGACGGACTGGATGGCGGCCATCGATATCATCGCCAAGAGCGCTCAGGCTGCGGGGATCAATATCAAAGCCGCGACCCCGGATTACGGCGCCTGGAACACCGCGCTCATGGGCGGCACCTTCGACATGACCCTGAACAACTGGGCCACCATGAGCAACACCCCCTGGACGTTGTACAACCTGTTCTTCCGCCATCCCATCCAGGACCAAATGCAATCAGGCAACTTTGGCCGCTACCAGAACCAGCAGATGTTTGACCTGGTGGACGCTCTCGCCAAGGTCAAGGACACCGACGAAGCCGGCATGAAAGCCGCCTGCAGTAAGATCCAGGAGCTTATGCTGACCGAGATGCCCATGATCCCGCTCTGGTACAATGGCTTGTGGGCCCAGTGGAATGAGTCGACCTGGACGAATTGGCCGAATGAAAACTCCACTAATCCAACCCTGCCGACCACCTGGTCCGGTTACTGGCAGATGGGCGGTCTGATGACCCTCATCAATCTGAAGCCAGTTCCACCAGCGCAGTAAGCAGTGACCGTTCCCGACTGCCCCTCCTTCTCTCCGTAAAGGAGGAGGGGCAGTTTCCTCCAATAAATTTCAACAGAGATCGAGGCAACGTGCGTCTCTACTTTGGCAGAAAGCTGTTCATTTATGCGCTGACCTTCTTCGTCGCGGTCACCATCGATTGGATGATCCCACGATTTATGCCGGGCAATCCTATTTTGAACGTGATGGCCAGAATCGGCGCTTCCATAAATCCCATCGCGGCTCAGGCCATGTACACGTATTACCAGCATGTTTTTGGATTTGATCTGCCCATCTGGCAGCAATACCTGAATTTTTGGAGCGCCTTGATTCACGGAAATCTCGGCATCAGCATTTATATGTTTCCAACCCCGGTGGCAAATGTACTTAAAAGCGCTGTACCTTACGACATCTTCCTTTTGGTCCCCTCAATCCTGTTAAGCTGGTACGCGGGCAACAAATTCGGCGCCTATGCGGCGCGCTCCAAATGGCTTGACAACACCATCTCGCCGCTTGGCTATGTCCTCACTGCGACCCCCTACATGTGGCTGGGCATCATTTTGGCCTGGCTTTTTGGTATTAAGCTGGGCTGGTTCCCCATCGCCGGCGCCTATAGTTTCAATGTGGCTCCTTCTCTCTCGTGGCCATTTATCTTGAATCTGCTCCACCACTGGTTCTTGCCGTTTGCCTCGCTTTTCCTGGTGGGATTTGGGGGCCAGGCGATTGGCATGCGTAACATGATCATCTACGAACTCGAGGCGGATTACTCCCATTACCTCGAGGCGCTGGGAGCACCGAAGGGTTTGATCCGCAGATATGCGTTCAATAACGCCGTCCTGCCCCAGATCACCGGTCTGGCTTTATCGCTGGGCGTGGTCGTGGCCGGCGCTCTCGTTACCGAGGTGGTATTCTCCTACCCGGGCATCGGCTATCTGCTCCTGGCCGCCATCCAAAACCAGGATTATTTCCTTATTCAGGGATGTTTTCTTTTCATCATAATTGGCGTTCTGCTTGCCAATTTCGTTATCGATATCATGTACGTCATCATCGATCCGAGAACACGCAGAGGCATGATGGGTGAAATGGCATGAACAAATCCGCGGCAAAAAACGAGCTGCTCTACTTTGCGCTGAGAAACAGAAAGCTGCAAATTGGTCTCGGCATCGTGCTTCTTTTTGTCGTCCTGGCCATCTTCGGACCGTTATTAACGCGCAACGATCCATTTGCGTACGCGAACCCATTGGGTGCCCAACCCCCGTCGCCCGAATACTGGTTCGGGACCACATTCTTTGGCCAGGACGTGTTTTCGCAGTTTGTCTTCGGCTTGCGGGCAACTTTTGTTGTCGGGCTGATCGGCGGCGGCCTTGGCACCCTGCTGGGGATACTGGTCGGTTTTACCTCAGGCTACCGCGGCGGCTGGCTGGACGAGATCCTGAACATATTCACCAACATCGTCCTGGTCATTCCTACCCTGGCTGTGCTGCTCATCATCGCCGCCTATCTGAAGGTACGCAGCATCCCCATTGAGTGCCTCTTCATCGGGCTGACCTCCTGGCCTTGGACGGCCCGCGCCATCCGTGCGCAGACCTTTTCCCTGCGCACGCGGGATTTTGTGGATACGGCCCGCATGAGCGGGATGAAAGCCAATAAGATCATCTTCACCGAGATCGCTCCGAACATGATGTCCTACCTGGTGATGGCTTTCATCCTCCAGTTCGGCGGGGCCATCCTCACCGCCGCCACCCTGGATTTCATCGGCCTGGGTCCCACGAACGCCATCTCGCTTGGACTGATGATGCAGGTAGCCGTGCTGTGGGGCGCTCTGCAGCTTGGCTCCTGGTGGTGGTTCATCCCGCCGGGCCTGGCCATTACAGCGATCGTCGGCGCGCTGTATGTCATGAACGTCGGTCTCGACGAAGTCTTCAATCCAAAGCTCAGGGAGATGTAAAACCGTGAGCCTCCGCGTGAATAACCTGACCGTCTATTACCGGACACTGAAAGGCGATGTTCGCGCGCTGGAGGACGCGACCTTCAGCGTGGGAGATGGGGAAATCATGGGCCTGGCAGGCGAATCGGGCTGCGGCAAATCCACCCTCTCTAACAGCATCGTCCTCCTTAAACCGCCCATGAAGTACATCAAGGGCAGCGTGAGCCTGGACGGTGAAGAGCTCCCCATCCAGGATATGGAGCGGATGAACAGCTACCGCTTCAAAAAGGTATCGGTCATCCCGCAGTATGCGATGAATGCCCTCAACCCGACCCGTAAGATTGGCAAGATCATCGAAGAGCTGCTGGCCTCGAAACAGGAATACTTCGGCGCGATCCAGCCCGAGTTGATGCGCAGGATGGAACTCGTCAAGCTCTCATCCGATGTGCTGAAAATGTACCCCATTGAGCTTTCGGGCGGTATGAAACAGCGGGTGGTTATGGTGCTTTCGACGCTGCTGGATCCGTCTTTGCTCATCGCCGATGAGATCACCTCGGCGCTGGACGTGGCCTCGCAAAAGGCGGTCGCGGAGATGCTCGTCGAGTTCCGCAATCAGAAATTCGTCAGGAGCATAATCGTCATCACTCACGACCTCTCGATCCTGGCTCAGATCGCCGACAGCATCCTGATCATGTATGCGGGCCAGGTGGCGGAAAAGGCTTCTACGCCGGTCATTATCCGCCAGCCGCGGCACCCTTACACCCACATGTTGATCTCATCCCTGCCGGAGGTTGGGGTCAGATATACGGAAAAACGGCTGAAAGGCATTCCCGGGAAACCCCCGCTGCTGCTGAATCCTCCCAGCGGCTGCCGCTTCCGTGAGCGCTGCCCGTTTGCCTTCGAAAAATGCCTCGAGGTGCCGCCGCTGACCGAGGTCGACCACGGACACTATGTAGCCTGCTGGAAGGAGCTCGCCGCCCATGCTTGAGCTCAACCGGGTAACGAAGATCTATCGTATCGGCGCCTTCGGGGGCAAAGAGCTCCGCGCGGTGAACGACGTCAGCTTCGATGTGAAGGATGGGGAAGTCATGTCTCTCATCGGGGAGAGCGGCAGCGGGAAGAGCACAATCGGTAAGATGATCCTGCGGCTCGTCTCGATAAACAGCGGCAGGATCATCTTCAACGGCGTCGATATCAGCACCCTCAAAGGCGCTGCCCTGAAAGAGTATTATCGCAACGTGCAGGGTGTCTTCCAGGATCCATTCAGTTCCTACAATCCGATCTTCAAGGCCGATCGCATCTTCAGGATCATCAAGGAAGAGTTCTATCCACAGATGAGCAACGGCGAATGGAAAGATCGGTTGGAGGGTTCATTGAAGCTGGTCGGCCTGAATCCGGAGGATGTGCTTAACAAATTTCCTCACCAGCTCAGTGGAGGTCAGCTCCAGCGCTTCCTCATCGCCCGAGCTTTACTGCTCGACACAAAGTTCTTGGTGGCCGACGAGATCATCAGTATGCTCGACGCTTCCACCCGCATTGACGTCCTCAACCTGCTCGCGGAGCTAAAAACCAGCGGCCTCTCGATCCTCTTCATCACCCACGACTTGTCCCTGGGCTACTACATCAGCGAGCGGGCGGTCATCCTCTACCGCGGCTGCGTGGCCGAGATGGGCGCCACGGAGAAAATTTATGCCAGCCCGCTCCACCCATACACCAAGATGCTCATGGCTTCGGTGCCCCGCCTCGACAAAAAATGGCAAAAATTCGAAGGTCAGGTCGAGGTTGGCGCGAAGGATGGCGCAGCCATCCAGGGCTGCGTTTATTACAGCCGCTGCCCGGTGGCGGAAAAGATTTGCGCGCAAAAGCCCCCTGCACTGGTGGAGGTAGAAAAAGATCATTCCGTCGCATGTATCCACTACCAGGCCCGGGATTCCGACTGATTTACCCTCGTTGGGCGGAAGGATAACGATCAGGTCGCTGGTGGCGTTGCCCGATACGCTGCTGGCGCAAACGATTACAGCTAGGCAATCTCATCAGGAGCGACCATGCGTTACGGCACCTTCGACGATGTGCGCCGTGAATACGTGATTACCCGTCCGGATACCCCTCTGCCATGGATCAACTATCTGGGCAGCGAGGAGTTCTTCGGCATCATTTCCAACACGGCGGGCGGCTATTCCTTTTATAAAGACGCACGCTTGCGCCGGTTGACGCGCTACCGTTATAACAATGTGCCCTTGGATACGGGCGGGCGTTATCTGTACCTGCGCGACGATGCCACGGGCGAGCATTGGTCGGCTACCTGGCAGCCGGTGCGCGCCCCGCTGGACGAGTACGAGTGCCGCCACGGACTGGGTTACACCATCATCCGCTCGCAGCGCTCCGCGATCGAGGCGCGCGTTCGCTATTTCGTACCCCTGGGCCAGACCCTCGAAGTGTGGGAGCTCACCCTGATCAACCGGCGCGAGAAGCCTGCGCGCCTGTCCCTTTTCTCCCTGGTCGAATTCTGCCTGTGGGACGCCCTTGACGACGCAACCAACTTCCAGCGTAACTTCAGCGTTGGCGAGGTGGAGGTCGCGGATGGGGTGATTTACCACAAGAGCGAATACCGCGAGCGTCGCGACCACTTCGCCTACTTCGCCTGCTCAGCCCCGCTGGAGGGCTTCGACACCCAGCGGGAGGCGTTCCTCGGCCCTTACCGTGGCTTCGATCACCCGCTGGCAGTGGAACGCGGGGCGGCTTCGAATTCCATCGCCAGCGGGTGGGCGCCGATCGGCAGCCACCACCTGCGCCTGGATCTGGCCCCCGGTGAGGAGCGCAAGCTGATCTTCTTGCTGGGCTATTTCGAAAACCCCCGCGCCGAGAAGTTCGACCCGCCTGGCTCGCAAACGATCAATAAACGTCGCGTGCGGCCCGTGATCGAGCGCTACCTGGATCCGGCGCGGGTCGAAGAGGCTTTTCAGAATTTACGCGCCTATTGGGACGGGCTGCTGGACCGTTTTCAGGTGAGCACTCCCGATCCGCACACAAACCGCATGGTGAACATCTGGAACGCCTACCAGTGTATGGTGACGTTCAATCTGTCGCGCTCCGCCTCGCAGTTCGAATCGGGCATCGGGCGCGGGATCGGCTTCCGCGATTCGAACCAGGACTTGCTGGGCTTCATGCACCTGGCGCCCCAGCGTGCCCGCCAGCGCCTGCTCGAACTGGCCGCTACCCAGATGGAGAGCGGCGGCGCCTACCACCAGTACCAGCCCCTCACCCGGCGCGGAAACGACCAGGTCGGTTCGGGTTTCAACGATGACCCCCTCTGGCTGGTAATGGCCGTCTCGGCTTATTTGAAAGAGACCGGCGACTGGTCAATGTTGGGCGAGATGGTGCCCTTCGACCATCGTCCCGGCAGCGAGAGGCCGCTGCTGGATCACCTGGAGCGCAGCCTGGCGTACAATCTCGAGCGCCTGGGCCCGCATGGTCTGCCGCTCATCGGGCGCGCCGACTGGAACGACTGCCTGAACCTGAACGCTTTTTCCGAGGAGCCCGGCCAGTCATTCCAGACTACCGTCAACAAAGACGGGCGTGTGGCTGAATCAATCTTCATAGCCGGGCTTTTCGTAATCGCTGCTGAAGAGCTGGCCGCCATCATGGAACGGCTGGGCCGGGGTGATGCAGCCGGCGAATTTCGCTCGGTTGCCCGGCGGATGCGTGCCACCGTCCTGGCGCACGGCTGGGACGGGGATTGGTTCCTGCGTGCTTACGACGACCTGGGCGCTCCAGTCGGATCGCACCTCTGTCAGGAAGGCCAGATTTACATCGAGCCGCAGGGCATCTGCGTGATGGCCGGCATCGGCCTGGAGGATGGCCGCGCGCGCCGCGCCCTCGACGCCGTGCGCGAACGCCTGGCTACCCCCCACGGCATTATGCTGCACCAGCCGGCTTACACCCATTATTACCTGAATTTAGGCGAAATCTCGTCTTATCCGCCGGGGTACAAGGAAAACGCCGGCATCTTCTGCCACACCAACCCCTGGATCATGATTGCCGAGACCATACTGGGGAACGGGGACGGCGCGTATGATTACTACCTGCGCATCAATCCCTCCGTGCGCGAGGAGCTATCCGAGGTGCACCGCTGCGAACCATATGTCTACGCCCAGATGATTGCCGGGCGCGATGCGCCCACCCACGGCGAAGCCAAGAATTCCTGGCTGACCGGCACGGCTGCCTGGAACTACGTGGCCATCACCCAATGGATCCTGGGAATTCGCCCTGAGCTGGATGGGCTGCGCATCGCCCCGGTGATCCCGGCTGGCTGGAGCGGTTTTCGCGCCGAACGACTGTTCCGCGGCGTGCGCTATCACATCGAGGTCGAGCGGCGCGGGCCGGGCAATGCGCTTGCATTGGAGGTGGACGGCCGTCCCCTGAGTGGCGCTCTGGTTCCGGCTCCTCTGCCCGGCGCCAGCGAAGTCCGCGTGCGTGTGCTGGTTGGAAGCGCGTAGACAGGCTGATGGACGCACAGGTGCAGCCGGTGAGCCTTCCATAATGATCCTGGCGTGGGTAGTACAGTGGATGGGGTGATCATGCGCTGCGGATATTTCGACGACGAGCATCGCGAATATGTTATCACCGACCCGCGCACGCCGGTTAAGTGGATCAACTACATCGGCGCGCTGTCGTTCGGCGGTTTCGTGGATCACACCGGCGGGGCGTTGATCTGCCGGGGCGATCCTTCCTACAATCGCATCACCCGCTATGTGGCTCAAATGCCAGCCGGCGATTTCCGTGGGGAAACCCTTTACCTGCGCCTGCGCCTGGATGGGGATTATCGCGTTTATTGCCCATTCTTTACCCCCGCCCGGCAACCGCTGGAGCGCTTCGAGTGCCATATCGGGCTGGGCTACACCCGCATCGTCAGCGAATTCGCCGGCCTGCGCTGCGCGGTAACGATCTTCGTTCCCCTCGGTGAAGAACGCGAGCTGCGCGACCTGCGCGTAACCAACCTGTCCTCCCACCCCCAAACTGTGGATGTTGTCCCGGTAGTGGAGTACTCGCACTTTGACGCGCTCAAACAATTCACCAACGCCGATTGGGTGCCGCAAACCATGCAGAGCCGCCTGTGGGAAAGCTCGGATGGCGTGCGCTTGCTGCTGCAGTACCCGTTCATGAACCGCGACCGGCAGGTCAACTATTTCACTGCCAGCCTGCCCTTCTCCTCTTTCGAGAGCGATCGGCGCGCCTTCCTCGGCGATAACGAGTACGGCTCATGGACTGATCCGCTTGCCCTGCACCATGCAGAGCTCGCCTGCGGCCAGGCCAACCGCGGTGACAATATCGCAGCTCTGCTGATTCCACTGGGCGTGCTGGCTCCCGGGCAGACCCGGCGGGTCATCACCCAGCTCGGTCAGGTGGCCAGTGCCGCGGAGGCCCTTCGCGGTGTGCGCAGCTACTCCGATCCGGCCGCCGTCGACGGGGCCTTTGCCAGCTTGGCCGAACATTGGTCCGCGATCTTAGCCGCCTTGCAGGTTCGCACTCCAGACGCCGAGATGGATCGTATGCTCAACATCCACAATCCGCGCCAGTGCGTCATCACCAGGACATGGTCGCGCTACCTTTCCCTCTATCAGCTTGGTTACGGCGGCGACCGCGGTATCGGCTTCCGCGACAGCGCTCAGGACACGCTGGGGGTGATGGCCAGCCAGCCGGACGATGCGCGCGAGCTGCTGGCCGCGCTCCTGGCCTATCAGCGCCCCGACGGCGCAGCCATGCACCAGTTCAACCCTGCCACCGGCCAGGCCAGCATGGGCGACGCGCGCGAGCGCCCCGATCACCCCCAGTATTACAGCGATGACCACCTGTGGGCGGTGCTGGCGGCCGCGGCGTATGTCAAAGAAACCGGCGACCGCGCTTTTTTAGACCGGATGATCCCTTTTTATGCCCCGGATGCCGGCGCCCAGCGGAAGGAAACCGCCAGCGTGTTGGACCATCTACGACGCGCGCTGGCCTTCACCGCTGGCGATACGGGCTCGCACGGATTGCCGCTCCTCGGCTTTGCCGATTGGAATGACACGGTCAATCTGGCGGCCGGAGCCGAATCGCTGTTCACCGCATGCCTGTACGGAAAAGCCCTGCTGGAGATGGCCGATTTGCTGACGTTCCTGGGGGATTCGGGTGAAGCGCAGCAGTACCGCTCCGCTCATGCCGCCATGCGCAGGCGCTTCAACGCTGCAGGCTGGGACGGGGAATGGTACCTGGCTTATTTCGATCACGACGGCTCCCCGCTCGGCTCACGCCGCAACAGTCGCGGGCAGATCTACCTGAACAGCCAGACCTGGGCGGTGATCGCCGGCTTCGCTCCACCCCGACGCGCGCGCCTCGCCTTGGATGCCGCCTTCCGCCGCCTGAACACTGCCTTTGGGCTGAAATTGAGCGCCCCAGGATACGACGGCTATGATCCGGCCGTGGGCGGCATCACCACCTACCCGCCCGGCGCCAAGGAAAACGGCGGCGTGTTCCTGCACACCAACCCGTGGGCAATCATCGCCGAGACCATGCTGGGCAACGGCGAGCGGGCCTATCGCTACTACCGACAGATCAACCCAGCCGCCCGAAATGAGCAAATCGAGGTCTATGAGTGCGAGCCTTACGCCTATCCACAAAACATCCTGGGCGACGAGCACCCGAACCATGGCCTGGCGCGCAATACCTGGCTGACAGGTACGGCCGCCTGGAGCTACCATGCCGCCACACAGTACATCCTGGGCGTGCGCCCGGAGTTTGCCGGCTTGCGCGTGGACCCCTGCATCCCGCCGGGGTGGGCCGGCTTTTCCCTCCAGCGCCGTTTCCGCGGCGCGCTGTATTCCATTGAAGTCGATAATTCTGCCGGCGTGGGGCGAGGGGTGGTGGATCTGCTCCTGGATGGGCGCCGGCTGGAGGGAAGCCTGCTGCCTCCTCAGGAGCCGGGCAGTGAGCATCGCGTACAGGTCCGCCTGGGCAAAACCGGTGCGGAGTGAAACGCATGGCCTCAGTCGCCGTCGCTCCCTGCGATTTCTACGGACTGCCGGCTTACCGCATCCAAGGTCCATGGCTTAGCCTGGATTTCCTGGCCGGCCCGGGCCTCCGCCTGGTGGGTCTGCGTCGAACGGGGTGCGCGGAAAACCTGCTGGCCGAGCTGCCCGACATATGCTGGACCACGCCCTGGGGGGAATACCGGCCGCGCGGTGGACATCGCCTGATGGCTGCGCCCGAGGATCTGGCCATGGCCTACGCGCCCGAGATGGGCGACCTGGAAATCCAGATGGCCGAAAGCGGCGTGTGCCTCCGTCAGAGGGCGTCTGCCGGTTCGACCATCGAAAAGCGGATCGAGATTGATCTGCCCCCTGATAAGCCGGGGGTGCGACTGCGTCAGGCCTTGCGTAACGCCGGCGATGCTCCGATCGAACTGGCCGCCTGGTCGGTGACCCAGTTGCCTTTGGGCGGGCTGGCGGTCATTCCCCAGCCCGCGCCCGATCCGTGGGCGCCGGCGGTGCTGCCCAATCGCCTGCTGGCATTGTGGCCCTATGCCCGCTGGGACGACCCGCGCCTGCAAGTTGGCGAGCGCGCCGTCTTCGTCGTGGCCCGCGTCGGGTTGGGGCGATTAAAGATCGGCGCACGCAACACCCACGGCTGGATGGCTTACCTGCGGGATGGGCTTGTATTTGTCAAACGTATTCCAGCCGAGGCCAGCGGCACTTTCCCCGATCTGGGCTGCAACAGCGAGATCTACTGCGACGAGCGCTGCATCGAGCTCGAGGCGCTCGGCCCGCTGATCCGCCTGAAACCGGGCGAAGAGACCATCCTGGAAGAAGTGTGGGAAATCTATCCGGCGGATGAAACCCCTGCCGAACTTGGCAAGGTCATCGGGTTGGAATCTTAGGCTGCCAGGGCCCAATCCACGGCCGCCTCGGCGTGGATGCGGGTGGTGTCGAACAGGGGCAGGCGCGTATCCGTTTCCTTGATCAGCAGCCCGATCTCAGTGCAGCCCAGGATGATGCCCTCGGCGCCCATTTCCCCCAGGTGGTCGATGATGCGCAGGTATTCTCCCTTCGAGCTGGCGCGGATGATGCCCAGTACCAGCTCGTCGTAGATCACCCGGTGGACGATCTCCCGCTCCATGGCTTCCGGAATGATCACCTGCAGGCCGTGTTTTTCAGCCAGACGCCCCTTATAGAAATCCTCCTCCATGGTGAAGCGCGTCCCCAGCAGACCGATGCGGTGGATTTTCTGCGCGCGGACGCGTTCGGCCGTCGGATCAGCGATGTGCAGAAGGGGGATGCCGATGCCGCGCTGCACCTCAGCGGCCATTTTGTGCATTGTATTGGTGCAGATCACTACGAAATCCGCCCCGGCGCGCTCGACCTGGCGGGCGGCAGCCAGCATCTGCCGGGTAGCCTCCCCCCAGCGTCCTTCGGATTGAAGCACTTCGATCTCGGCAAAGTCCACCGATACCAGCACGCATTTGGCCGAGTGCAGGCCTCCCAGGCGCTGGTTGACCGTCTCGTTGATGATGCGGTAATATTCAAGGGAAGATTCCCAGCTCATCCCGCCGATCAGGCCGATGGTTTTCATGGAGCAAAGCATGCCCTTTCTCGGATGGAATTCAATCGTATAGACAGGCGAGTTTAGAACAGGTGGATCGTCGCGATCTGGAATCTGTCGGGCCGCGCGAGATCCTCCAACTGCAACGCGCGCCCATATTCTAATCCCTTTGCCTCAACTTTCATATGACCCCGGCCATAAATGGGATGCTGAAAGGAGCCTTATATGATCGAAACGCGCTTCAAAGCCCTGTGGGTGGAGCGGACACCCGAAGGCGGCGTCAGCCGCGCCGTCAAGGAAATCGGTCTGGACGACCTGCCCGCTGGCGACGTGTTGGTCAGGGTGGCCTATTCCTCGCTGAATTACAAGGATGCGCTCTCGGCCAGCGGACGCTACGGCGTCACCCGCCGTTACCCGCATATACCCGGCATCGACGCGGCCGGCGTGGTGGTGGAGAGCCGTTCGGCGGAGTTCAAACCGGGTGACGGGGTGATCCTGGGGGTAGGCGAATTCGGCGCCAACCACTTCGGCGGCTTTGCGGGCTACGCGCGCGTGCCGGCCGAGTGGGTCACCCCCCTCCCCGCCGGCCTGTCGCTCCGCGAGGCCGCCATTTACGGCGTGGCGGGCTTTACCGCCGCCCTGTGCGTGGAGCGGCTGATTGCTCATGGCCTGCGCCCCGACGACGGCGAGGTGTTGGTCACTGGCGCCAGCGGCGGGGTGGGCCTGTTTGCGGTAGCATTTCTGTCCCGCAGCGGCTATCGGGTCGCGGCAGCCACCGGCAAGCAGGAAGCCGCTGAATTGTTGACGGACCTGGGCGCCGCGCGAGTAATCCCGCGGACGGAGGTGGACGACGCCAGCGGCAAGGGGCTGCTTTCAGCGCGCTGGGCCGGCGGCGTGGATACCCTGGGTGGCAACTACCTGGCCACCATGCTCAAGTCGATCCAATACGGTGGAGCGGTGGCAGCCTGCGGGAATGCCGCTTCCCCGCATTTGGAGGTCAGTGTATACCCGTTCATTTTGCGCGGCGTGACCCTCTACGGCGTGGACACCGCTCAGGTGCCGGGTGAGCAGCGGCGCGCGGTGTGGTCGCGTCTGGCCGGCGAGTGGAAGCTGGCCGGCATGGAGCGGCTGACGCGCGAGGTCTCGTTGGAAGAGCTGGAAGAAGAGATCGAACGCAGCCTGGCAGGCTCGCGCGTGGGACGGGTTGTGGTCAAACTATGGCCCTAATTTAAGAAAAAAACCTCGAGTGAAACCTCGAGGTTTTTCTTTCCGATTAAGGCCGCTCTCAGAGAGCCACGACCCGTGCAGCCTGCAGGCCCTTTGCGCCCTGCTCGATGTCGAACTCCACTCGCTGGCCTTCTTCGAGTGTGTGGTAACCCTCACCCTGAATGGCAGTGTGGTGGACGAACACATCTGGACCGTTCTCCTGGGCCAGAAAGCCGTACCCCTTGCTGTTGTTAAACCACTTCACCGTGCCGACAACTCTTTCAGACATCTCAATTCTCTCCTTGTTTTAATAGCGGCGTGTTCCACCACGCTTGTGACCATGCGGCGCGCCTTGTGCGCGACCGTAACTGCCATTGTTCCGTCCACCGAAACCACCTTCCTCGCGCGGCCGGGCGGGGCTGACTTTAATTTCGCGGTTATCGAGGTTATAACCGTTGAACATGCTGATCGCTTTGGACGCTTCGCTTTGCGAACTCATTTGCACGAAGGCAAAGCCTTTGGAGCCGCCGGTGATCCGATCTTTTATCAGTTCCACCGACGTCACTTTGCCTGCCTGGGCAAATAGATCGTTCAGTTGATCCTCTTTCGTTTCAAACGAAAGATTCCCGACATAAAGTTTGATTTCCATTTTCCTCATCTTCCTGATAATCAGGATTTCACACCTGAAAACAAATTTACCGCCATCCCTATAAAGGTTTGGCGGTAGGCACACAAGCCTTTTATAAGACTACAATATTATAACACGAAAAGTTCAAATTTAGGGGTTGGGTTTTGAGAAGCTGGAATGGTGTTTTCTTACAAAGCCGCAGCCAGCCAATCCGGCAGGGCAGCCAACAAACCGCGCATGACCTCTCGGGCGGAAGAAGCGTACATCTCCGCGTCCCCGTATGCCTCCCCGCCCTCCTCGCTCACCAGGTCGGTGACGCCGCGCAGGATCAGGCAGCGCACACCGTTGCGCGCCGCCACCCAGGCGATCGCCCCGCTTTCCCAATCGCCGGCCAGCGCGCCAAAGCGTTCCTTCAACCAGCCTACGTCCTTAGCCAGCAGATCGCGGTCTCCTGAGACGAGCAGCCCACGCTGCACGGCCTGCGGGTACGGAGGGCGCAGCCAGGACAGATCCAATGCCGTAGTATAGTGAGCGATGGCTTGATCGAAGTCGCCGATCTGTTCGATGATGTCGTATACCAGAGTTCGTTCCACAAGCAGGATTGCGCCGCGCTGGATGGCGCCAGCGATGCCTCCGCAGGTGCCCAGGTTGACCAGCAGCTCCGGCGCCCAGCGGCCCATGGCATACTGGGTGGCGGCTGCCGCGGCGATCTTGCCCCACCCTCCGTGCAGGCAGACTACCGGCTCGTTCTGCCCGGCGATCTCGATGGTCTGCTCGAGATACTCGCCAAAAGGGCACCTCCCTGCTTGGATGCCCGCATAATATTCCCGCACGGCGGCCCACTCGGCTTCAGCCGAAACCTCCACCACAATGCGCGTCATCTCACCCTCCCGTTTGTGGCGTCAGGACTTGGGGCGCAGGGATGGTTGCACGCCTCCTGGCGCAACCGCCTCCGCCGCCTTCCTGCGGTGTAGCTGCACCAGCGCTGCGCCAAGCGCCGCCAAAGCCAGACCGGCGCCGGTTTGAGCGTTCAGGCGCTCGCCCAGGAAGATCCACGCCAGGATCGCGATTTGGATGGTCATTGTATTGTTGATGATGCTCGATTCCATCGCCGACAGGGTGCGCAGGGTGTGGTTCCACAGGGTGAAGGTGAAAGCGGTGTTGACCAGCGCCAGCCAGGCGATGATGCCCCACTCCTTCCAACCGAGTAATGGCGCCGGCTCGAAGATCAACCCGGCTGCCAGCATCAGAAAACCGCCGACGCCCATGCTGACCGCCGTGGTTACCTGAGGTGGGATGCTCCCTGTTCGGTTAATGGCGCGCATCATCACCGTGGCGACCGAGTTGCCGATGACTGCCAGCCCTGCCACGGCCAGGCCCAGCCACACGTCGGATGGCAACGCGACCGGATAAAAATACAGGCCGATGCCGCCCATAAACAGCGTCAACCCGGCCCATTGTTGCACGCCGGGGTGTTCGCGTAGCAGCCACAGCCCCAGCAGCGCGGTGATCGGGGCGGTGAAGTTGAGCACCAGACTGGTGGTGATGGCCGGCAGCAGTGAGAGGCTTACATATTGCGCCCCCTGAGTGACGGCGATCAGCACCACCCCCAGCAGGATCAGGTTGCCCCACTCGTTCCGGGAGAGTCGGCCTATCGCCGCGCCCCCTTCTCCATGCAGGGCGAAGGGCAGCAGGCAGAAGGTGGCCAGCACGTAGCGCAGCCCAGCGAAGGTCAGGGCGGGGACGTTTTCCAGGCCGAATTTGATCAACACCCATGAAGTGGACCAAAGAAAGGTGACCAGGAAAGCCAGGCCTACGGCCAGGTTGTGAGAGGGAGCCTTGCGCAGCATGGCGCTCAGACCCTTTCAACCGGCGCTGATGGACGGGCCAGGTACCAGCGCCTCTCGTCCGACCGGAAGACCAGCTCGCACACGCCCATTCCCGGCGCCAGGCACAGCACATGGAATTCGCTGCCCTCGCTCCAGCTACGCCCGGTCTCCGTCACCGGGTAAGTTTTGCCGTCCCGGACAAAGCCGATCGGGGTGACGTTGCCGGCAGGGTCGAATCGGGCGGTTACTTCAATGGCCTGCATGCGGCAGTCTGCCTTCCAGGTAGTCGACCAGCAAGTGCAGCGCCGCCTGGGCAGAATCGGCTTTATTCTCCAGACGGTTTCCCTTCCAAAGGAAGCGGAAAGCCCACTCGCCATCCGGCGCCGCGAGTCCGATCCATACCAGCCCGACCGGCTTGTGCTCCATCCCGCCACCTGGGCCGGCGATGCCCGTCACCGCCGCACTCAGGTCGGCGTCCAGGGCGCGGCGGGCGCCGTGAGCCATCTCCAGGACGGTCTCCCGACTGACCGCGCCGAATCGCTCCAGCGTCTCGTGACGCACACCCAGCAGGCGTTCTTTGGCTTCATAGGCGTAGGCGGTGATGCTGCCGAGAAAGTAATCAGACGAGCCAGGCACATTGGTGATGCGGTGGCCGATCAGTCCACCGGTGCAGGATTCGGCCAAAGCCAGTTTCCAGCCGCGCTGCCGCAACAGCTCTCCCAAACGCGCCTCCAGACAGATCGGCGCTTGAACATCTTCTTCACGTTCAGTCTCAACCATAACGCTCCTCGAGCCGGCCGGAATTCCCGGACGGGCGGCTCAATTATAAGGTATCTGGGCATTCCCACATCCCATTCTCACGCGTTTCATGGAAAATTACCCCCGGTCAGGCCACATGATCGGGGGTGAACAACGGTTTCGGCTCGTGCATAGACCGCCATGAAGCGTCATTTTCATCCAGGCGGGCTTCCCTCACTCCGCAGCGCCGTGGGAGATGGCGCTGTTGTTGTCCCCGGATGGTCCTCCGCCTGCAGCCAGTGAAACCGCCACTTCCTTAACGAAAGATCGGGATGCGCTTCAATCGGCTGAAAAACCGGCCGCACGTGCAGCCACGAACGGTCGCCAACCATTTGTGCCCACCTCCTCGCTCGCTCCAGCTCGCCATCCAGCAGATGCCCCTGTCCTGCGTCGGCGAAGAAGCTCATCGGCTGCTCCAGGATGTGCGCGCCCTTTGCCAACAAAAGACGGGTGATCTCCCGTGCTGCCGATCCGGACAGCCATCCTGGAAGAGGAGAGCGTGTATCGAAGACCACCGCCGTCAGCCCTCTCACCTCATGCGGGTCCAGCGCTTGTAGCCAGCGATCCAACAATGGCGTCGGCTGTCGGTTCTGGGTGGAGCTGCCGATGACCAGCAAATCCACTCCAACCGGAATGCGGTAAGCCATATCATCCAGCCTGACCAGAAGCGTGGGTCGCGTTCGTGAGAATTCGTCGCCGAGCACGCGGGCGATGGCTTCTGTATTGCACCGATCCGATTCGTATACGATGAGAGATAACATGTTGCGCTCCTTGCTCTGATCGATAGAGGAAGCGCGACGGCCACCCCTTGTAGGCTCGTCATTGGTGTCGGCTGGGATGCTATTTGGCTTGCTTCCGACCGGGGCTGGGGGCCAGGCGTAATCGGGTCCGTCTTGCTAAGCATATCGTCATGGAAGCACAAGCACACCGTCAGTAGGGTGGAATGGCGCCCTCGCCCATCGAACAGAATAGAACCTGTCCAGTCGACCAGTGGGCGGGCGCCAGCGTCCTTGCAGGCAGTGCCCCGCCATGACAGGGTGTCATTTTTCACCCCGTTGGTATGACAAACCCCTTTTAAACATCACTTTATTTGTCACATCCTTCACAAATAGTGAATCCATTCCTTCGGGGCGTGCTATACTATCACAAGGGTATAAGGGTATTAAAGACTGTCTTGCTCTCATTATCTTTATCATAAGCGGGTCTCTTCGAAAAAGTTCATGAGATCAATACAAAGGCGCTCGCTCCCAGCGAGGAGTGGGTTGAATTGTTCTGCCATCAAAGTGTCAAACCATGTCTTCACCTGATTTACTTTTCCTGCACGCACCCAGTGTCTACGACTTCCGCCGCGAGGCTATCCTCTACGGGCCGGTTAGCGATCTGGTGCCCTCCACCCCGGTCTTCGAGATGTATCCGATCGGTTTCACCACCATGGCCGAGTACCTGGAGCGCCATGGACTGCGCACCCGCATCGTCAACCTGGCCGTGCGTATGCTGGAAGACCCGTACTACGATGTAGAAAAGCACCTGCGCAGCCTGGACGCCGTAGCCTACGGCATCGATCTGCATTGGTTGCCTCATGCTCACGGCTCGATCGAAGTGGCGCGCATCGTCAAGCGCCTGCACCCGCGTCGGCCGATCATCTTTGGCGGTTTCTCCTCCACGTATTTCCATCAAGAGCTTATCCGCTACCCGGCGGTAGACTTTATCGTGCGCGGCGATTCGACCGAGGCGCCCCTGCTGGCGCTGGTGCAATACCTGCGCTCCGGCGGCGAAGCCCACCCTGCCGAGAGTTCGGCTTCTGCGCGCACACTGGCTTCCATCCCCAACCTGGTTTGGAAGGATGCAGATGGCAACGTTCACGTCAATCCGATCGGCTATGTCCCCGATACGCTCGATGATCTGCTTTTGGATTACACCGGCGTGCTCAAATCGGTGGTGCGTTACCGCGATCTGGCCAGCCACAAGCCCTTCCGCAACTGGATGGAATATCCCATCACCGCCGCATTGACCGTGCGCGGCTGCCGCTACAACTGCCTGACCTGCGGCGGCTCGGCCTGCGCCTTCCGCAACTTACACAACCGCCAGCGGCCTGCTTTCCGCCGCCCGGAGGACCTGGCGCGCGACATCCGGCGCATTGGCGAATACATCCAGGGACCGGTCTTCATCCTTGGCGATATCCGCCAGGCGGGCGACGATTACGCCGAGCGCTTCCTGGACGCCATTGCTGGATATCCAAAGCCGGTCTTCCTTGAGCTTTTCGACGCTGCGCCGCGTGAATTCTTCCGCCGTGTTGCCCGGGCGCTCCCCAACTGGACGCTGGAGATCTCGATGGAATCCCACGACGAGCGCGTAAGACGGGCGTTCGGCCGCCCGTATTCCAACGTGGACATCGAGCGCACCATGGAGGACGCCCTCGACGCTGGCTGCCAGCGCCTGGACCTGTTCTTTATGATCGGCTTGAAAGAGCAGACGTACGACTCGGTGATCGAAACGATCGAGTACACCCGCCGCCTGCTCGAGCGCTACGCACACCGCGGGGAGAAGCGCCTCATTCCCTTCATTTCCCCCCTGGCCCCCTTCCTGGATCCGGGCAGCCGCGCTTTTGAGGAGCCGCAGAAACACGGCTATCGCCTGTTTGCGCATACGCTCGAGGAACACCGCCAGCTCCTCCTGGAGCCGAGCTGGAAGTACGTGCTGAACTACGAGACGCAATGGATGGACCGCCATCAAATCGTGGCCGCTACCTACGAGGCCGGGCGCAGGCTGAATCTTATAAAAGGAGAATACGGCGTGATCGAGGCAGCCGCCGCCGAGGCGACCGATCGGCGCATCGCCCGCGCCATTCGCTTGATCGGCGAGATCGACCAGATCGTCGCCAGCACTCAGGGGGAAGAGCGCCGCAGGCGCATCCGCGAGCTCAAGCAAAAGGTGGACGACTCCAACCTGAGCACGGTGTGCGATAAACGCGAGCTGGAGGTGGCCGTCCACGGCACGCGCATCAACCTGCTGCAAGCTGCCGCGTTGCTGGCCAGCGACTGGTTGCGCGGTGTGGTCAATAATAAATAAAGGATCGCGCGCGGTCGGCTTGCCCGCCGCGCGCGATCCTTTTCGCCTGCTGTCACTAATAGCGCAGGATTGCCCCGATCCCGCCCGCTTCGTTCAGGGCAGGCGCCGCGTGGATCACGTCCACTTCGCCGCCGGACTTCATCACCTCGCGGACGGCTAACTCGACCGCATCGGGGATTTCCTTCATGGTTCCGCCGCAATATTCGCAGCTCGTAAGCTTCTTGGCTGTCAGGTGGCCGCAGGATTGGCACTGGTAACCGGGGGCGCGAAAGTCTTCCAACACCAGTAGCCTTTGAACGCGGCCTTCATTCACCGCGCGCAGCGTGTCTTCCAGGTCGACTACGCCGCCCGCGCCCTTGCGCGCCGCTGTAATGACCTGGTCGACCAGGCGCGCCTCGCGGCGCCGCTCGGCTTCCTTGCCGATCTGCATGGCCTTCGCCAGTACTTCGGAGTGGCTGGCGGTCATGCTCATCGGAAAGCTGCCGACCACCAGGCTTTGCCATGTTTTGGGCAGCAGCCCGCGGAAGATGGCCACGTTATCATCCGTCCCGCCGATCAGTACGCGCCGGACGTGATTCTCCTCGAAAAAGCGGGTGGTGACCTCGGCTATCAAGCGCATGTTGCGTTCCACCAGCTCATCGGCATAACCGGTGCGCCCTGCTACTCCCCCACGCCGCCCCGGGAAACTCGATGCTCCCCCCCGTTTGACGTGTTTGACTTCTTCGCCCATCACCCCTTCCTGCTCGCGCAGCTCTCCCAGGTGAAAGAAGAACAGGCGCGCCCCCTGCTTATCCACCAACACCACGCCATAACCGCCGTAATCGTCCAGCAGGTCAGCCAGCGGCTTGACCGCCGGGCGTTCGTCGACATAAATCCAGTTGCGCACCGGCACGGCCAGGCTGAAAGCGCGGAAGAAATCTCGGCCGGCGCATGAGAATACGGCTACACCCCTTCCGGACCAGTCATACTCGTGCTCGAAATAGAGCAAGACGGCTTCCTCATCCTTTGGTAGATCGACGCCCTTGAGCATGTTGCGCAACCGCAGTTTATATGCATCGGCGTTGCCCTCGGTCGGGTCAGTGTTGAGGTAAACGCTGAGCACCGGCTCGTGGGGAGAGAATTCCAGCAACTCCCGCAAGTCCGCTTCTGAAAACATGGGAACCTCCTTTTTGAGAATCCTCAGGCTAATGCCGAACCTGCTTACGGGCGCTTTTCCAGGGTAAGCGTCACCTCTTTTTCCTGGTTGTCCCTCAAGATGGTGAGTACGACCTGGTCACCCGGGGATTTGTTATACATCAGGTAGCTGAGCAGGTCGTTGAACACCCGCACTGGCTGCCCGTCCACGGCGATGATCAGGTCGCCGCCCGCATCCAGCCCCTGGATGTTTGTGGGTCGGTCGCCAGCGCGCAGGCCAGCCTTGTCCGCCGGGCTCCCGGGGGTTACCGAGGTGATGTATGCGCCCGTTGTGCGTTTCAACCCCAGCGCCTGCGCCTGGACCAGACTGATCTCCGGCAGGCTGGAAATCCCCATATAGGGATAATCGTATTTGCCAATGGAAATCAGCGACGGCACCACGCGCTTGACAATATTGATCGGCACGGCAAAGCCAATGCCCGAATTGGTCGGCTCACCGCTGATGGTGGTGCTGTCGGTGCGGATGGCGCGGTTCACGCCAACCACCTCCCCCTGCAGGTTGAGCAACGGACCGCCCGAATTGCCCGGGTTAATGGCTGCGTCGGTCTGTATCACGTCGCCGGCGGTAAAAGGCTGCCCTTCGGGTGCCTGACGAATGGATTCCAGTGTTCGCCCGATGCCCGAGATGATTCCCACCGTCATCGTGCCATTCAAACCAAAGGGGTTGCCAATCGCCACAGCGCCGTCCCCCACACGCAGCTTGCTCGAATCGCCCAGCGGCAGGGGTACCAGCTCATCCGCCGGCGCATCTACCTTCACCACGGCCAGGTCGGAATCCAGATCGGTTCCGATCACCTTGCCGAACACTTTAAATCCGGAGAGGAAGTCCACCTCGAGCGTCGTGGCGCCTTCCACGACGTGATAGTTGGTGATGATATGCCCATCCTTATCGTAAACGAAGCCGGAACCGAGTCCCACACCCTGCTCGCTCTCTATCTGGATGGCCACCACCCCCGGACTGGCCTTCTCGTAGAGCAGCGCCAGCACATCCGAGTTGTTTTGCGGGCTGGCGGGCGGTGAGACCAACAACGGCGGTGCCGAGGTCGGCGTTGGAATCAGCACCTGACCCGGCCCTTGCGTGGCTAAAATGGGAGGCCGTGAGGTTGGCCTCGCCAGAGATTGGAGCGTGATGGCCTGGCAGGCCAGGCCGCCGAGAAGCAGTGGGATAATTGCGAGCCAGCCGAGACGTTTATTCATTTTTCCCCTTTCAAACTATCTGTAACCGATCGTTGGCGCCGACCGGGAAGATTGCGTGCGATCGGGCGGCCCGGCGTAAACCCGGCTTACTTGCTGCTCGCCAGGCGCTCGAAGAGCTGTCTTTGCTCGCGGTTGAGCTGTCGTGGAATCTCGACCTTGGCGCGTACGTATAAGTCCCCGTATGACTGCGGCGACCGTAGCCTGGGCATGCCCCGCCCTGCCAGACGGAAGGTCTGTCCTGGCTGGGTCCCCGCCGGGATGGTTAACAGAACGTTGCCAGCCAGAGTTGGGACATTTACCTGCCCGCCCAGCACTGCAGTGTACAGATCGACGGGCACTTCGGTGTATAGATCGTCTCCAGTGCGCTCGAAGCGCGGGTGGGGGAGAACTTCCACATTAAGATAGAGGTCACCCTGAAGTCCGTTCACTCCGGCTGGCACTGCCCCTGCCACGCGCACCTTCGTACCGGTGCGTGCGCCGGCGGGGATCTTCACCTGCAGTCGCCGCCCGTTGATCTCCACGGTGCGTTCCGTCCCGCGGTAGGCTTCTTCCAGGGTTATTTGCACGGTTTGCTCATAGATGCGCGGAGCGGAGCGTGTCCGCCGTGTGCGGGTGGCCGCGCCTCCCATACCTCCGAAAATTGAGTAAAAGAAGTCGGAGAACCCGCCGCCAAAAAGATCTTCCAGATCGCCCATCTCCACTCTCACCCCGCCAGGCGACTGGGTGAACCACTCGCTCCAGTTGAAGCTGCCCGGCGCCCCGCTTTGCTGCCAGCGCGAATAGGATTCGCCCAGTTGATCATAACGCGCGCGCTTGGTAGGGTCTCCGAGTACCTGATAGGCTTCGTTGATTTCCTTAAACCGTTCCTCCGCTGATTTATCCCCCGGGTTGCGATCGGGATGGTATTTGAGCGCCAGCTTGCGGTAGGCGCGTTTGATCTCCTCGTCACTCGCTTTTCGATCCACTCCCAAGATCTTATAATAATCTTTGTAATCCATATAATACCTGCATTAAGATGCACAGGGTCGCCTGCCCTGTTGTTGGTCTTCAACACCACCCGTCCGATGAGGTTGGGTCATTAATATCATTCTATTCGTTCCAGGCCGATCGAGTCAAGCGCTCCCGCATATATTTTATGTAATTCTAACCCTCTTTAAACGAAAATCAGACAATCGAGAAAGCCGTGAATACCGCCCCGACTGAACTTCCCTTTTCGGTAAACCGTGCTATCATAATACCCATGGGCACCCAGCGCGACCGGATATTGGTGGTGGAAAATGATCCGGCGATCAGCGATTTCCTCGCCCGCCAGTCCCTGCAATCAGCCGGCTATCAGGTCCAAATTGTCGGCGATGCCACGAACGCCATCGCGCAGGCGCTTCAGTTTGCTCCCGATGCGATCGTGGTGGACTTCTTCCTGCCCGGTTTGAGCGGTAAGGATTTGCTCGTAGCGCTTGGATCGCAAGGCGTGAACGCTCCTGTGATCGTCCTGGCCCGCAAAGGCATGGAGGCTGACGTGATCCAGGCTTTCCGCCTGGGCGCCAGCGACTATCTGCCTTGGCCAGTGCGCGAGCCAGAGGTTGTCGCCGTGGTCGAGCGCGTCATGCGCCAGGTGCGTGAGCGGCGAGAGCGCGAGCAGCTCGCCCGCCAGCTCCAGCAGACCAACCAGGAGCTGCAAAATCGGGTGCGTGAGCTGACCGCCATCTTTTCCATCGCGAAAGCCGTCACCTCGGTTACCGATCAACGTGTGTTGTTCGACCGCATCATCGAAGGCGCAGTCAAGCTCACCAGCGCCGATGCGGGTTGGTTTCTTCTGCGCAACGAGGGCGAAAAGCCCTTCATCCTTGTCGCCCAATGCAACCTGCCGGAGGCCATTGCTTCGGCGTTGAACCAACCCTGGGATGATGGCATCAGCGCGCTGGTTGGCGCATCGGGAGAGCCGCTTTCTTTGCACGGCAACCCGCTCAAACGGTTCAAGATCTACGCCCTTGGGCAATCCATCCTGATCGTTCCCCTGCGCGTGCAGAAGCAGGTAATCGGTCTGTTGACCGTCCTGCGCAAAGATGCGCGTCAGTTCCTCGCCACCGAGAGGAGTCTGCTTGAGGCGATGGCAGACTTTGCCTCCATATCCCTGGTCAACGCCCGCCTCTTCCGCGCCCTGGAAGAACGCGCGCGATTCTTGCAACAGGCAGCCGAGAATGCTCGCGCGGTCGAAAAAATCAAGGACCAGCTCTTCGAAATCATCAATCGCGAGCTGCAAATCTCGCTGCAAATCACTGGCGACCAGATGGACACTCTGAGCGGCGGCATCACCAGCAAGCTGAACACCGAGCAGCGCCAGGCGCTGCAGAACGTGCGCGTCACGCTGGCGCGCATCCATAAGATCGTGGAAGCGATCCCGCCCTTGCAGCAGGAAACGGCCTTCAAACCGTCGCACGCTGTCAACCTGGCTGAGGTTGTGCGTCGCGCGGCTGGCAGCCTCGAGCGCATCGCCGGCCAGAACCGCCTGAGTCTGGCCGTGAGCCTGCCGGATGAGCCGGTGATGGCCTCTGCCGACCCCGGCCTCGTGCAGCACATTCTGGTGGGCTTGTTGACGAATGCGATCAAATTTAGCCCGGGCGGCGGGCAGATTAACATCCAGGTGGAGCAGACCCCCGACCGCATCCCGCACATCGCCGTTCGGGATCCGGGCATCGGTATCGATCCCCGCTATCTCCCGCGCGTCTTCGACCCAGGTTTCCGCATCACCGGCGAACGCCCGGCTCAATTTGGCGGCCTGGGCATCGGCCTGAGCCTGGTCAAGGAGCTGGTCAACCTGCAAGGCGGCAAGATATGGGCGGAGAGTAAGCCCGGCCAGGGTTCCACATTTCACTTCACTTTGCTTCCGGCCAGGCTGTGAGCTTGATCACCGCTGGAGATACGGGAGATGTGCCTGGAATAGGTGAACCGAGCGATCATGACGGAAAAAGCAAAAGAATCAATTTGTGTGGTCGTTTCTGACCCGCAGGTGAGCTACTTGCTGGAACGCATTCTGCGCGGGGCCGGTTACACGGTCAGCCTCGCGAATGATGCGGCCAGCGGGCTGAGGCTGCTCGAGCGCGCCTCTCCGTCTCTGGCCATCGTGGCCGACAGATTGAATGATGGGGACGGTCTGGGCCTGGCCCGCGATGTGCTGGAACGCAACCCTGCCCTGCCCGTGGTGCTTTACGCCGCCCAGGAAACCACCGATATGCTTCGCCGCGCGCTCCGTACCGGGGTGGTCGAGGTTCTCTGCCCGCCCTTACGTACCGAGGACATCCTCTCCGCGATTCAGGCTTGCCTGGAGACTGCCCAAAAACGCAAGGAGCGAGTGGTCGTCGAGGCCAAGCGCGTCACTGCCAGCCTGCAGCGCCGGGTGGACGAGTTGGAAACCCTCACCCGCGTCGGCCGTTCGATCACCTCATCGCTTGACCTGGACAGCGTGCTCTCGGCGGTAGTCGACGCCGCTGTTGAGCTGACCGGCGCTGAGGAAGGCAGCCTGCTCCTGGTAGATGAGGCTACCGGCGAGCTTTATATGCGCGCCGCGCGAAACTTCAACGAAGAATTTGTGCGCACTTTCCGATTGCCCATCAAGGACAGTCTGGCGGGCAGCGTCATCCGCACCGGCCAGCCGGTGCTGCTGGATGAAAAAACTCCTCAGAAGATAAAAACCTCTTATCTGGTGCAGAGTCTCCTTTACGTCCCTCTGCAGATCCAGGGCCACATCTTTGGCGTCCTCGGGGTGGATAACCGCCATAGCCGCATGCCCTTCACCGATTACCACGTCAAGGTCATCTCGGCCATGGCGGATTACGCCGTCATCGCTATCGAGAACGCACGCCTGTACTCGCACACGGCCATCGAGCGCAATAAGCTGGAGACCATCCTCACCCGCGTGGAGGATGGGGTGATCGTCTTCGACCAGGAAGGGCGTTTGGTGTTGGTCAACCAGGCGGTGCGCTCGGCTTTCAACCTGGATGAGGCCACCCTGACCGGCAAGCCCGTCTTGGATGTTTTCAATCAACCCGACCTGGTCGAGCTGATCAACGCCCGCGGAAAGAGCATTTCCAACCGCACCGAAATCCCCCTCGAAGATGGTCGCGTCCTCAGCGGCCAGCTCACCCCAATACCGGATGTGGGCAGCGCCATCGTGCTCCACGACATCACCTACCTGAAGAAGCTCGACCGCATCAAGAGCGACTTCGTCAGCACTGTCTCGCACGATCTGCGTTCACCGCTGACCGCCATCCTGGGTTACGTGGAGCTGATCGAGCGCGCCGGCCCGGTCAACGACCTGCAGCGCGACTTCATCATGCGCGTGCAAACCAGCGTGCACAACATCACCAATCTGGTGGACGATCTGCTCAACCTGGGGCGCATCGAGGCCGGCTTCGATACCCGCAAAGAAGTGGTCCAACTGGACAAGATTCTTCAATATTCAATCGATGGATTCAAAAAGCGCATCGCCGACAAGAATCAACAGCTCCTCATCGAACTGCCGCCCGAGATGCCCAGCCTTTTCGGCAACCCTGTGCAGCTTCGTCAGATGGTCGACAATCTGATTGACAATGCGGTCAAGTACACTCCCAACGGCGGCGTCATCCATCTGCACGGGGAGATCAATCGCAGCCAGTTGATCCTCCAGGTCAGCGATACGGGCATCGGCATTCCGCCGCTGGACCTGCCCTATATTTTTGACAAATTCTATCGAGCCAGCAACGCCTCCAGTGAAATCAACGGCACCGGGCTGGGCCTGGCGATCGTTAAATCCATCGTCGAGAACCACCAAGGGCGCATCTGGGTGGAATCGACCCCCGGCCAGGGAACCACCTTCACCGTAGTCCTGCCGCTGGCGGAAGAGCAGAAAGATCAGGGCTGAGCGGAAATGCTACTCCGTCATCCGTAGCTGCGCCGGCGCAACCTGTTCCGATCCGTGGCCGTCTGCCATTCCGAAGCTGTGCCCAAACCGTCTCGTCCCACCGATATGCCCAGTAAATAATAACCGGCCTCCGCCGGGGCGGTGAAAAAACCCGGCGGAGGCTTTCGCCAAAGGAGGAGACAGCCATTAACGTCTTGGAGGTGTCCTGAAATCCCGTCTCCATTTGTGATCATACCCGAGAGGGCAGCTCTTGTGATGGGTCGAAAGTCACGCCTTGCCGATGATTTTGCTCCCGACCGGAAAAATGGCCCCTTTTCTATCTATCCGCATAACTCCTTGTACCTTTTGCTTGACGCTTTGAGTCGGATATGCTACTATCATTTTGATCGCCCTTCATGATTGCCTACCCCTCAGGGGGCTTTATTCAGCATTGCGGCAAGCCTTCAGGAAGGAGACAGACTTCATGAGTAAGAAAATTTGGCTGTTGTTAGTGGCTGCCCTGGTGGTCGCGGCGGTGCTCTCAGCCTGCCAGCGCTCGGCGTCAAAGGCGCCGGTGCCCACGGCCACCACCGAAGGCGCCCTGCCTTTCCCTCTGCCGACCACCGAAGATACCTTGAAAATCATCCAGACTCAAACAGCCCTCGCCGCCGGGACCAGCGTGGCGCCGGCCCCCTCCGCCACCCCCGTCGTGGCGCAAGCCGCCACGGCCGCTCCCCCTACCCTGGCGCCAACCGCCACCCAATTCGTGATCGCCACCCTGCCGACCGCCACGCCGGGTCGCCCAACCACCTACACGCTGCAGCAAGGGGAATGGCCGCTGTGCATCGCCCGCCGTTTTAATCTGGATGCGGCTGATTTCCTTGCCCTGAACGGCCTGACCATGGATTCAAAGCCCTCGGCCGGTACTGTATTGAAGATTCCCGCCTCAGGAACATGGTCCTATGGATCTCGTTCACTGATCAAGCATCCCGCCGCTTATACGGTGAAGTCGGGCGATACGATCTATTCGATCGCCTGCGCCTTCGGCGACGTCGATCCGAATGCCATCATCGCAGCCAATGGCTTGAAGAGTCCCTACACGCTGACAGCCGGGCAGACCCTGCAAATCCCGTAAGGCTGGCTTTCTGCAGTCAATTGGGCGGGGGAATGACGATCTTCCCCCGCCTTTATCATTCTTTCTGGTGAGTGTATGGAGTTCAAACGCCTTCATTCAAAAACGATCTTCCAGGGGCGGGCCTTCGAGGTGCGTCAGGAAACCGTGCGCCTGCCCACTGGCCGCGAAATGGTCCTCGATCTGGTGAGCCATGTGGGAGCGGTGACCATCCTGCCGCTGGACGCAGATGGTCATATCTGGTTGGTGCGCCAGTACCGCATCGGCGCGGGCGAATATCTGCTTGAGCTGCCAGCCGGCACCCTTTCCCCGCGCGAGGAGCCTGAAGCTTGCGCCGCTCGCGAACTGCGCGAGGAAATCGGCATGGCTGCGAACAGTCTGCGCAAGATCGGTGAGTTTTATATGGCCCCCGGCTATTCCACCGAGTTCATGCACGTGTATCTGGCCGAAGGCCTCTTCTCTGCTCCGCTTGAGCGCGACGCAGACGAATTCCTCGAGGTGATCTCCATCCCTGTCCAGGAGGTATACGCCATGGCCGCCCGTAATGAAATCCGCGACGGTAAAACGCTGGCTACCCTGATGCTGGCCCGTCCGCTGCTCAGTGAACGCTTATACTAAACGGGTTTAAACTCAATCCCACATATTTAGTCCGAAATGGTGACAGGTCACAGTCAAATCATGTGATCATTGGCACTAGCGGCTTTGGGGGGTGTCCATTAGAGTAAAGTATCAAGCCATCATTAATTAGTCGATCCGTTCCTGCTTGTCGGGGCATGGGTTTGATTCTGGCTGGCGGAAATTTTTCGCCTGCTTTACTGATTGTCTGGAGAAACCACAATGGAGCGTCAAAAAGTAATGATCGACGGCAACGGCGCTGTTGCCGATGTGGCCTATCGCCTGAATGAAGTCATTGCCATTTATCCCATCACACCTTCGTCTACCATGGGTGAGGCCGCCGACGCCTGGGCGGCATCCAACCTGCCCAACTTGTGGGGCACTGTGCCCCTCGTCGCGGAGATGCAGTCCGAGGGCGGCGCGGCCGGCGCGGTGCATGGCGCCCTGCAGACCGGAGCCCTCACCACCACGTTTACCGCTTCTCAGGGCCTGCTGCTGATGATCCCCAATATGTTCAAGATCGCCGGTGAGCTGACCCCGACCGTCTTTCACGTCTCGTCGCGCACCGTGGCGACCCACGCCCTGTCCATCTTCGGCGATCACTCCGATGTGATGGCCGCGCGCGCCACCGGCTTTGCCTTGCTGGCCTCGCGCTCCGTGCAGGAAGCCCACGACATGGCGCTCATCGCCCAGGCCGCTACCCTGGAGGCCCGTGTTCCGATCCTGCACTTCTTCGATGGCTTTCGCACCTCTTCGGAGGTCAACAAGATCGAGCGCCTCGAGGACGATGACCTGCGCGCGATGATCGATCCCGAAGCCATCCGCGCCCACCGTGCCCGCGCCCTCTCTCCTGACCATCCGGTCTTGCGCGGTACAGCCCAGAACCCGGACGTTTTCTTCCAGAGCCGCGAGGCGGCCAATCCCTATTACCTGGCCTGCCCGGCCGTGGTCGAGAAGGTGATGGAGCGTTTTGCAGCCCGCGTCGGACGGAGTTACCATCTCTTCGATTACGCGGGCGCCCCGGATGCGGAGCGGGTGCTGGTGCTCATGGGATCCGGAGCCGAGACAGCCGAGGAGACGGCCAAATTCCTGGTCGCGCGCGGCGAGAAGGTCGGCGTGATTACCGTCCACCTGTTCCGACCTTTCTCGGTCAAGCATTTCCTGCGCACCCTGCCGCCCACTGTCAAGAGCATCGCCGTTCTGGACCGCACCAAGGAATCTGGCGCGGCCGGTGAGCCGCTCTACATGGATGTGATCACCGCCCTGGCCGAAGGCCTGGACCGCCCAGCTCCGCGGGTAATCGGCGGGCGCTACGGCCTGTCCTCCAAGGAATTTACCCCTGGCATGGTCAAGGGTGTGTTCGACGAGCTGCTCAAGCCTGATCCTCGCAACCACTTCACCATTGGTATCCTGGACGACGTCACCCATACCAGCCTGGACTACGATCCAGATTTCTCCATCGAAGCCCCCGATACGGTCCAGTGCGTCTTCTTCGGCCTGGGTTCCGATGGCACGGTGGGCGCCAATAAGAATTCGATCAAGATCATCGGCGAGGAGACCGACAATTATGCCCAGGGTTACTTCGTCTACGACTCGAAAAAGTCCGGCACGGTCACCATCTCGCACCTGCGCTTCGGTCCACGGCCCATCCGCGCGCCTTACCTGATCCGCCAGGCCGATTTCGTCGCCTGCCACCAGTTCTCGTTCCTCGAGCGCCTGGACGTACTCCAGTATGCTAAACCCGGCGGCGTCTTCCTGCTCAACAGCATCTACGGCCCGGACGAGGTCTGGGATCACCTTCCGCGTGAGGTGCAGAAGGACATCATCGCCAAAAAGCTGCGCTTCTATATCATCGATGCCTACAAGGTAGCTCAGCGCACCGGCATGGGCAGACGCATCAACACCGTCATGCAGACCTGCTTCTTCGCCATCAGCGGCGTCCTTCCCCGTGAGCAGGCCATCTACGAGATCAAGAAGAGCATCCAGAAAACGTACGGGAAGCGCGGTGAGGCGGTGGTGCAGAAAAACTTCGAGGCCGTGGATCAAACCCTCGAGAACCTGTTCGAGGTGAAGGTGCCTTCCCAGGTGACTTCGTCTCTGCAGCGCCGCCCGCCCGTGCCGGATGAGGCGCCCGAATTTGTCAAAAAGGTGCTCGGTCCGATGATCGCCTTCCACGGCGACGACCTGCCCGTCAGCGCTATGCCGGTGGATGGCACCTTCCCCACCGGCACCTCGCGCTGGGAGAAGCGCAACATCACCCTCGAAATACCTGTCTGGGAGCCGGATCTGTGCATCCAGTGCGGCAAGTGCGTTTTCGTCTGCCCGCACGCCGTCATCCGTCAGAAAATCTATCCGCCCGAACTGCTCGCCGATGCCCCTTCAACCTTTAAGTCGCTGGACGCGAAATATAAGGAATTCCCGGGCATGAAGTACAGCCTGCAGGTCTCACCCGAGGACTGCACCGGCTGCGGTCTGTGCGTGGAAGCCTGTCCGGCCAAGGACAAGACCCAGGTCAGCCGCAAGGCGCTCAATATGGCCCCTCAGCCGCCTCTGCGAGAGCAGGAAAAAGTCAATTGGGAGTTTTTCCTCAACCTGCCCGAGGCCGACCGCACCCTGTTCAAACCCACCACGGTGAAGAATTCGCAACTCCTCCAGCCGCTGTTCGAGTTCTCCGGCGCCTGCGCCGGCTGCGGGGAGACGCCTTACGTCAAGCTCGTCTCGCAGCTCTTCGGTGACCGTGCTGTGATCGCCAACGCTACCGGTTGTTCTTCGATCTACGGCGGCAACCTGCCCACCACCCCCTGGGCGATGAACAACCAGGGCCGCGGCCCCGCTTGGTCCAACTCGCTTTTCGAAGACAACGCCGAATTCGGCCTGGGCATGCGCCTGACCATCGACAAACATACTGAATATGCCCGCGAGCTGCTCGTCGCCCTGGCCGATAAGCTCGGCGAAGATTTCACCGAAAGCCTGCTGCTCGCCGACCAGACCACCGATGAAGGCATCATCGCCCAGCGTGAGCGGGTGGCCCTGCTCAAGAGCCGTCTGGCTGAAATCGATGACCCGCGCGCCCGCGATCTGGAAGCCATTGCCGATAACCTGGTGCGACGCAGCGTGTGGATCATCGGCGGCGATGGCTGGGCCTACGATATCGGCTTCGGCGGCCTGGACCACGTGCTGGCTTCCGGGCGCAACGTGAATATCCTTGTGCTGGATACCGAGGTGTACTCGAATACGGGCGGCCAGTCCTCTAAAGCCACGCCCCGCGCAGCCGTAGCTAAGTTTTCAGCCAAAGGCAAGAGCCTGCCAAAGAAGGACCTGGGCCTGATGGCCATGTCTTACGGGTATGTCTATGTGGCGCGGGTCGCCATGGGCGCCAGCGACCAGCAAACCTTGCGCGCCTTCCTCGAAGCCGATGCCTATGAGGGTCCTTCCCTGATCATCGCCTACTCTCACTGCATCGAGCAGGGCATCGATACGCTCAAAGGTCTGGAGCAGCAGCGTCTGGCTGTGCTGTCGGGGGTGTGGCCGCTCTACCGCTACAATCCCGCCCTGATCGCCGAGGGCAAGAACCCGCTGATCCTCGATTCGAAGGATCCGTCCGTTCCAGTCGAGGAGTACGCTTACAATGAAACCCGCTATCGCATGCTGACGCTCTCCGACGAGACGCGCGCCGAAATGCTGATGAAAGCCGCCCGCGAGGATGTCCAGCGCCGCTGGCAGTATTACAAGCAGATGGCCGCCATGCAGTTCAAATTAAACGGCGGGGACGGCGGGAATAAAACCGATTAGAATCCAGACGTCTTGCGGGCGCTCAGCGCCCGCAAACTGTCTGGACATTCCGCTGATGGGATGAACGGGTACGGAGGATGACCAATGGTTGATTTGAGTACGACCTATCTGGGACTGCCGCTCAAGAACCCCCTGGTGGCTTCGGCTTCACCCCTTTCAAAGAAGCTGGATGGCGCCAAACGCCTGGCGGATGCCGGCGTATCTGCCATCGTCCTCTATTCGCTCTTCGAGGAGCAGATCACTCACGAGAGCCTGGCCCTGGACCACTTCCTCACGCAGGGCACGGATTCCTTCGCCGAGGCGCTCACCTTCTTCCCTGACCTGGACAACTATAACATAGGCCCGCAGAGTTATCTGGAACACCTGACGCGGGTGAAGAAGGCCGTGGGTATTCCAGTCATCGGCAGCCTGAACGGCATCTCTACCGGCGGGTGGGTGGAATACGCCCGGCTCATTGAGGAGGCCGGCGCCGACGCTCTCGAGCTTAACATGTACTACCTGCCCACCAATCCCGAGCTGGATGGCCAGGAGCTCGAAAACACCTACCTGGAACTGGTCCGAAGTGTGCGCGCCAGGATCCATATCCCTCTGGCGGTCAAGCTGAGCCCCTTCTTTACCGCGCTGCCCAACTTCGCCCGCCGCATCGCCGAGGCTGGCGCGAACGGGCTGGTGCTCTTCAATCGCTTCTACCAGCCCGATCTGGACATCGAGAATCTTGAGGTGGTGCCGAATCTGGTGCTGAGCACCTCCCTGGATCTGAAGTTGCCCCTGCGCTGGATCGCGATCCTTTACGGCCGTGTGCCCGCTGATCTGGCGCTCACCGGCGGGGTGCACACCGCCGAGGACATCGTCAAAGCGGTCATGGCGGGGGCGAAAGTGGCCATGTGCGCCTCTGAGCTGATCGAGCGCGGCCCGCGGCGCGCCGCCGAGATGCTGGCCGGGCTGGAATCCTGGCTGGTGGCGCATGAGTATGTGTCCATCCGCCAGATGACCGGCAGCATGAGCCAGCAGGCCGTATCGCAGCCGGCCGCTTTCGAACGCGCCAACTATATGAAAGCATTGAACAGTTACGACGACCGCCTGCTTTATTAGTCAATCGAACTGTAGAAATCGGTGCCAAGCGCATGGGTCGGCGTTTAATCTTAGGCCTCCCGCTTTAGAGTTTGATTTGACTCAAAATACATTCCCATCCATTCGGCCTTGCGGAGATGCCGCGGGTTGATGTTAAAATTGTGCCGATGATTGGTTGAGAACGACCAGCCTGCGCAGATCACACCTGACAGGAGCAAAGCATGAGCGCGACCACAGCAATATCGGTTGATGAGATCATCGATGAATTGGCCGAGGTGGGGATTCGCCAAACCGAGCTGGACGCAGCCGAGGGCGCAGCCGGGAATCTCTCCATCTTCGTGCGCGCTTTGGAGGGGGTCGAATCTCGTTTCCCCTTGCAGGCGGAGGTGGACCTGCCGGTACGATCTCCAGCGCTGGCCGATGGGTGGGTGGCGGTGACCGGTACCGGGCGCCGCTTGCGCGATGTGGGACGCTGGCCGGAAAAGACGCTCTGCTTTCTGCGCATCCATCCTGGCGGGGAGCGGGCCACTCAATTTACCGCCGTCCAACTGCGCCCGACCAGCGAGTTCAACTCGCACCTGGCCATTCACGACGACCGGGTCTCGCAAAGAAACCTGGATTACCATGCTGTCCTGCACTCACAGCCCATCCATCTGACCTTTCTGAGTCATCTTCCCCGCTACGCCAACGAGGTGGAATTCAACCAGCGCTTGATGCGTTGGGAGCCGGAGACACTGGCGCACATGCCGGAAGGCATCGGCTTAATACCGTACACGATGCAGGGTTCCAGCGAGCAGATGGAAGCCACGCTCAGGGTCATGCGCGATCACCGCATTGTGATCTGGGCCAAGCACGGGGTGGTAAGCCGCTCCGAAGTCAGCTTACGCAGCGCTAATGACCTGGTCGAATACGCCGAGACCGCCGCCCGCTACGAGTACATGAACCTGCAGCTCGGCGAACCGAGCCAGGGCATACCGCCGGAAGATCTGGTGGCTCTGTGCCGTCGTTACGGCATCCAGCAGCGGGTGTACTGACGGTTTTCAGTTCGTAGTGCGCGAGATATCGCGCCCAGGAGTGCTGGAGCGTCAATACCCGGGCCGGCGTGCGGGAGCTTGCCATGCGCCCTGCCGTATGTCCGCATCACACCCGGTCCCCCTCTTCTAAAGGGGGGGATACAGGGATATAGGGGGCGAGGCAGAGATAGGCGCTGTCCATAAAACCGGGCATAAGAAGGGCTTCGCCCAGGAGGTGGCATCCAGGAGGGAGATTACCAGGTAGTAGAACATTGGGATTAATGTTCGTTTCAGCCGGTTGAGTTACAATGGATTCGGTCGAAACCACCTCCGCCGTCCAGTGGCGAGGGGGACGGAGCCGGGACGGGGCGGCAGACAGGTGGCAACCCTGAAAGCAGGTTGCCGGCCTGAACAGATCTGAAGTTGTGCCGATGAAGTTCCCTCACATCAACCGGTCATCCGTAAGCGCCTGTGTCGCCAGGTTCGGGCGAGGCGCGGGGATACTCGTTGCCATCTTATTCCTGACCGCCATCGTCGGCGTCAGCCTGAGCCTGGCCAGCCGACGCGCATCCCGGCTGGATGCCGCTTCCTCTGGAATGGGCTTCGGCAGCGCTCCTCTGATCCCGCCGCGCGAGGCTGGCGGTCCTTCCTTTCCAGCCGTTCCTTCTCCTACCCCCACCATCATCCTGCCCACGCCCGATCCGTGGGACGGAAAGACTCGGGTGACCGTCCTTGTCCTGGGCGTCGATTCGGCCGACTGGCAGAGCCCTGACCGGGTCGGACCGCCGCGCACGGATACCATGATCCTGCTTACCATCGACCCGCTCGCCCGGACGGCCGGCATCCTCTCTATCCCGCGGGATTTGTGGGTGCCCATCCCGGGCATCCAGGGGGAGCAGAAGATCAACACCGCCTATCGCTTCGGCGAGCTCTACAAAATGCCGGGCGGCGGACCAGGGCTGGCCATGCGCACGGTCGAGCAGTTGCTCGGTGTGCCGATCAATTTTTACGTCCGGGTCGATTTCGACGCCTTCCAGGCGTTCATTGACGAAATCGGCGGCATCGACGTGAACGTGCCCCAACAGATCAAGATCGACCCGATCGGTCCAGGTAACACGGTGGTGCTCGAGCCGGGAGTCCAGCATCTGGACGGCGCCCTGGCGCTGGCCTATGCCCGCAACCGCTACACCCAGGGTGACGATTTCGACCGCATGGCGCGCCAGCAACAGGTGATTCTCGCTGTGCGGGACCGCATTCTCAACGTTGGCGCGCTCCCCCGTCTGGTGCTCAAGGCCCCGGGCCTTTTTGCCAGAATTCAGCAGGACGTCCAAACCAACATCAGCCTGCAGCAGGCCATCCAGCTCGCCTGGCTGGCCGCGGAAATACCCTCCGGCAATATCAACAGCGCTGCGATCGGTCCGCACGAAGTGTCCCTCGGCAAATCGCCCGATGGGGAGGACATTTATATCCCTGACATGAATGCCATCCGCGCCCTGCGCGATCAAATCTTCACTTCATCCGGATCATCCGAGCGGGGGATGACCACCGGGGAGCTGATCCTGGCGGAGAACGCCCGCATCAGCCTGGTGAATGAGAGCGGCGACCCATCCCTGGCCGATCGTGTGGCCGCTTACCTCAAAGACCAGGGGCTGAACGTGATCCAGACAGCCCAGGGCAGCCAGACCCGCGCCAAGACCCGCCTGGTCGAACAGACCTACGATCCGTACACCACCCGCTTCCTGATCAACCTGCTGAAGGTCTCCCCCGGTGAGATTTACGAGGATTTCAACCAGTCGGCCCAGGCCGACATCCTCCTCTATTTGGGGGAAGACCTGGCGGCCAACAGTCCGTTCTGATAAGAATGATCCTATCACTATATAAGAAAAAAGCCTTATTGAAGCTCTCACCCGCTTGACAAAGCTTCCCTGCGTTTATATGATGAAATTGCGTCTTTTCCTCGCCTGAACCTGCGGGGTTGGGGAGGTACATGACATTTTCAGCCAGAAAGAGGAGGGAAATATGTTCCATTCCATCTTGGAAAAAATGGATCGTGTCTTTCATTTTGACGAGGCCAGCGCTCACTGCGACATCCCCTGCGGCATCTATGATCCCCATCTGGCGCAGCTCGCCGCCTTGACGGTCATCCGCATGGTGGATTTGATGACCGAGCTGGACCAGGCCCCTAAAGTTGAAAACCTGACTTACCATAACAGCATGGCGCGCTACATAGCCGTCAAAGAAGAGCACGCCGAGCTGTGTAAGCGCGAGATCCGCGTGATCTGGGGCGATTATATAAAGGCCGAGCACCTGGAGAAGTATCCCGAGCTGCACGGCCTGGTGCATAAGATCATGCAGCTCGGTTCCAAGGCGCGCCAATCTTCCGATCGGGAAACGGCCCTGGAACTGCTCGCGGCGGTTAACCAGTTCGCCGAGATCTTCTGGGCGACCAAGGGCATCGCCACGAAACGCGTCAAGGCGCCCTACAAGCCCGGCGAAGAAGTCGTCTACCCGGCGCTGTGATGTTCAAGATCCTCAAGGTCCGCGGCCACAGCCTGCAGCCTGATGTCCGCCCGGGTGATTTTGTGGTCGTCGCCTGCACTCCGCTTCTGCGAAGGTCGTTGCGGCCTGGAGACCTGGTGGTCTTCCAGCGCAAACCCTACGGGGTGATGATCAAGCGTGTCCACAGGGTCGACAACGATCAAGGCGAGTTGTTCGTGCTCGGCACGGATGAGGATTCGCTCGACAGCCGGAGCTTTGGGGCGTTGAGGTACAGAGACTTGATCGGGAAAGTGATCTGGCACGTGCGAGGAGGAGTGTAAGGGACAGCCGCTAATGCCGTGGAGATCGCAGTCTGCGCCATCGGCAGGCGCTGTCCGCCCGAAGGCCGGCGGACGGCGTTAAGTGTTTCAAGGACGCCTGCCCTGGGCGCGTCACCAAACCGGCCTCCGGTTGGCGGATAAGATCTCACTCTGGTGCTGCCTGCCCGCCGTGCGCATCCTTTGGCATGCTGATCCCAACATCCCGCCGCATCAGATGGATCGGCTAAAAGCGGTCCCGGTCGAGATCACCTTGATTAGTCCGTTCGCGCATGCGCAAAGACACCCGAATAGGTGATTGCAGGTCGCTTTTGTTTGAGTTAGATTTATAATATAAAGGGTGGACGCGGTTTGCATATTGCTTTGATTTAAGGAGGCGGCGATGAAGACCGTGAGGCATATCCTTGAGGTGAAAGGTCGCGACGTCTGGTCGATCTCACCGGACGCTTCTGTGTTCGATGCGCTCCGCTTGATGGCCGAAAAAGACGTGGGGGCGCTGTTGGTCATGGTGGATAACAAGCTGGTGGGCATTTTCTCCGAGCGGGATTATGCCCGCAAGCTGATCTTGAAAGGCAAGGCTTCCAAGGACACGCCAGTGCGCGAGGTGATGAGCGCCACTGTGTTCACCGTGCACCCCGATCAGACTGTGGAGGAATGCATGCACCTGATGACCACCAAGCGCATTCGCCACCTGCCTGTGATGGTCAATGATGAGGTCATCGGCGTGGTTTCGATTGGAGACATCGTTAAAAGCATCATCTACAAGCAGCGGGAGACGATTAAAGAGTTGGAGTCCCAGGTGATCGGCAATAAGACCTCCGAGTGACATTTTCCGCCTTGTGGATCGATTTCAAACCCGCCCCGAGCATTTGAGGGGCGGGTTTTTGTTTTCTTTGCCTGCTTGCAAGCGGCGCTTGCATCTACCCCGACGATATTCTATACTCAGTGTGTCTGGTTGACCAATCCTGGTGATGGGCAAGGAGGATGGATGAAGAAATCCATTCCCATATTACAATGGCGCACCGCTGAGGCTGAGCCGATTCAGGTTGGAGATCGGCGCATCACGGCGGTCTCGCAGGCGCTGGTATTGCGCCTGCCTTTCGGCGGGTTCGTTTGGAATCGCCCCGCCTGGGTCACCGTCGAACAGGGCGGGCAGCTCCGACGCATTTGGATCATCGATTACACCCGCCTGATCCTGTGGGGGCTGGGATTGTTGAGCCTGGTCTTCGGATTGCTGGCCTTCGAAGGCGGGACGAAAAATAAAAGGAGATAGCCATGAGCGAACAACCTGTGGACATGGACAGGCACTATACGCGCGCCGAGGAGATCGTCGCTGAGCTGGGGGAAAAGCTGTTTGGAGCCGCGCGCAACTCGGCTGTTTACAGCCAGCCGATTACCCAGGGTGATATTCTGGTCATCACCGCTGCCGAGGTCGTCGCAGGGGGCGGATATGGCTTCGCCGCTGGTATGGGACCCCGCCAGCGCGCGTTTGCCGCCGAGGGAGAGGAGACGAAGAAGGAAGAGACAGGCGCGGGTGTCGGCGGCGGAGGCGGTGGCGGGTCGAACGCTCGCCCGGTGGCGGTGGTGGAGGTCGGGACGCAGGGTGTGCAGGTGCATCCGATCATCGACCGCACCAAGCTCGGCATCGCTTTGTTCACCACACTCGGTGCAATGTGCATGGCCTTCATGCGCATGAGCCGCGGCCGACGGGAAATGGGAGGATAGTCATATGGAAAGGCGTTACACGGCTCTGCGTGCGGTCGGCACGCTTTATAAAATTTTGGGGGTGATCGCTGCGGTGCTGACGATCATCGCTCTGGTTGGGTTTTGCGCCATCACCGCTTCGGGAGGCGCGCTGGGCGGCTTCGCGAACAGTTTCCGCACCGGCGGCGGGGAGGTGTTGGCCGGGTTGATAGGCGCTGTGTTCATCATCCTCTATGGCGGCGGGGCAGCGGTGACCTTTTACGGCCTGGGCGAGCTGGTTTACCTGTTGATCGCCCTGGAAGAGAACACCCGCCGTACTGCGCAGATGCTCCAACCACAGGTGCGCCCGGCTCAGCCCGCCCCGCCCCCCATCCAGTCTACCTCTGCCTGAGGCGAGTGCTCCTGGCGAGCCGCACCGGTTCATCCGGATGCGCTTGTATCAGCCCTCCGTACCGGCGATTCGGTCAACCCGGCGCTCCCCGCCGTGCTTTTGCCCCGTGATGAGGGATAGCAATATTCTTTGCCTCGATTGGATCATTTTGGGTGAAATGAATGGGGTCATTTAAAGATCTCGAGATCACCCGGGTGGGCCGGCCCCGGCGAGCGGCGCGTGAGACCTACGACCGCTTGAGTCGCTGGTACGATCTGCTCGAGGGCGGTTGGGAGACGCGGGCGCGTACAGCGGGCCTGAAATTGCTGGCCGTCAGAGCCGGCGAACGCGTTTTGGAGATCGGTCCGGGCACCGGCCACAGTTTGGCAGCGCTGGCCGGGGCGGTCGGGCCGCAGGGATTGGCCGCTGGTATGGACCTCTCGCCCCGCATGCTGGCGCAAACCGGGCGGACGCTTGCCAGGGAGGCGCCGGCGACCCGGCCTGGCCTGGTCTGCGGCGATGCGCTCCAGTTGCCGTTCGCGGCCGGCGCCTTCGATGCCATCTTCATGAGCTTCGTGCTCGAGCTCATCGATACGCCCGAAATACCCGCCGTGCTGGCGGAGTGCCGGCGGGTCACGCGTGTCGGTGGGCGGATTTGCGTGGTTTCGCTGGATAAATCCTGCGGCCTGGCCTGGGTAAATGCCCTGTACGAAAAGGGTCACGCGCGCTGGCCCGGCTTGTTGGATTGCCGGCCGATTTTCTTGACCCAGATTTTAACGGCGGCTGGCTTCCGTGTGGCGGCGGCCCGCGCCTTTTCGCTGTGGGGGTTGGGGGTAAAAGCTGTCCTGGCCGATCAGGAGGATTGACGGCGCCATGGCCCATGGCGATTTGCACGTGGTGACCGGGGCATTCGGCTTCTCCGGAAGGTACATCGCTGCCCGCCTGCTGGATGCCGGAATGCGTGTGCGTACACTGACCAACTCGCCGCGGCGCCAGAACCCTTTCGGTGCGCGGGTGGAAGTGCATCCTTACCACTTCGATGCTCCTGAAGAGCTGGCCGCCTCGCTGCGCGGCGCAGCGGTGTTGTATAACACGTACTGGGTGCGTTTCGATGCGCGCGGTTTTTCCCACGCTAAGGCGGTTGAGAATACGCTCACTCTCTTTCGTGCGGCGCAGCTTGCCGGCGTCGAACGGGTGGTGCACGTCAGCATCACCAATCCGACGGAGGATTCTCCTCTGCCGTATTTCCGCGGTAAGGCGCGCCTGGAGCGCGCCCTGCGTGAGGCGGGTCTTTCCTACGCCATCCTGCGACCGGCGTTGCTTTTCGGGCCTGAGGACATCCTGATCAACAACATCGCCTGGACCCTGCGCAGGCTACCCGTCTTCGGCGTCTTCGGTGACGGGAACTACCGCCTGCAGCCCATTTATGTGGACGATCTGGCCGGGCTGGCGGTGGAGCTTGGCCGCCATCGAGACAACCTGACCGTGGATGCCATCGGGCCGGAGACGTTCACTTACCGCGAGCTGGTGCAGGTCATCGCCCGCGCCATCGGCGTGCGGCGCCCGGTGGTAGCCATGCCGCCCGGACTGGCGTATCTGGCAGGCAGCCTAATCGGGCGGTGGATGGGCGATGTGATGATCACCCGCGACGAGATCGCCGGGCTGATGGCCGGGCTGCTGTGCACCGCTTCGCAGCCGCTCGGGGAGACGCGCCTTTCTACCTGGGCGCATGAGCATTCCGCCGCGCTGGGACGGCGTTACGCCAGCGAGCTGAAGCGCCGCAGGGACCGCGAACGGAGCTATGGGGAGTTATAATTACGACGATGTTAATAAGTATGATTATATTAATAGTTGTAAGATCGTATTATGAATAATATTATGGGAATATCCACAACATATTGACAAAATAATAATAAATAATATATAATATGGACTAGACAAGTCGTTTTACATTGACTTGTGTGGGGTATTCAGAATCTGGCAATTCTCAGCCGGCCCGGCAAGCCGCACCGCTCTATTCAGCCGCGGCAGCCGGGTTTCTTTTTCCAAACCGGTCATTGACAAACTGCTCCAAGAAAGGAGGCATCTGGGGGTTATGCATTAATTACCACATATCCTGTTTTGACCCCGCATCCTTGAAGGCGATCCAATCCACCACCCACAGTAGAGGGCAACCTTGAGGAGAGGTGATTTCACCCGCGCGGTTGAATTCTCGACCCCACATGGAGAAACAGTGCCGCGAGCCGATTATCCATAAACTGTTGCGAAATTTTGAGGTGACAAATGGTCACACGACGCGAATTTCTCAAGCTGGCTGCTCTTGCGGGGGCAGGATTGGCCGTTCCGGCGCGGCTACGGACGCTGAGCGTCTACGGGCAGGCGGTCGCTCAAACGCCGCTGGCCGGCAGCGCCATCCCCCAGTTTGTCGATCCCTTGCCGCTGCTCTCCGTGGCTGGCGGACCGATAGAAACCATCCTTGCCGGTGAAGGGGAAATCACCCTGGGAATGCAAGAATTCCAGGCCAGCGTGATGCCCTCGACTTTCGTCCCGGCCACCGCTCCCTACACCGGCACCTGGGTGTGGGGCTATCGCGCCGGTGTCACCCCGACCAACCCGGCCGGAACGTACATCGGGCCGGTGATCGTCGCCACCCGCGGGCAGCCTACCCAGATCCGTTTCGTGAACAACCTTGGCGACACCGCGAATACTCATATCGTCGCCTGGGTCAACGCCACCGACCAGACCATTCACTGGGCCGATCCGTTGAACGCCGAGGATAACATGTGCGCGATGATGGCCGCACCGATGATGACCCCCACCATGGGCTGTGGCGATCATTACGTCGGGCCCATCCCTGCCGTGCCCCACCTGCACGGCGGCGAGGTGCCGCCGGTGCTCGATGGCGGTCCCGACGCCTGGTTCACAAGCGATGGGGTATATCACGGCCACGGATACTATAGCAAAGCTGGAGCGGCTCCCAACGAAGCCATCTACCGTTATCCCAACACCCAAGAGGCGGCGCCGATCTGGTTCCATGATCATGTGCTGGGTGTCACCCGGCTGAACGTCTACGCCGGGTTGGCCGGGGCTTACCTGATCCATGACCCTGGTCTGACGCTCCCAACCGGCCTGCATCCAGTCGGCCTTCAGCAGGGCGTGGGTGGGCCGGTGGACTTTACCATCCCTCTGGTGCTGCAGGACCGCATGTTCGACGTAAACGGACAGCTCTTCTTCCCCAACCTGGGCATCAACCCTCAGCACCCTTACTGGGTCCCCGAGTTCGTCGGCGACACCATCGTGGTCAACGGCAAGGTGTGGCCGTTCCTGAACGTCCAGCCCAGGCGTTATCGCTTCCTTTTCATCAACGGCTCAAATGCACGCACCTACGAGCTGTTCATGATGAATCCACTCACCAAGGTGATGGGCCCGCCCATCTGGCAAATCGAGACCGATGGCGGTTACCTGGATGCACCGGTCAAAATCGACCCCAACGCGGTTGTGTTGCCCCGTCTGGTGCTGATGCCGGGTGAGCGTGCCGGGGTAATCGTCGACTTCGCCGCCTTCGCCGGCCAGACGCTGATTCTGCGCAATGTAGGCCGCACGCCGTACCCGAAGGGCGCTCCGCCCAACGGCTCGACTCTCGGTCGCATCCTCCAGATTCGGGTGGGGCCTGGACCGGTAGCCGATGCCAGCTACGATCCTGCATCCGGTGTCCCCTTGCGCCCGCCGATGATCCGCCTGGTTAATCCGGCGGCAGGCGCGCTGGCCGCCGGCGTAACGCCCGCTAGGACCCGCCAGCTTACCCTCAACGAGGTGATGGGCATGGCCACCGTGGTGAACGGCGTCGCCTATCCCGGCGGACCGGTGGAGATACTGGTCAACAACACCAAGTGGGATGGCCTCTCGGTGGCCACCGACGTGTACCCGGGTGGCGTCCGACCGGACTTTCAACCCGTCACCATCCATGGGATCACCGACTATTACTCCGAAATTCCCAACGAAGGCGAAACCGAGGTGTGGGAAATCGTCAACTTGACCGCCGACGCCCACCCGATTCATACACACCTGGCCCAATTCCAGCTCTTGAACAGGCAGAGCTTTAACTTGAATAAATACAACAAGGCATATAATGCCCTCTTTCCCGCCTCCACAGCACTCGATCCGATGACCGGCCTGCCCTATCCGGGTGGGGTGTTCATTGGCGGCTTTGGCCCACCGTTGAACTACTACACGGGCAACCCGCGCGCCCTGGGCGGCAATCCCGACATCACCCCCTTCCTGCAGGGACCGGTGATGCCGCCCTCAGCCAACGAGGCCGGCTGGAAGGACACGATTCTGACCCCGCCTGGCATGGTGACCCGCTTTGTGGTGCGCTATGCGCCAACAGACCGGACCATCAATGACCCCAACCTGGCCTACCCCTTCGATCCCAATGCCGGCGGCCATGGCTACGTGTGGCACTGTCACATCATCGATCATGAGGACAATGAGATGATGCGCCCGTATGCGGTCAATCCAAAGAATGTGGGCAGGTCTTACGTCCAGGGGACCGATTACTGACGCAGTATAAAATCCGATAAAGCCCGCAGCTTCCCGGGAGGACCTTATCCAACGGTCCTCCCTTCGATTCTTTGCGCCTTTTCTGGGAGTCGGCCTCGCGCCGATCGACATATCCTTGCAGGTAAAATATAGATAATAATTACCCACAAACGTCATATGAAAGAGTGATATCCGTCACTTGGATTTGGGCAGTCGTTGGATTATCTTTAAGACAATAAATGTCTTTATAGTAAGATAAGGAGTAAATAATGCAAATAACCCATCAAGCCGATTACGCCATCCGTGCCATCCATTACCTGGCCGCTGCGGGTCCTGAGGAACGTGTCTCCACCAGCCAGATTGCCGAAGCATACCAAATCCCCTCATCATTTCTGACCAAGATCATCGCCCAGCTCTCGGTTGCCGGCATCATCCGCACTTCGCGCGGCGCTCGCGGCGGCGTCACCCTGGCCCGCCCGCCCGAAGAAATCAGCATCCTCGAGGTGTTGGAAGCGATCGATGGTCCGGTGACGGTCAATGAATGCGTCGAGGATCCGGATAGCTGTCCCTTCACCGAAAGTTGCACGGTGCATAATTTCTGGCAGGAAGTGCGCGATGAATTGACTGCGCGCCTGAAGAACACCACCTTCGACAAGCTGGTCAAGAACGGCGCGGCCATGGCTATGGCATAAGCGCTCCTTGCGAATTTTCCGGGCAATCCGCTCGCGCCCTGTCCCCTAGGCGTGAGTGGGGTGGGGTTTGCCGTCGGCGCCCTCCCGTCGTATAATCGAACGGGAGGGTCGCTACTTTTTTATCTGATTCCACGGAGGTTCGCATGAGTGGTCCACGCGTAGTCCGCGCGCCGCGCGGAAGCCAGTTGACCTGCAAATCCTGGCTGACCGAAGCAGCCTACCGCATGATCCAGAATAATCTGGATCCTGAGGTGGCCGAACGCCCCCAGGACCTGGTGGTGTACGGTGGGCGCGGGCAGGCGGCGCGCAATTGGGAGGCTTTCGACGCCATCCTGGAGACGCTGCGCGATTTGGAGGACGACGAGACGCTGCTGGTCCAATCCGGTAAGCCTGTGGCGGTGTTCAAGACGCACCCTGACGCGCCGCGCGTGCTGATCGCCAACTCTAACCTGGTGCCGCATTGGGCCACCCAGCAGCACTTTGACGAGCTGGCCGCGCGCGGTCTGATCATGTTCGGGCAGATGACCGCTGGCTCGTGGATCTACATCGGCACCCAGGGCATCCTCCAGGGCACCTACGAGACGCTCGCATCCCTGGCGCGCCTGCGCGGCTGGTCCTCGCTGAAGGGCAGGTTCGTGCTGACCGCCGGCCTGGGCGGCATGGGCGGAGCCCAGCCCCTGGCCATCACCATGAATGAGGGCGTCGGCTTGATTGTCGAAGTAGACCCCGAACGCGCTCGCCGCCGGCTGGAGATCGGCTACGTGGACCGGGTGGTGGATACGCTCGAAGAAGCCATGACCCTGGTCGAGGAGGCGCGTGATCAGGGGAAGCCTCTCTCCATCGGCTTGATCGGCAACGCCTCCGAAGTGTACCCAGAGCTGGCCATGCGCGGTGTCACCCCGGACGTGGTCACCGACCAGACGCCCGCTCACGACGTGCTGATGTATGTGCCGGCCGGCCTGAGCGTGGCCGAGGCCGAGTCCCTCCGCCAGAACGATCCCCAGACTTACGCGCGCAAAGCCATGGAATCCATGGCCCGCCATGTGCAGGCCATGCTGGAGTTTCGTCGTCGCGGCGCGGAGGTATTCGATTACGGCAACAATCTACGCCAGCGGGCTTACGACGCAGGTGTCACGGATGCCTTCGAGTTCCCCGGTTTCGTGCCGGCCTATATCCGCCCGCTGTTCTGCCAGGGCAAAGGACCGTTCCGCTGGGTGGCCCTCTCCGGCGATCCCCAGGACATCTACCGCACCGACGAGGCGGTCATGGCGCTGTTTCCCGAGGATGAGCATTTGCACCGCTGGCTGCGCATGGCTCGTGAGAAGGTCCCTTTCCAGGGGTTGCCGGCGCGCATCTGCTGGCTGGGGTATGGGGAGCGGGCCAGAGCCGGCTTGAAGTTCAACGAAATGGTGGCGAGCGGCGAGCTCAAGGCGCCGATTGTGATCGGACGAGACCATCTGGACGCTGGTTCGGTGGCCTCCCCTAACCGGGAGACCGAGGACATGCGCGACGGCAGCGACGCAATCAGCGATTGGCCGATCCTGAACGCGCTGATCAACGCGGTGGGCGGGGCGACGTGGGTCTCCTTCCATCACGGCGGCGGGGTCGGTATAGGCTTCAGCCAGCACGCCGGGCAGGTGATCGTGGCCGACGGAACCCCCGCCGCCGCCCGCCGTCTCGAGCGCGTGCTGACCACCGATCCGGGCCTCGGGGTCGTGCGTCACGCCGACGCCGGCTATCCGGAGGCGATCGAGTTCGCCCGTCGGCATGGCATCAAAATGCCGATGTTGGGAAAATAAGGGGCTGGACTTAGACAGTCATATGTCGCGCCGCGTGATCGTATTTCTGCTGGCGCTGGCCGCCGGGGTGGGATTGGGCCTGCTGTATGGCTGGGTGATTAATCCGGTACAGTTCGTGGATACTTCCCCCGATTCCCTGCGCCCCGATTACAAGACCGATTACGTCCTCATGGTGGCCGAAGCCTACGCCGCCAATGGCGACCTCGCCTGGGCCGCCCGGCAGTTGGAGGATGTGGGCGGCTCGCCGCTGCTGGTTGCGCAGCAGGCCGTCTTGCAGGCGCAGAAAATGGGCTACGCCGCCACGGACCTGCAAAACCTGGCTCGATTGGCCATGGCGCTGCAAACCCGCACACCGGTACCGTTGGGGACGCCGTGAGTTCTGCCCGCGTCGTTTGGATCGCCCTGCTCGGCCTGATCCTGGGCTTCGCCGCCGGTCTGGGTTATTCGTGGGGCATCAGTCCGCTGAAATACGTGGACACATCCCCCGCCTCATTGCGCAGCGACTATAAAGAGCGCTATCGGGCATTGGTGGCCGCAGCCTATCAGGCCGACGGCAGCCTGGTGCGCGCCAGAGCCCGCCTGGCCCTGATCGATGGCGGCGATTCCGCCTCCGCGCTGGCCGCCCAGGCCCAGCGCAGTCTGGCCGTCGGCGACGATCCCCGCCAGGCCCAGGCCCTTGCGGCGCTCTCCGCTGCGCTTATCGCCTCGCCCGCTTCACCAGCCGCGACGCCGACCATGACGCCATCACCCACCCTTGGCGCACGGGTGTCCCCTTCACCCATTCCGACGGCATCGCCGACGACTTCCCCAACCAGCGCACCGCCCACCGTTATCCAGGTCACTCCATTTCCCTCGGTTACTCCCACACCCGCTCCCGGCGCGCCGTTCGTGCTCAAATCCTCCACCCAGGTGTGCGATCCGAAGCTGGGTGGGCCGTTGATCCAGGTTCAGGTCACAGGCGCGGATGGGAAGCCCGTGCCGGGCATCCGCGTGGACGTGGCCTGGGACGGCGGCGAGGATTTCTTCTATACCGGATTGAAGCCCGATGTCAACCTGGGCTATGCGGACTTTGCCATGACACCCGGGGTGAGCTATACCCTGCGCCTGGCCGATGGCGGCCAGCCTGTGCGCGGCCTGGCGGCCATAGACTGTAAAACGACCGACGGATCATCCTACCCGGGCGGCTGGCTGCTGACCTTCACCCCGCCGTAATTCGCCCTATCATTCCAAATACATACCGCTCTGAATCAAACCGGGCCGCCAGATATGTTGGCGGCCCGATCGGATGAGTGAATGTCTCTCATCTGCAAAGATGAGGTGCCGTCATTGTCCCATGGGGTTGTTTGCCGCCCAATCCGAACCCAGGACCACCTGCACGTCCACCGTGGCGTTGGGGTCGTAGCGGTTGAAGATGCGCGCATTGGCCACATTCATCAGGCTCGCCAGGTAAGCCACCGTATAGGGCTTGCCGGAATAATCATAAATGGTGGTGCTCGCATACAGCTCGTTCGCGCTGCTCGCGTCGACCACGTTCACGCCCTTGGAAGCCAGGAAATCCTTCGTGCGCGTGGCCAGGCCGGAGGCGGCTGTGCCGTTCATCACCTGCACTTTGGCGTTCTCGGCTTTCATCAATTCACCCGCATTGGAGCCGACGGCGGCCGGCGCAAGCGGCCCGCCGGTGGCAAACACTTCGTCGCGCAGCACGCGAATCTTGTCCGGGATGGGGATGAGAATATCCAGACCATCCGGGGATTTGCCGAAGGTCACGTCGTCCTGGCTGATGACCGCATGCTTGATGTTTTCCGGTGGGATCTGCTCGGCCAACAGGGCAAACTGGATCACCTGATCCAGCGTCAGGTTGGTGCGGATGCCGGCCGAGACGTTGTTGTAAATCTTGGGCGCCTTGCGGATGAGATATGGAAGCGTCTTTACTTTGAGGACCTGATCGCGGATGGCGAAAATGACCTGTTGCTGCCGCGCGGCGCGGTCGAAGTCGCCGCCTTCGGTGTAACGTGCTCGGGCGTACGCCAGAGCCAGAGCGCCGTCAAGGTGCTGAAGACCGGGCTGCAGCGTGGTGGTGTTGTATTTGCCGAGCGGGTCGACGGTGATCTCATTGGGAATGTTAATGTCGATCCCGCCGATATTATTAATAAAATCAACAAATGAGGTGAAGTCGATTTGCGCGTAATAGTCGATGGGTACACCCAGGAACTCTTCCACGGTCTTGATCGCCAGCCCCGGCCCGCCCCCGGGTAGCTTGTCGCCGTCGCCAAAGAAATAGGCCTGGTTGATCTTGTAATACCCATAACCCGGAATATTAACCCACATGTCTCGCGGGATGGACAGGATGCCGGCCGTCTTGCTGAGCGGATCCATGGTGAAGAGGATCATCGTATCCGTGCGCGAAGGCCCCTGACCCGCTTCCCAATCGCGGTAATCCAGCCCCATCACCAGCAGGGTAACCCGGCTGGTGCCGTCCCATGGCTTGGCGGCCGGTCCTCCAGGAGCCTGCAGGGGCACATTCGGCTCGACCGTTGCGCTCGCGCTGTCGCTGTTGTTCGAAGGCAGCGGAGCGCCAGGAACGTCCGGGCTGAGCTTCCACGTGGACACATAGCCCCTCACCACGTTGAAGGCCAGCACAGCGGTCGTGACGCCGACCACGATCAAAGCCACGACCAGGATGATGGTCAGACGGTGAATATTGGAAATTTGAAAGCGAATTCGGCGAGTGCGCGATTGAGCCATAGAATATTTCAGTCTATTATAACATGTGGTAGGCTTCGTGTTGCAAGAGCCGTTCCAGGCGCCGATAATCCCCGGGCGCGCCCCAGGCTGCCCGGCTCCGTTCACCTTTGCGCCGGCGCGCTCGTAAAGCGGTCAGGACATCTTCGGCGGGGGGACCGGTAGATCGTCCACCGATACATTGATCCACTTGTCCCCCTCATCGATCAGCATCACCGGAATGTCTTCGCTGATCGGATATTTGCGCCCGCAATCGCGGCACACCAGCCAGGTACCCTTGACCAGATCGAGAAGGCCGTCCTTCTCGCGCACACAATTGGGGCATCGCAATATATCGAGCAATTCTTGACTGACCATCTAGCCTCCCAGGGCGGTTGAGTTCGAACAAAGCGATTGTATCACAGCCCGGCCTCATTGATCGGGAGAGGGAGTGGGGATGCCTTCCGTGCCCGGCCCGTACTCGTACACCGCGCGCCAGGCCTGGTAGTGGGTCTTGAAGACATCACTGTAGAGCGTCTGGCCGTCACGCGTTACCGTGCGTGTCACCGTCACGTCGGCGCCGTCGGCGGCATAGTCCACCTGCTTGATCTTTCCTTTGGGCAGATCTGGGTTCTCTTTATAGAGTGGATCGGGGGCAGGCACCACATTGGTGGGGCCGGTGGTGCTCCAATCCACCTTGCGTCCGTCGGAAGTGGAATAGAACTTCCAGGTGATCGAGCTGGCAGATGGGTTGACGTAAGTCTCCATCAGCAGCCAGTAAGGCGTATCGTTGGTGAACTTCAGGTCTACGAGCGGAAAATAAACGGTCGCATCCAGGCCGGCCAGATTTGGATTGACGCGGTTGCCTGCCACTTTTTCATAATAATACACGCGATAGGCATGGGCGTGGCGCTCCACGATCGGGAATCCGGCGAAAAAGGCGGTCCGAAAAAGGGTCGTGCTCACCTGGCACACCCCTCCGCCCACGCCCTGGATGGTGCGGTTGCCCACGATTATCAAAGCCTCGGCGTAACCGTTGTCCAGACTGATGTCGCCGATAGCCTGGCCCATTGAGAAGACCTCGCCAGGCGCTACCAGCAGGCCGTGAAACCGCGCTGCCGCCACCTGAATGTTCTTCACCCGGTCGGCTGGCGAGCCGTAGAAATACGAGGTCTGCTGAGCGATCAATTCGTGGATGCCGAGCGAATCGGCGGTGGCATCGTCGCCCACGGTCGGGTTGACGGTGTCGAACATCAGGGTAACGGTATGGTTGCCCTGGGAGAGGGCTTGATTAATGGCCTGGATGCTGGCGTCCACGTTCAGCGTACGGCCGATCACCGCATGCTGGATCAAATCGAGTTGGTGGGTCTCGTCGTTGAATGTAAAGCGCGCGTTTTGCGGCTGCCGCCCCAGCGAGGGGGCCAGGTTGGTGAGAAAACCGCGCAGCACATCCGTGTTAAGGGCAACCTGGAACTGTGCGCTGTCACCGTTTTGCACGCGCTCGATCGCCAGCATATTGGCCAGCGCCTGAGGGTCAAACGTCCAGGGCCCTTGCCCATCGGCCGGGTCGGGGACGGACAGGGTGAGCGGTTGGCTGAGGATGCTGCGCGCCAGGGCAGCCTGTTGGTCCACATTCAAGATGACCGGCGGGGTTTCCTTGACGTAAAGCGGCACGACCCCATCGGTCAGCGTCTGGAGCTGAACGGTGAGAGCCTGCAGAGTTGCATTTACGTCTACCTGACGGCCTGCTTGCCCGGAGCGCACCACCACATCGACCCCATTCAATCCCAGGTTTGCTTCGATGACCGGCCGGTCAACCTGTTTGGCCAGGTCGAGCAGATACTGCTGGGCGCGTCGCTGGTCGAAGACGATCACCGCCGGCAGGCTGTATCCCTGGTAGGCGGCCACGAACTGATCGTACAGGCGTGAGACGAGGCTGCCCTGCCGGCCGACGTGGTAGGCTTGCAGCGCCGAACCCTCCGGATCAACGAAAAAACCGAGTTCCGCGGGGGTCGCTTGCCAGGTATCCCGTCCATCGCGCAAGACGATGCGCCCGTGGAGGGGGTAATCCAGGCGTTGGTTGAGTTCGGCGGCTGCCTGCGCGGGTGTTTTTCCGGACACATCCACGCCTGCCACCCACACCCCTGGGAAAATGCGCCCGGAGAAAAGAAACTGATACGCGAGCGCCAGAAACACAAGTGCCCCGCCGAAAAGCACCCCTCCCAGCAGGATGGCTCGTATGATTTGATCGGCGCGCAGCCGCGTTCGTGTGGACGGAAAGGAAATAGAGCTCATAATTGTCCCGGTATTATAACATCGTGAGATTTCGAGGCGTCTACACTCAAGCTTCGGGCTTACCGAAATTAGACGTCAAGGCGCTGGCGAAGGTTCCGGCCAAAACCTTGACAAGATAATGAGGACGAAATCATGCAAAACAGCAACAATCTCTTGACAACCCCGGTTAGTGTAGTAGAATCCAAACCCGCTCGTTGAAACATAAGATCTCGCCTTTCAGGCAGATCGTTTACAACCGAATAAGCCAGAAATTGTCACTGCGCACGTCCGGAAAAGGAAGCAGTGGGCACTGAAGCAACGCAGCGTACCCCCTTGACACGGACGTCAGACGACTATACAATAGTCTTTGAAAACAAGAATCAACAGATCTCGCCGCTTGCGGCAGATCGGTGACAATTGAGGCGAAGGTGGGTCTGGGAAGTTGGCCCCGCGACGGACGTTGAAGAAACGGGCCGATGTGGAAGCATCGGCGGTTTCGTCTGTCGGAATCTTGACAGAGACGGTCGTTGTGGGTAGAATGGACCTGCGATGATGGCAGAACCTTAACAACTGAAAAGTGGTAGGAAGTAAACCCAGTCGTTCTTTGTTCCGAAAGACTCAAACACCTCAATCAGGTGTTATTGTTCTTTGCGGAGAGTTTGATCCTGGCTCAGGATGAACGCTGGCGGCGTGCCTAATACATGCAAGTCGAACGGAGACTTTGTAGCAATACGAGGTCTCAGTGGCGAACGGGTGAGTAACGCGTTGGTGACCTGCCCCGAAGAGAGGGATAACAGTTCGAAAGGACTGCTAATACCTCATGTGGTTGTCGGGATTAGACGCCTGGCAACTAAAGGGAGTAATCCGCTTCGGGAGGGGCCTGCGTCCCATCAGCTAGTTGGTAGGGTAACGGCCTACCAAGGCGACGACGGGTAGGGGACCTGAGAGGGTGGCCCCCCACAATGGAACTGAAACACGGTCCATACACCTACGGGTGGCAGCAGTAGGGAATATTGCATAATGGGCGAAAGCCTGATGCAGCAACGCCGCGTGCGCGATGAAGGCCTTCGGGTCGTAAAGCGCTTTTCGAGGGGATGAGGAAGGACAGTACCCTCGGAATAAGTCTCGGCTAACTACGTGCCAGCAGCCGCGGTAAAACGTAGGAGGCAAGCGTTATCCGGATTTACTGGGCGTAAAGCGCGTGCAGGCGGTCTGGTAAGTTGGATGTGAAAGCTCCCGGCTCAACTGGGAGAGGTCGTTCAAAACTGCCAGACTAGAGGACGGTAGAGGGAGGTGGAATTCCGGGTGTAGTGGTGAAATGCGTAGATATCCGGAGGAACACCAGTGGCGAAAGCGGCCTCCTGGACCGTCCCTGACGCTCAGACGCGAAAGCTAGGGGAGCAAACGGGATTAGAGACCCCGGTAGTCCTAGCCGTAAACGATGTGGACTTGGCGTTGGTGGGTTTAAATCCATCAGTGCCGCAGCTAACGCGATAAGTCCACCGCCTGGGGACTACGGCCGCAAGGTTAAAACTCAAAGGAATTGACGGGGGCCCGCACAAGCAGCGGAGCGTGTGGTTTAATTCGATGCTACACGAAGAACCTTACCAGGGTTTGACATGCAGGTAGTAGGGATCCGAAAGGTGACCGACCCTTCGGGGAGCCTGCACAGGTGCTGCATGGCTGTCGTCAGCTCGTGTCGTGAGATGTTCGGTTAAGTCCGCTAACGAGCGCAACCCTCGCCGTGTGTTACATGTGTCACACGGGACTGCCGGTATCAAGCCGGAGGAAGGTGGGGATGACGTCAAGTCAGCATGGCCTTTATATCCTGGGCTACACACACGCTACAATGGCCGGTACAATGGGTCGCGAAGCCGCGAGGCGGAGCCAATCCTCAAAATCGGCCTCAGTTCAGATTGCAGGCTGCAACCCGCCTGCATGAAGACGGAGTTGCTAGTAACCGCAGGTCAGCCATACTGCGGTGAATACGTTCCCGGGCCTTGTACACACCGCCCGTCACGTCATGGGAGCTGGCAACACCTGAAGCCGGTATCCTAACCCGTAAGGGAGGGAGCCGTCGAGGGTGGGGCTGGTGACTGGGACGAAGTCGTAACAAGGTAGGTGTACCGGAAGGTGCGCCTGGATCACCTCCTTTCTAGGGAGCCCTGAATCCCGATCTGCGGATCGGGGTTCTACTCCCAACCAAGCCCTCGATCAGCGGTGGTCGAGGCCAAAGACGACCAGGGTGCCTTCCTGCCACTTCTCAGTTGTTGAGGTCCGCCTCACGTTTGGGCCTTTAGCTCAGTCTGGTTAGAGCGTGCCTCTGATAAGGGCAAGGTCTCAGGTTCGAGCCCTGAAAGGCCCACTCACCCGGGGAAGCGTACGTCCGGGGATGTAGCTTAGTTGGGAGAGCGCCGCCTTTGCACGGCGGAGGTCAGGGGTTCGAATCCCCTCATCTCCACCTGAGCGGTTGCGGAGATAGGAGCCGATCGGGATTTTGAAGACGCAGAACAAGGCCGCTAGTACATAATCAGGCACCATCGTCTACGGGAATCGACGACCCGGCGATGTGCCGGGCCGATTTGTCTACATCTAAAATTCGGGTTGTCAGGCGCCGGGTGTTTCTGACCAACGTGAGAAGCAGCCGGAGCCGGACAACCGGCCAGCACCTTACCAATTGAATAGCATGTAGGCCAAGCATCTAATGACGAGGAAAGAGCATCGGATTCTCCGCGTCACGTGGAGAAGCTACTAAGGGCTTATGGTGGATGCCTTGGCGCCAAGTGCCGATGAAGGACGTGGGTCACTGCGATAAGCCTCGGGGAGCCGTGAACAGGCTTTGATCCGGGGATTTCCGAATGGGGAAACCCGCCGCTGCGAACCAGCGGCATCACCGGTTGAACCCATAGACCGGTGAGGGGAACCTGGGGAACTGAAACATCTAAGTACCCAGAGGAAAAGAGACCATTCCCCAAGTAGTGGCGAGCGAACGGGGAACAGCCCAAACCGACCCGGCTTGCCAGGTCGGGGTTGTAGGGTCCGGCATATGGGAGTTACAAAACGCGTTGCTAGCAGAATGGTGTGGGAAAGCCAACCAGAGAGGGTAACAGTCCCGTACGCGAAAGCAGTGCGTCTCCCGCTGGATACCTGAGTACTACCGGGCACGCTAATCCGGTAGGAATCTGGGGAGTCCACTCTCCAAGGCTAAATACACTTGGCGACCGATAGTGAACAAGTACCGCGAGGGAAAGGTGAAAAGTACCCCTGTTAGGGGAGTGAAATAGAACCTGAAACCATAAGCTTACAAGCAGTCGAAGGGCTAATGGCGGGTCGGTGCTCCGGCGAAAGCCGGGTGCGCGCCGCTAGGCCTGACGGCGTGCCTCTTGGAGAATGAGCCTGCGAGTTAATCTTTGCGGCAAGGTTAAGGGAGTGACACCCGAAGCCGTAGCGAAAGCGAGTCTGAATAGGGCGTTCAGTCGCAAGGATTAGACACGAAACCGGGTGAGCTACTCATGGCCAGGGTGAAACGAGTCTAATCGCTCGTGGAGGCCCGCACCTACTAACGTTGCAAAGTTAGGGGATGAGCTGTGAGTAGAGGTGATATGCCAAACGAACTCGGAGATAGCTTGTTCTCCCCGAAATAGCTTTAGGGCTAGCGGCGTGTGTTCAGTAATGGAGGTAGAGCACTGGATGAGCTAGGGGGCTTATCGCTTACCGAACTCAACCAAACTCCGAATGCCATTACTCCATAACACGCCAGTCGGACTCCGGGAGATGAGTTTCGGGGTCGAAAGGGAAACAGCCCAGACCATCGGCTAAGGTCCCCCAGTCCAGGCTAAGTGGGAAACGATGTGGGGTTACTAAAACAACCAGGAGGTTGGCTTAGAAGCAGCCATCCTTTAAAGAGTGCGTAATAGCTCACTGGTCAAGTGATCCTGCGCGGAAAACTTAACGGGGCTAAGCCTGGCACCGAAGCCATGGGTCCCGGTGTATACCGGGGCGGTAGGGGAGCGTTCTGCCTGCGGCGAAGGTCGACCGTAAGGACGGCTGGAGCGGGCAGAAGTGAGAATGCAGGCATGAGTAGCGCAAAACACGCGAGAATCGTGTTCGCCGTAAGTCTAAGGTTTCCGACGCCAGGTTGTTCCGCGTCGGGTTAGTCGGGGCCTTAGCCGAGGCCGAAAGGCGTAGGCGATGGACAGCCGGTCAACATTCCGGCACCACTTGGATGGAGCGATGGGGGGACGCAGCGGGGTAGACCAGCCTGCGATTGGTCGTGCAGGTGCATCCGACGTCAAGCGTTGAGGCTTGTAGGCAAATCCGCAAGCCGAGCCGAGGTCGGGTGGCGTGCCCTTGAGGCGGAAGTGAGTTAAGCCTTGCTGCCGAGAAAAGCCCCTAAGCATTGATATCCAAGTGCCCGTACCGCAAACCGACACTGGTAGACGGGTGGGGCACACCCAGGCGATCGGGAGAACCCTCGTTAAGGAATTAGGCAAATTAGCCCCGTAACTTCGGGAGAAGGGGTGCCTTCTGGCGTGAAAGGTAACTTGAGCGCCGGAGGGTCGCAGTGAACAGGCTCTAGTGACTGGTTAACAAAACCACAGGTCTCTGCAAAGCCGTAAGGCGATGTATAGGGGCTGACACCTGCCCAGTGCCGGAAGGTTAAGGGGAGGGGTTAGCGCAAGCGAAGCTCTGAACCGAAGCCCCGGTGAACGGCGGCCGTAACTATAACGGTCCTAAGGTAGCGAAATTCCTTGTCGGGCAAGTTCCGACCCGCACGAACGGTGTAACAACTGGAGCACTGTCTCAACGAGGGACCCGGCGAAATTGAAATGGCTGTGAAGATGCGGCCTACCCGCAGCAGGACAAAAAGACCCCGTGGAGCTTTACTGCAGCTTGGCATTGAATTTGGACAAGGTTTGTGTAGCATAGGTGGGAGGCTTTGAAGCTGGGGCGCTAGCCTCGGTGGAGCCGCCGGTGAAATACCACCCTGACCTTGTTTAGATCCTAACCCCATTCCGTCATCCGGGTGGGGGACCGTGCCAGGTGGGCAGTTTGACTGGGGCGGTCGCCTCCTAAAAGGTAACGGAGGCGCCCAAAGGTTCCCTCAGGCTGAATGGAAACCAGCCGTAGAGTGTAAAGGCACAAGGGAGCTTGACTGCAAGACCAACGCGTCGAGCAGAGACGAAAGTCGGGCTTAGTGATCCCACGGTACCGTGTGGAAGGGCCGTGGCTTACCGGACAAAAGCTACCCCGGGGATAACAGGCTGGTGAGGTCCAAGAGTTCACATCGACGACCTCGCTCGGCACCTCGATGTCGGCTCATCGCATCCTGGGGCTGGATAAGGTCCCAAGGGTCGGGCTGTTCGCCCGTTAAAGCGGTACGCGAGCTGGGTTCAGACCGTCGTGAGACAGGTCGGTCTCTATCCGCTGTGGGCGTAAGGGATTTGAGAGGAGCTGCCCCTAGTACGAGAGGACCGGGGTGGACAGACCTCTGGTGTGCCAGTTGTCGTGCCAACGGCATCGCTGGGTAGCCACGTCTGGCAGAGATAACCGCTGAAAGCATCTAAGTGGGAAACTTGCCTCGAGATGAGATCCCTGTTTTCCCGTCAAGGGAGTAAGACCGCAGGTAGACTACCTGCTTGATAGGCGGCCGGTGGAAGTGCAGCAATGCATTGAGCCAAGCCGTACTAATGGTCGAGGGCTGACCCGCGTGATGCGGAGAATTCGGCGCTCTTTCCGCCATTCCGCACGCTTGCATGCTATTCTTTGGACTCTTATTTTCGTCTGAAAGAGTCTCTTGGTGATCTGAGCGACGGGGGTACACCCGGCTACATCCCGAACCCGGTCGTTAAGCCCGTCAGCGCCGATGGTACTTGGAGGGCGACCTCCTGGGAGAGTAGGTCATTGCCAAGAGACTTTTTCATTTCTACAAATTCCTCATAAATCTCAAAAAGGTAGTATAATCAATAACGGTCTGGTGAATGAACCATCCACCAGATCCACATTAAACCTATCGTTAGTTCGCAGAATCGCCCGCACCAGGAGGCCGCGAAAAAATGCTCCCGAGTCCATTACCGGCATACTCACCTCGCCTTTGACTCGGCTGCATCGCGGATGATCAGCCGAGTTTTTATCCCCTCCGCGGCGAGCACTGCGACCTCATCCCTTACATAGAAGGGAGGTGATAAATTTGACCTCAGTCGTGATCCGACCGAATGAATCGCAAGAGCAGTTGCTCAAGCGGTTTCGCAAAAAGGTGGTCAAGAGCGGCGTGCTGAGTACGGTGCGGCGCAAGCGCTGGTTCATCTCTAAAAGCGAGCTGCGGCGTATCGAGAAGAAAAAAGCCATCCGACGGCTCAAGCGCCGCCAGGTCAGCCGCTCAGAGGGTTGATCTCCCGGCGGCGACTTCTGAACCGCTTGGCGCCAATGACAGGAGGTGTGTATGGCGAAAGAAGAGGACAAGATTCAAGTCGATGGCACCATCGTCGAGGCTTTACCAGGGACACAGTTCCGCGTGCGCCTGGATAACGGCCACGAAGTCCTGGCGTATCTCTCCGGTCGCATGCGGAAATACTACATCCGCATCTTGCTGGGCGATCGGGTGCGCGTGGAAATGTCCCCTTACGATCTGACGCGTGGACGCATCGTTTACCGTCAAAAAAAGGCCCACGAAGCAGTCATCGAGGAAGAGTAATCTTTTCCCTTCGCACCTCTGGCTTTATCCTTTTCTTCTCTTCTCAGATTGAAAGAAGTAACCTGCGAGGCATCCCGAATCCTATCTTCGGGATGCTTCTTTTTCCTTCCACAATTGCAGGTAAAATCCAGGGGGGAGGTGAATATGAAGAAGATGAAGATGACAAAATGGCTATGGCTGGCTCTGCTGGCCGCCCAGGCGGTGGCGCTGACTGCCTGCAGCGGCGGGGCGGGGGCTACACCGCAGGCCACCGAAGCCCCGCCCGTCGCCGCGCCGGCCAGTGTTACCGCGGATGGTAAAGTCGTACCGGTCAAGACCGCCAACTTGAGCTTCACTACCAGCGCCAAAGTGGCCGAAGTGCTCGTCACGGAGGGGCAGACAGTCAGGGCTGGCGATGTGATCGCCCGGCTGAGCGGCGCCGATCAGCGCCAGGCCAACGTGGCCGCCGCCGAACTCGAGCTGCTCACCGCCCAGCAGGCCCTCGACCAGCTCAACCAGAACGCCGAGTTGGCCAGGGCCCAGGCGCAGCTCAAGGTGGCCGAGGCCGCCAAGGAGCTGGACAAGGCGAACAAGCGGCGCATCAGCCGCGATTACCACGTGGGCGATCAGGACGCCATCGATTTGGCCTGGGCCGATTACATCCGCGCCCAACACGCCGTCGAGGACATGGAGCGCACCTGGGAGTACTTCAAAAACCGCGATCCCCAGGACGTCAATCGCGCCGAAGTGCTGGCCCAATTGGCCCGCGTACGCCAGACGCGCGATACCGCCCTGGCCAACTACAACTACCTGCGCTCAAAGCCGGACCAGCTCGAGGTGGACGAGGCCGAGGCCCAGCTTCAGCTCGCCAGAGCTGCCCTCGCCTCCGCACAGGCTGAGCTGGAGAAGGTGAAGAACGGCCCAGACCCCGACGCGCTGGCTCTGGCCACCGCGCGCGTCCATAACGCCAGGGCTCAGTTGGCTGCTGCGCGCGCCAGTCTGGACGAACTCAGTTTGGTGGCTCCCTTTGATGGGACGGTGGTCTCCAACCCGTTGAAAGTGGGCGAGCCGGTCAGTCCTGGGGCGCCGGCGGTGATCCTGGCGGACCTGAGTCGGTGGCGTATTGAGACCATCGACCTGACCGAGCTGAATGTGGTGGACCTCAAGGTGGGCGACCGAGTCCAGGTGACCGTCGACGCCCTGCCCGACCTGACGCTGACCGGTTCCATCGCCAGCATCGACCTGCTGGGACAGAACCGCCAGGGCGACATCGTCTACACCGTGCGGGTCGACCTGAATCAGCAGGACCCCCGCCTGATGTGGAACATGACCGCCTCGGTCACGTTCGAAGATTAAATCGATCGGTTGCACTATTTCGCGGGGCGGCCTGGCTGGGCCGCCCCGTTTCATTTCCAGTAGCCTTCGTGAACCTTCAGTCCCTCTTTCTCAAGCAGGGGGCCGACCACTTCGATGTGCCGGTTGCCGCGCTCGAGCAGCTCGCCGCACGGCATGGCCAGCGTCGGGTTGGCCGGGTTCTGGTCCACGATCATGCGCAGCGTCCATCCGCTGACCGAGAAAACGATCCGTCCGACGGAGCCCCAAAAGATCGCACCGGCGCACATCGGGCACGGCTCGCTGCTGGTGTACAGCGTGGCGGCCTGCAGCACCTCGCGCGGGAAGCGCTGCGAGGCGGCGCGCATCAGGTTGATCTCGGCGTGGCCGGTGCAGTCCTTGGCGGTGACCACCGAGTTGAGCGCCTCGGCCAGCACCTCGCCGTCCGCGCTGACCAGCAGCGCGCCGAACGGGTCGTCGCCGCGTTCCCGTGCCTGGCGCGCCAGGTCGATTGCCTTACGCAGGTAATCCTCATCGCTCAGTCGCATGCCCTCCTCCTGTCCTCTCACCGATAATTCAGCGAATAATTTACAATGTTGATCTGATTATACAACATTATGGGCAGGGGGACGAAAAACGAAGGCGGCTTTCCGCGTTTCGAAATGAGCTCGCTGTCCTGTAGCGTCCCTGAGCCGCCCGGCGAATCTCACAGCGCCCTGCCCGGGCCAACCCCCGCCCCCTGGCGCCAGGGGATCAGGAAAGCTGGGCTGCCGGCGGCCGTCTCCCGCGCACACGATTCAGGAGAGGCGCTCCGGCCGCGCAGCGCTGCGGTTCCCAGGGACAGGCTGCGCTGGTGTACACCTCCCCGCCGAGCGCGATTGCCACCAGCGGGCGGATACGCGGCTTGATCGTCTCGCAACGACCAGACCGACCGTCCGCCGCAGCGGGCATTCGCTAAAGTCTTCTCGTTGGATTGGATCATACGATTTTGCCCCGCCTCGATGGGGCGAATGAACCGGCTGGAAAGAAATCATTACCTAAATCACTTGAATTGATCCCCACTTTGCCCTTATACTAATGCAAAGCCGGCAGCACCGGCGCCGCATTCCTAGCCCTTTCGAATTTCCGTTCGCAATCTTACGCACACTACAACTTAATATTGTCCTACCGCCCGGCGAAGCGCTGCTGGCCGGGCGGCCCCAAGCCTGTTTCGCTTTCGAGGCCGCGCGCAGCCACTGCGGCGGCCAGGTACGTGAACCAATCCATTAAATAAGGGAGGATACGCATGTCGAATGATTTCGACCTGATCATCCGCCGTGCCAGGCTCCGCGGCCGGGGCGAGCGGCTCTTCGACCTGGGCGTGCGCGCTGGCCGGCTGGCGGCCATCGAGGAACACCTCGCCGGCGGGGCGGAAGTCGAGCTGGACGCGGCCGGCGGACTGACGACCGAATCCTTTGTCAACCCCCACCTGCACCTGTGCAAAGTCTACACCCTGCAAATGATGGACGAGGAAGCCCTGCGCGATTATCACGGCGCGGACATGGGCAAGGCCATGACTGCCATCGAGCTGGCCGCGCGGGTGAAGGAGAAGTACGACGAGAGCTGGATCATCGTCAATGTGCGCCGGGCGCTGGCCGAGGCGGCCCGCTACGGCTGCACCCATGTGCGCGCGTTCGCCGATGTGGACAGCAAGGCCCGCCTGGAGGGGGTCAAGGCGCTGATCCGCGCGCGCGAAGAATTCCGCGGCTTGGTGGAGGTGCAGGTGGTGGCCTTCGCCCAGGACGGCATGGTGCGCGAGCCGGGCGCGCCCGATCTGATGCGCCAGGCCATGGCCCTCGGCGCGGACGTGGCCGGCGGCATCCCCTGGATCGAGTACACCGAAGCCGACATCCAGGAGCATGTGCGCGCCATCTTCGACCTGGCGGTCGAATTCGACAAGGACGTCTCCATGCTGGTGGACGACGCCGGCGACCCGGGTCTGCGCTCCCTGGAGGCCATGGCGGTCGAGGCCATCCGCCGCGGCTGGACGGGGCGGGCGCTGGCCCATCACGCCCGCGCCATGGCCCTCTACCCCACACCCTACTTCCAGAAAGTGGCCGCCCTGCTCAAGAAGGCCGGCATGGGCGTGGTCAGCGACCCACACACCGGACCGCTGCACGCGCGCGTGCGCGAGCTGCTGGCCGAAGGCGCCCTGGTCTGCCTGGGTCAGGACGACATCTCCGACGCCTATTACCCATACGGGCGCAACAACATGCTCGAGGTGGCCTTCCTGGCGTCGCACCTGCTGTGGATGACCACCGCAGCCGATATGGAGACGCTCTACGACATGGTCACCGTGCGCGCGGCGCAGGCCATGAATGTACGCGATTACGGTCTGAAGATCGGGGCAGAGGCCAACCTGGTGGTGCTGGGCCAGCCGAATGTGCTCGAGGCGCTGCGCTATCACGAGGCGCCGCGCTTCGTGCTCAGCCACGGTAAGCTGGTGGATCAGAATAAGGTAGCGGCGCTGGCAGGGAAGTAGATGACGGACTACCGCATTATCGGTAAATCGCAGCCGAGGGTGGACAGCTACGAGAAAGTCACCGGGCAGGCGCGCTTCGTGGCCGATTTGAACCCGGGCGGTGTGCTGCACGCACGGGTGGTTCGCTCGCCGCATGCCCACGCGCGCATCCTTGGTCTGGACGCCAGCCGCGCGTTGACCGTACCGGGCGTGCGCGCAGTGGTCACCGGACGGGACTGCCCGCGGCGCATCGGTCACGCCCTGGCCGACCAGTATCCCATCGCCCGCGATCGGGTGCGTTATTGGGGTGAGCCGGTTGCGGTGGTGGTCGCCAGCAGCCTTGAGGCGGCCGACGCGGCTGCCGGGCTGGTGGCGGTGGAGTACCAGCCGCTGCCCCACGTGCTGCATCCGCGCGAGGCCGCCCAACCGGGCGCTCCGCTGCTGCACGAGGAGCTGGGCAATTATGAGCACGACGGGCAGATTCGCCCCGAGCCGGGCAGCAACGTGGCGCACCACTATGTACTCACCCGTGGCGACACGTCAGCCGCTTTCGCCCAATCCGACCTGGTCTTCGAGCAGGAGTACTGGGTGCCGTGGATCGCCCACGTGCAGATCGAGCCGCACGGCGCCACCGCCTTATGGGATGGGGAGACGTTCACCATCCACTCCAGCACCCAATCCCCGTTCTTCGTGCGCGACGCCATCGCGCGCATGTTTCGCATCTCCCCGGGGCGGGTGCGGGTGGTGGCGCCCTACATCGGCGGCGGTTTCGGCGGCAAGTCCGACGTGACCATCGAGCCGCTGATGGCGGTCACCGCTCATGCCGCGCCCGGGCAGCCCATCCAGCTCGTGCTGACGCGCGAGGAGGTATTCTGCGGCACGCTGGAGGGGCGCGGCGCGTGGGGGCGCATCAAAATGGGCGTTCGCGCCGACGGCACCCTGCTGGCCGAGGAGGCCGAGCTGTATTTCGGCGCGGGCGGCTACGCCGATTACGCTGTGTGGATCAGCCAGGGCGGCGGCCACAACGCCACCGGTCCTTACGAGATTCCTAATCTGCGCCTGGATTCACGCTGCGTGTACACCAACACACCGCCGACAGGGGCTTACCGAGGCTACGGTCACCCCGAGGTGCACTGGATGGTCGAACGGCATATGGACCAGATCGCCCGCCGCCTGGGGATGGACCCCTTCGAGCTGCGCCGCAAGAACCTGCTCACCCCCGGCAGGGTCAACTCGCTCGGCCAGATCATCAAGCCTTCCAACGGGCGCGCCGACCTGTGTCTCGATGCGGTGCGTCAGGCGCTGCAGCCGCCCTCCGCGCCCGAACCTGAGCCAGGACGCGTGCGTGGTCGGGGCATCGCCTGCTTCATGAAGTCGCCGGTCATGCGCACCAACGCGCAGAGCGGAGCAATCATCCGCTTCAACGAGGACGGCTCGGCTACCGTCTTCACCGGGGCGATCGAGATGGGCCAGGGCGTCAACACCGTGCTGACCCAGATCGCCGCCGAAGCGCTGCGCATGCCGGTCGAGATGGTCAATTATTCACCGCGCGTGGATACGGATTACTCGCCCTACGAGTGGCAGACGGTCGCCAGCCACACCACCTGGGCGGTAGGCAGCGCGGTGCGTCTGGCGGCCGAGGATGCCCTGGCGCAAATCCAGGGTGCGGCGGCGGAGATCTTCGACCTGCCGCCCGAGCAGATCGAGCTGCGCGACGCGCGGGTCTATCCGCGCGGTCGTGAGGACCTGGCCATCCCCTACGCGCGCATCGTCACCGGCTACACGATGCCGGATGGCGCGGCGGTCAACCCGCCGGTGGTCGGGCGCGGCACCTTTGTCCCCAGAGGGCTGACCTTCCCCGACCCACTCACCGGGCAGGGCAACGTGGCGGCGAGCTGGACCTTCGGCTGCCAGGGAGCCGAGGTGGAGGTGGACCTCAATACCGGGCAGGTGACCGTGCTGCGCCTGGTCAGCGCGCAGGATCCGGGCCGGGTGGTCAACCCGGACGCAGCCCGCGGCCAGGTGGAGGGCGCCATGGTTATGGCCCTCGGCGCCGCGCTCATGGAACGGGTCGCTTTCCGCCCCGATGGGAGCATCGCCAACCAGAGCTTCGTGGATTACCGCATCGCCACCAGCGCCGACGTACCGCGCATGCAGGTCATCTTCATCGAGACGGAAGACGCCACCGGGCCTTTCGGCGCGCGCGGGTTGGGCGAACACGGCATCGTGGCCGTGCCCCCCGCCATCGGCAACGCCCTGGCGGATGCGCTCGGGATCGAGTTCACGGAAATCCCCATGACGGCCGAGAAAGTCTATCTGGCCATACAAGACCAACAGGGAGGGAGGTGATCGACTTCAATTGCAGCGCAAAGCGGCCATCCGTTCTTTGCGGAATGGCAATCGATAGAAGCGTCAGATGAGGAGTTGGAGAGCATGAATAAAAAAATTTCGCTTACCCTGATTGTGCTGCTGGCGTTTGCCGTCAGCCTGGCGGCTGGCTGCGCCCCGCAGGCCACCCCCACCCCCGAGGCGCCCGCTGCGGCCGGAAAGCTCAAGGTGTTCGGCGCCTTCGCCACCCCTATCGAGGAGCCCTGGGACGGCGTGATCCATGCCGCGCTGAACAAGGCCAAGGACGCGGGTGAGATCGATTACACCTACACGGAGAACATCGGCTACGCGGGTGACATGGAACGGGTACTCACCGATGTGGCCACCAACCAGAAGCCCGATATCATCTTTGGCGACGCCTTCGGCAACGAGGAGGCTGTGCGCCGCGTGGCAGCCCAGTTCCCCAACATCGCCTTCGTCTTCGGCTCGGGGCTTGGGCCGTCGAACCCCAACCTGTCGGTCTTCGACAACTGGATCCACGAGCCGGCCTACCTGTGCGGCATGCTGGCCGGCGGGCTGACCAAAACCGGGACGATCGGCGTGGTGGGCGGTTACCCTGTGCCGGAGGTCAACCGCCTGGTAAATGCCTTCATCGCCGGGGCTAAGAAACAGAACCCGAACGCCAAAATCCTGGTGACCTTCATCAATAGCTGGTTCGACCCGGCCGCCGCCAAGGAGGCTGCCCTGGCGCAAATCGACAACGGCGCCGACGTGCTCTACGCCGAGCGCTTCGGCGTGATCGAGGCCGCCAAGGAGAAGGGCCTGTGGGCCTTCGGCAACATGAGCGACCAGAACGAACTGGCCCCCGACCTGGTGGTCAGCAGCCCGGTGTGGAACATGAGCCCCACGGTCGAGTATGTGATCAACCAGGTTAAGGGCGGCACATACACGGCCCTCGATTTGAAGGACTTCAGCATGGCGGCCAAGGGCGGCGCGTCGCTGGCGCCCTTCCACGGCACCGAGAGCAAGCTGCCGGCCGATCTGGTCAAGGCGGTCAGAGACGCCGAGGCGCAGATTAAATCCGGCTTGCTGCGCGTCGATATCGACGAAGCCCAGCCGGCCGCGGTGAACTGAGTGAGCCTGGCCTCACCTTCCCCCTGCCCTCGTTCAGGCTGACCGCCCGGCCTGCCGGGGAAAACGACCCTCCCTCTCCTTAAGGAGAGGGAGGGTGGGAAGGGCGGGGCTTATTCTGGCCATCCGCGTATAGAAAAACAATTCTTAAAGGTCATTGCATGCACGCGATCGAATTGCGCGGTATCTGCAAGAGCTTCGGGCCGGTGCTGGCCAATCAATCCATCGACTTCACCCTCGAGCAGGGTGAGATCCACGCGCTGCTGGGTGAAAATGGCGCTGGTAAGACCACCCTGATGCGCATCCTCTATGGCCTGTACACCGCCGATGCCGGCCGCATCTTCGTCGAAGGACAGGAGGTGCACATCCGTTCCCCAAAAGATGCCATCCGCTGCGGCATCGGTATGGTCACCCAGCATTTCACCCTGGTGCCGACCCTCAGCGTGGCTGAGAACGTGGTGTTGGGGTACATAGGCGGCTTCCGTGTTGAACCGCGCGCCTGCGAGAAGGACGTGGCGTCCGCTGCCGCGCGCTTCGGCATGGAGGTCAACCCGGGCGCGCTGGTGCGCCACCTTTCGGTTGGCGAGCGCCAGCGGGTAGAGATCCTCAAGTCGCTCTACCGCAATGCCCGCGTGCTCATCCTCGACGAGCCCACCGCTGTGCTGGTGCCCCAGGAGGTGGATGTGCTCTTCGCCACCCTCCAGCGCCTGCGCCAGGAAGGTATGTCGCTGGTCTTCATCAGCCATAAACTCAACGAGGTCATGGCCATCTGCGATCGCATCACGGTGCTGCGCAACGGCCGCGTGGTGGGCACGGTGGACAAGGACAGCACCAGCCAGTCTGAACTCGCCCGAATGATGGTCGGCCGCGAGACCTTCGGGATAGCCCGCCAGGGGGAAAAGGAGACCGGCGAAGCCCTTCTGCGCATCGAGCAGCTTTCGGCGGTGGATACCAAAGGCCTGCCCGCCCTGCGCCAGGTCAACCTGGAGGTGCATGCTGGCGAGATTCTCGGCATCGCCGGCGTTTCCGGCAACGGTCAGGCGGAGCTGTCGCAGGTGCTTTCCGGCCTGCTGAAGCCGACCGGGGGGCGCATCCTGGTGGCTGGGGAAGACCTGACCGGCGCGCCGCCCGCCCGCTTCACCGCTGCCCGCGTCGGGCGCATCCCCGAGGACCGCCACTCCGGCATGGTTGGCGAACTCAGTGTGGCCGAGAACCTGGCTCTCGAGAACTTGGACCACTTTGTGCGCTCGGGCATGCTCGACCGTAAGGCCATCCAGGAGAACGCCGAACGCCTGATACGCGAGTACCAGATCAAGGCTGCGCCCGGCGACCGCATGCGCACCCTCTCCGGCGGCAATATGCAGAAAGCCCTACTGGCGCGCGCGCTGGCTAACAACCCGCGCGTGGTCGTCGCCGCTCAGCCGACGCGCGGACTGGATGTAGGCGCCACCGAATATGTGCGTGCCAGGCTGCTCGAACAGCGTGACGCCGGGGCGGCCGTCCTCCTCATTTCCGAGGACCTGGACGAGGTGGTGGCCCTCTCCGACCGCATCGCCGTGATCTACGAAGGACGCATCATGGGCGTACTTCCCGCCCGCCAGGCCAGCCTCGAGCAGCTCGGCCTGATGATGTCTGGCGCGCTGGAGGTGCCCTATGCTTAGATTGCGCGTCGAACGCCGCCCGGCCCCGCTGTGGATGCGCCCGGCTGCGCCGATCATCGCCGTGGTCATCACTTTCCTGCTCACCGCCATCCTGGTCGTGCTGGCGCGGGCAAACCCCTTCCAGGCCTATTATTATTTCCTGCTCAAACCACTCTCCAATCAGGTGAGCGCCATCGAGGTGCTGGTCAAGTCCACCCCCTTGCTGTTGACCGGCGCATCGGTCACCTTCGCTTTCGCCGCCGGCTACTGGAACATCGGCGCGGAGGGGCAGCTCCTGGCGGGCGCCATCGCTGCCGCCGGACTGGGCATGGTCCTCAAGGATGTGCCTCCTGGTCTGGCCCTGCCGTTGATGATCTTGGGCGGCTTCACTGCGGGTCTGCTGTGGGCGCTGATCCCCGCCCTGCTCAAAGTGCGCCTGGCAGTCGACGAGGTGGTTACCACCCTCCTGATGAACACCGTCATCCTCTTCCTGATCAGCTTCCTGCTCAACGGTGTCTGGCGCGACCCGGTCTCCGGCTGGCCGCAATCGCCGACCATCGCCGCCAGCACCATGTTCCCCAAGCTGATCCCCCGTTCGCGCCTGCATCTGGGCTTCCTGATCGCCTGGGCCTCGATCGGCGCCATCTGGCTGATCCTCAGGCGCACCCCACTGGGGTTGCGTATGCGCGCGGTCGGGCAGGGGCGAGAAGCGGCGCGCTTCGCCGGCGTGAATGTCGAGCGCACCATGCTGACCGCCGCGCTGGTCAGCGGCGGCATCGCCGGCCTGGCGGGGGTGGGTGAGGTGGCCGGCATCCACTTCCATCTGATCGAGGCGCTTTCCGCTGGATATGGCTACACCGGCATCATCGTCGCTACCCTGGGCGGGCTGAACCCACTGGGCGTCAGCCTGGCTGCCCTGTTCATCGGTCTGATCGAAACCGGCGCGCAGAACGTCAGCCAGACGCTCAATGTGCCCATCTACCTGGGCAACGTGGTCGAGGCGGCCCTGCTGCTGGTCACCCTGAGCGTGTTGATCCTGCAGAACTACCGCGTCCGGAGGGTGTGATGGAGACCTTTATCGTCGGCTTGATCGCCGCTACCCTGCGGGTGGCCACCCCGCTGATCTTTGGTACGCTGGGTGAGCTGCTGTGTGAGCGCTCGGGCATCCTCAATCTGGGTATCGAGGGCACCATGTTCCTGGGCGCCTTCGTCGGCTTTACTGTCGCTTCGACCAGCGGATCGCTGTGGCTGGGCTTCCTGGCGGCCGTGCTGTCCGGCGTGCTGACCGGCCTGCTGATGGCTCTCCTGACCGTCAATTTGGGGCTGAACCAGCACGTCTCCGGCCTGGGCATCACCCTGCTGATGACCGGCCTGTCGCTGTTCTCCTTCCGCCTGGTGTTCGGCGAGCGCAGCATCCAGCCTTCGATCGAACCGTTCCCCAAGCTGGCCCCGCTGGGGAATCTGCCCATCCTCGGACCGATCTTCGAGCAGTACGCGCTGACCTACATCGCCCTGGCGCTCGTCCCGCTCTTCTGGTGGCTGATGTACCGCTCCAATTTCGGCCTGCAGATGCGCGCCGCCGGTGAGAACCCCGAGGCGGCCGACGCCGCCGGGGTGAACGTCTTCCGCGTGCGCACCCTCGCCCTGGCACTCGGCGGCGGGCTGATGGCGGCCGGCGGCGCCTTCCTTTCGGAGGCCCAGCTCGGTTCTTTCATCTTCGGCATCATCTCCGGGCGCGGTTGGGTGTGCATCGCCTTGATCATCTTCGCTAACTGGGAGCCGGCGCGCGTCCTGTGGGGCGCCCTGCTGTTTGGCGGCGTTTTCGCCCTGCAGTTGCGCCTCCAGGCCACCGGATTGAAGCTGCCCTATGAAATCTTCCTGGCCCTCCCCTACCTGGTGACCATCCTCGCCCTGACCCTGGCTGGGCGCAACGTCTCCGCCCCCTCCGCGCTGCTCAAGGCCTATCGGCGGGAGTGACCTCGCCAACCTGGATAAGGCCTTGCCCGCTCCGTCTCTCAGCGCTAGGCAATGGGGGAATCTGCCTTGGCTCAATCCTCCATCGCACTATCGTCTGGCTTGGTCTGGCTTGGCCCACTGACTTCGCCTGGTTGACCCCCGCCGTCCTGCCGAATTTGTGTTGCAGAATAACGGGGATGTTGATCGGCGTTCGCCCAGATCCTTGTAGCTGCGCGCGTGTCCTCAGGTAATCCTCAATCAGGAAAAACACGAAGGAACGAATGACACAAACACAATCTTTGTGGTTCTTATAGGGAAACATGCCCTAATGATCGTATTATGTTATGGGTAAATCATTATTGATTAACAAAACCGAGAAGATACAATGATTAGGACGCATCAATAACCCTTGATCCCGATAATTCGGGAATTTGTTTGTTTTCAGGCGCGCTAAGCTGGATGGCGGATATCCCGCTATTGACTTTACCCAATTTAATTCGCATCTCATCGCGAGAATTTACCAACATGTTGATGGCCTTCGATAGACGACCTTCGACCTCATTTTGCACATCCTTGATTCCAGTCTGCGCTGTCTCTAAATAAGCCATCAATTTTTGTACGTCAATATTTTCCGAAGTCCTCAAGATAGTTTGAAAAGCAAGAAGGAGATAGGGGATAAACATGCTGTAACTGATTACGACCACATTGAACTGGAGAGCCTCCACCTGGATATAAGAGCATAGATCAAATACTGCATCGGGGACAGCCGCTATCCCAAAATTGACGGTAAGATTTGGGTCTAGATACTTCCTGACTTCTTCCGCTTTATTAAGCACCGCTTTTTCGATCTGCTTTTTCAGTTGTTTTTGCTCCTCAACATCATCGGTATTTAAGAATTGTTCCAGTAAATTCGTAGCTGGCCATTTGCTATCGATGGGCAAGATGAGATGATTCGGCAAACGCAGACCAAATTCGACCATTTTATTGCCTATCCTAACGTTGCGCGCCTGCCACTCCGGGGGGAGCCTTGAAAAAACGAGATCGATGATATTCTCGCCGGCTACGCCTTTCGTTTGTGTGCCGGCAATGATCGTCTCAAGCCGTTTCACCGCTTCACTGGTTTGCTGCTCCAATTGCTGGCGAGCTTGCAGGTGGCTATGTAATGCTGCCAAGCTTTCTTGGGTCGAGGCGAGCGTATTTCTAATCGAGGTCGTCGTCTCAAAAACCCCTTGCGTTGTCGAACCGGTCTCGGCCAATTTTGCACCGAATTGGCTGAGGTTTTGGATTAAGTTGCTTTGATCGCGTTCAACAGTAGATAACCGCTCAGACACACTTCGCAATTCGGATTGAAGAGGGCCAATAGCCTGGATAAATGTTTGAGGGGGGCTAACAGAATCCGATTTTCTTGAGATTAATATGATTTGGAGTATGATGCCAATAAAGATTAATAAAACCAGAAAGATCAGGAGGGGGACAACCATCGTATCCATGGTTCTTCACCGCCTTTCTGTAAGGAATGCATATAACAGATGAGGTTATATGGAAAATATTTGCAATGATCGTGCCAAGAAATGAAACGAACCACAATTTAATTATTGAAGATGTGGAGTAACAAGTTGCGAGGGGGACCTCTATCCAAAACATAATTCAATCCCGGCACAGGCGCAAGGCCGAGACCAACGAGAACGCGATTTGCGCCAGAGCGAAGCCGAAGCCGGGTTTCATATCTCGGATGGGCACATCGACCACGACCATCCCACCATTGCGCAGGTTTTGCAGAAATTATTTCATGGTCGAAAGAAAGAAAGTGGATAAGAAATAGTTGATGGTGGTAAGCAAACAGCATATAGAGGACAGCAGAGATAAGAGAATTGAGCGTAGAGATTAGTTTTATGGAATATTATTGCACAAACCCTCATTCGGTTTGGGAAAATTGTTGACAAACTGTAAGGCGATGCATGAGTATCAATTACAAATATCGTGTAAAATCATTGCGGGGGTTTGACTATCTACACGTTCGCCACCCAAGAGGGGGTCCATGACGCTGGACGACCACTCCGAAAGTCAATCCATCGATCTGTTGCTGCCCGTGCTGTTCTTCTTCGGACGCCTGATCCTGTTCCTGGGATTGATCCCCAATAATTTCTACGGCTTCGGCGATTTCCCCGCCTTTTTCAAATGGTCCTCGCTGCCTGGATGGCCGTATCTCCATTATTGGGTCGAATTTCCGCCGTTGGTGCCGTTCCTGACCGCCGGGATCAACAAGCTGGCAGGCGGGCAGGAGTTCCTGTTCGATTTCATGTTGCTTGCGCTGGTCTCGCTGGCCGGATCAGGGTGCCTGTATGTCTTCATGCGCATTGCGCGCCGGCTGTACGGGGAGAAGGGAGCGCTGATCCGCACGCTGATGTTCTTCGCGCTGCTGGCCCCGCTGCCTTATACGTGGTGGTATTTCGACCTGATCCCGGTGTTTCTCACGCTCATCGCTTTGGACGCCCTGCTGCTGAGAAAAGAAGCCAGCTCAGGTACGTTTATTGCAATGGGAATGCTGGCAAATGGTTCCCCGCGCTGCTGCTGCCGGCGGTATTCCGCACCTGGCCGCTGAAAAAGGTCCTGCGCACGGCGCTGATGATAGAGGGGGCAGAACTGGAATCCGCAGTGGATTTTATACCTACTGATACTGATCTTGCTGACGTTGCGATGCGAAAAGGGTATGTTGTAGGTCATGCTTCTAGCGCTGGTGGCACCCGCCAGGATGGTGGTTTTTGGGGCCTTAGGATATCTTTGGTATCGACAAATTTTCACACGCAGGACGATAGAGAACACAAATATCTTGATCAAATCCAAAATCTATAATAAGTGAATAAAATACCAAATTAGATCATCCAGGGTAATAATATGATTGTTTATACAAAGAGTTCTGCAAGACATAGGTTCCTATCGAAAGAATGGATTACCGAACATGGTATAGATGCCACAATTCTTTTTGTTGCGCTTGGGCTAGGATCTTTCTTGCGTATTATTTATCTGGTTAAAACAAATTTCCCACTCAATGATGGCGGACTTTTTTATCGTATGGTTCAGGACCTTCAAGCCAACCATTATCTTCTACCGTTATATACAACTTATAATAATGCTTCACTGCCGTTTGTTTATCCACCTTTATCATTTTATCTAATTGGATTGGCCAACCAATTTTTGGGAATCAATCTGATTGATATTTTCAGATATTTCCCGTTATTTGTAAATCTTTTGACGATTCCGGTTTTCTTTTCTATTGCTCGCAAGCTGCTCAACTCTTCCAGCCAGGTTTATCTGGCCACCATGGCTTTTGCATGGTTAAAACCGGCTTATGAATGGTTGATCATGGGCGGCGGGGTAACACGGTCGCCGGGTTTTCTTTTCGGACTGATCGCAATCGATCAGGGTGCTGCATTCCTTCTACAAGACAAGAGAAAGAACTTAATTTTGGCGGCAATAACATTTTCACTGGCAATACTTTTCCACTTTGAGATGGCCTGGTTCGCGATGATCAGCCTGATCATCTTAATAATCTTTATACATAAATGGCGCAAGGGGATTATTTTGCTGGCGTCGATCGTTATCGGGGTTGTGATAATCGGATTTCCATACTGGTATCAAATCATTCTACATAATGATTTCGAAGTTATCAGTTATGGGTTTGCATCCGGAGACTTTAATATCTTATTGTCTTCAGTAAAATTCTTTTTTTTCAATTATACCGAAGAGGGGATATTGCCATTATTTGCAGTGATTGCGATTTTTGGTCTGGCTGCTACGCTGGCCACGAAGAATTTTATGTATCTGGCGTGGTTAATTGCCTTGACCTTCCTGGATTATCGTAGCGCGAACAGAATCAACATGCTTCCTGTTTGCTTGCTCATCGGTATTGGTTTAGATGTCGTCATATTACCGTCGGTCGATTATGCAATTAAGAGTGGTCTCGCGTGTATAGGCAATCATCATGAGATTTCCGATAAAACTTCTCCGGCAAAAGCAAACTGGTTTAAAGCTGTATTGCTTTTCGGCTTATTTTTTCAATTACTCCTTGTAAGTTATCTAAATCAATATACGGACCAAGCATTGAATAAAGTGATTTCGCCAGCGGATAGAGCTGCGATGAACTGGATGGAGAACAATATCAAACCTGGAGCCAGAGTGCTTATCATACCCTCTTCGGCTAGTTGGGAATTAGATCCAGTATCGGAATGGTTCCCTGCCCTCACCCATCTGGTCAGCATAATCACTGTACAGGGTTTCGAATGGACCAAGGACTATTACCAGAGAATCTCAGCATATGAGACGCTAGGTGAATGCGTGGATGAGAATGGGGCAGATTGTCTGGAGAATTATTTAGATAGAAATAATGAATCCATAGATTATGTTTATTTTTCGCGATCCTTTTTTGATAAGAACGTAATTAGCGAATCGATCATGCGATTTTTAGCAAAGTTTCCTGTAGTTTACTCTGATCAGATCGTAACTATTTATCAATATGATTATTAATCAGATTCTAATGACATATTTATGATTGCAAGTAGTGTATCCTTGTTTCTGTAATTTCTGACCGCCCAAAAAGCGGTAGGTCTGGTGTATCCTTCAGGTTACCACACCAAAAAAGGAGACCACCATGACCTACCAAAGCGATTTTACCTTACCATCCGAATTGCT
>Ga0078972_1001165_pt1 | contig 101922 bp, 104 predicted proteins | sample YelNatPaOPGAMG01_FD_67568 | JGI IMG/M metagenome (GOLD analysis project Ga0078972, IMG submission 67568) | Hot spring thermophilic microbial communities from Obsidian Pool, Yellowstone National Park, USA - OP-RAMG-01 (SPADES assembly) (version 2) | ecosystem: Environmental > Aquatic > Thermal... | reverse complement strand
ATTTCCCACTGTTCCTGCGTGAATCACTCCTGCCGGAGGTTTTCAAAATGGGGCAGAGGGTTGTCGAAGCCTCTAGGGAAGTCTGCGAGCCAGGCATTTTCGGGCCATTCTGCCTGGAGACTGTTGTCACACCGGACTTGAAATTCTACGTTTTCGAGATTTCAGCCAGGATAGTTGCCGGCACTAACGTATTTATGGAGGGCTCCCCTTATGCTTATCTGAAGCACGGCATACCTATGACTACGGGCAGGAGAATAGCCCTGGAGATACGGGAGGCTATTGAGCAGGGTAGGCTGGAAGAAATACTGGGTTAATGTGAAGTTTAAAAACATGGGGGTCAGAATGTAGGGGAAGAGGTTTGGCAAAAGTGTATGGCGAATTCTTTTTGGAAAATGGTTCTAAGGTTGTTTTGAGAAGCCCGAGATGGGAGGATCTCGACGACTTAACGAAGCTTATCAACTCGCTTGTTGAAGAAGGAGCTCCCATCACGATGGACAGGACAATTACGAGGGAGGAGGAGGCGGAGTGGCTGGCTGGCCGTTTATCGAATATAGAAAAAGGCAGAACAATAATGGTTGTAGCAGAGGTTAATGGTAAAGTTGTCGGGAACTCGGAGATAAACAGGCTAGGAGGGCATCAAAGCCACGTGGGGCTTCTCGGGATTATTGTTGCGAGAGAATATAGGGATAGGGGAATAGGAACCAGGATGTTGGAAACTCTTATAGAGGAGGCGAGGAAAGCTGGCTTAAAACTGTTAATACTGGACGTATTGTCTACAAATACTAGAGCGCGTCACGTATATGAGAAAATCGGGTTTAGGGAAGCAGGAGTCGTACCGAAAATGGCGCATACAAGAGAGGGGTATGACGATGTAATCAGAATGTATCTTGAACTCTGACCCTAATAGCTCCAGGCGGGAACCGTGCTTAGGATAAATATGGTGGGGAAAAGAAGAAATATTAAGGCTGGCAGCAACGTATGAATAGTGGTGCTGCAGAATGGTGGTTAAGAGAGGGGAAATCCAGAGTATTGTTTCAAAATACGATGCTAAGAATATTACTATCGGCGTACTGGGTTCGCATTCCGCGGAGGAAGTGGGAATATCCGCTAAATCCTTAGGGTTCAAAACACTCGTTGTATGTCAGAAAGGCAGGGAGGAGCTCTACGCGAAGTATAACAGGCATCTTTTCGACCACGTGGTAATGGTTGACAAGTTTTCAGACATTGTTAGGGATGATGTTCAAGAGAAGATGAGGAGCCTCAGCACCATATTCATTCCGAACAGGTCTTTCTCCGTCTACGTTGGGTATGACAATATTGAGAACAACCTTATTGTTCCAATATACGGTAACAGGATGATCCTGAGGGCTGAGGAGCGTAACGAGGAGAGGAATCAGTACTGGCTTCTCGAGAAAGCTGGGGTAAAGACGCCGCGGAAGTTCAATAGTCCTGAGGAGATTGACAGGCTTGTTATAGTTAAGGTTCAGCAGAAGAAGAAGCCGCTTGAAAGAGCGTTCTTCTACGCGTCCTCACCCGGGGAATACTACAGGAGGGCTGAGGAGCTTGTTAAGAGGGACGTGATAAGCAAGGAAGGGTTGGAGAAAGCCAGAATAGAGGAGTATGTGCTGGGTCAGAAGTTTAACGCTAACTTCCAAGGATGGGCCTTGAAGGATGTTTTCGACGACTTCGACCTGCTCGGGTTCGACGACAGGAAGCAGACAAACCTGCACGGAATACTTGGGCTTCCAGCCAGAGACCAAATGTCCCTCGACACGCCTATTAAGAATGAGGAGGTTGGCCACTACGGCTTAACGATGAGAGAATCTCTCAAACCCCTTGTCTACAGGGCTGCGGAAAGATTCAGGAGGATATGTGAGGCTGAGTATCCGCCAGGAATGATAGGGCTATTCGCGCTGCAGGGCGCGATAGCGTATGATGCTGAGGATCCTGAGCAGAAGAGGCTTGATTTTTATGTTTTCGACGTTAGCCCAAGGATACCCGGCTGCCCCTGTGTGGGGCCTACTTCGCCTGAGATGCGTAGGCTCACGTTAAAATACCTCAGTCTCCTGAAGGAATATGGTTTAGAGAGGATTGAAACCCCCATGGATCTTCCAATGCTGGAGATAAAGTATGCTGCTGAAAAAGATAGGCTTGAAGAGATAGTGACATAATCCTTGCCTTCAATATGGTACGCGTTTAAAAGGGTTTAAACATGCTCCGTGACCGCCTTCAGCGCGCGGCTTATTTCACTCTGGAAGTCATTATGTAGACCAGGTTTTGCAAAAGCTTATAATTGTCCTCAACGTAGCAGTACGGCTCCTGCATGAAAGTTAGGTCACCGATAGCTATAACAACCCCGTTCAGGTTAACAACGCTAATAACTTCATACTTGTTTGCCCGTTCAGCTACCGATGAGAAAGTGGTGTTAAAAGTCCAGGCGACGCCTTTGCCGGCTGAACAAATACTGGTTGGGGTGAAAAGAACTATTCTTGAGACATTGATGGTTAGCGTATGATTCAGGAAGTCTTCAACATATATGTTTCTATACATGCCGAAGTACTTCTCCTCATCATAAAGGTAGCCGCTGTTGAAGAAGATGCCGAAGCGTGTTGAGAGAGAGTTAACCGGCCATGTTAGATCCGGAATCCTAACGTATTCCTCCGCAGGGTCATACATTATCACCAGCGTCTTCCCTGTCTCCACGAAGCTCCTCAATCTCTTAACCTGCTCCTCAGAGTATTCCATTGTTGGAGCAGCTATTATTACTGCTGCAGCCGAGTCAAGCTTAGATTCAAGCGAGCTCCAGCTCGTTGCGAAGGAGATGCTCGTGTTCCTTAACACGAGCTCCCTTGCTAAAACCTCTAGGTCCCAGTAGGAGACTAGGTTGCCGTGCGACTTGTCTACTAGAACTAGGCCCCTGCCTTCCCCGCCAACCCATCCGCCGAAAGTTTGAGTAATAGTTAGTGAAGAGTATGGTGAAGCATTAGTAGGTAGGTAAAGATAATAGATCGAGGGCGGGGGGTGAATCTCGTTCAGCTTAGCCACCGTCAGGTTAACCCAGGAATCCTGTTCCTCAACTCCGGGCTTCATCATAGTAAGCTTGTTCTTCACTGATTCCACTAGGTCGACGACGGAGTACTTAACGATTCCCGCCTCTTGAGCAACTCTCTTAAGAGCATTTTCAACCGTGCCCAGTTCGTCTACAAGCCCAGCCTCCAAGGCCTCGCTCCCCATGTATATGGAGCCCCTGCGAAGCACGTTAGGCGGAAGCCTAAGCCTTCCTCTCCTTCCACGCTCAACAGCGTTAACAAAATTGTCGAGGGCCCGGCTCAAGTTGAAGGGAAACAGTAGTCTCGAGTATCCAGTCACCTTGTGCACACCGGTTTCCAGAACTGTTTCCGATGGCACTAGGATCTGGGGGCCAACTCCTATGACTCCGATGTTCCCAACCATTGAGCTCGGATGTGCATAAATGTAGTCTGATGAGACAGAAACATAGTATCCGCCCGACAGGGCCATTGTTATTGAGGCGACAAGCGGCTTCCTGCTTTTAAGCTCCAGAAGGCCTAGGTAAACCTGCTCAACCAAGTCGGCGTAACCGCCTGGGGAATCCACTTTAAGCACTACCCCCCGTATGCTTTCGTTCAACATAGCCTCCATTATGGCTCGAGAATATAGGGTGGCCTGGTCCTCTGTGAGCAGCGCCCCCTTAACTTCTAAAACCCCTATCATGCTGGGCCTCGTGGCAAATCCTATCATAAAATAAGCGGCGGTGGAGAAAAGCAGGATGATTATGAGGCTTAGAAACAATATCTTTCTACGAGACTTAAGTATTGAGGAAAAACTGAAACCCTTCTCCACACCCGTCTGCCTTAATTCTGAAACAGGAGTGTCAGACGTGACGCCGGCCAACGCTCAACACTGCCACATTTAATGCGAAGACCAGATATAAACTATTTCCCATTTAAAACCTCCGCGTCCAGATACTCTAAGTATGATGCAGGCTGCCCATGGGAAGACTTAATACCCTGTTTAACCGTTTTTTCACGATGGTTGCAATGTTGAAGGAGCTGGCAGCATATGGGTTGAGCACAGCAGAGGAATTGGGCGCGACCTATGTTGAAGCCAGGGCGCAACGGGCAAGCTACGAGTTGATCACGGTTGACAACGGGATTCTTAAGGAGTTTTCTAAAACTTTCTCAGCTGGGTTGGGCATCAGGGTTTTTTACGGCAATAGGTTCGGCTTCTCTTCGACGAACGTTCTTAACCGTGAAAGCGTTAGGGAGGCTGTTGAGAAAGCCATATCCGCGGCTAAAGCCTCTAGACGCGTAGAGAAGCTGGGTGAAAGAGAAGCCTGCAAAGGGGTTTTCAAATCAGCCTGGAGGAAAAAGCCTGAGGATGTTTCCGACGGGACTAAGGTCAGCCTCACCATGGATGTTAATAAGGCTGGGCTGGGCTTGGATGGAATAAAGTCGGCTGTTACAAGGCTCGGCATCCAGCGTGACTGGAGGTACATTGCTACGAGCGACGGGGTAGACTTGGAATATGAATCATCACTGCTGGGTTTCGCGCATATGAGCGTGGCTTTCGAAGCCGGGGCGATGGAGAGGGTTAGTGACCAGGAGTCTGCTGTAGCCGGCTGGGAGTTCATAGAGGGCAAGGATTGGAATCAGTTCTCAGCAAGTGTCAGCAGGCTGGCTAAGGAGGCTGTTAAAGCACCACTGCCCCCGTCCGGCAGGCTTAAGGCAGTGGCTGACCCGGAGATGGTCGGCCTGATACTTCACGAGGCTTTTGGACACGCGTGCGAGGGAGACCTGGTTTCCTCAGGAGACTCAATACTATCCGGTAAGCTTGGAGGCGAGATTGCTTCACCCCTGGTCACGATAGTTGACGATGGTCTTGCTGAGGGAGGGTACTTCGTCCCGTTCGACGACGAGGGTAGCATTAAGACGAGGGTTTTGGCTGTTGAAGAAGGAGTTTTAAAATCCTTCATGACCGGTAGGGAGACAGCCGGTATTCTTAAACTTCCGGTTTCAGGTAACAGTAGGGCGCAGGACTTTACTCACTTCCCGATTGTGAGGCAGACAAACTTCTTCATGATGCCTAAGGACCATGGCTTTGAGGAGATTGTTGAAGAGGCTGGAGAAGGGATATACATCGTTGGAAGGGGTGCTACGGGAGGCCAGGTTGACACAGCCTCCGGAACCTTCACTTTCTCCGCGGGGCCTTCAAGAATGATAAGGAACGGGGAGCTTGCGGAACTTGTCAGGGGCGTGGTCATATCCGGCTCAATACTTGAAACGCTGAAAGGAGTGGAGGCTGTTGGGAAAGACCTTAAGATAACTACTTCAGCCTTCGGCGGCTGTGGCAAGGATAATCAGCTCGCCAGAGTTGGAGACGGGGGGCCTCATGTGATGATTAGGGAGCTCATCGTCGGGGGTGGTTGAAATGGATGTTGAGAAAGCGGTTAAGAGGGCTGTTGAACTAGGCGCCTCCGAGGCCGAGGCCTATCTCCTTAACACGGCTGAAACATCGTTAACCCTCGCTGGGGAAGTGGAGGCTTCGAAGACCGTTAGGCTGAAATCCTTCGGGATCAGAGTTGCCATTGGAAAGTCTACAGCCGTCGTCGGCACTCAGGATGTGAGCGACACGGGTATTGAGAGCGCTGTGAATTCTGCTGTTTCAATAGCAAGGGTTTCTCCTCCGGACCCAAGATGGGTAAGGATGAACGGGAATATCAGTGTGAGGGAAGTTGGAGAAACATTTGACAAGGCTACTGCCGAGGCTACTCCGGAGGACCTGCTGCCGATTGCTAGGGGACTCTTGGACGCTGTTAAAGAGGGTTGTAGGGAAGCGAAGCCTGTACGCGGGTTTCTCACGTCTAGAGCCTTGGAGGTGATTTACGCGAATACTTACGGGGGGCCGGTTGAAAGAAGGGAGACCCTGGCGTTCCTAGATGTGGAGGCAAGGGTTGACGAGGCTGGGGAAGTAGGCACCTACTCGGATTACAGCATAGCTAGAAGCTACAGGAAGCTTGAGCCTAGGAAGACGGGTGTTGAAGCAGGTTCGAGAGCAAGGGAGTTCGTTAAAGCAGGCGCAATACCCAACGGGAAGTATGGGGTTATAACGCTTAACAGGGTTTCAGACTCGCTGCTGCCCGTCATGCTTAACCCAGCTGTTTCAGCTTTGAACGTTCAGGAGGGCAGGTCGCCCCTCGCCGGTAAGATAGGTTTAGAAATAATGTCGGACAACGTTACTGTTGAGGACCTGGGTGCCAGTGTGAACACGCTTGGCTCAAAGCCTTTCGACGATGAGGGCCATCCTACGAGGAACCTGACCATAGTGGGTAAGGGTGTTTTAGAAACTTTTCTCTACGATACTTACACTGCAAACAGGGAGGGGAGGGAATCCACGGGGAACGCGTCCAGAGGCTTCTCCACAGCTCCGAGACCTTCCCCGCATCATCTCCACCTTAAACCCGGGGACGCAACTTTTGAAGAACTCCTCGAGGAGACTAAGAATGGTGTCCTAGTGATGAGCACGATAGGAGAATGGATGTCTAACCCTGTGAGCGGGCACTTGAACGCTACGATAACCCATGCTTACATGGTTGAGAACGGAGAGATAGCTAAGCCTGTGAAGAACGGGGTTGTCTCAGGCAATTTCTACGAGATGTTTAAAGAAGGTTTAGAGATGATTGGTAAAGATACGAGGCACGACTACGGTGTTTCAGCGCCCTCCCTCAAGTTCCGAAGCGTAACGATCGCAAGCAAGTAAGCCAAACTAGAGCAGCGTGGTTAAATCTCATGTTTTAGATTCAGAAATTCCTTTAACCATTTGCTGACTCATGACATTGGCGTGTTCGTACTTGAATTGCAAGCACTGGATTGCAGCATAACCATTAAGTATCCATATCGCATTAAGCCGGTTCTTCTTAAACATCTGTCGGAACCGCATGGTTTTCATTCAGGCTTAGCCGACTGCCTGCCTTCTTAAAATATCATCTATGGTTTCACGCCTCTCAGCCACGTGGACCCTGCCTAACCTTGAAACAAGGGTTGGAGGCCTAGGCCGTCCATTATAATTGCTGGACATTGAGCACCCGTATGCTCCAACATCCAGCAGAGCCAACAGGTCGCCCTTCTTCAACGGGGGCAGAACATACTCGCCGAAAACATCACTGGACTCGCACACTGGGCCTCCTAACGCGTATTTGACAGGCCTGCCCCGTCTAGGCGTGAGGCTTACAACCCTATGCTTAACACCGTATAGCGCGGTCCTCATGAAGTCGTTCATCCCGGCGTCGACAATAGCCCACAGCCTACCGTTAGACTCTTTAACGTAAAGAACCCTTGTCAACAGGATTCCAGCATTCCCAACGAGAGCCCTGCCGGGCTCCATTACTAGGGTTGTTCCATCCGGCCAATCGGGATTGTTGACTAGTTTAGACAGGGCTCTGGAAAAACGGTTTAGGGAGATGGAAGTGTCTCCAGTCTCATAGTTAAGCCCTATTCCGCCTCCAATATCGATGAACTCCGGGGGAAAGCCTAGAACCGATTTAAACACGTTCACAAACCTCAATAAGTTGAGGAACCCTTTCTGGAAATCAGACTCCCTGAAAACCTGCGACCCAACATGCATCTGAACCCCCATTGGCAAAAACCTTCTGGTTCTTTTGGCTTCATGCAACGCTGCCCTGTAAGACTTGGCGTCAGCCCGAACTTGCTTCCCTGGAAGCCCAGCGCAAGATACTTGTGAGTAGCAGCTTTTACACCGGGGTTAACCCTGAACCCCACTCTAGCCTTAACCCTGAGCCGTTCAGCCGCCTTCCTCACCGTCATAAGCTCTTCAACAGATTCAACGTTTACCGAGTAGACTCCGAAGCCTATTGCAGCCTCAATCTCCACCTCAGTCTTACCAGGCCCGTTAAACAATACTTCCCCACCATTTAAGCCTGCTCTCCTGGAAGCCTCAAGCTCACCCATGGAAACCACTTCAGCTCCGCCTCCCAGCTCTCTAACGAGCTTCAGTATAGTTATCAAAGGGTTTGCCTTAACCGCGTAGAAAATCTTGAACCTACTGTAGATCCGTCGAACCGTGCTGGAAAGAGCTTCAAAATTCTTCTCAACCAGATCAAGGTTCACAACGTATGTCGGGGTCCCATGTTCTTTCACGATTGAATCCAGATCCAAGCCCCAGAAACCATCCTCGGACAATTCGGCATTCCTAGGATGAAACGGGATTTATATCTTTAGAGACATCTTAATCAACCGTGTTGAGACTACTGTCGTAGCGTAGATGTGATTCGTTGAAGCAATCGGCTGTGAATCAAACACTTGGCTAAAGCTTCTTTACCTGTGAATCCTAAAACTGTTTAGCGCGCGCGAACCCTAAGGTTCGCTGCTAAACCGCATGAGTGCCCGCGCTGACATAGACATACCGGTGGACTGGGAGTTCCTCGCGCGCTATCCATGTACGAGTCTGAAGACGGTTTCAGAGCATGCAGGGTTAAAACTAAGGGACTGGAGTGAAACCATCGCATTATGGGGAAAACCACCAGAGGGCTTAAGCATTATCGAGAATACGCCAGCAGCCGTGTTCTCTAAAGACCATGAGAGGAGGGTCGTCTACATAGGCTCAGACCTTGAAACCACATCTGAGGATAAAGCGCGCTTCATTTGCCTAAAGTAATCAGGAGCTGTAAGAATGAGGATCACTTTTTCACATCTATACCGTAAACCTCAGAGAGAAATTTGGCACAAGCCTCATAATGTTTCACAGCCATTTCATACGCCTTTGGCGCATAGCCTTTAAAATAATCAGCGTCTAAACCCTTCTCATAACCGTAGCCGGCTAACCCTCTTAACTCAGCCAGTTCAGAAATATTGTCAGCAAGCTCAGGAACAATGGATGAGAACCATTCTGGAACATTCTCTATTCTTGAGATCCGCTTGAAGACAGCGCTAACATCATGCTCCCTAGGATACTCTATTCCAAGCGCTATCAACACTGCTTTAGACGCTTGTTCAACAGCCATCTGTGAAGAGTAGACGACGTCATCCCACCTCTCGTCCTCCAGAGCCCTTAAGGCGCTTCTCAACCATCGCGCGCTCCTTCTTATGGCTGACGCAGCAAGATCTATGTTTGTAGTGCTATCCAAGCGTTATTACCTCCCCCGCCTTCACATCCTTCAGAACCCAGTAGAACTTTTTATCTGGAAGCGTAACCCTTACTGAACCCATTTTTTCAAGTCTTTTCCTTAAAGATTGAAGCACTCCTGTTAGAAACCCGTTCTTATCGTAAAGAATTATGCCGTCGACCACCGCGTCTAAGAATATTCTGTTAAACCCTTTAGCCTCCTCAACGCTAAGCGCGTAGTTTTGAATAATCGGAAAGTAGCCGGCTCCTAAAGCCTCTGAATACTCCAGGCTTTCCTCCAGGGCTTCCTTAGCCCTTCTAAGCTCTTCAATCCTAACCCAAGCAGGCTTATCCTCCCAGCCCTCAGCCACTATAAGAATATCTATATCACTCTCCCTTTTCCAGTCTCCTCTGGCGACAGAGCCGAAAAGCATTATGCTAAGAAGCCTTTCCCCTAACAGGCCCATCAACAGTTCACAATACCTTCTTATCACAGGAGCATAGTAGTGGTGAGGTATTCTCTCCACGTTCCTAATCACTGGTTCAGAAGAGGAAAGAATCCTATGTAAATCTTCAAGAACCCTGCTTGCCTCAAGGCCTTTAGAAGTCAGCTCATACGTCCCATTTTCAGACTTTACAAGCCCCAGATGCTTAAGCTTTTTCAGCTTTATCGTGAGCGTCCTAGGGTTGCTGACGACCGTCTTTAGATCCTTGAACCTCGCTGTTTTCCTCCTCCTTAACAACAGCATTATTCTGAGCGATAATTCGTCGTACATTTCAAATTCTAGTATCCTAAATTATATTTAAAGTTTACTTTTTTATATCTTTTTTGGGGGGGGGGCGTCAGCATTAAAGCTGGCTCAGAGACGCATGAGCAGGTATGAAAATGCCCGCCAGAGGGTTAAAAAGTTATTTTAGCACGGTAAATTCTTTCTGTAGGAATTTTTTAAGCTGGCGTAAATTCTTCGCTTACTCGCCAATAGGTATTTAGCCTGCTCGCCTTAGTGAATGATGGGGAGGAAGCGCGCTAACGGAGAAAATATGGTTCATGGAAGGGGGATCTATGCAGGAATAAAGGTGGGCTAAGAACATTGGCAGCACGCTAGAAGGCATCGATGCTTAACGATTTGAAAACAGGAGGAGTATTGATAAGCAAGATGAGCCGTCACTGGAAAACGTGTTTCGTTTCCTCGTTTTACTCTGGAAACATGGATGGAGACAGGAAGTTCGAGGAAATAAAGAAGGGGGGTTGAAGCAGTCTCGGGTGCACGAAAACTACATGACGAAGTTTAAAGAAAGAGTATAAGGGGCTTCATAAAGATATTGTTGGTAAAACAGGAAGCTGACAGCAATATGGTGCATGCAGTTAAAAAGAGAGCCTGTTCTAACTAGGCTACTGCCTTAGCCTCTTCAACGCCCCAGCTTACCTCGCCGTTCTTAAGCTTCTGCAAATATTCATTCATTTTAATAATCGTGTTCTGGTAAACATTGCCCTCTGCGGCGGAAACATAGACGAACCAAAGCCTCTCAGGATTAATACCCATCTTGCCAAGCCTCTTCTTAAGCGACTCAACCCTTCTACGGGCCCACTCGTTGCCGCTTATGTAGTGACAGTCAGCAGGGTGACACGGTGCTACTAGAACCATTCCCGCCCCCTTCTCGAACGCCCTCAGGATCATTTTCTCGCTGACTCTACCCGAGCACATCACTCTGATTATCCTCACGCTCGACGGGTATTCGAATCTTGAGACTCCAGCCATATCCGCGCCAGCGTATGAACACCAATTACAATTGAAACTTATGATTTTTTCCCTCGGGTTTTCCTCAAGGGCTGCATCGATTTGTGCAAATATCTGCTCATCTGTAAAGTGGTATTGGTTTAAGGCTCCGAAGGGGCAGCCTGCTGTGCATGTTCCGCATCCAGCGCACATCGACTGAGTGACCTGTATTGTTCTCCTACCTTCGGTTTCCACCGGTTTCAACGCTTGAAACGGGCACATTTTTGTGCACGCTAGGCATCCTTTGCATTTCAACGGGTCCACGTAGCTTGTTATCGGCTCAAGCTCCATGAAGTCTTTTGAGAAAAGCATTAGTGTTTTCGAAGCTGCCGCATGCCCCCTGGCTACCGTCATGGGTATGTCTGTCGGTCCTGCGCACGATCCCGCTAGAAATATGCCGTTTACGACTGTTTCAACCGGTTTAAGCTTGATATGTGCCTCCATGAAAAAGCCATACTGGTCCCTTGGCACTCTAAGTATTTCTCCAAGCCTATCCGTGCCTTCCGAGGGCTGCATTCCTATCGCTAGGACTACGAGGTCATACTGCTCCTCTATTCTCTCTCCGCTCAGAGTGTCCTCTGCACGTATCTTCAGCATCCCGTTTTCCTCCTCGACTCTGCTGGGCCTGCCCCTGATGAACCTCACTCCTTTCTCCCTCGCCATCCTGAATATTGTTTCATACTCTTTCCCGCCTGCTCTAACATCAATATAGTACACGGTTACTTCAGCATCAGGGTTTTTCCTCTTCAGGAGGAGCGCTTGCTTAAGGGTTATCATGCAGCATATTCTTGAGCAGTAGATGTTTGTCTGTTCATCCCTGCAGCCCACGCACTGTATAAACGCTATTTTCCCAGCCGGCTTCCCGTCTGAGGGCCTTACTGCTTCTCCTTTCGTCGGCCCGTCTGGTGTTAGCATTTTCTCGAACTCCATGCTTGACAAGACATTTCTCAGTCTTCCGTAGCCATACTCCGGTTTTCTCCCAGGGTTGAAAAGGTCGAATCCTGTCGCTATTACTATCGCGCCGACTTTGAATGTTTCCTGTAATCCTGGTGCCTCAAGGTCTATTGCTTTGACTGGGCATGTTTCAACACATTTCCCGCATTTACTGCAGTTTTTCACGTCAACCAGGGCTGTCATCGGGCTTCCCACTAGTCCCGGTATGTGGACTACCTTCTCATACCCGTATTCGCAACCAGCATTCCTCCAGGTTTTCTCAACAAGATATATTGCTTTTCTTTTTGAGAGGCCGCGTGTAAACTCTTCCTCAACCTCTACGGGGCATGCTTCAACACATTTCCCGCATCCTGTGCACTCTACAGAGACTTTCGACGGGGATCTTTTCACCGTGACGATGAAGTTTCCAACGTAGCCGTCTACGCTGGCGACTTCAGAAAGCGTTAAAACCCTTATCCTCGGATGTGTCAATACTCTGCTTATCATTTCGTTTACCAAGCAGGATGTGCAATCCACTTTTGGAAAAGTTTTCCCCAGCATCGCTGTCTTGCCTCCCAGTCTCGGAGACTTCTCGACGAGTATCACGTTGTACCCTGAGTCCGCTACGTCTAGTGCTGTTCTCATTCCAGCTATTCCCCCGCCTATGACGAGCAGCGTTTTCTCAACTGGGACGATTATCGGCTCAAGAGGCTCAAGCAACCGTGCTTTAGCAACAGCCATTTTGACAAGGTCGATAGCCTTCCTAGTGGCGCCCTCAGGGTCGCTCATGTGAACCCAGGAGCAATGCTCCCTTATGTTAGCCATTTCGAATAGGTAAGGGTTTAAACCTGCTTCTGAGACGCATGCTCTGAAAGTCGGCTCATGCATCTTCGGGCTGCAGGCTGCTACGACAACCCTGTTAAGCCCGTATTCCTTAATTATCCTCTTTACCTCAGCTTGTCCAGCTTCTGAACACGTGTAAAGATTATGGGTGGAGTAAACGACGTTTGGAAGAGTCTTAGCGTACTCGGCAACCTTCGCGACGTCTACAGTGCCAGCTATGTTCTTCCCGCAGTGGCACACGAATACTCCTATTCTCGGCTCCCCGCTCATCAGAGCCTCGCCTCCTCAATAAGCCTCCTTATCCTCCGGTAGCCTTCAGAATCCAGCTCTCTCGCCAAGGTTTTTCCACTCAGGAGATTCTCGACAGCGTTAACCCAGACTGCTGAGAAACCCTTCCCGTGCAGGACTCTCCGCCTGACTACGGTTATCGCATGGTTCCTGCAGACATCCAGATGGATACAGGCGTTGCATAGTATGCAATACCTAGGGTTGATGCTTATTCTTCCACCTGTTTTAGCGATGGCTTTAGTCGGACAGGTTTCAACACAGGCGTCACACTTCTCGTCGCATTTAGACTCATCTATGAAGACTGTTCCCTCAAACAATGGGTTTACTTTTATCGCTTTCTCGGGGCAAACGTCTTCACACCATGGGCATCTTAAACACTTTTCCTCGTCAACCTTAACGTTGTGTGCAGAGTCTATTTTTAAAGCCCCGGTGGGACAGGCTTTGAAGCACTCGAAACAGTCGATCCTGCATCTCGCCTGGTCCACCCTTATCTTAGGCAGAGGAAGTGGGAATCCTCCTGAGGAGACCAGAGGGTTAACACGCTTACCGTTAACCATTATTGTTATCGCTCCAGTCGGACAGAACGGTTCGCACGCGCCGCATAGGCTACACTCCTCCCCTATTTTAAGGGTTAGCGAACCGTCTTCCTTCCTCGCAAGCCTAATCGCACTCTTGGGGCACACCTTTATGCAGACGTCGCAGAAAACACACCTGCTCCTGTCGAGGACTAGTTGAACATAATCAGTGTAGAAACGCTTCTCAACAGTCAGCAGCGTAGCGTTCTCAACCAGCCTCGTCGCCAATTAACCTGGGGAAACCTAGTAAAGCAGTAGAAAAACTTTTACCATGCCTAGGGGGCGTGTGGAAACCTTAGAAAAATCTTATATTATGCTTGAAGGCATTCTAACCTGCCGTGAACGAGGTGGAGCTGGAGCTGGTGGGAAGGTTCCGTGAAATCTTCAATAGGAGGAGTATGAGGATCAGTGTGAAACCCGGCGCCAGCCTGCTGGAGATCCTTGAGGAGCTCAGCAGGGTCGCGAACACTGATTTACGCTCAGAGTTCATAGGGGCTGACGGCAAGCCTATGGAGGAATCATCCCTGATAATAGTTAACGGGAGGGTTGTGGACCTTAGCAGGGTCAGCGAGCACCGTGTTAACCCTGGCGACAGGATTGTTCTAGCCCCATCGGTAGCTGGAGGAGGATAGGGTTGAAGGGCTACGCTGGGAAATACTTGATGGTTGACTTGACACGCGGCAAGACGTCTGTGGGGAAGATCGAGGAGCAAATGGCTCTAAACTACATAGGCGGCTACGGGTTTGGAGCTAGAACCCTGTATGACATGCTTCCAAACCCTGCGCAGGTTGATCCTTTATCGCCGGAGAACGTTTTAATCTGGTGGACAGGTCCGCTGGCAGGAACCATCTCGACAGCCGGCAACAAGTATGCTGTTTTCGCGAAATCACCTTTAACAGGCATCTTCGGCTTCGGAATCTCCTCCGGCCTTTTCGCGTCAGAGTTTAAGAGTGCAGGCTGGGATGGTGTTGTATTCACAGGCAGGTCTGAGAAACCAGTCTACCTTATGATTGACGATGACAATGTTGAGCTTAGAAACGCTTCAAGCATCTGGGGTAAGACAACCTGGGAGACTGAGGAGATGATTAAGGAGGAGCTTGGAGACGAGTCTTTCACAGTAGCTTCAATAGGTCCGGCTGGCGAAAGGATGGTTAGGCTTGCGAACATTACGAACGAGAGGAACAGGCAGGTAGGTAGATGCGGCCTAGGCGCGGTAATGGGCTCTAAAAACCTTAAGGCTGTCGCAGTAAGAGGAACTAGGGATGTTGAGGTCGCGGACCCGCAGGGTCTTGTAAGGTTCATAGCTGAGTTGAACGAGCGCTGCCAGGGGCCTGCGACGGAGAAGTACAGGGTGTATGGGACGCCTGCAAACATTCTTGTGCATAACAAGCTGGGATGCCTACCATCGTACAATTTCCAGAAGGGTACGTTCGAGTATGCTGAGGAAGTCTCCGGCGAGATGATGCTTAAGACGCATGTTAAGAAGATTATTGCGTGCGCAGGATGCCCCATAGCTTGCGACCATGTTAACCAGGCTAGGGAGGATTACGCTGGCACGGTTTCAAGCGTAGACTACGAGAGCCTGGCGCTTCTCGGGCCTAACTGTGGCATCCGTAGCCTAGACGCTATAACCAAGGCTGTTGAGATTTGCGACACGCTTGGTGTCGACACGATTTCCGCGGGCAACGTAGTGGGATGGGCTATGGAGTGCTTCGAGAAGGGTATTCTGACGAAGGAGGATACTGACGGTGTTGAGCTCAGGTTCGGCAGTAACGAGGCTCTGCTTGAGGCTCTAAGAAGAATGTGTCTCAAGGAGGGTAGGCTTGGAAAACTTCTCAGCGAGGGGGTTAGGAGGGCTTCTCAAATAGTCGGGAAGGGTTCTGAAAGGTTCGCTGTTCATTGTAAGGGTTTGGAGTGGGCAGCGTACGAGTTAAGGTCTCTCCAAACCTCAACCCTGGGCTTCGCCGTCTCCAACAGGGGTGCGGACTATCTTAGGTCGGGCTCATACCAGGTTGATGTTAAAGGCAAGGTTGACAGGCTTAGGCTTGATAAGAGCAGGGGGAAGATAGTTTACGATGGTGAAAACCAGTATGCTGTGATAGACTCCCTGATAATATGCAAGTTCACCAGAGGAATATTCCAATCCATGGATGAGCTTGCGAAGCTCTACACGCTTGTAACAGGCTTAAGCATGACTGGCGAGCAGATAGTGAGGGCGGGTGAGAGAATACATAACGTTGCGAGATGCTTCAACGTTAAGTGCGGCGTAACTAGGAAGGATGACTATCCTCCTCCAAGGGCTTTTGAAGACCCGTTGCCAGACGACGTTGTCAAGGGGGCGGTTATAAAAAGGGAGGAGTATGAGGAGGCTTTAGACAGTTACTACGAGTGCAGGGGCTGGAGCAGGGATGGAATACCGTTGAAACGCAAGCTTTTAGAGCTCGGCTTATCCAGGGAGGCGGAAGAGGTTGGAGTCGAGGCTTAGGAAGATAATTGTTTGCGACCCTGACAGGTGCAACGGGTGCAGGATATGTGAATACGTGTGCTCTTTTGCAAGCGAGGGCGTCCTCAACATTAAGAAGTCCAGGATAAGGGTTGTCAGAATAGAGCCCTTCCTGAATCTTGCTGTAACTTGCAGGAAATGCGAGGATCCTCTGTGTATTAAAGCATGTCCGAGAGACGCTTTAACCCAGAAGCCTAACGGAGTCATAGTTGTGGATGAGAACAAGTGTAACGGGTGTGGCTGGTGTGTTGAAACATGCCCCTTCGGCGTTGTAAGGATGCACCTCGACAAGAGAAAGGTCGTAGTCTGCGATTACTGTGAGAAACATGGTTACCCGATGTGCGTCGAATACTGTCCGAAGGATGCTTTAAAATACGTTACTCTCGACCAGGCTGCTAGGGAGCTTAGCAAGAAGGCTGTTCAGATCCTCGTGCAGGAGCTTGCCTCCAGGTAGATGCTTAGGTAAGTTTTAGCCAAGAGTTTGAAACCTGGCTTCCTCGAGAACCGGTGAAGCAACATACCTGCTGTAACCCCTGTAGATAAGGAGCTCTATCCTCTGGCCGACAGATTTCCTCCTAAGCTCCTTCACTAGGGAAGCTGAGCTTTTAACAGGCTTGCCGTCTATCATCGTGACAACATCCCCGGGTCTTAGGCCAGCTCTCTCAGCAGGGCTCTTCGGAGAAACCTCTACGACGAGCGCCCCATAGTCAACACCGAGCGAGTAATAGGTTGCAATCTGCCTGTTAACATCTATCGACTTGACTCCAAGCCAAGGCTTAACAATCCTGCCATACTTCTTGAAAGACTCCACCAGAGGCTTTACGGAGCTTATCGGTATTGCGAAGCTTATGCCTTGGGCGAAGGGTATTACTGCAGTATTAACTGCTACAACCTCTCCCTTAAGGTTGACCAGGGGGCCACCGCTGTTCCCAGGATTTATCGCAGCATCCGTCTGAATAAGCTCCGGGAAGAAAAGTTCTCTCGAAACTATCTGCCTGTCTAAAGCGCTTACAACACCCATGGTTACAGTCGGCTCGCCGGCGAGCCCCAGCGGGTTCCCCACCGCGATAACTATCTCGCCAACTCTAAGCGTGTCCGAATCTCCTAGTTCAGCGGGCTTAAGGCTCACGTCGTCAACTTTGACCAAGGCTATGTCCAGACTCGGGTCAACACCCACAACCCTGCCCTCCGCCATAAGCCCGTCGTAGAAGGATGCTTGAATACGTTCTGAGCCCCTTATCACATGATGGTTCGTGAGGAAAAGCCCGTCCTCGTCGACAACTATGCCTGAGCCAACGCCGTGAACAGGGAAAGCGTAGAAGAAAAACTCGTAAACCATTTTAACAGTGCTCACGTTAACAATGCTTGGCTTAACTTTTTCAACAGCCTTAACGATATCCTCGCTCAGCAAGAATCCTCAGTGAAAAGCTCTATGCGTATGCTTATATCTGTTTCCCCACCCGGGGCGAGCCTTGATTTTCTCAAGCTTGTCTTAAACGATTAATTGCTTTAGCATGCTCACGATAAATGATGTAGCGCGTGTTGTAAAATTTCTGCACGCCTACTGGTTCTTGACGTAGCTAAATGTCCGCACTGCAACTACTCCTGTAACTAGACCATAATCATGTAACCAAAATGATAAAGCCTGACCATGAGTATACGGGTACAGCAAAGCTTGTTTAACACAGCCCTTAACCAGACAGGGTGAGCCGCTGGAACGATGAATAGGAGCTTTCAAGCCTCGGTTGTAGGGTGTCATACTCGTTTCTAACATTTATTTCCTCCTTCTGTTCATCAATAAACAGGCTTGGAACAGTTTGAAGCAAGCCTTGTGAAGGCTGTTGAAGAGCTTAGGCGCAGGGTGGGTGAGGCTGTTTTAATTCATCATGACGAGGCCGATGGGGTTTGCTCAGCGGCGATAGTTAAAACAGCTCTTGAGAAAATGGGTTTCAACGTTAACACCCTCTGCCTAGACAAGCTTTTCCCAGAGGTCCTGGTGGAAACCCTCTCCAAGTATCCTGTGGCAGTTTTCACCGACATCGGCTCAGCGCATGTTGAGAAGATAGAGGAGAATATTGGGAAAGAATGCTTGGCGGTTATCCTAGACCACCACGATACTAAGCCTTCCCGGAAAAACAATGTTCTAAACCTGAATCCTGAGCTCTACGGCTATCTTGGTGAGAGAGACGCTTCAGCCTCAACAGTCGCCTATCTTTTCGCCAAGATGGCTGATAGGAGCCTGAGCAGGCTTTCCCATCTGGCTGTGATAGGCTCGGTTGAAATACCCGGGGAAGCAGCTGGCCTCAACAAGATCGCCTTTGAAGATTCTTTGAAGGAGGGTGTTGTGAAACAGTCGGGAAGAGACTTCAAGATAGTTGCCGAGGGCTTCGGCCTTTCAAGGGTTAATGCCTCCCAGATCCTCACTATACTGGCCTCAGTAGGATATTACAAGGGGGGTGTGGAGAAGGCTCTTGAAGCCTGTTTAAAGGGCTTCAACCAGGAGGTTCTTAGCTTCTCGGAGAAACTTGAGGAGGAGAGGAGGAGGGCTAACAAGGCTCTTCTAGCCACGATAATCAGGAAGGGGCTGGGGGAGAAGAGGAGCCTGCAATGGTTCGACTCCGGAGGTTTTTTCAAAGGAATGGGCAGTAAAGTTCTTGGAAGCTTCACATCCTTCTTAAGCTATCAGAGGATTGTTGACGACAGTAAATACTTGATTGGCTTCATGAGGATCCCGAGGGAGATACCTGGCTACGGTCTGCTTCGTAAAGACTATGTTAAAGTGTCTGCGAGAGCACCTTTAAGACTGAGAAAGATGATAGAGGAGGGTGTTAAGCCACCATTATCGAGGATTCTTCCTGAAGCATGCGCTGGGCACGGAGGGTTTGGAGATGGTCACAGTGTTGCAGCTTCAGGAGTGATACCTGTCGGATTGGAAGGAGAGTTTCTAGAAACCTTTGACAGCCTAGTCGGCTGAATCAATGGCTGGTTAAAAAGTTAAAAAACAAAAAGTTTAAGTGTATGCTTGCATAACTTCTTCTTGAAGATGGCTGCTAAGAAGAAGGCAACTAAGAAGAAGGCTAAGAAGACTAAGAAGTGTTGACCGCACTTTTAAACCCCTCCTCCTTTTTTTTATTTTTCAAAACTTAAAACGCTTCAACAGTTTCGATTATAATGTTGATGCTGAGCCCTACGTGTTTAAACCAGTATTCGCCAAACATGTTGAGCGACGATTAGAAAAATGGAGGCCGGCGGGCTAGCTTATGAACAATGCTTGCTGAAAAGCTTGCCAAGTGCACCAGGGGGATGCTTAAGCCTCCTGAACCCTTCGTCATCCTGCTTCTAATCGCTGCACGCAGTTCCTCAAGGCTGGAAGCAGCTGCAAGAGTATATGCTTTACCGACTTCGTATAAAGTGTGAGCGTCACTCCCTCCTGTCTCAGCCTTTCCAAGCCTCCTGGCAAGCTCAAGCGCCTTCTGGTTCTGCCTTCTGAAAAGGTTTCTGGAGTTAACCACTTCAACACCGTCTAGAAGCCGTGTAAACTCCTCAATCATACTGCTAAGCCTCGGGAAGCCGAAAGGATGCGCCGCAATCAGTATGCCGTCCTGCTTCTTAACCAGTTCATAAACCTCGAGAGGATCTCTGGACAGAACCGGCTCCTGTATGAAGAGGACTATTATATCCCCAGCGCTAGTCCTTATCTCCATTCCTGGTACAACTATGAGGCTGCTTGACTCCAGCATCCTGTGAGCTCCGAAAAAATTATGGTCAGTCACAGCCAAGCCGGCGAGTCCTCTTGAAGCAGCCACCTTGGGCAGCAGCCTCGGGTCTAGGAGCGAGTCCCTAGAGAAGAAAGTGTGTACGTGGAGGTCGAACCTCCCGGTTTCCACCATGCTGTCAACCATTTTAAGCAACACTTCCAACGGGACGCCGCCCGGTTGTTCAGTGGCCGACTCCTAGACGCAGTAGACCAGTGCCTCTCACGGCTTACACGTGAAGAGAAAACTTTATCTTAAACCTTTCTCACACCTCCTTTTCCAATAGTTAGAGAATGGAAGGATTTGGTTTCGTGCCGAGGGAAGTATTCTTCACGAAGGGGGTGGGCGTGCACAGGGAGAGGCTCGCATCCTTCGAAATAGCTCTTAGGGATGCTGGCATAGCCCAGTTCAACCTTGTTCCGATTTCAAGCATAATACCGCCTGGATGCAAAGTGATAAGCAGAGAGGAGGGGTTAAGCAAGCTTAAGCCTGGACAGATAATCTTCGTAGTGCTGGCTAAGAATGAGACGAACGAGCCTAACAGGCTCATAGCGGCTTCAATAGGCATGGCTAAGCCTCTCGACGACGAGAGCTACGGCTATTTGAGTGAGCACCATTCCTTCGGCCAGACTGAGAAGAAGGCTGGAGACTACGCTGAGGATCTTGCAGCCTTCATGCTTGCCTCCACGCTCGGTGTTCCGTTCGACATAGATAAGAGCTGGGATGAACAGAAAGAAATATGGAAGATAAGTGGCCGCAGGGTTAAGACGATGAGCATAACCCAGTCCGCAGTGGGAAACAAGGACGGTATGTGGACAACAGTCGTTGCGGCAGCAGTATTCATACCTTAGCAGGAAGAAGTGTTTCCAATGCTTCGGAGCGCTTGAGGGCTTTCAGCCTACGCTGGGAGTGGAACGAGGCTTCCGAAGAGAAGCGTCACCCCGTAACTTATAAGGATGAAAAAAGTTAGGGGAACAGTCTTTTTAACGAATACTTTCCTGCTAAGAGTACTCTGGGCAAGCTTTTTTCGAGACGATTCCTCCTCACCCACAGCCCTGAGCAGCAGCATACGAGAAACCCTCCTTCTAAAAGGCTCTCCAGGTTGGGAGGAGCTCCAGGCTCCTGAGCGCAGGTTGTGGAAAAGGTTTGAAGCAACAGTTGCTGAAGACAGGATTTCAGCGTTCAAAAGAACAGTCAGGCTGAAATCAGGGTTGGAAAACCTCAGGAGGCTGCCTTGCAGCAGGGGGCTAGTTGTTGAAACATGGGTTAGGCATATGCCTACCAGTATCAACGCGTCCCCAGGCCCGTAGAGACCTAGGAGAAGCAGCAATCCTAGGAGGCTCAGGGTTTGAACAGTCTTTAAAACAGTTTCTAGGAGCATGTTTGAGGCTAGCTCAAGGGTTAAGGCTGAAACCCCTAGCAAGAGGATTGGGAGCCACGCGGAGGCATCAAGCTCCCTATTCTCCAGGTCTTGGAAAACAGCTGGGCAGAGCAGAAGTATTTCAAGAACCGTCTTAAAGCATGCGAATGCTTGTAGAAACTGGTTTAAATCCATTCTCCACCTGTTTAAAACGCTGTAAAGGCTTTTAAGCCTCCACGCGGAGGAACCTTTATCTATTTCAAGTTCTTCTGCAAACAGGCTTGGACGAGGCTAAGCTATACTTGGTTGAAAACCCGTATTTCTTCTCCGGGATTAAGCATAGCTATGAGGAGTCCTGGTTCGCCATCGTAGGGGTGCCTTTCGACGGGACGACGAGCTTCAGGCCGGGTTCAAGATTCGGGCCCGCCAGCATAAGGCATTTCTCAGCTGAGGCTGAAACCATCAGCCTTGGAAACAGTGTTGACTTCGAGAATGTTAGGGTTTCAGACCTGGGGGATGTTTCAGTAACGTTCAACGTCGACGAGGTTTTGAAAAGGGTTGAGAAAGTATGCAGGGAGATCAATGCTGACTCTAAGACTCCTGTTCTTCTCGGGGGAGAGCACACAATAACCCTTGGGGCTGCGAGAGGCCTTACGCCGGAGACAATAATATCTTTCGACGCTCACTTCGACTATAGGAATGAGTATCCTGAGCATGTTAAGGTTAGCCACGCTACAGTCATGAGAAGAGTGAGGGAGGAGGTTTGCAGAGTCGTGCACGTCGGCGTCAGGGCAGCCTGCAGAGAGGAGGTTGAGTACGCGAGCGGCGAAACCTTCGTTTCATCGAAACAGATCCTCAGGAATCCTGAGGAAGCATGCGTGATGCTGAGAAGCATTGTTGATAAAGCGGGAAGCACCTATGTTAGCATAGACCTTGACGTTCTAGACCCTGCCTACGCTCCTGGAGTAGCTAATCCAGAGGCATGTGGAGTATCAACCAGCATTCTTCTCAGCCTTCTGGAGAACACGGTGAACGAAAAGCTTGTAGGGCTCGACCTTGTTGAGCTTAACCCCCTACTCGACCCTGGAAGCGCCTCAGCAGCGGCAGCAGTCAGAATATTGTTCGAAACTATTTCGAACACCGCTAGAAGAAAGAGGCTCGTCTAAACCTGTTTCCTCTGAATATACCAGCGTTCAGCCCCATCCTTAACCCTCTTGTCAGCCTCCTCTACGGTGGACGGTGGGGGGATAATCATCGGCTCACCAGGCTCCCAGTTCGCAGGAGCAAGGAGGCTCGACTTAACAGAGGTTTGAACAGCCCTAGTAGCCCTGGCAAGCTCCTTCACGTTCCTCCCGACTTCAACAGGATACTGGGCTGTAAGCCTTACAACTCCCTCCGGGTCTATTAGGAAAACGCTTCTAGCAACGCCTCCCTTAGCATCCGTAGCCCCGTAGAGACCAATAGTTTTCCGATCGGGATCGGCTGCAACTGGAAACATTATTTTCAACCCATACTTCTCCTCAACATCCCTAACCCAGGATATTACGCTCATAAGGCTCTCCGGGCATATTGAGAAAACCTCGACCCCAGTCTTCCTAAAGTCGTCAATCCTCTGGGACAAAGCAATCATCTCAGTCGTGCAAACAGGGTTGAAGCTTGACGGATGCGTCAGGATGAGAACCCATCTGCCTTTAAGCTCGGAAAGCCTGAACCTGCCCCTTGTGGTTTGAGCTTCGAAATCAGGAGCCGGCTCACCGATCAGAACCATTCTTGAAAAACCTATAGGCTAACAGTTTTAAACTTTTAGGTTGGAAGAAGCCTCCGCAAGCCTTTCCGGAGCATGCTTGAAACGGTTGCTCTATGCTTATTCCCAGCGCTGCTTTCAGAGTTTAAACTATTCTGAGGCTGAGAATCCGTGTTTAAACCAGCGGAACATTATTAACTATTCGTTAAACACTCTTTTAAGAGGAAGGTAGCAGTTTGTCGAGGATGATTTTTGGAAGCAGATCCCTGTTTCCAAAAGTAACGACGAATGTTGAAACACCGCTGGCTGAAAGAATAGTTCTGCAGAAAGAATGTTGAGAAGCCTTCTCATGGATTGTTGCGACAATACTCTTGCCTGAGGAGAAAGCCTCGGAGACTGCTTTCCGGAATGGTTCTGAGTAAAGCTCCATAGGGCCTATCTCGTCGATGATAACCACCTCAGCATTCTCGACAGCATCCCGTATAGCCTTAACACCGACTCTCTCAATCTCCGCCAGGCTGACGAAATACCTTCCAACCCTCGGGCCGGAGCTGTAGTTGACGCTAGCCATAAGCCCTTTCAAGCCGGTTTTCAAATCCTCAACAAGGAAGCCTGTTCTAACCTCCTTCTCCCTGATTTCGTAGGTTATCATGCCGCCTACTTTCACACTCCTATCCTTCAGCATCTTGGCGAGCTTTGAGACAACCGTCGTCTTACCTATCCCAGGCCTACCCGTCACAAGGATCCTCATAGCTCTATCACCATCCCCCTGGGCCCAGGGTTGATGACGAGCGTGCCCCCGATTTTTTCAGACAGGCCTGCTCTCTCGTGAACATGGCCGCATAAGCATGCTAGCGGAGACTCCTCCTCTATGAATCTTCTAACCTCGGCGGAGCCTATGTGCTCACGTGTTGAAGTAAGGTCTAGCGACGTGTTGAAGGGAGGAGTGTGCGAAAGCAGGATGAGGCTGCTCAGCCCCTTGAAGCCTGAGAGGACTCGTTTAAACTCCTGCTCGCCGATTTCAAACGGGGTGTTGAAGGGTGTTGGGAGACTCCCGCCTACGCCCGCCAGCGTGAAGCCTTTGAAAACAGTTTTCCCACCGTGGAGGAAAACAATACCCATTGCGGAAGCCTTCTCCCTAAGCTCCTCAGGATTCTCATTGTTCCCAGGTATTGTGAAAACATGCTCGTTTAAAGCCCTGAGCCTCTCCAGGGCAGCGTCTAAACCCTTGCCGTAGACTGTGAGGTCGCCGAGGCACACAGCTAAGTCAGCATCTCTCGAGGTCTTCAAAGCCTCCTCTAAAAGTTTAAGCCGCAGATGAATATCGGAGCAGGCGAAGACTCTCAACAGGGGTTCCACCAGTAGGCGAAGCTTTTATGCTTTTCAAAAACCGGGTTACCCTGCTAGGCGGCTGGCGGCTAGGAGCGAGAGCGAGAGCAGAATATCGCCGTAGAAGAGCCTTGCAACAAGGCCGAGAAGTATCAGGGTTTGCAGGGGCATGAGGAAGCTTGTGAAAACATGCTCATCCTCGTCGAAAGACTGTTCAGCCTTATCCTCGTCCAGCCTCCTCGCGAAGACTATCCTCCTAAGCCCGCTCCTGCTCCTCCTCTCGGCGAGAACGAACCTAGTGTTCTCAGCACGGTACTGTGAAAACCTGACCTTCCTGAGAAGGAGGAGGGCTGCAATCCTCCGCAACACGCTTTCCTTCCCCAAGCCTTTGAAAAGCTCAACCCCTTTAAGCTTAACGTGGAGGTTCCAAAGCAGGTTTAAAGGGAGGTATAGGGTTGTCAACAATAGAGCGTTGTTCATCGTTGAGAAGGCGACGGGAAGCCTCGCCATGCTCAGGTCAGTCAGGAAACCCGTTGGGGAGGAAGGGTACATTAGGCTTAGACACATAAGGGCCTTTGCGTCAGCACCCCCATAGACACCGCCGTAATACAGGAGGAGGAAGAGGCCTGACTGAAGGCCTGCGAAAACAATCCACCAGAAAGGCTCGACGGAGCCGTTTAAAACACTTAGAATATTTATGAGTAGGGCTGAGGCTGTGAAGACGATCCATACACGGTCATCTATCTCCCTGCTCTTAACATCCTGGATCGAGGCTATGGAGAGGAGTATTATGGAGACTATGTTGCGAGCATTCTCCAGCCAGAGCCAGTAGGACAATTCACCTTAGTCTTGAAAGCACTTCAGCCCTCTTAACATGGAACTCCGTCACAACCCTCGCAACATCCCTGAAATGCGTCACGTTGTTATCCATCATCCACCTTATAACGCTCTCCCTAACCTGCAGCTCCCTAACATACCAGTCCGGAGGCATGCCTATCTTCCTGCACACATTGGGAAGATGCACCGACCTGCTGAAGTCAACCTCGTGAACATCCTCCATCGGGTCCCAGTGTGCAATCGTAATCCTGTTCCCCTCGGGGTCAAGCTCCCAGACGTGCCTAACTCTTCTTCCAAACGGTACTCCAGCCTTCTTAGGCAGGACAACCCTCTCGATGAGGCAGGCGACGTTCATAAGCGGAATGTATGACTCCGCGATGTTCATAGGCGGACTCGTCATCCTTTTAATAGCGTAGTCAATGTTCTCAGCGTGAACAGTGCTAAGACCACCGTGACCCGTCGCCATGGCTTGGAACAAGACGAAGGCTTCAGCACCCCTGATCTCTCCGACGATAAGGTAGTCAGGCCTATATCTTAAAGAGGTCTTGACCAGGTCGTACATCGTTATCTCTCCTATCTTAGAGGTTCCGAGGCCGTAGCTCTCCCTGGTTACGAACTGGACCCAGTTGTCATGCGGAATGTTCAGCTCAGCAGTCTCCTCGACGGTGACGATCTTCAACCCGGGTTTGAAAAGATTGGTTAAAGCGTTTAGGAAGGAGGTCTTGCCTGCGCCCGTGCCGCCTATAACCATGACGGTAAGCCTATTGTCAAGAATGAACCAGAAGTATGCTGCTAAAGAGGGGCTTAGCGTGCCGAGCTTAATCAGGTCGATGATGCTGAAAGGCTCCTCCCTGAACTTCCTTATCGTGAAGGTTGAGCCGAAAGTAGAAACCTCGTCCCCATAGGTTGCTGCAAGCCTATGCCTCCCAGGGAGCATCGCGTCCACGATTGGGAATGCTGCGCTAATATGCTTCCCAGCGAAGTGCGCCAGCTTAATTATGAAGTCGTTGAAATAACCCTTGTCGACGATCCTCAGGTTTGAAGGGAGGCTCTCATACCTCCTGTGCCAAACGTAAACAGGCTTATCAATACCGTCGCAAGAAATGTCTTCAACATTCTTATCCTCCACGATCGGGTTTATCGGCCCGTAGCCTATAAGGTCCCTCCTAATATAGTATTCAACCTTCCTCATGGACTCCTCGTTCAGGGAGCCCAGTATGCTCCTGTACTTCTTCATCAGTCTTCGAGCCTCCTCCATAACGTAGCTCCTCGCCTCCACAGACATGTCTTCAGGAGGCTTAAGCTCCCTGCTCAGAATATCCTTAAGCCTGTTGAAAGCACTCCTCTCAGTCTTGTCGAGAGAAACCTCGTCTACGAAGTATCCTTTCTCACCACCCCTGCCCGGGATTGGAACTATCAGGATTCTTACGAAAGGCTCTTCAATCCAGTACTCGTCTATAGGCTTAGCGTTAACAGGCACGGGCTCGAAAACGTATTCAACTAATTCCTTCTCTTCCTCCTTCTTCTTTTTCTTCTCCTCCTTCACAGGCTTAGGCTCAACCTTAGCCTCTGCGACAGCAGGATTATCCTTCTTCTCCTCAGTCTTCGCAGAACCCATTTGACGATGATTCGAAGCGGGGAGAGTTTTATAAAGTTTGTTAAACAATACTGTTTCCAAACCGCCTAATAGGGAGTCCGGAATGCTCCAAACCAACCCGGTTTTAACATTCAATACTAGGCCACCGGCTTAAGAACGTGAGAAAAAGAGGGATGGGGGGAGAGGGGCTATCTTAAGGAAGGACTACACTAGTATAGTATTCCTTGCCACCTGTCGAGTGAAGCTTAATTGTAACCGTGACACCGCTCACTAGCTTCTGGTTGCCGAATGTAACAGGTGCAGATATAATTATGGCAAGATTCACGCTTTTACCTATATTCGCAGGTGCAGGAAGAGTAGTGCCTGTTGAGCCTCCCTCTTCAGCCCACTTCAAGGATATGGTCCCGCCAGTCCAGCTATTGTATGGAACGTCATTAATGAAAACATTATCTACCTTGGCAGGTGTCGATCCAGTGTTTAAATAAGTAATGGATATGTTCCACCCATTAGTTTGATATGGCGCTGCGAAACAGCTTCTAATCTCAACCTTCTCATACCCCATGAATGCTCCCACTAGGCCTGTCATCCATAGTGCTACCGCTATCGCGATGGTTATGCCTACTGCGACGATGATTACTGTCGTTATCACTGGGCTTACGCCCCTCCTGTCGTTAAGCATTTTCATGCCTGTTTCACCTCTTTCCGTATTAAACCTGTATTAAAGATAGTATTTAAATTTTTTTAACGTTAAAAACCGACTTACAGCTCTCGAAGAACAGGTTCCCTAACCTTGCTGAACCGTTTTGAACAATATTGAACAATATTGAACTGTAAAACTCCTCTGAAAAACACTTGTTTAAAAGACTCGTCTTCATACTCTAGATTGACGGAGTGCGATTTTCGTCACTAGAGCGAAACACCGGTTGTCGTGTTTCCGACATGCATGTTCTTATATAAATACGGGGAAAAAGAATATAAGAAACACTTCAAAAGATTATACTTAGTCTTGTCCATATCGAGCTTCGCCGCATGGCTCTTCGGCCCGCTTGGAGACAGGGTTGCAAAGATGTGTGGAGACCTTGAGGCCTCAGGCATAAGAATATACCCGAGGGCCTACGGCTCAATAGTGCTCTTGGCGACGCTCATAACAGCAATCGTCTCAGTAGCGTTGTCAAGCATACTGATCGTCAGCTACAGCCTGATTGTTGTGAACATTGGTTTCGAGCTCTACCTTATCCCTGTGCTTCTCCTCTGCCTCCCGGTCATCGTCTTCCTCCTCGGAGTCGCTTGGCCCAGGATGAAGATTTCAAGCATTAAGGCCTCTCTCTCCTCAGAGGTTCCGTATGCTGCTGCCTATACTGCAGTAATGTCGACAGGAGGAATCTCTCCCTACGTCAGCATAATGAGGCTTTCACGCGTCCCTCTCCTCCCAACCTTCTCCGAAACCGCTAAGCTTCTAGACATCATGGTTAGGGGTCTTGGCTACGATCCTGTTACAGCGTTGGAGGAGATTGGTAAGAAGCTTCCCTCCAAGGAGTTCAGGGAGCTCCTCCTAGGATATGCTTCCACTCTCAAGACTGGTGGGGACGTTGTCCACTATCTTCTCCGTAGGACTGAGCTTCTCTTCCAGGAGAGGCTTGAAAACCTTAAGCTTATAGGCGGGAGGCTTGGGCAGCTCATGGAGGTCTACATAGTTTTCGCAATACTCCTCCTGCTAGGCATATACACTATTTACGCTGTCCAAATGTCGATAGGGGAGCTTGTAGCCGGAGCCGGGGGAGGAATATTCGGAAACATAATGTCCTTCATACTGTTCAGCTATGCTTTCCTACCCTTCTTCTCCATCCTGTTCCTCTGGCTCATAGATGTTGTTCAGCCGAAATACCCGATGGAGGACAATTCTCCCTACATTGTTTTCGCCGCTACGGCTACGCCCATAATGGCTCTGCTGATACCTGGGTTCTGCATCTCCTTCCTTGTTCCAGGTTTAAAAGAGATCCCGCCTTTCAACTTTCTAAGCGGCTTCATAACTTGGCTTAACAACTATCTCGGCCTTGAACGTGGCTACGAGCCCTCAATAGGGCTAATTCTTGCTCTTTCCATCGCTTCACTCCCAGCGGTTGCCTACAGGATGTACATTAATTTCAAGGAGAGGGGTATGGACGTTGGTTTCGCAGGCTTCCTGAGGGATCTTGTTGAGATAAGGAAGTCTGGGCTGAGCCCTGAGAAATGCATAATCTCCCTGTCGGAGAGGAACTACGGCAATCTTTCGAAACATATTAAGACTATGGCTACGCAGATCTCGTGGGGGATAAGCCATGCTGAAATATATAGGACTTTCTCTAAGAAGGTTAGGTCATGGCTTACGAAGATAAGCATGTTCCTGCTTCTCGACGCTATCGAGGTTGGTGGAGGTACTCCCGAGACTCTTGAAACCTTAGCCAGGTTCAACGAGTCTATAATACTCATGGAGAAGGAGAAAAGGTCTGAGCTCAAGCCGCTTCTCATGATACCCTACATAGGTACTGGTGTGCTGGTCGTAACAGTCATAGCCCTCTTAACGTTCTTCAGGTCCATGCTTCTAATGGCTGGACGCTCAATGGCTTTCGGAGACCTTGTGCAGCTCCTCCTCCCGCCGGTCATAATCCACGTGTACATGATGGGTCTAGTCGGCGGCAAGATCGCGTACGGAGAGACTTCTTCAGGCTTCTTCCACGCCCTGATGCTCCTCATCTTCACCCTGGCGACGATAGTGCTAGCACCATACTACTCCTTCGCCCCAGTGCCGACTGGCGGTGGAAAAATTGGCTAAGACTAGGCTTGACGAGAAGGGTGTTTCAGAGGTTGTGGCAACGGTTATGCTGGTTACTGTGACGCTCGGCATGATCGTCGCCGGGGTTTTCTTCGCCCAGCTTAACCTCTCCATGCAGGCTCAGGCCACGGAGTTTGAAAACGGTAAGGCGAGCATGATCAGCCTAGCTCAGATGATTGAGGGTTTAAGCCTCGCTAAGGGTTCAGCAGCCTACACGAGGTTCGCTGTAAGCAGCGGCGGGCTTGCCGTGACACCTGGTGCTGAAAAGCTGAGGATAAAGGTTGAAGGTGAAACCGTTTTCGAGGACAACGTTACCCTCGTAAGGTTCAGGGGTGGTGGAGGAGTTTCTTCGCTCGACTTCCAGGTTTTAAAGGGTGTTCAAACCCTTATGCCGGCGGAATGCCTGATAGTCAGCCCGGAGAACCCTGCTCCCCTGGGATGGGTGTACTTGAAGCGTGAGCAGGGAGCCTGGGTCATAATGGATTTCGGCCGGGTTAGGGTTGTTCCGTCAGGCATCGTCAACGCTACGAGGGACGGGGTTAACTGGGATCCTCTTAACGTGGTTGAAATAACCTACGTCAGGATTGTCCCGGGGACTTTCAGCGGGAGCAATGTTTACGATGTTTCCGCAAGGGTTGTGAACGTGACGAGCAGGGTTATACAGCTTATCGATTCAACGCGCATCACGATAACTGTTGAAAGAGGAGCATACTTTAACGAGTATTCTACAGACCAGGGTGGTAACGGGACACTGGTCTTTCTGAACATTGTTGAGGTCGAGATATCCATCAGGTGAGAAGAATGCCTTCAACACCTTTTGAAACAGTAATTCTGACAACAGCCCTATACGCTGTTCTCTTCATATTTCTACTAATGTTTTCAATGGTGTACCGCTGGGTTTCCATCGACTCCCTTAGAGTGAGGCTGGGCGAGGTTGCTAATCAGGTTGCTTACGAGGTTACTGGGCTATACGTGATGTGTCAAAGGGCCAGGAGCAACGTTGATCTTTACAAGCCAATCAGCCTCCCGGTTTCGCTGTCTGGACACGGATACGCGATGGAGTTTAAACAGGTTGACGGGGTTTGGTTTCTAGTCGCCTACCTGGAGGAGAACAGGGCGATAAACGTTTCCTCACCGCTTTGGAAGGACCCGGGTGTCGACGTGACTGTTGAAACCGGGGACGGTGTTTTTCAAGTCGGCTCCCACCTTGTAAACTATACGGGTGTTCTCCACTCCGGTGTTAGCGACCCCGTGGTGTGGTCTAGGAGGGTTGACGGAGCCATAGTGGTTGGGCTTGGAAGGCTCGTGAACAAGGGGGGTGGTTGACTGATGCACGTCACCATCGACAACATGTTCGCCTTCTTCATCCTCCTACTCATACTCGTAACCTTCATGGGGTACATTATTCCAACAGCCTATCTCTCCTTCACGACTGCGAGGGAGCACCAGCTGGAGGAGGTTGCTCAAGCCATTATGGATAAGGTTCTTCTAAGCACTGGTATTCCTGAGGACTGGGGGGATATTCTTAAAATTCAAGATAGCAGTCAGCTTCTCTCATTCGGGCTTCAGAAGGCAGGGAGCGAGCCATATGTGCTTGACATGGATAAGGTTCTCAGGATGATAAACATTGGTGGGGGCCAGCTTCCGGAGACTGTTCAGATAGATGCCTGGACCGTAGCCAGGCTGCTGGGGCTTGAAAACAAGTATGGCTTCAGCATAAGGATTACTCCTGCTTTAAACCTGACGGCGAGCGTCGTGGGCTACTATAATTTTAAAGGTGGTGTTCAGGTCCCCAGCATGGTTGAGGTTACGGTTAAGACTTACGAGGGGAGGCCGGCGGTAAGCGCTAACTTAACCGGGGTATACGTCTTCATGATTATTGATAGGGATCAGGGTCAGGATGTGTGCTACGTCGACTACGTTTTCAAGACGAGTCCTGTGAGAATCGATGGTAGAGCCAGCTTGGATTTCACAGACCTTTTAAGAGATGCTGAAACAGGAGTTAAGAATATTCAGAAGAGTTTTTCAGCCCTCATAGTTTACGCGGACTACTTCGGGATTAGGGCTGTTAACTCATCCATGCTCGGCGAGACGGATATTCTGAACGGGACAACGGTTGACGACTACCTTATTTTAAGCATAGAGGGTTCTCTGGAGATACCGGCTGCCAGACTCTTGAGGAACCAGACTGCCCTAGCCAACCCGCCGTACTACGTTTACCTAAGCACTTTCAGAAACGAGACTAACGGTGAGAGCGGCCTGGTTATAAACAAGGGCTCTAAGAACTACCGTGTCTACAGGATTACGAGCACGATTGACGAGGACGTTGCCTTCATGATGCTGCCTGTCAAGTATAGGGGTAAATACTGCGTAGCCACCTTCTACAGGCCGCCATCCGTAACGATATGCCAGACTGGAATGGCCTCGGGAAACATTAAGACTAGCGTCTTGAAAAGGATGGTTAAAATAGGCTCCTTCCACTATGTTTTCGAAATAAGGGTTTGGAGGTGGGCTGAATGATGGACAGCAGGGGCCAGATGAGAATCGTTGAAGCGCTTCTGGCAAGCGGGATAATAGCGGTGGCGATGTGGAGCATGATAAACCTGACGAGGACACCGGACCCGTATAGTGCTAAGGCTAGGGATGAGCTTGAAAAATACTGTTACGACTTCCTCATGAGCCTCGCCGACAAGGAGGTTTTCGACGAGGTTGTCTTCAACTCAACATGGGTAAGGCCCGGCTGGGAGGGCTTGATGAAGAACATGCTGAACGCCCTCCTTCCCGCAAACACTCTCTACAACATGACTGTCTGCAACATGAGTAAGAAGGGAGATATTGTTGAAGAGGAGTCGCTGGGCAGTGTTTCCAACGCTTCGCCCGAGGACTTCAGGCTTTCGAAGGAGGCTGCCGGAGCTGAAATAACTTACACAACTAGGAGGAGATGGGTTTTGAAGATCCGCCTGGAGCTCGCCAGGAGGTGGTGAGTATGATTAAGCGCTTAGACTGGGGCAGGGGCCAGATAATACTTGTGATGAGCATCACTCTCATAACGATTATCCTCCTAGTCTCGACAATAATATACTCAACCTCAATCCAGCACCTGTTCTTCGACTATAATCCGAGCAGGGAGATAGTTATGAACATAGACTCTGATTTCAGAAGGGTGCTTACAAGGATTCTTGCTAACGCGACCGCGAAATACAATCTTACTGCTGAAATGGATGTTCCAAGGAGGATTGCTAACCTGACTTTCTCATACTGGCTTATCTCGACGCAGGCTGCCTACGCGGGTAAAGGCCTGCATATTGAGACAAGGCTGATAGATGAGCCGGTGCAGAGTGCTAGGGGCATGACGCTTACGATCTACAATCTTACTCGGAATGGGGAGCCGGATAAGCCGAGAAACTATGTTTTCAACTATCCTGAGAGAAGGCTGGAGGACAGGCTTTTCAAGCTTTTCTGGTACAGGCCTAACAGTATTTCAGCCATAGGTGCTGAGATAAGCGTAGACGCTACCTACCGGGGAGTAGTCGGGTGGAGGGCCGCACACATCCTTCTGCTAAACCTCACGATAACCTCAGTAATCCCCAGGGAGAAGGATGGGATCCTAGAGTTGAACGTGATCGTTCTCAGGGAGAACAGTATCCCCGTTAGCGACCTGAGGGCTGGGAACTTCGAAATATACTTGTTCGACCCAACTGTACCACCTGGCGTGTACTGCTGGAGAAGGGTTTCCGTAAACGAGATGACGCTGACTTACAACGGTGGCGGCAACTACACTATCAGCATCACACCCCGATTCTACGATCCCAGCAGCACCAGCGTGAGGCTCTTCTGGAGATGGGAGGGTCAGCAGGGCAACCAGCCGCATCAACCCGGCTACTACCAGTTCATCCTGGTCAGGGTTCAGGACAACAGGGGGATAATCGTCGAGTCCTACACCTACGCCGGGATAGAGTACGCTATACAGGCGAACGCTGTTGAGCCGTTCTACACTGGAGACCCGTCTAAAGTTAAGGAGACATACGTGTTTGAACTCCTGCCCAACGGGACGATGTACTGGTATAACACTAGGCTTTCATCGCCTGAGAACAATCCTCCGATCCCCCTTCCCCCCGTTAAGCAGGTCAGGGTGATGGCGACTAGAAACTGGCCTAGCGACCCTGCTTTCTACGAGGTGCCTTACCAGACCGAGGTCTGGGACGACAGGTATCTCTGGCCGAACAGCGACAAGTTCCTAGAGTGGAGGAAGAGGATTATGAACGGGTCTAAGCTGGTTTTCGAGCTGAACTATCCGCCGGGATGCAGCCTTCAAAAGGTTTTATTGACCTGGCTTGAGGACGCTGACGTCAGGGAGCCGGAGTACCGTCTACACATGACGTTGAGCGGGGCTTTCGCCACAGTGGACAACGGTAAATACGTGTTGACTCTCCTGGCAAGCCCTACGAGCTACTGGGTAGACTGGTCGATAAGCATCCAAGACCCTAGGAGCGGGACTCATGTGGAGTACGTCCTGCTTGGCTACGATGTTTACCGGATGCCCAGCGGGGGATGGTGGTTCCCGAGGAAGATTCCGGCTGACGACTGGATGATACTTCCAAGGCCGCAGGATAAGGGTGGCGTCCTTGTTGCCGAGGCCCCGGTTAGACTGGTTGCTTTCAGAAAGTCTAACAGGACTCAGGAGAGGCCTCCGGAGGGGCCTGTCAGCTACGACGAGATGCACTACGAAACCATCCTCTACATTCCATACAACGTTTCATACTTCCTTTACGTTGCAAACGCGACGTGGCTTAGAAGCGTCCGCATGGATTACCCCTACTTGTCTCTGATGGGTATGATAGGCGGGACTGAAACAGATGCTGGAAGCCCGCTGAGAGTCAAATGGGGGTCTCTCGCAACCTCCGTCAAGAACCCGAGTATAGTTAACGGAACCTACTCCAACGTTAGGAACATAATGCATAGGGATAGGAACAACAGCCCGGCTAACATTCCGTCTGCGCAAGCATACGGTAACTGGACTGTGCTTTACAACGAGTACGCGGGCATGGCGATCTTTGCCTCTGAAGACTTCATCGACGAGCTCCGGAGCTACTTCATAGGGGGAGTGAGAAGGGACCAGCTGTGGGTCTGGACAACAGCTGACTACCAGAGGCGGGTGATGGAGTATGACGCTATTTTCTGGAGTAGGGCATCTACCACGCCATACGACACTGATCCTGCGAACAAAATACAGTTTAAAGTGGCTGGTTTCCTAACGGAGGGCGGGATAGCGGCTACCCCGTTTATCAACGCCAGCCTATGGTATAACGGCACTGACCGGAATGCATTACCCTTCCGCACGGTTGAAAACCCGCAGGGCACCGTGGGAGGGGAGCTTGTGCTAGCAAAGAGGAGTGCTTTCATCTACGACGACTTCTCCACAGACCCGTTCTCCTCCGGGAGGCTCGCCACAAACACGGGAAACTGGAGTTGGAACCCCTCCGGCTACATACAGGTTTCCGCCAACGCGCCTTCTGGAAGCTGGGGCGGCGCGCACGTCGCATACTTCACGAACAATACGCCGCCCGAGGCAACAACGATATACATGTTTTCGAAAGAACTGTTCAGCACTACGGACAGGAATCAACACGCCGGCTTGACGATGATCAATTCCGATAATGGTTTCTACACGCTGGAGTTCTACCGTGACACAGGAAACAGGCGGCTGGGGATATGGTGCTACGCCGGCTCGCCGCCTAGATGGAACTATGTAGCTCGGACTGGAAACTTAGGAGGCTTGACCGATAACACTTGGTTCTTATTCCTCGGAAGCCGTAACGTTAACACGGGTGCGATGAGGCTGACTGTTTACAGCAGCGGGGGCACGCAGGTGAGCACTTTAAGCGGGACCAATAACACGCTGCAGGTTAGCCGGGTTGGGTTCAGCATATACGATGAGACTAGGGATAACAATTATCTTTCAGCGTTTTTCGACGACTTCATAGCTTCCGCAGATGCTGACCCAAGGTTTGTGAACGTGACTGGGCTCACACCCGGTTGGACTGTCCGCCTCAAGGATGAAGCTGGAAACATCTTGGCCAGTGCTGCAGCCAACACTAAGGGTGTTGCAAGCCTTAACGTGGCCAGTAGGCCCATAGTTAGGAATGGTGTTATCGAGATATATTCGGGCAGCACGCTCATTCTCTCCCAGGAATTCAAAGTGATCGTCGGCGGAGACATTTACAAGCGCACGGTTAGCAGTTCTGTTAAAAGTGCTGTTGAAGAATGCTTGATGTATTACAGGATGTTTCTGAACAGGTTTGCACCGTCAATAACTAGTGTCGCACCAGTTTATCGGGAGCCGTGATGCCAGCATATAACCAGCAGTCCCCCTGTTATTGCACATGCTGAGCTTACGGTGAGCCTGTTAATACGCTTTTTCTTTTAAACAGCTCCTACAGGTTTTAGGCTTGAATTATTCTTCTGGGTGTGAAGTCACTCCTCCAGTTTAGGACCCATACGTCTTGTTTCTTTGCCAGTTCAAGCGCGCTTGGGGAAGCATAGTCCGTGTAGATTACCTTTATTATTCTCGGCTTTATCAACTCCGGCCTCATCCTTTTTAAGGCCTCTATCTTATCCTCAAGCTCCTGTATCAGCCCTGTTCCAAGCCTCACCGTCGCCTCGCCTATGACGCACGTGTCGGCTGAGACACCGTAAACGTTTATCTCCCTTTCGCCAACGAAGATTCTTCTCAGCTCTACGTCCAGCCCAAGCTCGTTCTTCAGCCTGTGCCTAATTACATCCAACGCTTCCTCTTCAACAGAAATCGTTAGCCTGTCTAGGGTTGTTGCAAGCCTGTTCTGAGTTGCACGCAGTTCCCTAACCTCCTCCCAAAGCCTGTTCTGGTTCTCCCAAAGCCTGTTCTGGCCTTCTCTCAAACTCTTAACTTCCTCCCATAGCTTCTCCTGGCCCTCTCTAAGGGCTTTAACCTCTTCCCAAAGCCTGTTCTGGTTCTCCCAAAGCCTGTTCTGGCCTTCCCACAGCTTGTTCTGACCCTCCTCCAGCCTGTCCAGCCTCTTCAAAATCTCAGACAATCCTAAGTAGCCTGCCACAGTGTAGCGAAACTCCTTATCCTTGTCGAGCAGCTCGAGGAAGCCTTTTTTTAAATTGTTCATCACTCTATGAAGAGGAATCTTTAGAAAGGTATTTAAGCATACCCTTTCTAGCACGCATCATGTTTTAACACGTGCTATCGAAATTTTCAGGAGAATTCGCTCTAAAACGAGTTTTATTCGGGCTTAATCCTCCGGCTAGGCTACATGAGTATTGAAAGTATCTCGGATAGCGTGTCCACTATGAAGTGTGGCTTGGCTGCTTCCAGTTCAACCCTCGGCCTAACGCCTCTTAACACCGCCACTGTATATGTGCCTGCAGCCCTTCCTGATTCCACGTCCTCCGGCCTGTCTCCAACCATCACAGCCTCCTCCGGGTTCACGTTCAGCTTTCCAACCGCTTTCAGAACCGGTTCAGGCGAGGGCTTCGGTTTCTCAGCATCTCCTGCAGATATCGTCACTTTGAAGAAACATCCTATTTTAAAGGTGTTCAAGTAGTTCGGCAACTCTTCGCTACTAGTGTTAGAAACCACTCCAAGCAGATAGTTCCTCCTGCTTAACTCTCTAAGGGTTTCGAGAGCATCAGGGTAAAGCCTGCCGTACTTAGGCATGTAAGTGTAAATCCATTCTCTAACCATCATCGTAGAGAGTTCTTCAAGGTTTGTTTTTAACCCTGCTTCCCTAGTGATCGTTTCAGCTATTGCTCTAGAAGTTTTTCCCACAAGCCTAGCGTTCTCGTTGAAGCTTCTCTCAGGCTTGTTGAACCTTCTTAAAATATCGTTAACCATGATGTGGAATGCTTCAAAGGTGTCCACCAGGGTCCCGTCTAAGTCGAACAGCACTGCCCTGACCCTTACAGGCATGGGAAGGGTTTTAGGGAACGGTTTTTAAACTTGTAGAGGCAAAGATGGGGAAGGCCTACGCGTCAGCCTGGAGAATATGCTGAAGCAATCTCGCCAGCAGGCTCCATAAACCTATTCAGAGAGTCCAGCAGTTCCCAGCGCCCGTTAAACCTCAAGACCGTCTACGCGAGGGGTTTATCTCCAATTCTTGATAAGCCATGATGCTCCAAACCCAGTATTCGAGATTCTACCGCTAATAGCGCGCGCTGAAGGAGGATTGCTGACAAGGAGGATGTGCGTGAAACTATAAGTCGGGGGAAACCCTATTTAGCTTAAGCCTTGTCGAAAAACGAGTGGAGACGTGTAGGGAAGTTTTTAGGAGGCTCGAGGCTAGTAAGCGCGCTATGTTTCTTTCCATTAAAATATGTGCTTAAAACACTGTTGGATGCAATCCTTTTGAAAAAGATTGCTTAAGAAGAGGGTTGTGATAAAGGGGGAGAAGATGCAGGATGTGGGCTACAGGCTTTTCCCGCTTAGGCTGCTGAATCCCTCGGGTTAAAGGGGTTTCAAGCTAGGAGTGTGGAGGATTACGTAGGGTTTCCGGTTGAGGGTGGGGATGGCCGTGTAGTCGAGTTCATCGATTTTACTAAAAAGAATTATCCGGAGCAAGCGACGGTCAAGGAGGTGGTTGAGGAACCCTTTGAGGATAGTTTAGAACTGTTTAATTATGAGGGTGATGAAGAATTCCCCCTCGCATAAAAATATGCATGTGAAGCCACAAGGCTGGGGAAAAACTTTTATTTAGTTTCCAAACGTTTCCGAATCAAATGAAGACGAGTAGGGAGGTGTTTAGAAAGCTCGAGGCTGAGTACGCCGGGTATCTCGAGGGGGAGGCTGTTGACAGGTTTTTCGAAGACTTTGGAATAAGGTTTGCAGCTGGACACTGGGCTGCTGGAGACTTCTTGGATAGGTTTGCCACCAGAGGGTACAATAGTGACAATCCTGAGTTCAAGAGCGACATTATCTCTCAGCTTAGAAGGGTTAAGCAGGCTGGGATAAAGGGGGTTGAGCTCCACGACGTGCTCTTCATAGATTCAAGCTATAGGAGGGATGAGAGTGTTATAAGCATGGTTAAGGCTGAGCTTGAGAAGCTGGGTTTAACCCCTACGAATATGAATATTAATCTTTGGACAGACCCTAAGTGGAAGCTCGGCGGCATTACAAACCCGTTTAAGAGTATAAGGGAGGATGCTCTTCAAATAGCTTTTCAGGCTGTTGAGATAGCCAGGGAGATCGGGTGTAGCAGCGTCGCGCTTTGGCCCGGTTCAGATGGCTGGGACTATAATTTTGAAGTGAACTACGGGAGGCAGCTGGAGCTCTTCATAGAGGGCTGTGAAATGATAAACAGGGAGGCTAAGAAGGCGGGCCTCGTGTTCGGCATAGAGGCTAAGCTCCATGAGCCCAGGGAAGGCAACATGGTTATTCCTACAACCCATCTGGCAGCACTAGTTGCGAAGACGGTTAACGAGAGGAGTGGGGGGAGGAACATGGGCGTATGCATAGATTATGGTCATGAGCAGATGTATGGTGTAGAGCCGGCTGCGACGGTGTATGCTTTGAAGAAGCTCGGAGTGCCGCTGGTCAACTTCCACATTAACACGGCGAAGCTGCACAGTAATGATGAGGACAGGATTGCTGGCACAGGTGACATCTGGAGAATGGTTGACTTCATATATGCTGCGGTCGACACGGGTTACGAAGGCTGGTTCGGCGAGGATCAGTTCACGTACAGGATGGATCCTGTGAAAGCCATGTATCTTTCAAAAGAGATTTTCGCAAACCTTGCGAAGAAAGCTCTGCTGATATACAGTAGGAGAGAGGAGTTTGAGAAGATTAGGGAAAAAGGAGATCAGGCTGAAACAATAGACTTCGTGAAGAAAATTATCATTAAGGGTTGAAGCAGAAGCAAGGTCCCGCTTGCCCTTCGCGTTTTTTCACGCGATAAATTTAAAAATTGTTGCCGCGTTCTAATCAGGGTGTCAGAATTGGGAGGACTCCTTCTCGGTACGGATATAGGGACTTCTGCTACCAAAACGATTCTTGTAGACGCGGAGGGCAGGGAGGTTGCGAGCTCAACCGCCGAGTACGGCGTAATAACTCTTAGAACAGGCTGGGCTGAACAGTGGCCAGACGTATGGTTTCAAGCAGTATGCCAGACTATTAAAGACGTTTTAAAGAAGGCGATGATTGATCCGCGTGACATAGCTGGCTACTGCATAAGCAGCCTCTACGGCGGGTCTGGTATTCCCTGCGACAAGGAGATGAAGCCCCTTAGACCATGCTTAATATGGGCTGACAGGAGGGCGACTGAGGAGTGTAGATGGGTCAGGGAGAACATAGGGGAGGAGAGAGTTTTCAAAGAAACCTGCAACACTATAGACCCATACTATGGATACACTAAGATGCTCTGGATAAAGAGGAATGAGCCGCATGTTTGGAGCAGGATCCACCAGCTGGTTACTCCCAACGCGTACTGCGTTTACAGGCTTACTGGAGAAATATCGGTGGACTATTCTTCAATAGGCAACTACGGTGGGATTTTCAACCCTAAGGAGAGAAGGTTCGCTGAAGAATTGATGAGCGACCTGGGCATACCTAGAAGCTTTTTCCCGGAGAAGATAAGCATGTCTAAGGATGTTGTCGGCGAGGTTTCTTCAGAGGGCGCTGAGCTAAGCGGTCTCGCAAAAGGAACGCCCGTCTGCGCCGGAGGCATAGACGCGCCGATGTCCGCGCTCGGCGTCGGGGCTCTTGGAGACGGGGATCTTGCGATGATGCTTGGCACATCCGTGTGCAACGGTTTCATCCAGGATGAGCCCAGGTTCTCCCCGAAGCTGATAAACTATTCTCATGTTGCGTATGACGACAGGAAGTTCTATTCTTTCGCAGGAATCATAACTGCTGGCTATGCGATCAGGTGGTTCAGGGACAATCTTGGAGCCGTTGAAAACATGCTTGCGAAAGAGACTGGCTTAAGCGCCTACAGTATCCTGGACATGGAGGCTGAGAAAATCTCAACCGGTTCAGACGGGCTGATATTCCTTCCACACATGATGGTCGGCGAAAGAGCGCCCTGGTGGGACGAGTATGTCAGGGGTGTTTTCTTCGGCTTAACGCTGAAACATACTAAGGCTCACATGTATAGGGCTGTTCTGGAGGGCATAGCTTACGCCATAAGATACTGTGTTGAAACAGCCGTGGAAACAGGGATTCCTCTGAAGAGGGCTATACTCGTCAATGGTGGGGCAAGGTCGAGAGTCTGGAGAAGAATAATAACGGATGTTTTAGACAGGGATGTGGAATATCTGGCTTCAAGCATAGGCGCACCCTACGGTGATGCTCTGCTCGCAGGAGTGGGAACAGGGACCCTTAAGGGTTACGAGGTTATACGTGAATGGTTGGCGAGCAGCGAGACGATCAAGCCTGTTCAGGAGGCTGCTTCAAAATACAGGCAGCTCTATAAAATCTATAAGAGCCTCTACGGGGCTCTCAAGGAGGATTTCATGGAGCTTAAGAAGCTTGAAGCCTAGCTGCGAGAAACCCGCATTTTTTAGCACCCCATTCCAGCATTCTAGTCGCCTAATTTTTAAACATTCTTGGGCGGTGACGCACGTGTCCAAGAGTTTTTAAACATGTTTCAGTGTTGAATTAACAGGTTGAAGAAGGATAAAGGGCTTCCTGAGGCGCTTGACGAGATAGCTAGGAGTGTTGAACCAGTGATTTACGACGCGCTTTCGGAGAACGCTTCACCCGAGTTTCAAGAAGTGTTGCTTTACCCTGTGAAGGCAGGTGGAAAGAGGATTAGGCCGGCAGTGTTAATACTGTCCTGTGAAGCAGCCGGCGGGAATTCTGAAAACGCTTTAAACGCTGCCGCGGCCGTAGAGCTCATTCACAACTATACTCTGATAATAGACGATATCATAGACCACGGTGAGGTTAGGAGAAATAGGCCGACTCTCTGGAAAAAATATGGTTTAACAATGGCTCTTCTCGCTGCTGTCCATTATAGGGAGGTTGTTTCAGAGCTCCTGCTCAAGTCTAGGAATGCTGTCAGACTGCTCTCCATCGTCGACTATTATGTGATGAGGCTCGTTGAAGGTGAGCGTCTGGACGTTCTCTTCGAGCAGGTCGGTAGGGAAGACGATCCTTATGTTGCTGAACATAGAAGGATGAACATTGGTTTCGACGACTATTTGAATATGATTATCCATAAGACTTCTTCTCTTTACGAGGCGAGCGCGATGATGGGTGCTGTGGAGGCTGGTGCAAGCGAGAATATTGTGGAAGCGTTCAGAGGGTTCGGCTTAAACCTCGGCATATCTTTCCAAATCGTCGACGACCTTCTAGACCTGTTCGGTTCAACTGTTGAAACGGGTAAGCAAGTTGGGAAAGACGTTTTGGAGCATAAGCTTGGCAACATGCTGATCCTCAGAGGGCTTGAGAGAATGGATGGTGAGAGCAAAAGGTTTTTCCTGAGTGTTTTAAGAGGTAAACAGGTTTCTCAGGAGAATTTGGAGGAGGCTTTAAGCATTCTGGCTCGAACCGGCGTCAAGGAGAATGCTGTGAAAGAGGCTTGGCTTTTCTCCGAGAAGGCTAAATCAATGCTGAGCATGCTTCCGGATTCGGAGGCTAAGAGGCTTCTGTTCGAGCTTGCCGACTACGTGGTTTATAGGAACAAGTGAAAAATGAAGCCTCTAATCGTTGTCAAGCTAGGGGGAAGCGTGGTAACTAGGAAGGATGAGCCTTTCAAACCTAACACTCTTGTGATAGAGCAGGTTTCAAAACAGGTTTCAGGGCTACTCCGGGATTACAGCTTTATTCTGGTTCACGGCGGTGGCTCATACGGGCATGTTGTTGCATCCGAGCATCGTGTTGACGAGGGTTATCTTGAGCCAAACCAGCTCATAGGGTTATCAAGGGTTAAGCTCAGTATGAACGAGCTGACTCAGCTGATACTTGCGAGCCTAGCTTCACACGGGGTTCCAGCAGTACCGGTTACTCCTGTAAGCTGCTTAACCTGTTCATCAGGTAGGATAGAAAGCTTTTTCACCAGGCCGCTTAGAATGATGCTGAGCCTGGGTCTCGTACCGTTAATTCCTGGAGATATCGCTATGGATTCTTCTGAGAAAAGATTCACGATAGTCTCGGGAGACCAGTTGGCCTCTTTTCTCGCCGTTAGACTAGGCGCCGTCAAGCTCATATACGGGACTGATGTCGACGGGGTTTTCACTAGCGACCCTAGGCTTAACCCTGATGCAAGCCTAATCCGCCGGTTGAATAGGAGAACGATACGGGGTTTCGCAGCATCGCTTAGACCTGGCGACGTGACTGGGGGAATCTGCAAGAAGATCGAGGAGGGGCTGTATGCTGCTGAAAAAGGTGTTAGAGTGATTATTGGGAACTTAACCCGGCCGGAAGCTTTAAGCCTTATGGTTAAGGATGAGGCTGGTTTCGAATGCACTATTCTAGAAGCCGGATGAGCCTTGAAGACGCGAAGTAGAGAAGAATGCCCAGCAATATTCCTCCGAGAATATAAGTGTATTTTCCTACGCGGATCGCTTCAGCGGATGCTACGAGCACTATGGATGCTCCTACAGCCATTGGAATGAGCCTAATGGGTTTTAAACCTGCTTTATGCTTTTCAGCCTTCACAGCCGTCTCGCCTTTCTCAACCCTTCCTATTTCAGAGTGCATCTTAAGTATCTCCGAAACTATTGTCTTCGCGCTCTCCGTAGCGCTATACACCTCTACGTTTCCAATCTTCCTTTTAAACACGAGCCCACTTTTCTCCAAAGTCTCCAGATGGTGGTCTACAAGCTGCCTAGAATACCCCAGGGTTTTAGAGAGCGACGCCGCCGTGCCCTCTTTGTTAAGCAGTTCCATCACTATCCTCATCCTATGCGGGTTTGAAGCAACCTCAATCATTCTAAGCCTCTCAGGGTCGAGCAGGGGCTCGTTCCTCTCGTTCAACAACACTTTTCTCAGTAGTCCAGAGTTTCTTAAGCATTCTGATCCAGGTGTGTGTTTTTGAAGGGTTCCTACATTCTAGTCATTTCAATTCGGAGACACGTCTGGTTTAAACCTGGCTCCCTTCCACGGGTCAGGCTTCCCCGCGGCTGCTATGTTTACGTGGGTTCTGCAATGGGGCCAGGAGGCTTCGAGAAAAGGGTTTTGAGACACTTGAGGAGGGATAAGAAGGCGAGGTGGCACATAGACTATTTGACGAGGCTTAGGAGCGTCAGGATTGTAAGCGTAATCTATACTCCTCTCGTAAACGGGGAGTCGAGGCTTACACGCATCCTTTCCTCTTCAGGCCTTGTTAAAATGGTTAAGGGTTTTGGTGCAACCGACTTACCCAGTGATTTCTCACACCTCTTGTTTTCCCGCAGGGGCTTAAGAGAAACTGTTAGAGGAATAGTGCTTACTATGAGGAGGAACAGCTTAAGCTATAGGGTTTTAAGCCGAGAGGCTTTAATAAGCCTGTCTAAACTTGAAAAGCATGTTTAAAAGATGGGCTGGGGGAGAGTACGAGGTTGAGCTGACGCTCAGGCTCCTGGAAGTCGGTGACAAGTCTCCAACTAAAGCAGTGGAATGGGGTGGTGAGCTCATACCGCTCAACATTTTCCTGAAAGAGGCTAGGGAGGTTTCGCCGTCAAAACCGAAGAGAATGAGGATTCGCGCTAAGGGGCTTAAAATAAGCCTGAAAATAATTGGAATAGAGATCCTTAGACTCGGAGAGAAATCTATAGACCTGAGGCTTATAGGGGAGAAGGATTAGTCAGCCGCAATATTTAGATTGGAATACGGCGGTGGCTTCGAAAAGCTTTTTCTTCTCCAGCGTCTTCTTGAAACCGTAGTTAGAGATCTCGCGGACATTTCCCCTGAGCCCATCATCCATAGCCTTGGCGACAGCCCTCACAACATCGAGTATCATGTTTCCAGCGTTAAAACCGTCGTTAGACCTCATGTTCACGTTTATAGTGAAGCCACCCTCCATGAAGCCTTTTGCGATAAACTGGAGATAAGTAACCCTGTTGTTCCCTAGGAAGTCAACGTAATCAGTTGTTCCGGAAACAACCTCCCAGCCCTCCTCAGCCTCTTCAATTATGGAGGATGTTTTAACCTGCTTCTTGAAATCCCTAAGGTCCTCATGCATCGTGTTCAACGTCTCCAACCCGCCTCCAACGTCAAGCTGATAGCTTTTAACAGGCTTGAGCCCTCTAGACTTGAGAAAGGCCACAAGCCCCCTGTGTAAAGCTGTTCCCCCAAGCTGGCTCATAAGATCGTCTCCAACCACTATGAGCCCCTTGTTTTCGAATTCTTCAATTATTAGACGGTTTGTAGCGATGCTCGTCGGAGTAGCGTTTATGAAGCTTGCCCCAGCCTCACGCGCAGCCTCAGCATAAGCGAGTGAAGACTTGTCGAGACCACTGGAAATCATGTTTACAGCTATTTCGACACGGTTCTTACGGAAATATTCGACGATTTTCTCCCTGTCTTGTTTCACAGGTTTAACGGTTGATGCTAGGTACGGGTTTAACTCGTCCTCAAGCAGCCCCTTCTCCACTATGACCCCGGTCTTAGGCATGGTTAAGCGTTTCTCGAAAACATTGGGCTCTGAGAAAATCGCCTCGGAAACATCTTTACCGGTTTTCCTCCCATCTATGTCTAAGGCTGCAACGATCTGGATGTCGCTAACCCTGTAACCCCCAACCACGGGGTGCCACAACCCTTCTCCCCCAGGGTTTGAAGAATAGTAGTATATGCCTTGAACGGTTGCGGAAGCGCAGTTTCCAACTCCTATGATTGCCACCCTTATTCGCTTGCCTGCCATGCGTAGCGCATGTTTTATCAGTATATATATTTTTACCGAGATTCGACATCCTGCTAAGCTGAGCCGCTAACATCTAGTCCTTCCTGGTTAGGGGCTGTAGCATGCGCTTGATGCCAGCATCCCTCAAAACTGTTAGAACCCCCTATCTTTCCAAAGGGCTTACACGGATGATTCTTTTTAACTGTTCCTTAAGCTCGTCCATGCTTGAAACCACAAGCTCTGCACCAGCATTCTTAAGCTTCTCAGCGTTGCAGAGACTGGAAACTATTCCTATCGGCTTAACCCCTGCGCTCCTGGCTGCTGCAATGTCTATCGGGGAGTCTCCAACGTAAACCGTTTTCTCAGGCGGAACACATAGCTTCTCACAAGCCTTAATAATAATGTCTGGAAAAGGCTTAAGCCTCTCGACATCATCCCTTGTTAACACGTGTGTGAAGAATCTTTTTAAACGAGTTTTGCGAAGAACGATTTCACAGGCTGTGCTACAGTTGTTCGTGCAGACGGCTGTCTTCACTCCGTTATCTCTAAGCCATGACAGGAGGTCGGAAACCCCTTTCCTTAAAACCGGGTTGCTGGCGGCTTCAAGCTCCATCGGCTCCACCACCTCGTAAGCCTTCCTCCTGAGAATCCTCAGCTCTTCCTCGCTAAACCCTTTCCTCCGCATGAACATGACTGCATCCTCCACGTTTACCGGGGCCGGTTTAGACTCTGAAAGAATGCTTTCCTCAACACCCATCTCTACCAGTTTAGCTATGATTAGTCTTCTCGCCGAAACATAGTTATAGTTGAACTCTATAAGCGTACCATCCATGTCCAGTAGTACTGCTTCAATCATTTAAGCTTCACCACCTTTAAAACCGTAAACACCAGTATCTAAGTTCTTCACGTGCGATCCGGCAACTAGGCCGTGTCTCTCCATTGTTTTCAACGCGTGCTAACGAGGGACGGCTGCGCGCTCAACCGAGAGCACTACGCGGGTGTCTGTTGTAACGATCGACTCGACGCTCCTTATTTTTAAAACCGTCTTCATAAGCCTCTCGACATCCAGCACATCCACCCTAACCAGCAGGTCTATGTCTCCCGTCAGCTCCATAACCTCCCTAACCTCCTCAATGCTGAGAAGCTCCTCCATAACCTTATCCCTGTTGAAAGCCCTGCCCACCTTAGCAAGCACGAAAGCCTGCATTCCTGAGACTCACCCGGAAAACCGGCATATATGTTTTTTCCTACTTGACAATGTGTGATAGAACTATGCGCGTGTCCGTTGACTCCACGCCTTTGACGCTAAGGATTTCGTCAACTATTCTCCTAAGATCTGTTTCAGACGGGGTTTCAACCTCAACCAGCAGGTCTATGTCTCCCGTCAGCTCGTAAACCTTTTTCACCCCTTTTATTTGAAGAACCTTCTCAACATTACCCTGGAAACTGCTTGAAACCTTTACGAGTATTATTGCCTCCATGATGTTCATTAATAGTTTGCGACTCAGATAAGCTTTTCTCCGGGGGAAAGGTTAAATACAGCCTTGATAAAAAGTTCATGGAGATGAGAAGAAGTGGCGGAGCAGCTTGTTAAGGTTAAAGACCTTAACACCGACTCTAAACACGTAAACCTTCTCGCCAAGGTGCTCTCCCTCTCTGAAACGAGGGAAGTAGCATCTAGGTACGGAGGCTCTACGAACAGGGTTGCAGAAGCAAAAATCGGCGACGAAACAGGAACAATACTGCTTACACTCTGGAATGAGAATATCGATTTGGTTAAGCCGGAGGATGTTATAATGATTAAAAACGGCTATGTAACGGTTTACCAGAGAACTCTAAGGCTGAACGTGGGCAAGTATGGTTCCATAGAGAAGAGTGATGCTCAGATAGAAAGCGTTGACACTTCAAACAACATGTCTGAGAAAGAGGTTTCAGGGAGCTACTACGGCGCGAGAAGGTTTAACCGTGGTCCAAGGAGGAGGTATTAAGGAGCACATTTAATAAACCTTCTTAACTGTTGAAAACCGGTGGATCAAACCTCTAAACCAGCCAGCGTGTTTTGTAATCTTTTCAAATGTTCTTCAGCCTGTTCCACAGCTAGAAGGATGTTTCTAATGCTCTAAAAGGCTTGAAAGCCTGCATGCGACGAACGGTACTAAAAGCTCATCCAGCGTCAGCGAACCGTGTGCCCCCGCCCTTACGAACTCCGGCTCCATTCTTTCCTTCAAATCATAGTGGAAAACGAGTCTGCTATCATCCTTAGAAAGCGCAGCATAGTCTCCAATCCTGTCCACCACGCAGGGCTTAACCTCGCCTGTTCCGAAAACCCCTTTCTCCAGCAGCCTTCTCGATTTAAACAGGGAGATGTTTCCGCCAATCCTCCTGAGAAACGTTTTCTCAAACCCTTCAACATTCTTCTTAAGATACAGGTAGGCTGCTCTAGACTCGCCGGCTGGAGGCATTACGAGAGAATCCTTAAGCCAGTTTAAACTGTCGAGCCTGATTGACTTATCGTCTCTAACCCTTGACTGACCATGGTCGGAAGTCACTATGAGGAGTGTTTCCCTAGCGGCTTCAGGCTTAACCCTTTTAAGGGCTTCCCTGAGAACACTGAAAGTGTTTAGCAGCTCGAGTTCAGCCTCAGTGCTGAAAGGCCCGTAGTAATGAGACTGTCCGTCGAAACTATCCCAGTAAGCTATTATGAAGCCTGTGCGCCTCTCGTTAACTTGTTTAACAAGGTTTATCGCGAAATCCACGCTGGTTAACGCAGGTGTTATTCCTGAACCCTTATAGAGCAGTGTTGAAAGACCACTGTTACGGATACCGTACCTGATTATGGTTTTAGGTTCAACACCTGCTTCAGCAAGCTTCTCTGTCAGAACCTTTACGCCAAGTATTTTACCAGCATCCATGCCAAGTTCGAAAACCCTGTTCCTCCTTTCATCGTTGACAGGGCTTAGGGAAATCATGTTAACCATTGAGCCCAGTTCCTTCATGAAGAGCGTGTAAGCAACGACGCCGTGCTCCTGGGGGCTTAACCCAGTGTTGAGGCTTGTCAACGCAGCCGACGTCGTCGTTGGAAAGACGGATGTTAAAGCGTTAACGGGTATTCCTCTCCTCGTAAAAAAGCTGTTTAGAAAATGTTTAAGCGTGTCAGAAGCCTTTTCAAACATGTTAAGTCCCATGGCATCCATGACTACTAGAGCAATCTTACCCGGGTTTTTGAAGCCTGTTAAGACGTCGTTTCTAAGCGTTCTCCCGGATGGTTTAACACCCATAAGTTTCATGAGGCTGTTTGAAAGGTTTGGAAGGGAGAAGCCATCATACCTTGGAATGAACAAGCAGTCGGATATTCTTCTCAGCTGAAGCTCTTCAACCACTTTCTCCCAGACAGTTTGCATGGGATGAATAAGAACCCCCTCTATAAACGCTTATCTTGCACATCCTTTTTTCTAAAAGAGTCTTGAACAGGCTTAGCTGCGTCTACTTGGAGGAGGAGAATGTGCTTCTCCTGAAAAACCTGGAGCCGGGTTATGTTGAGGTAAGTATCCCAGGTAACGTTTTGAAAATAGGCTTGAAGAAGACCCGGGAAGGTTTCAGGCTTTCCATTTCAACGCTTAAAGGCGAGGCGACGGTTAAAATGCTCGTTTTAGAAGACAGTGGGCCAGGTGTTCTAAGCGTAACAGAGGAGCTTCCCTGTAGAATCGAGGGCTTCAGACTTAGCTGGGATGGGAAAAATCTGAAGATAATGGGGCTGAGGCTTAGCGAGAAGCCTTTTGAGCTTAACCTGATGCTTGTCCCTGTGGATTTAAACAAGTTCTAGTCTGTTTCCTCAAACCATGGTTGCTCAGGCTTCTCCCTGAGTCTTTTAAACTTCTCCCTGAGCCTTCTAGTTTCCCTCCTATGTCTCAGGAATGCGCTTATCAGAAAAGCAAGGAAACTTAGGAATATTGCAATCATGTAGAAGAGGAAGAAAACCGACAGGTCGAGTTGAGCCCTGATCATTATTTTGCGGTTCTCCCCTAAGCACAGTTATATATGTTTTATGTTTACACGGCTTAAACTTTAAAAACAGTTTCATTAAATAGGTGGTGATGCTTAAGGCGTATCTGCTGATAGTTTGCGAAGTAGGTTTAGAGAGGGATGTTGAGGAAACCATAAGAAGCATGGCTAACGTGACGGATGTAGACACTGTTTACGGTGAATACGACCTTATAGTTAGGATAGAGGTTAATGATATTAAGCAGCTTGACAAAGTAGTGTCGGAGATAAGGCGTGTCAAGGGTGTTTTAAGGACGATGACACTGCTCTGCGACTAGATCATCATGCTTCCCATGCTGTAGGCAGGTGTAGGTTGCAATCCTTAAATCTGGAGAATCGTTTCGCAAACAGATGGGAAGGGTCTGCGTAATCCACTACTCTGAAATAGGTTTGAAAGGTCGAAACAGGCCTTTCTTCGAGAAAATGCTTGCCGAGAACGTTAGGCGCCTATTAAGCGGCATAGTTGACTCAAAGGTTAGAAGGATTCAGGGTAGGCTGGTTTTACCGTTGAACGGAGCTGACCCCCAGAGGGTTGAGGAAGGCCTCATGAAGGTTTTCGGAATATCATGGTTTACTTTCGCAACCATTGCTGAGCCAAATGTTGAATCAATAGGGAGAACTGTGGTTGAGGAAGCTTCACAGGTTGTTAAGCCGGGTGAGCCGATTAAGGTTGAGGTTAAGAGGGCTGACAAGAGTTTTCCAGCAACCTCTCTCGAGCTAAGCAGGATTCTGGGGAGAATGCTTGTCGAGAAACTCGGAGTGAGTGTTTCCCTCAAAAACCCTTCTAAGAAAATATATGTTGAAGTCTTAAGCAAGGAGGCATACGTGTTCACCGAGAAGAAAAGAGGTTTAGGGGGGCTTCCCGTCGGGTCTTCAGGCAGAGTTCTCTCGCTTCTTTCCGGAGGAATAGATTCTCCAATCGCCTCATACTTGATGATGAAAAGAGGTTGCAGAGTCAGCTATCTGCATTTCCATCCTTTCCACGATAATGCTGAGGCGGAGAACTCTAAGATAATGGAGATAGTTAGGAAACTGCTGCCCTACTCCGGCGAAACCACGGTAACCTTCACACCTTCTTACGAGTTTCAAATAGCGACGGTTAACGTTCCTGCTAAGTATGACTTAATCCTCTTCAGGAGGTTCATGTTTAAGGTTGCGGAGAGGATTGCTGAGGCTGAAGGCGCTAAAGCCCTTGTTACCGGTGAAAGCCTTGCTCAAGTAGCGTCTCAAACGCTTGAAAACATTGTTGCAGCTAGCAGGGGTCTTAGAATACCTGTTTTCAGACCGCTCATAGCCTTCGACAAGGAGGAGATTGTAAACGTCGCTAAGAAAATAGGCACGTACGAGCTTTCAATAAAGCCGTATAAGGATTGTTGCAGCATTATTGCTAGACATCCTGAGACTAGAGCTAAGCTGGAAATTGTAGAGAAGCTTGAAAGACAGATTGACCTGGATTCCGTAGTCAGCAGGAGCATTGGGCTTTCTTCAAGGGTGGTTGTGAAGTAGGCTCTAGGTGAGGATGCGGGTAATTAGGGGTAAGCAGTCTAGCTGCTTAAAAGCCTTAAAACTTTTTCCTCCGCCTCTTCAAAAGCCCTAGGGTAAGTGTCGCATGGAAGTGAGCCTACTGCTATCTTCTCGTCTCCACCCCCCTTGCCGTTGAAAGCCTTGCAGACTTCTCTGATCAGTTCAGCTGCCTTAACCCTTTCATCGCTGCTGCCTACGAGAATGCTGCACGCCCCGGGCCATTCAACACCTATAACGTAGACGGATCGGCTTCTGTCAATGAGTTCGCCAACAGTCTTCATAACTGTCCTTAAGTCCACGCCTTTCAACAGGCCCTTGTGAAACTCAACCTCGCCCAGAACAGTTTTTGAAAGAGTGTTGCAGACCAGTTGCTCAGTTGTTGCTGAAAGCCTTTTTCGAATATCCTCATTCTCCATCCTCATGTTCAGAACCGTCTTCTCAAGGTTTTTAATCGGTGAGCCAAGTATTGAGGAGATGGATAGGCAGAGGGTGCTGAGTCTCACAGCAGTCTCAAGGGCTTTCTCGCCGATTTCGAAATCCAGTCTATACTCGCCACCGCTTTTAGAAACATGTGTAACCAGAATCATTCCGCATTCTCTAGTGTTACGAACATGCTCGCCAGTGCATGCTGAATAATCGAACCCATCTATCTCGACAACTCGCACACGGCCCTTGATGCGTTCCTCATGTGCCCGGAGGCTTGGAAAAGCCTTCTGAGCATCTTCAAGCGAATCGAAGAAATGCTCCTTAACGTTTTTCCCTTCAACGATCACCCTGTTCGCCATAACCTGAGCTTCAGCAAGCTCATTGAAACTCAGCGAGTCGACTTCAACGATTACTGAACCAGCGCCCTCTGAAAACTCAACCTTCCTCACCCTTAAGCTTCCCTTGATTCTTTGCAAACAGCCCATTAACACATGTTCTCCCGTATGCTCCCGGCTCAACGGTCCTTCTGAATCTCGGAGAGAAATATTATAAGCTTAACGCAGCAGCCGCTTGACAGCAAGCTGTTTCCTGATTCCATGAATCCCTCCTGGCTTTTTAATAGTTAGCAGCCTGGTTGCGAAAAGTCTGTCCACTTCTTCAAGCACGGATGGTTTGCTTTCTCCACGCTTCCCAAGGCCCGCTGTAAGCTTTAAAAGATGCTTTAACCAGACTAGCTGAGTGTTAAAAGCCGTATGTTGGATCCTCAGAAGGTAAGGGAGGATTTTCCGAGTATTGCTGGAGAGTATATTTTTATGAATAATGCTGACTCCACAGGAATACCTATCCCGGTTTTAGAGAAAATAATTGCTTACTACAATGAGGTTAAGAGTAGACCCGGGCTTGAGAATACTTCTTCCCACAGGGCTCTTGAGATCTACGAGGAGGCTCGTGGAAGGATTTTCAAGCATTTCGGAGTGGGGGAGGAAAGTATAATCTTCACTTCCAGCATCCTGCAAAGCCTCCTGCTGATTCTTCAAAGCATGGATTTCAAGAAAAACGAGGTTTTCCTGGTCTCTTCAAATGCTCAAGGCGGGGTTTTAAACCTCCTTAAGGAGTATGTTGAAACAATGAGAGGGAGGCTTGAGGTTCTGGATCTCGAGGAAGAAGGTTTTGAAGAAAGGCTTAAGGGAGCGTTAGCAGGGAAGAGTGTTAAAGCAGCCCTGTTGACTCATGTTTCTGGAGCAACTGGAACAATGCTTCAGATAGACAAGATAATACCGGTTTTAAAGGAGAAGGGTGTGCTAACCATTCTGGATGCTACTTACTCTGCGCAAAGAATCAGGCTTAATCCTCCTATGATTGGTGTCGACTATGCCTTTTTCAAGTCTGGGAACATGTTCAGCATAGAGGGGCTAAGCATACTTTATGTTTCAGAGGAGAGGCGTAGCAGGGTGGAGAAGACCCAGGCCTTTTTCGCCGTGAAACAGGCTGAGAAGGAAAACTGCATCGGCGTCGTAGCGTTGGCAGCTGCCTTAGAGTATCTTAACAGGCTTGGCCTCGAAGAAATTTTAAGCCATGAGAAAAGCCTTGCTGAAGAAATTGTGAATACTGCAGCGGGGGAGGGAATAACTTTTTACCAGGCTGCTTTAAAGGAGCTTAGGACAGGGATACTCTCGCTGATTCTCGAACAGGTTCCTTCAAGCCTTCTTCAAACTATTCTGGAAGACCAGTTTCATATTCTCGCCGAATCCGGCAGCTTCAACAGCCCGCTGATCCTCAGTAAGACGGGTGGAAGGGAGGTTCTGAGACTATCCCCAACGGTTTTCAACACTGTTGAGGAGGCTAGGATCGTTGGGGAAAGAATCGCTGAAGTAAGAGAGGCATACGTTGGGAAAACAGTTGAAAAACAGGCTTCCAAAGAGGCTTAGACGGATCAAGGGGAAAGACTATTTAATCAGTGTCTAAAGAGAATAAGCAGATGGCTGCGTACGGTTTCGCGGGATTTAGAAGAATGATGCCGGGCTACGACTGTGGGCTTTGCGGCAATGCTACATGCGCCACGTTTGCGCGTAGGCTCCTGCTTGGAGTCAACAGTTTAACAGACTGCCCAATACTGCAGCGCGAAGGATACTCTGAAAACAGAAGTAGGATAGAGGAGATGCTTAGGAAGGGAGTCGTTCACTCCTCTCCTTCAATAATTACAGTCCCAGGGTTCAAGACTAAGTATGCGCACCCCAACTACTTTGAGGAGCGCTGCGAGAAACTTCCAACAAGATTCCTGGATTACGATACTTCCCGGCTTCTTATCAGCCTGCTGTGGAAGCCTGAGCGGATTAACGGTGATAATATTGAGGTTATTGACACTTTCTTCGGAAACCTGAGGTTCCTCGTAACAACTGGCGGGAGGATAGCTGTAAACATTGGAGAAAAGAGGACGGAGGAGAGGGAGCTAGTATCCATTCTATACAAGGTTCTCTGGGGCGCAGTAGACTTGCTCCGCAAGGCTGAGTATGCCCCAGGAACGGATGCACTCTTCTCGAGTACGTTGGAGGATGCTGCCTAGATTATAAGCCGCCCCCAGGCCCATACCTGACTAGAGCCCCGTTCCTGCAAAGAGGGCCTTCGAGAAGCCTTGAGGAGAAGCCAGATCTTATTCTGCCTTCCCTATCCAAGATTTTTGAAGAAGCTACTGGAGAGGCTTATGAGAACTACTTCAACCAGATTAACGAGATACTCATGGGGATAGGGTTGGTTACTGACGGGCTTGGTAGCAGTCAGTCCAGCAATATAGCTATGCTGAACTCCAAGCATAACCAGCTTATGGGGGAGCTGGTTAAAAACATAGCTTCAGTAAGCGTTGAAGAAGCCTCTAGACTGATTATTCTCGCAGGCCTCTGTCTCAACCTTAAGCGTGCGGTTGAAGCTATGGATGCCCTATCCTTCCTCTTCGAAGGAAGGGAGGACCCTATTGAAGCCCAGAGGAAGAACGTGAAGGAGGCTGTTGAAATACTTGTGAAAGCATTCAGCTCCCTCAGGCCGAGGAAGGAGAAGGAGCTTGACGATGTGCTTTCAAGATTCAAGCTGCTTAGGATAACTATGGGGGGTGTTGAAAGAATAGGGAACAAAACCGTCTCCATACTTGTCTACAAAATAGCTTTCAATGGCTACTGCACAGCAAGGGTTGCCAGAGGCAGCGTGTAGCAATAAACATTCACAGGGATGCTTAAGCCTTCGAAACGGTTTTCCGAATCTTGAGAATTGTTTTGTCGCGCGCTACTTTTTAAAAAAAACGGGTGGTCAACTAGGCTATTGCTGAGTCTTCAATGCTTCAACCCCGGGAAGCTTCTCTCCGGATAAGTAGCTTATTAAGGCTCCTCCAGCAGTGCTTACGAAACCAATCTTATCGTATACTCCAGCTTTTTCAAGCGCTGATATCGAGTGGCCTCCACCCACGACGGTGAAAGCCTTTGAAGAAGCCGCTGCCCTATACAGCTCTAAAGTGCCTTTCGCGAAAGCATCTTCCTCGAATACTCCGACGGGACCGTTGAAGACGATTGTGCTGGCTTTCTGCAATTCTCTTGAGAAAACCCTTATCGTCTCGGTTCCTATGTCCTTCAACAGGTGTTCAACTGGCAGTTGGGAAACCATGTATTCAACCCTCTCTCCGTCAACGTCGACAGCGTAATCATATGGAAGCATTATGTTTTGAGAATGTTTGCCTAAGATTTTTGAAGCTGTCTCCCGGAACTTGCCCAGACCCTTCTCCTCTATTAACTTAGAGTTAATGGTGCCAAGCCTGAAGCCAGCAGCCTCATGGAATACTTGCGCTATCATTCCTCCGAGTAGAACCTTGTCGGCAATACCCTTGTCAAGAACGTTTTCAATCACTTTAAAAGTCTCCTTTGCCTTAGCTCCCCCTAGAACATAAAGACACGGTTTAGAAGGATTGTCGACAACCTTCTCTAGAGCCCTCAACTCTCTCTCCATAACCCTGCCGGCTGCTGATGGAAGTACTGCTGTGAACCCTATTACTGAAGCATGAGCCCTATGCGATGCTGAGAAAGCATCGTTAACGAAGATGTCTGCCAGCGGTGCTAGTGTTGAAACCAGCATTCCCTTGGCATGCTCCTCAGCGGTCTTCGTCTCAGTCTCCTCGTCCAGCGTCCTAACGTTTTCCAGCAAAACAGCTTCGCCGGGTTTCAGCTCCTTTATAGTTTTAACAGCGTTCAACCCTATGATGTCATTCACGTATTTTAGGTTTGGAACATACTTTAACATTGCTCTGTAATGCCTGCTTAAATCAGTGTAATCAGGATCACCCTTCCTACCTTGGTGGCCGAGAATCACAACTTTCGCGTTCCTACGGAGGAGCTCCCTTATGGTTTCAGAATGCTCCCTTATCCTAGAGTCGTCGATTATCTCCAGCGTTTGAGGGTCCAATGGAGAGTTTATGTCAACCCTCAGGATAACGGTTTTCCCGTTGAAGTCGAAATCATCAATCGTCTTGAACCTTAAAGCCATTCTGCATCTCTTGAGAAACGTCTACGGTCTTTTTAAGCTCTTCCTTCTTCCCTGTGGAATGCTGGAAAACAGCATGCTCCTTCTTAAAGCATTATTCCGGCCGGAAAGCGGGAAACCGGGGAAGCAAACCCTATCCGTGCAGGTTTATTCCAAGGTTTGTTCCAGTTTTTCGACGGGAAACATTTAAAAAGCGTCGTTTTAAATCGTGTGAGCCGAGGAAACATGGGAGAAAAACCAGAAATCTACAGAGAGTTTAAAGAGTACATAGTTCCACCTTCCTGGAAAGACAGGGTTTGGGACCCTGAGGATTTTAAAAGCTTCCACGAGGAGACGGTTAAGGATAAGACGGCTATTGAAAAATGGTGGAGCAAGTGGGCTGAGCAGCTGCCCTGGATGAAAAAGTGGGACAGGGTTCTTGACGACAGTAACCCGCCGTTCTACAGGTGGTTCGTAGGAGGGGAGACGAACCTAGCCTATCTTTGTACTGATTGGCAGATTCAAAGCGGTAGGAAGAACAAGCTTGCCTTAATATGGGAGGGTGAGCCTGTTGACGAGGCCACTGGAGCCCCTAGGGAAGTCAGGAAATTCACATACTACGACCTTTACAGGGTTTCTAACAAGATTGCCCTCGCCCTCCGGCGGAAGCTGAACGTGAACAAGGGGGAAGTATTAACCTTCTACCTGCCAATGATCCCGGAGCTCCCGTTATACATGCTCGCTGTTCAAAGGATAGGTGTGAAACATAGCATAGTCTACAGCGGGTTCAGCGCTGTCGCCGTGGCCGACAGGGTGGAGGCAGCTGGCTCAAGAATAATAGTTACTGCAGACGGCCTCTACAGGAGGGGGAAGATAGTGAAGCTGAAGGAGATTGTGGATGAGGCTGTAAAAATACTTGAGAGCAGGGGCTACCGGATTGAGAAGGTTGTCGTCGTCAGGAGGACGGATAGGACGGATATTCCTTTTGACAGTAAGAGGGATGTTTGGCATCATGAGTTGATCGCAGATGTTCCTGAGAACGCTAGCGTTGAGACAGTGCCCTGCCCGTCTGACGACTTCTCCTACGTTCTCTATACTTCCGGTACGACTGGAGCTCCTAAGGGTACTCAGTCACCAGTTGGCGGCTACGCCGTCGGCCTGTATGCGACGATAAAAATGATTTTCGACGTTAAGGATGACGATATCTACTGGTGTACTGCCGACATAGGCTGGGTAACTGGACACTCCTACATAGTTTACGGGCCTCTAATGGTTGGAGCCACAATCCTTATGTATGAAGGTGCTCCAGACTACCCGGCTCCAGACAGATGGTGGAGCATAATTGAGCGTTACGGGGTAACTATTTTCTACACTGCTCCAACCGCCGTTAGGATGCTGATGAGGTTCCCGGAGGAGTATGTGAGTAAGCACGACTTGTCAACTCTCAGGATTGTGCATACTGTCGGAGAACCGATAAACCCAGAAGCCTTCAGATGGCTCTTCATGAAGGTTTGTAAAGGTAATGTGGTCTGCTCCAGCACTTGGTGGATGACCGAAACCGGGCACATACTTACAGGCCACTTCCCTGGGCTTGGAAGAATATTCCCGCTCAAACCAGGGACAAACGGGTACACGATTCCAGGGGTGAAGGCAGACGTTATAGATGAGGATGGAAACCCGTGTCCTCCTGGCGTAAGGGGCTACTTCGTTTTAAAGACGCCTTGGCCGGGTATGCTCATGACGCTCTACAAGGATCCGAACAGGTATGTCGAGGTATACTGGAAGAGGTGGGAAGGATGCTTCTGGACTGGTGACTACGCTGTTAAGGATCCTGACGGGTATTTCTGGATTCTCGGCAGGGCTGACGACGTCATTAAGGTTGCCGGCCACAGGATAGGGACGGCTGAGGTTGAGTCGGCGATGGTTATGCACCCGGCTGTTTCAGAAGCCGCATGCGTCGGGAAGCCTGATGAACTGAAGGGAGAGGTTCCGATGATATTCACTGTTCTTAAGCATGGTTATACTGGCACACCTGAGCTTGAGAAAGAGTTGAAAATGCACTTGAGAACAACCATAGGGCCTCTAGTCGCTTCAGACGCGATCATAGTCTTCATCAACACTGTTCCTAAAACTAGGAGTGGCAAGATAATGAGGAGGCTTCTGAGAGCCGTGGTCTCCAACAGGCCTTTGGGAGACGTCACAACGTTGGAGGACGATACTGCTGTGAAAGAGGCTGCGGAAGCATACAGGATGATACAGGAGGCTCTTCAGGCGAGAAAATAGTAGGTATCCATCTGGAAGGGGAAGAGAATAAATGGGTAGTTCGGAGAAAGCAGGATGGTTCCTAGTTGCCACCGGGTTTCTAGTGAACCTGTGTCTTGGAGCAATCTATTCTTTCAGCGTCTTCAGGAAACCCTTGGAAGACCTTTGGAAGATCAGTGCTACACAGAGTGGTTTACCGTTCATGGTTTTCCTAGCTGTTTTCGCGGTAATGATGGCTGTTGCAGGCAGTTTAATCCGTAAATGGGGGCCGAGGAAAACAAGCCTCCTAGGGAGCATTCTAGTAGCCGCCGGATGGATTGGCGCAGGGTTTTCACCAAACATAGAGGTTCTGACAGTGCTCTACGGGGTGGTTGGCGGGGCGGGCGTCGGGATTGTCTACGGCTGCCCAATAGCAGTAACCGCAGCATGGTTCCCCAGGAGAAGCGGCCTAGCCATAGGTTTAACTGTAATGGGCTTCGGGCTTTCCAGCTTATTAATGGCTCCTGTCCTCACCAGCCTCATAAAAACAGTAGGGCCTCTGCAAGCCTTCCTTTACTCTGGGTCTGCTTTCCTAGTGCTTCTAACTGTTCTCTCCCTGCCTCTGAGATTCCCGTCGAAAGAGTATGCTTCCTCAGCCACTGGCTCCACGCAGACCTTCAGCACCCAGTCAGGCGGAGACCTAAGGATGAGCCAGATGGTTCGAACCAAAAGCTTCTACGCCTTATGGTTCTCATACATGGTCGGCTGCATGTCTGGTCTGATGGCTGTTGGAATAGCCTCGCCATTCGGAATCGAGGTTGCTAGGCTTGACACCACTTTGACAGCGTTCTCAATATCGTTGTTCTCAGTTTTCAACGGTGTCGGAAGACCAGTGTTCGGAGTGGTCACCGATAGGCTTGGCCCCAGGAGGAGTGCTCTACTGTCTTTCACAATGGTTTTCGCCTCAGCAATCGTCCTATACTTATTTGGAGAGGGAAACCCGTTAGTATACCTAGTGTTCTTCAGCGTGCTTTGGCTAAACCTAGGCGGATGGCTGGCGATGGCCCCGACAATAACGAAAATATTTTTCGGCAGCAAATACTACTCGGAAAACTATGGCCTCGTGTTCACAGCCTACGGAGCCGGAGCAATAGTAGGCACGTTCATGTCTGGGTTTCTCAGAGACGTTACTGGAACATACTTGTCTGTGCTTCCGGTGACTGCAGTGTTAACAGTCGCCGGCTTAACTGTTACGCTCGTCGGGTTAAAGCCTGTTGCGAAAAAAGCCTGAGGCTTAACAAAGAATTCTGCCTACGAGACTTGTTTTAACTATGCAGACCCGTGTGAAGTTTCTTCCTAATCCCACTCGTAAGCTGGCTCGTTGTCGCTGAAAGTATAATGGATGCTTCTGAACCTGCCCACCAGATCCTTAACCTCCTCTTTAACATCGCTTGTTGAATCCGGGGATTTCACAACCCTTGCTATTAAGCTTCCGATGAGAGACATCTCGTCCCTACCCATTCCAAGCCGCGTAACCTCCTGCGCTCCAAGCCTTATGCCGCTCGCCATTGCTTCAGACTTGTCTGTTGGAAGAGGAGTCATGCTCGTTATTATGTTAGCCTTCTCAAGGCTTTTAGAAACCTCTAGGGCGGTGCCCTCTTCAACTCTGAATATTACTTGATGCGACCTGGTGAAACCCTTGTCTGCACATATCACGTTAATCCCGTTGTTGTAGAGCGATTCGGCAAGGGCTTGAGCATTGCTCACAACCATTCTAGAATATTCCTGCCCGAAAGCAAGGAACTCTGCAAGCGTGTACGCTAGTGCTGCAACCCTGTTTATGTGATGGTTGTTTATCATGCTTAGAGCAACCCTGTCTATGTTTTCACCATGCTGCCTTTTACAGAGAATTATGCCTCCCTGCGGGCCGAAGAAGGTTTTATGGGTACTTCCCGTCACGACTTCCGCGCCCTCTCTCAACGGGTCTTGGAAGCAGCCTCCTGCCACCAGGCCTAAGACGTGAGCAGCATCGTAGACAACAGTCGCGCCGACGTTTGAAGCAGTCTCAGAAATCTCTTTAACCGGCTGTGGGAACAGGAGTTCAGATGCTCCGAGCATAACCATTTTCGGCATAACTTTTGCAATCATTTTCCTAGTCTGGTCGACATCAATATTATACTCTTCAGCGTTGAACGGGATTGGAACCATGCTTACCCCGTGATACCTTGAAACCTCTCTGAAACTGCTGTGGCCCCCGTCCATCACGCTCAACCCCATCATGGTGTCTCCGGGCCTTGTGAAAGCACCTATGGCAACGATGTTTGCAACAGTTCCTGAAACCGGCAACGTGTTGACATGCTCAACCCTGAAGAGTTTCCTAGCCAGGAAATGAGTTAGCTCTTCAAGCTTATCTATGTATTCGCAGCCCCTGTACATTCTTTCGTAAAGAAATCCTACTGCATACCTATGCCCCATGTCGCAGGTTAAAAGCCTCCTAACCTCCCTACTCGTAATGTTTTCACTTGCGATAAGGTTCAGCGAGCAGCTTCTGAAAGCATGGTGTTCCCTAACTATTTCGAAGACTTCTTCCGCAAGGCTTTTCTCCGACAATTACTTGGGCTTGAGGCAAAAAGGTCTTTAAAAAGTTTCTCATGGTCTTCCCGTGTTTAAACATAAATAATCATCCTCAGCGGTTAAAACGCTGGAAGGGTGGAAAAAACTGTGAGACAGAGAATCCTTCTCCGAGTGGGGAAAACTCTCCTGGTAGACGGGCCGGCTACAGTGCAAGTGGTCAGTGGCATGGTTAACGTGATGGGAGCCGTGTTTGCAGAGGGCAGCTGGGTGAAGGTAAGAGGCTTCAGGCGGACGCCTTTCTACGCTGAGCAGTCTGAAGCCAGCCTCATTGTTGAAGGTAACAACTACCGCGTGGTAGACGGTTCCACAATACCTGGTAGCTGGCTTGAAGCCGCTGCGAAGACTGCTGTTGAGGAGAAGGGTGTCGTGATGGTTGTCGGCGAGGCTGACTCTGGTAAGACGAGTCTAGCGACCTTCTTGGTTAACTACTATCTTAACTTCCAGGGGGAAGTTGGAATCGTCGATTCCGACCCTGGGCAGAATGATCTCGGAATACCCGGCACGGTTAGTGGTGGGGTAGTGAACAAGGGTTTAAGTGACTTGAGTCAGGTTAGGCCTGAGGTCATAGAGTTCGTAGGCTTCACGGCTCCGGAATCCGGGGTTAAAGAATTGGAGGAAGCTGTCGCCACGGTGTTAAGAAGGCTTACGGAAAGGGGGATTGGGAAAATAGTTTTAAACACTGATGGCTGGGTTGACTCGAAAGGCCTAAGTTTTAAAGCAGAGCTTATCCGTGCCGTTAAACCAAGCTTCGTGTTATCTTTACTCGAGGGGGAGAAAGCCTTGGTGTTCACCAGGAGTGTTGACCCAGGCACTAGAGTGATTCAGGTTGAGAAGTCTAGGTACGTGAAGAGGAGGAGCAGAATGCATAGGAGAACAATCAGGATAATGAATTATAGGAGGCATTTCGCAAGACCCAGGCTGGTTAAGAAGCTTTTGAGCGAAACTGTTTTCCTGAACCATCCCTTCTTGAAAGGCGAGCCTGCTCAAGCACCTGAGGAGCTGAGGAAGCTCGGCTTCGAAGCATTGGAAGCCAAGCTTTACATGGGTATGCTTTACGTAAGGATTAGGGATGATGTTGAGGAGCCTGTCATGCTTAACTTGGGTGGTAAAAGGATCATCGTGCTGGGAGAGGGATGGGAGAAGGGGCTTCTAGTCGGCTTGGGGAGAGAGGGCAGAATTATTGGAGTGGGCATAATAGAGTCTCTAAGCAGCAGCGAGGTGACCGTGAAAACACCGTTAGCAACAGGCTTCGATACTGTTAAGCTGGGGGAGATTAAGCTTGACGCTTCTTTCAACGAGAGAAACTTCTATTGGAAGCCGTTGGTAAACCAGGATTAAAAGGCGCGCGATTAAAGTTATTTATGAAATTAACAGCTACAAGCAATTGCTGTAGGTCCGCGTTCTATATGGTTCGGCGATAAAGCTTTTCGAACACCCCCTAGTCTTCAAGCTCCTTAACCAGTTTCCTGCAAAGGGTGAAAGCCTTCCCAGCCCTCTCAACAGCATCCTTAGCATCATCCTTACCTATTACTTCATCCGGAGAGAGAAACGCTTCCTCACCGCCGTAGAAGCTCAACTCCCTCTTCTTAACCAGAATCTTTGAGGATTCGGAAAGATGGTTCAACTCTCTTTGAAACCATTCTGGAAATCTCTGTTTAACACTTAGAAGGACGTCTGAAACATCATGCACCTTCGGGTACTCTATGCCAACCGCCTTAAGCACTGCTTTAAGAGAAAGCTCGACACACTCTTGGCTCAGCCTCACAGCATAAGGATGATTCCCCTCTCTGTAAGCGTCTTCAGCATCACTGAGTCTAGCCTCAGCCTGCTTCAAGTATGATTGAGCAATCTTGACGAGCCTCAAACCATTATCTTCTCCCCAAACCTATAGCCGGGTTTTAGATCCCAGTACCAGTTCTCCTTATCGAGGAAAACCCTCTTGGCACCGAGTCTGAGCAGCTCAGCTTTAAACTCCGTCAACACCCTTTCAAGAAACCTATCCTTATCGTAAAGTATGACAGCGTCCTCAGTCATGTCGAGGAAGAGCAAAGGCCTCCCGGAGGCCTCTTCTTCAGTCAGAGGGTAGAAGCTGAAACCAGTGTAGACGCCGTGCCTCCTAAGCCACGCCAACTCGTCTACAATCTTCTCCTCCAGTCTAAAGAGCATTTCAATCCTCCTCCCAATACTTCCGGAGAAATCGTTTGAAACAATAAGCAGGTCTATGTCGCTGTTCTCTCCAGCTGTCCCACGGGCGACAGAGCCGTATACGGCTAAGGATGTCAGCCTTAGGAAGCGTGAAAGAACCTGGAAAAAGTCACACAACAACTTAACATACCTCTCCTGTGGAACTCTGTCCAGGTTCCTCACGGCCCCTGAGGCGAGCAGTATGAAGCCATTTGGGTCGAGAAGCCTGTACCGCCTGGGTCTACCCTCGTCGAAAACCAGTAGAACCCTGTTCTTGTGAAGCCTGCTTAAAGCTACTGAAACCCTGTTTTCATCCATTTCTAGATGCTCTAAAGCATCCCTATGCGTGAACAATTCTACTCCAAACTCTAGGAAAAGCCTCGAATAAACCTCTCCAAGCCAAGCAGGCAGCCACAATTATCTTAACAATAAGTTAAGATTAACAAATTATTAAGCTTTACTTTGTTCCCTCCAAGCATTTGCCTCAGCGCGCTGATGCGCCGTGTTGCTTCTCAACTTCCTGACCGTAGATCAGTATTAAGCGCGCACTATCTTTTTTAGCGTGATTCCAGCATAGACCTCTCCGAAATCATTGAGACTCACCAGCTTTAAACGAACATTCCAATGCTCGCGCGCTAACTAAGGCTACTGAGTCTCATCGTAAGCAGCCGGATGTGAACCCCCGGTTCTACGTGTTTTTCGTTCAACTTATTCGATTTTCCCCCAGAAACACGCCCAATGATTTCCAGTAGAAGCCTTAAGACGTCAGTGCATTCTTAAGCTCTATCAGGGACTTGTCGACAAGCTTTGTTTCCGCAACGGCTTCGGAGAGGTCTATGCTCACAATCTCGGTTCCTCTTAACCCGACCATTTTCCCGAAAACACCTTGCCTTACAAGTTCCACGGCAGCATATCCGAGCCTCGTGGCTAGAACCCTGTCGAAAGCTGTTGGAGACATCCCTCTTATAATGTGTGCTGGGACGACTGCCCTAGTCTCGAAGCCAGTGGCCTTCTCAATCTCCTTAGCTAGAAACTCTCCTATGCCACCTAGATACACGTGGCCATACTGGTCAACCTTAACATCCTTCGTTATCGGACCCTTATAATCCTCGATTAAGGCACCTTCTGCAACAACAATGGTTAAACTACCCTTCTCAGGCTTTTTCCTCTTGACAAACTCCACCACGTCGCTTATCTTGAAGGGCTCCTCAGGAATCAGAATTAAGTCGGCTCCGGCGGCGAGTCCAGAGTAGAGTGCTATCCAGCCCGCGTGCCTACCCATAATCTCGACAACCATTACTCTGTCATGCGATCTAGCGGTAGTCTTCAAAGACTCGATAGCATGCATAGCGGCATTAACCGCCGTGTCGAAGCCGAAAGTGTAATCTGTACCTTTGAGATCGTTGTCAATAGTCTTTGGAACACCAACTACTTTCAAACCGGCTTCGTGAAGCTTCCTCGCAGCGGTAAGAGTATCGTCGCCGCCGATGGCGATTAAAGCATCAAGACCAAGCTTCCTAAAGTTCTCTACGCATTTATTCATCGTAGCCTCGTCCTTCGCAGGATTCGTTCTGGAGGTTTTAATCACGGTTCCAGCCTCGCCAATCTTATCCTCAACATCGCTATATTTCAACGGTACAGTATCCATGTTCAGCAGCCCAGCCCAGCCGTACTTAATACCGATAACCTCGAAACCGTAATGCTCAGCACGCTTCAAAACAGCACGTATTACTGCGTTTAACCCTGGTGCGTCTCCTCCCCCTGTCAATACTCCTATTCTCATTCCCGTTCACCTTTCCGTAAAATCCCTGGGAAAGAGGTTTTAACTTTTTCTGCGTATTTTTATGCGCATAGCGCGCGAGACAGGGCTTCATTAAGATACGGCTATTTACAAGCATTGCTCTATTGTCATGGAAAAGATCAGCCGACTTTATTCGGATGGAAAGAATGGGTTTAAGAAAGGGGATTCGCTAAACATTTTTCATGGGGGAGCGCTCGAGGATTACCCCATGCATCAGGAGTTTCAAAAATGGGGAGAGCGCTTCTAAAATAGTGGTTAAAACTTTTAATACCTTTTTCAAGTTGGTTAAAGCCTAAAGCAGTGTCGGAAGATGAACGTGAAAGTATCAGTGATAATCCCGTCGTTCAAAGGCTCTCCACGGCTCGTTGAGCTTGTTAACAAGCTTGCTGAAGACGATTACCGTAACAAGGAGGTGCTGGTTGTTGTAGACGCCCCGTCTCCAGAGGTTGCTGAGAGGCTTAGGCATCAGCCTGTGAAAACTATTTTCCGTCAAAGTAGGGAGGGAAGGGTGAGTGCCCTTATAGAGGCTTTTAGACAGTCGTCGGGAGAGCTTCTCATATTTCTGGATGACGACGTGTGTATAACTGGCGAAGGCTTTCTTTCTAGGGCTGTGGAGTCGATGAAGGGGTTTGAGATCGGGGAGTTCATGAAAACTGTGGAGGGGGAAGGGCTGCTGGCTCAGACGGTGAACTATGAATTCATGTCTTTCAACTATGGAAGCATGCTTCTCGCAAGTAGAACTGGAAGATGCCTTGGTTTAAACGGTGCAGCCTTCGCAATATGGAGGTCGGCTTACGAGAAAATAGGGGGCTTCAGGCCTAAGATACCGGATGACTTCGACCTCGGTATTAGAAGTTATGTGACTGGGCTACGCTTCGGCTTCCTGAAGAATCCCAGCGTGATAAACTATGCTCCATCAGGCTGGAGAGAGTGGTTTAAGCAGCGTGTAAGATGGGGCATAGGTGCTGCTGTCTGGGTTAAGGAGAATTGGCGCACGCTTTTAAAAATAATTAGGGAAGAGCCATCGTTAATACTGTTACTGTTATTCCTAGTACTTCCTTCACTAGCCTCCTTCACGATAACGTTCTTCCTGAATACTCTTCTAGAGGACAGGCTCATATGGGTTGGGCTGCTCACGTTCTCCTCACTATACTCTGGTCTTCTGCCTTTTGCAACAATATTTTCATACGGGCTTTTTGTCAAAATACTGCTTCTCTTCACCAAAACGTTGATAGCGCTAATAGCTGCTTTCGCGTTCTTCTCAATATTCTACTACAGGATTGCGAGAGAAATGGGGTTCAGGTTCAACTTGGCCAGATTCGCCTTTCTATACTTCGTTTACTCTCCGCTCTGGTTTACAATACTCTTATCCGGCTTCATAAGGGTCTTCATCTTTAACAAGGATTCTCTTAAAGATAGGCCGTGAAGCCTATCCATAATCCTTTTAACAGTCTTTTGAAACATTATTCTGATGGAACTGTCTCTAGAGGACGGTAGGCTGCTAGTCAAGATTGCGAGGAAAGCCGTGGAGACATATCTAAGGGATGAAAAAATTTTAAGCCCCCCAGCTGACCTGAAAGATGTTTTCTACGAGCCTTGCGGGGTCTTCGTCACCCTTAACAGGCTCATAGGCCCAGAGGGGTCGGAAAGTAAAGAGCTCAGGGGCTGCATAGGCTTCCCAGAGCCTGTTAAACCCTTGGTGGAAGCGTTGATAGAGGCTTCTGTGGCTGCAGCGGTTGAGGACCCGCGGTTCCCGCCTGTGTCGCTTGAAGAAATGAGCATGATCGTTATAGATGTGAGCGTTTTAACTCCTCCGCGACTTTTAGACGTTAAAGACAGGAGGATGCTTCTGAAGGAGGTTAAAATAGGTAGGGATGGGCTTATCGTTGAACGCGGCTTTAACAGGGGCCTTCTCCTACCTCAGGTTGCTGTTGAGGAGAACTGGGATCCAGAAACCTTTCTATCCTACACTTGTGTTAAAGCAGGCTTGCCACCTGGCTGCTGGCTTGACGAGAAAACCAGGGTCTACAGGTTCGAAGCGGTCGTTTTCGAGGAGACGCGTCCAAACGGTGAAGTAAGAAGAATGGAATTAGGCTCACACTAGGGTGAATGGTTCCCTCATTCGAAATCAGGCTTTACTGTCCGCTTTCTCCGGGAGAGCCTGCAACCCGCTGCTCCTTCTCAGCCATTCTGAAAAACGTCCACGAGATCGAGTTCGCCAGCTCCTTCAACCTTATCTTATCCCTAAAATTCCGGAGGATAATTGCTTTCAACAAACCGTTTTCCTCCAGAATGTCATAGGAGAACATTTGGTCAGGTCTAAGCTCGTTTTTAGCAGCCCGTTCCACATCCCTCTCCCTCATAGGCTCCAGAACCTTTCTAACCAGGAAGGCTTCAAACGGAGAGACTGCCGTGTTAAGCTTAAGCTCCGGCAGCGGAATAACCTTGGCGTAAGTCTGGTAGACCTCTATTTCTCCAACCTTAGTATTCTTATACGTGAGCTCAATTTTTTGAACAACAGATTCAGCTTCAGCCTTCTTCATCATCTCAGCCCCTGTTTTAAAGCTCTTAGAAGCTAGAAGATCATCCACGATCTGCATCAAGCCGTCTAGTTTTTCAAGCTCCTCCTCAAGCTCGGCTTTTTTCCCGGCTAAGTATTTCTTCAGGTCTGCCAGCCTCTGGGTCTCTTCCTCCCCACTTTCTGACAAGACTACTCCTAGTTAAGCTACACACCGGATATAGATATGTTTTTACTCAGGGTTTCTCCAGGTTTAAAACGTCTAGCTAAAAAGTTAAAACCTACTTCTAGCGTTTAAAGCTGAAAGGATTAGGAACGAGGTGGTGGAGGAGTGTCTGAAAGGAAGCTTCCGACGGGTGAAAGCCTTGTTTACGAGGGGCCTGCAAGGTTCATCGGAGGCTCAACGTTCTTAGAAGCACCTTTGAAAGGCATGCTGGTTTTAACAACTCACAGGATTTTTTTCGAGGAATACGTCGGCAGAAGGAACAGGAGGACAGTCATCAGGCTTGAAATACCACTGAACGTTCTGGAGCAGGTTAAGCTGTCCAGCGGCGGCTTACTTAGAAAACCAGTCGTCACGCTAGTCTATCATTCTGACAAGAATCTGCTTGAACAACCCAGTTTCAGCGTGAAGGAGGCTAATTCATGGCGCGCCTCATTCTCCCGGGTTAACATCGGAGGATTCAGAATAGTCTGAAAAAATAATGGGTAAGGATTTTAACGGGTTCATTGAAACCATGGCTGAGACTTAACGCGCGCAGCTTCCAATTATTCCGTCTAAAATCATGAATTATTCTTAACCATCGTATACTTTATTCTCCCAATATCGGTCCCGTTGATCTCCCTATTCTCGTAGCACGCGCTGGTGAGAGAAGCCTTATTAACGAATCTGTAAGTCGCCTTTTTCGTGAAAAATAATATTTGTTCAAGGCTCTTTGAAAAAGCTTAAAGCCGTTCGGCAGCAAACAGTCTTGATGCGACTGTGTGGTCTCGCCAAGGAGGTTTTCGAAAGGGCTAAGGCTGAAAACGGCAACGTAACATGTTTTTCCTCAGCTCCAGCCCGGTGCGACTTTCTTAATACGCATCAGGATTATAAGATGCTTCCGGTTGTTCCCGCAGCTATTTGGAAGAGAACGTTCATAGTCTGCTCAAAGCTGAGTGAGCCGGGTGTTGTAAGGGTCAAGTCGTTGACGCTTGAAAAAGAAGGTGTTGAGAGCAATGATGCTTTTCAATCCGATGAGGTTGAGCTTTTGAAAGGGAAGTGGTTTGGAAATTATTTCCGTTCCCTTCACAAGCTTGTTTCGCAGAAATATGGGATGGTTAAGGCTGGCTTAGCGATCTATGTTGACAGTGAGGTGCCTGTCGCCTCAGGCTTGGCGAGCAGTGCTGCGCTCCATGTTTCACTTGCTGCGATGTACTCGGAGCTTTTAGGTCTCGGTTTAAACAGGATGGAGCTGGCTGAGCTCGCATTCGAGGCTGAGCACAACGTCATGGGTATTCCCTGCGGCAGGCTTGACCAGTATGCTGCTTCATACGGTGGTATAGTGAAGCTTGACTTTAAACCCAGCATAAGTGTAGAGGAGTTTAACGGTGAAGGAATCTTTTTCACAGTAGCCGACTCGGGTATAAGGCATAGTACTGCTGAAATACATCCTGTTAGGCAGTCTGAGCTTAACACTGCATTAAAAATGCTTAGGGAGGCTTCGCGCGGCTCCTTGTCGAGAATGCTTGATGGAGACTTTGCCAGTGTGGATTGGAGGACGATTAGGGAAGAGCATTTAAAAGACTTGCTTAGCGTGATCCCGCCGAGGCTCGCCTCAAGAATCCTTTTCACCCTAAGGATGCAGGCCTCCACCGAGGCTGCGCTTCAAATCCTTAAGTACAGGATGGTTAATACGCGAGATTTAGAGAGGCTGGGCTTGAAACCCGTTGAGAACTGGCTTCACGCGCTCGGGGAGATAGTTAACCTGCAGCACATCCTGCTCAGGGATCTTTATGAAGTTAGCCATGAGAAGCTTGAAGCAATGCGTGACTCTGCTCTAGAAGCTGGTGCCCTCGGGGTTAAAATATCTGGTGCAGGCATGGGGGGCTCGCTACTTGCGCTCGTGAGGAATATGGATGACGCGCCTAGGGTTGAGGAGGCTTTCCGAAGAGCCGGAGCCCAGAGTGTTTTCACGACCGGCGTGGGTCCAGGTGTTTCAGCAACGCTTCTAGGGTGATCTGGAATGCCTTCCGCCTTGGTGACTGGTGGCGCGGGCTTCATCGGCAGCCATCTTGTTGACAGGCTTGTTGAAGAAGGTTGGAACGTTACTGTTTTAGACAATTTTTCAACAGGCCGGTTTGAAAACATTGCGAATGCTTTTAAAACGGGAAGGCTGAGGATCATAATTGGAGACGCTAAGACTGTCGACCTTCTCAGCGAGGAGGGTAATGTTGAGTATGTTTTCCATTTCGCCGCAAACCCTGACGTCAGGGAAACCTCTCCCTCCATTCATTTCCAGGAGAACGTTATAGCGACTTTCAACATGCTTGAATACGCTAGGAAAGCAGGGGTGAGAATGTTTGTCTTCGCATCCTCCTCAACGGTCTACGGTGATGCTTCCAAGATCCCTACGCCTGAGGACTATGGTCCGCTGAAACCCATCTCCCTTTACGGGGCTGCTAAGCTTGCAGCCGAGGGCCTTGTTTCATCCTACTGCTACACGTTTGGAATGTCAGGTGTTTCCCTAAGGCTTGCAAACGTTGTCGGCCCAAGGCTTACGCACGGAGTGGTGCATGACTTCATCAATAAGCTTCTGCAGAACCCTGGGAGGCTTGAAATCCTTGGCGACGGTTCGCAGAGGAAGTCATACATCTGGGTTGGCGACTGTGTCGAGGCTGTTCTCCACGTTTCAAGGCTTGTCGAAGCCTCTGGCTACGAGGTTTACAACATTGGCTCTGATGATTGGGTCACCGTATCCGAGATTGCCGACATGGTTATAGAGTCAATGGGGTTAAGCAGCGTTGAGAAGGTTTTCACCGGGGGCGTTGAAAACGGCAGAGGCTGGATTGGGGATGTTAAGCTCATGAACCTGGATATAAGTAGGATTAAAGCAACCGGCTGGAGGCCGAGGCACACGAGCAGGGAGGCTGTTAAGCTGAGTATTGAGGAGAGGCTTAGGGAGCTTGGGCTGAAGTCTTGACAACGTACACGCTATCTCCCTCCCTAACCCTTTCAACAGTCTTCAAGCCTATTGAGCTGCCTGCTGGAGCAACCTCAACCCTCTTATGCTCTATCTCCATCGACTCAACCTTCTGCCTGAGGCTTGTTGTCCTGCCCTGAATAATTATCTCGTCACCAGTCTTAAGCTCCCGGACAAGGTCAACTATGGCCACGCTAATCCTTGGGAAGAAGTGCCTCACGTTCCCCACGTAAACCTTTTCCTCGTTCAACCCGTTTTTAAAACGTTTCTAAAATATATAGCTTTTACGCGGAACACTAATAAGCCTCCCAGGGTTTTTCAAACCCTGTTCATGCAGGATAGGGATTCTCAGTACAAGCTGGTTGAAAACGCCTTAAGAGGATGGCTGGCCGGGGCGGAGAAGCTTATTGTCCTAGGGGTTGGGAACGAGCTTAGGGGTGATGATGCTGCCGGTCTACTAGTGGCTAGGGCCCTTAGGGTTTTCAACAGCAAAAGGTTTAAGGTGGTTGAATGCGGGGCTACGGTTGAAGACTGCATCGACTACGCTTTCGGAGAGAAGCCTTCGCACCTGCTTATTGTGGATGTTTTCCCAGACGGGAACAGGCTGGTGCTCCTGGATCCTGCCGACTTGAAGCGGGAAACACCGGTTTCAACACACGCGATACCACTCCCCTTGCTTCTAGAGGCTTTAGGGAAACCCGTGGAAACAAGCGTAAAAATCCTTGGAATAGGCGTGGAGAACTTTGAACTCGGCTCCACTGTTTCCCAGGAATGTCTTAAAAATGTTAGTAAGGTGGCTGAAGCTATACGTGAAGCCGCTGAGTTTACAGGTCTTTTAAAAAGAGAGTAGGAGTTTAAAGCCCCTGTGCCTACGTCCTGTTAAGCTTAACGGTGAACGCGTGGACGGAGCAGGATATGCATGGGTCGTAAGCTCTCACAAGCATGCCGAGCAACCTTTTTAGAGACTCGTCATCCAAGTGGGCTACTGAGGGAACCAGTTCGAAAACATCCCTCTCTATTCTCCAAGAATTATGAGCAGTCGGGGTAACGATGTCAGCATTCAAAACGTTGCCATCCCTGTCGATGGAGTAAGAGTGGTATAATAGCCCTCTAGGCGCTTCAGTCAACGCTGAACCGCTGCTCTGTCGGAACCTGGTTTTCCTTGGGGGCGGGATACTTACTCCCTCTCCCAGTATGCTCCTCATCTCCTCTATCGCCTGCACTATTTCAACAGCCCTGACGATTGTCGACTTGAAAGGATTCTTCACAGGCGGCTTTATGCCGGCTTTCTCAGCAGCCTCCTTAGCCGTGTTGCAGAGCGACTCATAGTTGAGATTGAACCTTGAAACCGGGCCTACTTCGAAGGCACTATTGTTTTTAAACATCGACCTCTTCGTGTTTGAATGGGGAACCTGCTCCTCAGACACGTATCTCCGATAATCCCTGCTTTCAAAATATTCTCCGGAACTTGCTTTCGCAAAGCCTTCAGTTATCGCGTATCCGTCTCCACTGGAAAGCGCAACGTTAACGTGGTTAGGCTCAAACTCAGGGTAGTTGAAGCCTGAGACAAGCTTAACTGTTTCTAAAGCGTCTCTTAAAGCGTTTTCAAGAGCATTAAGAACCTTCTCTAATCCGTCGGCATGAGGAGGCTTGGTGAAGCCTCCTACCGTAAGAGTTACAGGGTGCACAGCCCTCCCGCCTATGTATTCGGAAACCATGTTCGCAACTCTTTTCAGCCTGAAGCCTCTGCGCACAACGTCTGCAAGATCCTTTGAGGCTGCTATCGCGCTCGGGTAGCCGAGGAAGTCGGGGGCTGCTAGGAAATATACGTGGAGCGCGTGGCTCTGCATTATTCCGGAGAGGGCTAGCGCCTTTCTCAACGCTATGGTCTTCTCGTCTAGAGCGATTTCTAGAGCGTTTTCAACAGCTTTTGCCGCGGTTATCACGTGAGCTATGGGGCATATTCCGCATATTCTGGCGGTTAATTCAGGCAGTTCAAGAGCCTTCCTGCCTTTAAGGAATGCTTCGAAGAACCTTGGTGCTTCAAATATTTTCAGCTTAGCATCCACAACCTCGCCGCCTGAGATTGTAACCTCTAGCGAGCCCTGTCCCTCAACCCTGCTAATATACTCGTAGACTATAGTTCTGTCAGCCATGCTGCATCACCTTCCAGCAACCGGATAAACCGTGTACTTCCTGAGCTTGATCCGGATGAGCTCAGGGCTTACTCCTGCTTTCTCCCAGGCTGATACTAAGCCGTTCACGTTAGTGCCTTTCAAAACACCCCTGCAACCTTCACAAGCCACGTTGTTCGAGGGACATAGTGCGCCGCAGCCTCCTACTGTAACCGGGCCGAGGCACGGCTCCCTTCTCGTAAGGAAAACACACTCGTTACCCTTCATCTTACACTCCATGCATACGGTTAAACCAGGTATGTACGGCGGGACACGAAGCACTAGTGACATAAGCGTGTTGACGAGTTCATTCCTGTCTATGGGGCATCCGTATAAGTATGCGTCGACCTTGACGTATTCATTCAACCCGAATGCTTTTCCGGACCTTACGTATTCAGGCGAAGAGTAGACTATGCTTTCAACCTCTCCTTCAGGAGTAATGTTCTTCATCGCGTTGACCCCACCGGTGGCTGCGCAGGCTCCGGTTGCAACCAGGAATCTCGACAGCCTTCTAATCTTTTTCAGCATCGCAGCCTCCTCCTCATTAGTAACCGCGCCTTCAACAAGCGCTGCATCAAGAGGCTCGTTAGGGAGATCATCGTCACTAACCATTCTGAAATACTTTAAATCAATATGCTTAAGAACTTCAAGCAGGCTTTCCTCCAGGTGAACTAGAACCATTTGGCATCCTGAGCAGGATGTGAGCTTGAAGACTCCAACCTTAAGCTTATCAACCATTTTCAACCACCTCACTCAATCACGTCTGGAAGGAGGCCAATCTCCTCCAGGTTGAACACGGGCCCGTCCTTGCAAACATACTTGTAGCCTATCTGACAGTGTCCACACTTCCCTATTCCACACTTCATCCTCCTTTCCAGCGAGAGATAGACCTCAGACGGGTAGAAGCCCATTCTAAGCAGCAGCTGCGCAGTGAACTTCATCATCACTTCCGGCCCGCATACGAAGACCGTGGTGTAACGCATCCGCGGCTTCACATATCTTAACAGCTCAGTGACTACTCCCACATCGTGTTCCCATTTAACGTTTTGAGGAACATAGTCTACAGTAAGATAGAGACGCATGTTAGGAATGTTTCTCCACGATTCAAACTCATAAGTGTATATCATGTCGTCAGGGGTTCTAGCGCCGTAAAGTAGGTCCACGGAGCCATAGAGGTCTCTGTGCCTAGCTACGTAGTGTATCACTGGTCTTAACGGGGCCAGACCCATACCTCCCGCTATCAGTATAAGATCGTTACCCGCAGCCTTCTCAAGCGGCCACGGTTTCCCATAGGGTCCTCTGATTCCAAGAACGTCTCCAGGCTTAACGTTGAAAAGCGCCGTGGTGACTCTGCCAACTCTCCTGACGGTGTTTTCAAACGTGTTTCTCTCCTCAGGGTTTGAACAAATGGAGAAGGCTGATTCCCCAACTCCGAAGTATGATACTATGTTGAACTGGCCTGGCCTAAACCTTAAAGCCTCGCCGTTCAACATGCTCATTGTAAAGGTCTTTGTAATACTGTTCTCGTTCCTAACCTCTACGACTTTTGCGAAAGCAGGCACATATGGGTTTTCAAACCCGTTGCTCACGGCGTCTCACCTCTCAGCCTGGCTACAACCCTTGTTATATCTATTCCTGCAGGACACTGCTCTATACATCTCCCGCAGCCCACGCATCCAAGGGAGCCATACTGGTTCAGCCAATAATTCATCTTATGGTTTACGAACTGCCTGATCCTTGCCGACAGGTCCCTCCTGAAGTTTCCGCCTAATGCTACTTCAGCGTACTCCCATAGTAAGCAGCCGTCCCATGTTCTGATTCTCACCGTGCCGCCTGAGTCAAGCTCCGGCTCATCCGTCATGTTGAAGCAGAAGCATGTGGGGCAAACCATGTTGCAGGCGCCGCAGCCTGTGCACATGCCTGCGAGCTCGTTCCAAATAGGGTTGTAAAGTGCTCCTATCATTATCCTTTGGAGGCCGGCTGTGTTCACATGTCTCCTTATCATTCCTTTAACCCTCCTTATCGTATCGTCCTTCTCAAGAATATCCGTGCTTGTGGCTCGAGGCATGTAGAAGTCGCTTATCAGTTCAGCCCCTTTCCTGGAGCCTGTTTCCAACAGGAACCTGTCTCCCAAGTCTGTCAGGAGAAGGTCAAACCCCTCCTCGAGTGACGGGCCTGTTCCGAATGATGTGCAGAAGCAATACTCGTCAGCAGTTTTACAGTTTAAGGCTATTACGAGGAGGCTTTTCCTCCTCGCCTCGAAGTAAGGGTCCTTAGGCCGGTCCATGTAGACCCTCTCCAACAGGCTCATCGCGTTTACGTCGCAAGGGTGAACACCTAGGATTGCAGTCCTACTGGCTGCGTCGGGAAGCGTCTCCTCAACCTTTCCGTTTCTGATTTTTAACAGGGTTTCCCTAGGAGGTATTAGCAGGCTCTTTAAAGGTGGCATCGTTGTTCTAACAAAGTCGAGCGAAACATCTTCAACCTGATTCTCAGCGATCTTCTTAAAGGAATGTTTAAACTCTCCTTTAACCGGTGCAAAAAGAGTGTAGCCCTTCGAGATTACGTGTCTAGAGAAATGTGGAATGTCTTCCCTCTTTATTATGAACGACATTCCGTTATCACGGGTTAATGTCTTTTACACACTTTTTTATAAATCTTTAACTCATGTTTGGAAAGCTGTTTCCTCTAGACTAGTTGCAACTCTGCTGATTCTAATCGGGCAAATTCTTAAATATTAGTCTAAAGGCCCCTTCGACGGCTGTGTAATGCCTAATTCAGGGGGTCAGCAAACCGGTGTGAAAAGCGATCGGCGCCTCCAGATGCTTGAAGCAGCTATTAAACAGCATCAGTATAGTAAGGATGCTCTACTGGAGATTCTCCATACTGCTCAGGAGCTCTACGGTTATTTGGATAAAGATCTTCTACAGCATATTTCAAGACAGCTCCGTCTTCCCCCGAGCCACGTCTACGGTGTTGCAACATTCTACAACCTTTTCAAGCTGAAGAAGCCTGGTATGCACGTCGTGACGGTTTGCATGGGGACAGCCTGCTATGTTAAGGGTGCTGAGAACATTGTTTCAACCATAGAGAGGGAGTTTAACCTTAAACGTGGGGGAACCACTAGCGACGGAAGACTCTCGCTTTTCGTAACAAGATGCATCGGGGCGTGTGCAATGGCTCCTAACGCTATCGTCGACGGAGAAGTAGTCGGGAAAGCTACTCCAGAAGACGTGTTGAGAAAAGTGAAATCTGCCATGGGGGCTGAGATGGTTGAAGCCAGATGAGCTTCGCAGCCTCGCTCAGAAAGAGTCTGAGCTTCGCAAGTCCTACAGGTACAGGATAAACGTTTGCTGCTCAAGCGGCTGCATGCCTTTCGGGTCTTTAAAGGTTTTAAGCGCCTTCAAGGATGCTGTGAGGGAATTCGGGGTTGAGGAGGAGTGTTACGTTGCGAGAACGGGCTGTGTTGGTACTTGTTCCCTAGCGCCGGCTGTTCTCGTGGAGCCGGGTGACTATCTTTATCAGAACGTTACTCCTGAAAAGGCTAGGGAGATAGTTAAGGAGCATATTGTCGGCGGCAGGCCTGTTAAAAGCATGCTCTACGGTAATGAAGCCTTCTTCAAGAAGCAGCTGAGGATCGTCTTAAGAAACGCTGGTAAAATAGATCCTTTAAGAATAGAAGATTATATTGCTGTAGGCGGGTATTACGCGCTGCTCAAGGCTTTAACCAGGATGACTCCACAGGGTGTGATTGAAGAGGTTGCTTTAAGCGGGTTGAAGGGGCGTGGTGGAGCCGGCTTCCTGACAGGCTTGAAATGGAGGTATGTTGCTAGAGCACCAGGGTCGCCGAAATACGTTATAGCGAACTTGGATGAGGGTGACCCAGGTGTTTTCGCGAACCGTACTCTAGCCGAGGCTGATCCACATGCGATTCTGGAGGGAATGGCGATAGCCGCCTACGCCGTGGGCTCTCAAAAGGGCTACATATATGTGCGCAGCGAATACCCGTTGGCTGTTCAGACTCTTAAGAAGGCTATTGAAGCTGCGAGGAGTATGGGTGTGCTTGGCAACAATATTTTCGAGACTTCCTTCAGCTTCGACGTTGAGCTGAGGCTGGGCGCGGGAGCGTTCGTAGCGGGTGAGGAGACAGCGATACTGGCATCGATAGAGGGACGTAGAGCCATGCCTAGGCCTAGGCCCCCGTATCCCGCGCAGTCAGGCCTCTGGGGGAAGCCTACTTTGATAAACAACGTTGAGACTCTGGCTAATGTTCCAGTAATACTGCTTAAGGGTAGTGAATGGTTCTCAAGCATAGGCTCCAAGAACTGCACTGGGACGAAATGCTTCTCTCTCACCGGCAAGGTTAACAACCCTGGCTTGATCGAAGTGCCCATGGGGATTACTCTGAGGGAGGTTGTGTTCGACATAGGCGGGGGCGTCGCGCCAGGTAGGCGTTTCAAGGCTGTTCAGGTAGGCGGGCCCTCAGGAGGATTCCTGCCCGAGCAGCTTCTCGACCTCCCGATAGACTATGAGTCTCTGACTAAGGCGGGTGCCATAATGGGCTCAGGCGGGATAGTTGTGCTTGACGACACGTCATGCATGGTTGACACAGCAAAGTTCTTCACAGAGTTCTGCGTGGACGAGTCATGCGGGAAATGTACTCCCTGTAGGGCTGGTCTTTACAAGCTTTACAAGATTCTAGACGGGTTCACGCGCGGGGAAGGGAGTGTTGAAGACTTCTCAAAGGTTGAGGAATTATGCGAGTTCATTAAGGAGGCCAGCCTATGCGGCCTAGGTCAGACAGCGCCAAACCCGACTCTGACGACGCTCAGGTACTTTAGGGACGAGTATATTGCGCACCTTGTAGAGAAGAGGTGTCCCGCAGGCAAATGTTTCGGGAACAGTGGAGGTGGTGGAGTTGAGTAAGCCTGTAGAGCTCACCATAGACGGTAAGAAGGTTACTGCTAAAGAAGGAGAGACTATTCTTGAGGCTGCGAGAAGGAACGGGCTGTATATTCCAGCTCTATGCTATCTTGAAGGAGTCTCGTCATTCGGCGGATGCAGGGTCTGCGTGGTTGAACTGAAGGGCTCTCCCAGGGTCTTCGCCTCATGCGTCACGCCTGTTACAGGCGGCATGGAGGTGGTTACGGATTCCGAGAAGCTTAGGCGCTACCGGAGATGGGCGGTGGAGCTTCTCTTGGCTGAGAGGCCTCATGTCTGCTCGGTTTGCGTGGCCAACGGGAGCTGCGAGCTGCAGCAGCTTGCTACTGAGCTGGGTGTCGATCACCTTAGGGTTGACAGGGAGTGGACGGATTACGAGGTTGACCTTACTCACGAGAGGTTCGCGTACGACCCTAACAGGTGCATACTTTGCACGCGCTGCATCAGGGTTTGCGACGAGGTTGAGGGCGTGCACACCTTGGACCTGATGCTCAGGGGCAAGAATTCTAAGGTTATTTTCGACCTTGATGAAAACTGGGGTTTCTCACGGTCCTGCACCTCCTGCGGAAAATGCTCCGCATCATGCCCGGTTGGAGCACTCTACGTTAAGGGTAAGCCTCTTTCAGAGGTTAAGAAGAAGGATCTTGTCTCATTCATAATGGAGAGGAGGAGTGAGAAGTAGTTGGCTAAAATTAGGCTGGCGACGGTCTGGCTGAGCGGCTGCTCGGGGTGCCACATGTCCTTCCTCGACCAGGATGAGAAGATTCTTGAGTTAGCTGGAAAGGCGGAGCTTGTCTACAGTCCAATCGCTGACGTTAAGGATTTTCCTGAGAACGTTGACGTAACGCTTGTTGAGGGTGCGGTTGGAAACGAGGAGCAGCTTCAGCTTCTGAAAAAGATTAGGAGAAACAGCAGGATTCTAGTAGCCCTCGGGGACTGCGCTGTAAACGGGAATGTGACGGCTTTGAGAAACAGTTTGAGAAACGGTGATGAAGAGGTTTTGAAGAGAGCATACGTTGAAAACGCGAGTCTTAACCAGGGTGTTCCGGAGCAGGTGCCTAGGCTCCTGAAGAGGGTTCTTGCTTTGAACGAGGTTGTTAAGGTTGACGTTTATGTTCCAGGATGTCCGCCTAACGCTGAATTGATAAGCCAGGTTTTAAACGAGCTTCTCGAAGGCAGGGCTCCTGTTTTAGAGGGCAGGTTCAAGTATGGTTAGGAGGATGGTTTGAAAAATGGTTAGGGAGATTGTTGTTAACCCCGTCACCAGGATAGAGGGGCATGCGAAGATAACTATACATCTTAACGACGACGGTTCAGTCAGAGAGGCCAGGTTCCATGTTACGGATTTCAGAGGGTTTGAAAAATTCTGCGAAGGCAGGCCGTTCTACGAGATGCCGGGTATTACTTCAAGAATATGCGGCATATGCCCAGTAAGCCACCTTCTGGCTTCTGCTAAGGCATGCGATAACCTTGTTGCGGTTGAAACACCTAGAACAGCTGTCTTGCTACGTAGGCTAATGCATATGGGTCAAATAATACAGTCGCACGCTTTAAGCTTCTTCTACCTTTCTTCTCCAGACTTCCTGCTCGGCATGGATTCAGACCCGTCTAAAAGGAACATTCTCGGCCTTGCTGAAAAATATCCTGAGATCGCTAAGCAGGGAGTGTGGCTTAGGAAATTCGGGCAGCGCATTATTGAAAGCCTCGCAGGCAGGAGGATTCACTCGAGCGACTGGATCCTCCCGGGTGGCGTTAAAACACCACTTTCCAAGGAGAAGGCTGACGCAATCCTCTCCGAAACTCCTAAAGCTATTGAGATCGCTTTAAACGCGATCTCGATCTTCACTAAGACACTTGAAAGCCTTAATAAGGATGTTGAAAACTTCGGCGATTTTCCAACCTACTACATGGGCCTAGTCACGCAGGACGGTGGACTCGAGCATTACGATGGAAGAATAAGAATAATGAGTCCAGATGGAAAGATAGTGGCAGACCAGCTTGATCCTTCTAAATACTTCGAGTACATCGGGGAGGCTGTTGAAGACTGGTCCTACATGAAGTTCCCATACTATAAGCCTGCAGGCTACCCTGGCGGCGTTTACAGGGTTGGCCCGCTGGCTAGGCTTAACGTTTCCTCACGCTGCGGCACAAGGCTTGCAGACGACCTTCACAAGGATTTTAAGAAACTAGGGGGCAACGGGGTTGTTCAAAACACCTTCATGTACCACTACGCCCGCCTGATTGAAATAGTCCACTGCGTTGAGAAGGCTGAGGAGATCCTGCGGGATCCTGAAGTTTTAGACGTGAACGTTCAGGCTAAAGCCTCTCTTAACAGGAGGGAAGGCATAGGGGTTATCGAAGCCCCTAGAGGAACCCTGATCCATCATTACAAGGTTGATGAGCAAGGTAGGATAAGCTGGGTTAACCTGATAATTGCCACTGTTAACAATAATCTTGCTTTCAACAAGGCTGTGACCCAGGTTGCTAAAAAATACGTTAACGGCAGGAGCCTCAGCGAGGGGATGCTGAACAGGGTTGAGGCTGTTGTGCGTGCTCTAGATCCTTGCCTAAGCTGCGCAACCCATGCCATAGGTGGAATGCCTCTTAGAGTCCTGCTCTACGACTCTGAAAACAGGCTTATAGGTGAACTCGTAAGAGGCTGATAATAGCTTCTTTTAAATATTTAACTTAAGCCTATTTTTAAGCCTTTAGAAAGGTTTTATCAGTATTTTCTATCCGTTAAGTAGCATCCAAAAGATTTATATATTAATCTTTGGGATTTATTAACGATATAGAATTGTCAATTAAAAAGGAGGATGAGGAGGCATTCAAGCATGCGGCTAAGGTGTTCAAGGCACTGGCTGACCCAACCCGGCTCAGAATACTCTCTATAATAGAGGGCGAGAGCATGATGATAACAGGCATCGTGGAGAAGTTCAACCTCTCCCAGCCCACAGTGTCATACCACATCAGGATTCTTGAGAACGCTGGCTTGGTTAAAACCGTTAAGAAGGGTAGGGAAGTATACTGTTCCCTAGTTAAGAAAGGCGTTTTAAAGAGGGCTCTGGACTTCTCAAAGTGGGTTAAAGGCGCAGAGTAAAAAAAAATAGGATAGCTGTTAGAAGCCGGCCGCGTTATTCTGATTCATATCTCTTAAAAGTTTTATTAAAGTCGTAGAGCAATCAGAACAGAGGATTGAAGATAAACCCGATCTGCTTCGACTCGATGGGCGTTAGAAGCATGGCTACGCTTGTTGAAACTAGAGACCTGAAGCTGATGATAGACCCTGCTGCCGCCGTCGCGCCTCGAAGATACGGGCTTCCACCGCACCCGAAAGAGCTCAGTCTCCTGGAAGAATGCTGGGAGCGAATAGCCTCTGCAGCAGAGGAGTGTGAAGTCATTGTAGTGACGCACTATCATTATGATCATCATAGTTCAATAAGGTTTCTCGAGGAGATCTATGGGGGGAGAATAATCATAGTTAAGGATCCGGAGAACATGATAAACTTCAGCCAGAGGAGAAGGGCATCAGTGTTTCTCGATAAGATCAGGCCGATCGCGTCTCGGGTTATGGTTGCCGACGGCAAGGAATATTTGTTCGGTGGAACTAGGCTTGAGTTTTCAAACCCGGTTCCCCACGGCCCTGATAGTCAGCTCGGCTACGTGGTTGAGCTCAGCGTCAAGGATTCTGCCGACAGTTTCCTTTTCACGAGCGACGTGCAGGGCTTCCCCCTGGACTATCAGGTTAGGTTCGTCATAGGGAAGAGGCCCGGCACGATTTACATAGATGGCCCATCCACCTATATGCTTGGTCTAAACCTTACGGAGGAACAGCTTGAGGCAAGCATGAGAAACATCAGGAGGATAATAAGCCAGGTAAGTCCATCCATCATGATCCTCGACCATCATCTTCTGCGGGACTTGGAGTGGAGGAAGTATTTCGGAGAACTGTATGAGGAGGCTGAAAAAACTGGCGTTGCCTTAAGATCTGCTGCAGAATACATGTGCATTGAGGTTAACCAGCTTGAGGCCTTGAGGAGCTTGCTGCATGGGTTGAGAGTTTGATGATGTAAACCTCTATTCCTTATAAATGCTACACATTTTTTTATAATTGCCCTAGAAACCTTTATAAAATACCTCAGGAGGCCCATTTATGATGAGAAAATGATACGGGGTTCAGAGAACAAGATAACAGTATGCATAGCATCCATCCTAATGCTTCTAATGCTCTCTCAGGCTCTAGCCCCAATCGTCACTTTCACTTCTGCGCAGGAAGAGCTTCCGATCTATAAGTACGGGTGGTTCGACGAGGTGGTCTTCTTCCCAGTGGCGGATGCAGCTAAAGCCGTTGAAATGATGGAGAAGGGGGATATGGACATCTACTTTAAGGATATAGGCGACCCGGTGCTTTTCAGAAGGGTACGGGAATCGGCAGCACTAACATACGATTTCTCATACGGCTTATACAATGAACTTACCTTTAACCCTGTTGGTCCTACTACGCTTGACGGCAAGTTCAACCCGTTCTACAACCCTAAGATAAGGGAAGCCATGAACATGCTTGTAGACAGGCAGTATATAGTTGACGAGATCATGGGCGGCCTTGCTATACCTAAGTATGTCCCCGTCTGCAACGGTTTTCCAGACTACGAGAGACATAAGGATGTGATAAAAAGCATTGAGACTAAATATGCGTACAACTTCGAAAAGGCTAAGCAGACTATATTCGACGAGTTGTCGAAGGAGCCGGGTGTAGAGTATAAAGATGGAAAATGGCTATATAAGGGTGAGCAGATCGTCCTGAAATTCGTCATAAGGACTGAAGACACGAGGAGGCAGATAGGGGACTATGTTTCAGGGCAATTGGAGAAGCTCGGGTTCACCGTGGAGAGGATGTACAAGACTTCGAGAGAAGCCTCACCCATATGGATGAGAGGCAATCCTGCTGAAGGGAAGTGGCACATATACACTGGCGGCTGGGTGACTACAGTAGTGTCGAGAGATGATTCAGACAACTTCCAGTTCTTCTACAGTCCTAAGTCAGGCATGGCTTCAATCAGCCCGCTATGGGCCTCTTACAAGCCTTCCCCAGAGTTCAGCGAGCTTGCTGATAAGCTTGCTGAAAAGAAGTTCACCACTATAGATGAAAGGACAGCATGGATGAAAAAGGCTTTCGAACTTGCGCTTCAAGACTCTGTGAGAGTCTGGCTCGTAGACCAGACTGCAGCATGGGTCAGGAGGAAGGAAATAAACGCTATAGCCGACTACTCCGGAGGCTACTACGTTGGAATATGGGCATTCACGTTGAACCGTGGAGGGAAGACGGGTGGAACAGTGAAAATAGGCAGCTCAGACGTGTTGACCGGGGACGCGTGGAACCCGATAGCTGGTTCTAACTGGATATACGACACTATGGTGAGCTCAGCCACCGGCATGCCTGCTTTCCTAAGTCATCCTAAGAGTGGGCTTCCAATACCCACGGGCTTCGTAAAAAGCGTTACGATAGAGGCTGAAAAAGGCCTTCTGACTTTCCAGAATCCTGAGAGTAAAAACTGGCTGACTCTGAATTTCGTGGACAGCGTTACTATACCTTCAGACGCTTGGTATGCTTGGGATGTTGAAAAGAAGAAGGTTGTGACTGCTGGGGAAGCCGGAGTGACTAAGGCGAAGGTTAAGATAGTTGCAGAGTACGAGGACATCATTGGCAAGTTTGAATACCATGATGGAACGGTTATGAGTCTCGCCGACTGGGTTTGGAGCTGGCCTATCAACTTTGAGAGGGCTAGTAACAAAAGTGCGCTTTACGACGAGGCTTATGTAGGATCATTCGAGTCCTGGAGGGAGGTTTTCAAAGCGTGGAGGATCGTGAGCGAGCACCCGTTGAAGATAGAATGGTACACTGACTACACGAACATGGATGCTGAGCTAATAGCCAGCGCTTACGTCGGCTTGGCTGGACCATGGCATACCACTGCGATAGGCGTTAAGGCTGAGGAGAAAGGCCTCCTTGCCTTCGGCCAGGACAAGGCTCTAAAGAACAATGTTGAATGGATGAACTACATAGCCGGTCCAAGCCTGCAAATCCTGTCTCAAATGGTGGATGAAGCTATAACTGAGGGCTACATACCTTTCAAGGAGCTTAACAGTAAATACATCACTGCGGAGGAGGCTAGGGCAAGGTACAACGCTTTGAAAAACTGGTATGCTAAGTATAAGCACTTCTGGGTTGGTGCCGGTCCCTACTATTTGGAGACTGCTGACATAACGGCGCACACCGCGGTCCTGAAACCATTCAGAAAGCTTTTGCAGCGTGAGCTCGTGATCTCCGTGGAGGGAAGCGGAACAACTGACCCTGAGCCTGGTTCACACGGGTACTTCGGGCGTGAAACAGTGACGATAACGGCTAAACCCGGCTTCCTTAGCGTCCTCGAAAAATGGGTTGTCGACGGGGAGGAGAAGGGGGCATCCGCATCCATCACAGTCACTACGGACAAGCCTCACACCGTCAGAGCTGTGTTCAGAATGTGGTATGAAGCGGTAATCGGGATAGTCGTGGTCATCCTGGTCATCGCCATAGCTGCAGTCCTCTTGTTGAGGAGGAAGAAGAAATAGAGAAGAAATAAGGCTGCGCAGAAAAGTTTTTATCCCCTCTTTTTTCTCCTTCTGGAAAAATGAAGCAGGGTGACTCATAATCAATGATTCCAAAAGGATTCTTAAAGTTCGTGGCTAAGAGAACGGTTTTACTACTCATAAGCCTCGTAATTGCTGTATACATATCCATCTTGCTTGCCAACTTTGGGGGTCTTATAGATGAGATGGTTAAGTCGGACCTCATGATGAGCATCACGATGAACGTCAGGAACAATCCGGCTTACCAGGGTCTTACCGCCTCTGAAAGGCAGAAGATCATAGACAGCCTATACCAGTCCGCATTGGAGGCTAGAGGCCTTAACACGCCGTTCTTAATAAGAAGCCTCTACCACTTGAAGAATGCGTTAACCCTGGATCTGGGGACAGCCCTCTACCTGACTAGCGACAGCGGGTCGAAGCAGGTGAGGCTGATAATACTGGAGAGGCTGCCTCAAACAATCATGCTCTTCACAACTGTGACCATCATCAATTTTTTCACGAACCTTCTAGGTGGCCTACTCATAGCTAGAAAATACGGTTCAAAAATAGACAGGGTAATAGCGGCACTGGCTCCAACCTCCGTAATACCAGGATGGGTATATGGAATATTTTTAATACTGATCTTCTACACTTGGCTGCATCTGCTTCCTCCCGGAGGACTAGTGGATTATCCCCCGCCCAAGGACCCACTTATATACTTCCTGTCTGTTTTGAAGCACATGGTATTGCCTATGCTTTCTTGGATAATAGCTGGGTTGTTCCTGGGAATATATTCTAACAGGACTTTCTTCCTTATATTCTCAACCGAGGATTACGTGGAGGTGGCTAAGGCTAAAGGCCTGCCACCCAGGCAGGTGGATATGGGTTATGTGTTAAGGCCGACGTTACCATCGATAGTAACAGGGCTATCTCTAGCTATTATCGGCTCCTGGGGCGGTGCCATAATAACAGAAACCGTGTTCGACTGGCCTGGTTTAGGTAGGCTCTTGTCAGCAGCCCTTTCTTACCCGGATCCACCGGTTATAGTGGGAGAAGTAGCGATTTACGCTTGGCTGTTAACCCTAACTGTCTTAACACTCGATATTGTTTACGCGTTTCTGGATCCAAGGGTTAGAGTATGGGGAGGTTGAAAATGAGCTCTTCAAAGCGTGTTGGCGGCTTAAAAGGCGTTTTGCACGAAGTTTTAAGCTACAAGTCTGCTGTCATCGGAGTAGCTATACTCCTCTTCCTTATTGTCCTTTCTGTTTACACCATGGTGACAATACCTCTTCCAGAGGCGATTCAAGCTTGGAGGTCAAGCGAGGCCTGGAGCAGGAATCCGAGGAACGCTCAACCAGAATGGGTTGAGATTTTCTATGGGAAAAAACTACCTCGAACAATCATAGTTCCGCTTAAGGATGCTGATGCTACAAAGGTTTTGCTTGAAGACGGTAGGCTCGCCGCATCTTGGACTGTCTACTTCAACTATGAGTACGACGATTTTCCATCGGAAATAGTGATATTCTTCAACTCAAGCTATTCGGAGAAGCCTGCAGTAGAAATCTACTGGATTAGGCCGGATGGTGAAGAGGTCTTCTTGAAGAAGCATGTTTTGAGAAGACCAGACGACAGGCTTTATTTGAGCAACGACCTTAGCCTAGAGCTGAGGCTGGAGGGGCTTTTCGAAAACAAGGTCGGAGGAAAACCCAGCTTCATGGTAACTGTTGAGAAAGGCCTTTTCGCAGAATACTCGCTGGATCCAAGGGTCTTGAAAGGCAGGTATGGAATACGCTTCGAAACGACCCTTGAAAAGAATGATGTTTTAAACGCGGAGGTAGTGATATACGGTTCAGTCTACGGGTTGGCTGGTACAGACCATCTGAGGAGGCCCCTACTAATAGGTTTGCTCTGGGGAACTCCAATAGCCATGTCCTTCGGGCTCACATCCGCTATACTTACAACGGTTTTAAGCCTCATAATAGGCACGATAAGCGGTTGGTATGGTGGGAAGATTGATCTAGTTATTCAGAGAATAGTTGAAATAAACGCGGTCTTGCCCTTCCTGCCGATTCTAATCATGCTTACAACGTTCTACAGGATAGACTTGTTAATCATCCTTCTAAGCGTGGTTGTCCTAAGTATATTCTCTCTCGGCATAAAGGGCACCCGCATACTAGTCATGCAGATTAAGAGTTACCCGTATATTGAGGCTGCGCAAGCATATGGAGCCAGTAACATGAGGCTAATACTGTTCTACGTTATACCGAAGATACTGCCTCCAGTAGTTCCCGGAATGATATCCTCAGTGCCGGGCTTCGTGTTTCTTGAGGCTGGGCTTTCCTACTTAGGGCTGGGAGACCCATTCCTCCCAACATGGGGCAAGATTATAAACGATGCTCAGACTAACGGCGCATTCTACAAAGGCATGTATTACTGGGTTTTAGAGCCTGCCTTCATGCTGATTCTCACCTCGATCGCTTTCGCCCTGATAGGCATGGCTCTCGAGAAGATAGTTAACCCGAAGCTAAAGGAGTTGTAGAGGAATGAGCAGCGGAAAAACAGTTTTATCAGTCCGCGACCTTAAGCTTTACTATAGAACTAGAAAAGGAATAGTGAAGGCCTTGGAGGAGATAAATTTCGACCTGGAGAAGGAGGATGTGCTAGCGGTCGTCGGCGAGTCAGGATGTGGGAAGAGTACGTTGGCTCGTGCCCTTGTCCGGGTTCTCCCGAGGAACATTCATACTTACGAGGGAAAAGTGTTTCTCAACGGCAGGAACGTGATGGAGCTCGACGAGGAGGCTTTCAGAAGGGAGGTTAGGTGGAAGAAAATATCAATTGTCTTCCAAGGAGCGATGAACTCGTTCAACCCGGTTTATAAAATAGGCCAGCAAGTGGCTGAACCACTGGTCATTCACGATAATGTTGAGAAGAAAGAGGCTTTGAAAAAGGCGAGGCAGCTGATTGAGCTTATGGGGATGCCTGGAGTATTTGCTGAAAGATATCCGTTTGAGCTCAGTGGCGGCATGAAACAGAGGGCGGCTATAGCAATGGCCCTGATAACCAATCCTGAAATAGTGATTCTCGACGAGCCTACTTCAGCGCTGGATGTCTTGACCCAGGCTAACATAATCAACCTTTTGAAGAGGATTAAAAACGAGTTTAGGCTCAGCTATATTTTCATAACTCACGACTTGGGCTTAGCCAGCGAGCTTGCAAATAAAGTTGCTGTTATATACGCGGGTAAGATAGTTGAGCTCTCCAGCGCGGATGTCTTCTACACGGAGCCGAAGCACCCTTATTCAAGAGGCCTAATAGCAAGTGTCCCAACGCTTACCACTGATAGGAAGCCAGAGTTCATAAGTGGGGCTCCGCCAAGCCTAATAGACCCGCCTTCGGGCTGCAGGTTCCACCCGAGATGCAGGTTTGCGTGGGATAAGTGTAGTGCTGAGGAACCCGGGATGATTAAGGTGGGTGAAGACCATTTAGTTAGATGCTGGCTTTACGGTGATGGGAAATGAATTCGGATACTAGGCTGCTTGAGCTGGAAGACTTGCGGAAATGGTTTGAAATCAGAAGGGGTTTCCTAAGCTCTAGGGTGAATTATGTGAAGGCGGTTGACGGCGTGACTTTCAGCCTTGAAGAGGGAAAAGCCGTGTCGCTCGTAGGGGAGAGTGGAAGTGGGAAGACGACTCTGGGTAAGACTATCCTAAGGCTTTACGAGCCCAACGGCGGCAGGATACTTTTTCAAGGGAAAGATATCACACATACTAAGGTGAAGGATTTAAAGTGGTACAGGAGAATGGCGAGCCTAGTCCAACAGGATCCTTTCGGAGCCTTCGCATCCCATTTCACAGTATTCAGGGCATTGGAGGAACCACTCCTAATTCATAACACGGTTAAGTCGAGAGAGGAGAGGGCTGAAAGAGTTTTCAAGGCGCTTGAAGAAGTGAGGCTTACGCCAGTCGAGGACTTCGCATATAAGTATCCCCATATGCTCAGCGGAGGCCAGTTGCAGAGGGTTGCGATAGCTAGGGCGATAATTCTTGAACCCCGGCTAATCGTTGCCGACGAGCCTGTATCGATGCTGGATGCCTCCGTGCGGATAGAGATTCTAACTTTGTTAAGAAGGCTTCAGGAAAGGCTTAGGCTCGGCGTGATATACATAACGCACGATCTTGCAACAACACGATTCTTCTCAGAATCGGCGCTGATAATGTACGCCGGGCACGTTATGGAGAAGGCTTCTACCCAGGAAGTCTTGAGGAATCCTTTACACCCGTATACAAAAGCCCTGCTTATAGCAACACCGGACCCAAATCCGCAGAACAGGAGCAGGTTTAAAGAAGTTCCACCAGGAGAGCCTCCCGCCCTCGTAGATCCTCCTAAGAACTGCAGATTCTCTCCGCGTTGTCCACGTGCCTTTGACAAGTGTTTTAAAGAGGAGCCGCCGGAGTTTGAAGCAGCCCCAGGACACTGGGTTAAATGCTGGCTTTATGAGAGGTCTTAGCAGAGTGAATCCTAAGAGAGCTATGATCATCGGAGTTCTGCTCTACCTGCTGTCAATGCTTGCCGGTTTATACAATATGTGGTATGTTAGGACAGGCTATAATCCGACTATGCTATCCGTCCTCGTCGTGATTCAAATAGCTTTTTCTTTCTCCAGCGTCGCACTAGTGGGTTACGGTACTCTCGTCTACCTTATAACAATAATAAGGGAAGCTGTGAGGAAAAAAGAAGAATCCGGAGAATAGTGTACACTCAGTGGTTTACGATTTTAAACCCATGTCTTTCTACTTTTTAAGAGTTTCTTCAGAGTCAAATAGGAGCCGAGTATGAGTGTTAAAACAACTGTAACCGTCACGGCTGAAGGAAACTGTTCCAGGGTTTTCTCACCGACTCCTAGCACGTAGATTCCGGTTTCTGATAATAGGAAGGATGCTGAACCCTTTACGGAGGATTCTTCCCTTACAGAGCCTCTTAATGGTTTCCACTCTAAGCCTGTCCAACGGTAGAGGACTGGCTCCTCCCTCCGGGTTTCCTGGATGTCTCTCAAGTTATATGTGACGTTGATCCTCACTTGGCAGTCGGCGGAGAGTAGGGTGATGTTGAAGAAGCCGCTTAAAAGTCTTCCAGCTCTGAACTCGATGGGCTCAGATCTTTTTATAGACACGTCGCCTCGATAGGTGAAAGAGACTTCTGTATCATTCGTATTGCCATTTAACTCAAGATCTTTGACGAAAATATTCTCGGAGCCCTCTGAATAGAAATCCGTATTCGTATTGTTGAAACATCGGTTATTTGTAAGCTGGATTCCGGATGAACGGAAGAGGTAGAGCCCATACGAATTCTGCACCGCTAAATTTCCCTCAACCCTGTTAAGCCTGCAATTTTCAATAGAGATCCCTACGCGGCAATGGGAGATCGAATTCCAAGATAGAATGCTGTTGGCTGTTTCATAAGCGATTATTCCATGTCCCTTGGCATGTTCCAGCATGTTGCCTGAGACGGTCATGTTGAGACTTGAATCTATTGCAATGTTATTCGTTGAGAAGCGTACGGCGTTGTTCAGTAAAGAGATGTTGTACGAGTTCTGCACCTTTACGCCTATAAGGCCTCCGGAAACATTATTCTTAGCCACGATGCTTATGCGAACATCATCTAAATGCACTCCGTAAAAATTATTTAGGATTTCGTTCAGAAGTATCTGGTTTTCTACAGACCTAGCGGCCACTAAACCCATCATGTTTCCCAGAAAAACGTTTTTCGACACATTGCCCCTATCAGACATGTGATTATACAGGCCGTAGGTACAGTTGGCCACCCTGTTTCCAACAACCGTGATGTTTAAACATAATGAAAGGCTAATTCCATACTTGCAGGATTCAACAGTATTCTGGGAAACAGTATTGCCAGAGGATTCTCGAAAGTATATTCCGAAAAGACACCCTTCAACTTCATTTCCGTAGACAAAACCTTTACTTGAATCCTCAATCAGCAATCCGTAGTCGCCGCCTAGAATCTTGTTGCCAGTAATCCTGTAGCCCGCCACCCCTGCAACGCGGATTCCACATATTCCTCCCTGGTTTACTAAAGTGAAACCAATAAGGGTGACATTATCCTTCAATATTTCTACAGTATTGTCTTTCGGATTAACCGGTCTAATTTCCACCGTTCCGTTAGCAATAAGCTTCACGGATTTGTTTATTTTAAGATTCTCCGTATATTTGCCTGGTGGAACATATATCGTGTCTCCATCCTCTGCCGAGTTAACCGTCATCTGGATTGAAAAGCTTTTTTCAGCAGTGTTTTTAAAACTGTGCGGGCCCGCTTCACCCACTGACGCAAGGAAGCGGTTGCCCGCGTTCCGTGGAGTTAGGAGTGCGAGCATTAGGAGCACTGCGTAAACTAGTTTTTTCAAGACTGTTTGCAGACATTGCGACAAGCCTTATAAACGTAGTGTCTAACTGTTGAGCCCGGTTTTCCGTAAGATTAGTCTTTCCTAGTCTCAATAAGAGAGAAAGGACTACTGAATTAAACCTGGAAATCGAAGATTCTTCTTGTTAAAACCTTGCTGGCGGCACGAACGTGGAAAACGGTTAAGCCTGAAGCTTGACTGAAGATCCTAGCATTATTTAGCGGGATTGATTTCTAGTCTCGCTAAATCCTTATAAGAAAGCGTTGTGACGCCTCTCTGATTAAAAATGCCGGGAGAAGCTATTCCTGAAAAGCGTTCCAAGAAACTAATGTATGGCTTGCTCGCAGTAATTGTCATAGCGGTTGTTGCAATAGCGACATACATGCTTATGCCAAAAGCACAAGTATCAGTCACTGATATAACGCTCGGCACGCAGGTGGCTAGAGTAAACGAGGTTTTCAATCTTGTGGTCACTGTTTCGAACACGGGTTCTGCTGAAGCCGATTACAAGCTGGAGTTGAAGGTTGACGGTCAGGTTAGGGAAACTAGGATGTTGAAAATAGCGGCTGGCAACGTTACTGACGTAGCGTTCAACCTGACTGAAACCACTCCAGGCACGCATACGATATCCGCTGGCGATAAAAGCACGTCCATAAGGGTGATAAACCCGATTTTTGCCGACATTAGGTTTAGGCAAGCAATCGTCTCAGTGTTCGACTACCAGTCTTATATTTCAGACATATTGAAGTATGGCGGTATCGTGCCCAACGGGCCTGTGCCCAAGGGAATGTTCGGCTACAGTGAGACCACTCCACCCAGATACGAGTATAATCTGACTAAGGCGAGGGAGCTGCTTTCAAGCGTTCTAGCCGACTACGGGTTCAGCACAAGCAACCCTCTTAGAATAACCTTCTACTACAATGAGGGTAACACTGTCAGGGAGAAAGCCTGCCTCCTATTAGCTTCGGCGCTCCAAAACCTGAAGGTGGGTATTGAGGCAACTGCGCAGGCCTTAGCTTGGCCGCAATACTTGCAAGCGATGAGAGAATCGAAGCTTCCAGTGTTCTTCCTCGGCTGGGCGCCGGACTTCATAGACCCGGATGACTATCTAGTGCCCTTCCTGCACAGCGAGAGGGGAAGCTTCCCGTTAAGAACCTCCTACGCGAATCCCGAGGTTGATAGGCTTATCGACCTCCAGTCTGCGATACTCGACCCGAGTGAAAGAGTGAGGGTGATACAGCAGATCTCTATGATGTCTTACAACGATGTGCCATATCTGTGGGAGGCTCAGGTTGAGGGGATACATTTCGAAAGATCGTGGATCCAAGGCTGGTTCTACAATCCTGCTTTCGCCGGCTACTATTACGCGACGATATCTAAGGCTCCGGGTGCAAGCAACCCTGATCAAATAATAATGGAGAGCATAGGCGAGCCTGACTACCTTGACCCTGCTGTAGATTATGAGACTGCCGGGGGAGAGGTTATTCAAAACGTGTTTGAAAACCTGTTCTACTACGATGGGAGCAACAGCTCAAAAGTCATCCCCTGGCTGGCTGAGAGCTATGAGGTTTCGCCTGACGGCACCTCTTACACGATACATTTGAGGAGGGGGATAAAGTTCCACGATGGGACGCCGTTCAACGCTACAGCGGTCAAATACTCTCTTGAAAGAGCCATAATCATAGCTGACCCAGACGGGCCGGCATGGATGCTCGACGTTATAAAGGGTGCTGGAGATCTTATGTATAATAAGATATGGAAGGGTACAGCCACTTGGGATGATATTGAAGCGTGGAGGGCTCAGAAACCAATAGAGGTAATTGACGACTACACTGTAAGGATCAACCTTGAGAGGCCATACGCCCCGTTCCCGTCAGTTTTAGCATACGCTGTCTGCGCCATAGTTTCACCATCATACGTTGAGGCTCACGGAGGCATAGAAATAGGCAAGCATAACGAGTGGGTTGACAGGAATGCTGCAGCCGGAACCGGCCCATACATGTTTGAATCATGGGAAGCCGGCACAGTCATACTTAGGCGTAACCCGAACTATTGGGGTGGTCCGAAAACAGGGGAGGCGAGTGGTGGTCCAACGAACTATGTGCTGGGCAGAATACAGCCGAAGATTGAGCGCGTCATTATAAAAACGATTCCTGATGCTAACACTCGGCTGACCGACCTTCTCTCAGGTGCCTGCGACTTCGCCGCTATCAGCAGAGACCACTGGCCGCAGCTTATCGACTTTGACCACTGGGTTTCAACGCATGAAGTAAAAGGAATTAACCCTGATATCAGGGCAATAGGCCCGCTGCCAACCTTCGATCTCGACTTCCTGGGAATAAACTTCAGATACTAAGTCTGTGACGCTTTTTCTCATTTAAACTAGTGACTACTTGAGAAAAACATATATCTGGGTGCCCCGCCCCCCTCCGGGTAACGGTGGCTGCTTATTGAAGCTGTACGAATACGCAGCTAGGAGGATGGCGTTACTAATATTTGTATTGCTAGGTGTGACGCTTCTCACATTCATCCTTTCAAGGGTTTTACTAGACCCCTTAGCTGCCTACGTCACTGAGAAGACTAATCCTAGTGCGATACCTGCTATAAAAAGGATGCATGGGTTCGACAGGCCTCCTTGGGAGCAGTATTTCTTCTACTTAAGGGATCTTTTTACGCTCGACCTAGGATGGTCGAAAGTCGGTCACATGAATATGGTGGATGCTATTGCTGTTCACTTCCCGGCTACTGCCGAACTAACCATACTAGCAATAATAATAACGCTGCTCATTGGAATACCCTTGGGAATAGTTAGCGCGCTTAAAAACAACCAGCTGGCTGACCATGCTTCAAGAGTGTTCTCGCTGATAGGCATTTCTATTCCAGTCTTCTGGCTTGGATTAAGCCTCCAATACTTCTTCACGTACTGGATTAAAATGGCTTACGGTCTTCCCGCCCTGCCGAGCACAGGCAGGTATGACCCGGTTCTGGCTATTAACACCGGGTTCAGAAAGATCACGGGGTTCATAATGCTTGACTCGCTTATCCAGGGTAACCTGATCATGTTTGGAGACGCTTTGGCGCACCTCATACTTCCAGCAATAACCCTGGCTTTCCTAAACATAGGTGTGATAACTAGGTTAACCAGGTCCTCAATGCTTGAGGTTCTTAGGCAGGACTATATAACAATGGCTAAGGCCTACGGATTGCCCCAGAGGCTAGTAATATACAAGTACGCACTTAAGAACGCGCTTATACCTGTTGTCTCAGCAACAGGGTTAATGTTCGGCGGGCTGCTCGGGGGAGCGATAATGACGGAATCCATATTCGCGTTCCCAGGCATGGGCTGGCTCAGCTACAGGGCAATAGTCTACAACGATTCTAACACTGTGCTAGCCTACGTTGTAGTCGCCTCAATAATATATGTGGTTGTAAACCTAGTGGTGGACATCGTTTACGCGTGGCTTGATCCACGTATAAAGTATTGAGGGGGTGTTAAAAAACGGGGGAGGGTGTAAACAGGGTGCGTGAGCTCAGGATTAGAGAGTTAAAGTACTCGCTACACTTGTTCTCCAGCAATAAGCTTGTCGTAATCGGCACGGCGATAGTATTGTTCTACGTTTTCCTCGCTGTCTTCGGCCGCTTAATAGTGGATGCTGGCGAGCCCTACAGGCTTGACTTGAAAAACGCGCTAAAGCCCCCCAGCTCTGAACACTTGTTCGGCACGGATGATCTTGGCAGGGATATTATGAAGCTCATCGTTCTAGGCGCCGGCTACGACATGGCTGTATCCATCTTCGTCGTCGCAGTGTCGATTGCAATAGGCACAGTTTTAGGCGCTGTTTCAGCCTACTTGGGTGGAAAATTCGACGAGGTTTTCATGAGGCTCGTCGATATACTTTTCGCATTCCCGGGCTTACTGTTTGCCATGGCGATCCAGATGATCCTCGGTAAATCACTGTTCAACCTAGCCATAGCTCTCATCGTAGTCTGGTGGGCTGGTTACGCTAGGCTTATGAGAGGACAGGTTCTCGCGGAGAAGGGGAAGCTTTATGTTAGAGCAGCTAAATCACTCGGGTTGCCTGGGCACCGCATACTTTTCAAGCATATACTGCCTAACGCGATCTACCCGCTGCTTGTTTCCGCAACCATGGATATTGGTGGTGTAATGCTTTCAGCAGCCGGCTTAAGCTTCATAGGCCTCGGCCCAACTCCTTTCGAGCCTGAGTGGGGAGCCCTAGTTAACAGGGGTGCGCCATTCCTGTTCGTCGCACCCTGGATAATGTTTTTCCCCGGTCTGATGATACTGCTTGCAAGCCTAGGCTTCAACCTTGTTGGCGACGGTTTAAGAGATATTCTGGATCCGAGGCTGAGGAGGTAGATGGTGTTGAACGGGATTCTGGAGGTCGAGGATTTACGGGTTGAGTTCCGAACATACAGGGGGATTGTCAAAGCACTCAACGGAGTAAGCTTTACTGTTGAAAGGGGCGAGGTTTTCGGGTTGGCTGGTGAAACGGGGAGTGGAAAGTCTGTTACCGGTTTAGCCATACAGAGGCTTCTTCCAGGCAACGCGGCCATCGTCGGGGGAAGGATTGTTTTCGACGGTAAGGACCTGCTGAGCCTCAAGGAGGAGGATATGAATAAGATACGTGGAAAGGAGATAACCGCGGTCTTCCAGGACCCGCATACTTATTTGAATCCTGTTTTCACCGTGCATGACCAGTTTAGGGACATACTTTTGATGAACGATAGGGAAATTGCTTCTCTTAAAGACAAACGCGAAGTTAAAAAAGCGGTGGATAATAAGATTATTCAGATGCTTGCAGAGGTTCAGATGCCTGCTCCTGAACGCGTTGTTAAAATGTATCCTCACGAGCTCAGCGGCGGTATGAAGCAGAGGATGATGCTTGCAATGGCTTTCTCTCTCAAGCCTAAGCTGATAATTGCTGACGAACCAACCACGGCGCTCGACGTCACGATACAGGCTCAAGTGCTTGAGCTTATGAAGAGTCTTCAAAGGAGGTATGGTACTTCAGTGATACTGATAACGCATGACCTTGGGGTTATAGCTGAAACATGCAGGAGGATAGCTGTAATGTATGCGGGCAGGATTGTTGAAATGGGCGGTGTGGATTCCGTCTATAACGAGCCTCTACACCCGTATACCCGGGGGCTTATGCGGGCGCTTCCGAGGGCTGACAAGGACATGAAGGTTGAGAGTATTGGTGGCTCTGTTCCTGACCTCGTGGGTTTGCCTCCGGGTTGCCCTTTTCATCCCAGGTGTTCCCGCGCAATGGAGGTCTGTAGGAAATTGAATCCTAAGACGCTTAACATTGATGGTAGGGTTGTGGAGTGCCATCTTTACGATGAAGAAATTGCTAAGGGGAGGGTCGCGTAATGGGGGCTGCCTTAACAATGAGGGCTGAGAAGAGTGAGACGGGTAATGATGTTCTCATTAAGGTTGAAGGGCTCAGAAAATGGTTTCCAATACTTGGCGGTGTTCTTCAGAGGACTGTAGGGTACGTTTATGCCGTTGAAGACGCGACTTTCGACATTAAAAATGCTGAAACTCTCGCACTCGTGGGTGAAAGTGGAAGCGGTAAGACTACTGTGGGGCTGATGCTGGCTAAGCTGGAGCCTCCTACCGCGGGAAAAATCATTTACCGAAATAGGGATGTGAGCAGACTTTCCTCGAGTGAAACAAAATGGTACCGTAAGAGAGTTCAAATGGTTTTCCAAGACCCCTATGCTTCCCTAAACCCCCGGATGCTGATTAAAGACACGATTATGGAGGTGATGAAAGTGCACAAGGTGGGTGGGCGCAACAGTTATGATAACGCTGTTGAGCTGATGACTCGAGTTGGCCTAAGTGAAGAACACCTCTACAGGTATCCTCACGAGCTCAGCGGGGGTCAGAGGCAGAGGGCTGTACTGGCTAGGGCACTGTGCGTCGAGCCTGAGTTCATCATACTGGATGAGCCGACTGCGTCGCTAGATGTTTCTGTCCAAGCCCAGGTGCTAGACCTTTTGAAGTCACTTCAGGACGAGTTTCACTACACGTATCTTCTGATTACTCATAATCTAGCTGTTGTCCGGTACATTAGCGATAGGACGGTCGTAATGTACCGGGGCATGTGGGTTGAGTCCTCGCCGACGAGAAAGCTTTTCGGAGGGGCTGAGCATCCGTATACCAGGGCTCTCTTGTCGAGTGTTCCAATTCCGGAGCCTCGTTCAAACGTTGCGAAACAGCTTCTGAAGGGGGAGCCTCCAAATCCTACTGAACGCGTGAAAGCATGCCCCTTCGTCGACAGATGCCCGCATGTGATGCCAGTGTGCGGCGAAAAGATGCCGCCTACAACTTGGATCAACGGTTCGCACCAGGTGAGATGTTGGCTAAGCGTGAAGAAATAGATTTTAAGGATTATGTGGCGCTTATCCTCGCCTTCATTCAAACAGTATTCCTTCCATTAATAGTCTTCATAATAGTAGTCGTATTGATAGTGTTGCTCTTGTCCTTCATAAGGCCTGTCGAAGGAATCTTTCTCCTCTGCGCCTCCTAGTTTTACAAACCACTGGCCTACGGAGATCGTGGAGAATAACTTTATATTCAACCTTGTTCCAACTACTTAAATACAGTTTGATAGAGGTTAAGGGTGTTAAGATATATTGGCTGGGGCATGCCGGCTTCAGAATAGTTGGAGAAGGGAAAACGATTTACATAGATCCGTTTAAGATTAAAGGCGGTCCGACTGCAGACATCATACTGGTTACGCACAACCATTTCGACCATTTAAGCTTAGAAGACATTAGGAAGGTTTCTTCCCCCAAGACTCTTTTAATCGGCCCCAAGGAGTGTGAAGCAAGGTTCAGGCAGTTAGGCTTAGAGCATAAGTTTGTTAAGCCTGGTTTAAGCATCGATGTCGCAGGTGTTAGGGTTGAGGCTGTTCCCTCGTACAACGTTGGAAAATCCTTCCACCCTAAGATGGATGGCAAGGTTGGGTACGTGGTTACAATAGGCGGTGTGAAAATATATCATGCAGGGGATACTGACAGAATTCCTGAAATGGCTGGTTTAAAGCCGGATGTCTCCCTTCTTCCAATCGGTGGAACATACACTATGAATGCTGAGGAGGCTGCGCAGGCGGCTAAAGACATAGGTGTGGGAATATTCGTGCCTATGCATTATGGCTCCATTGTTGGAGGTAAGAGTGACGCTGAGAGGTTCCGCAGCATAGTTGGTGAGAACGCTGTTATAATGGAACCTGAGCCGTAGCTTTAAACTCGCTTTTCCAAACCTAAGAGGCGTCAGCTTTTTTCAAAGAGCTTTTTAAAATTATCAGTATGATCATTATCATCACCGCGGCGATAATTACGCTGATGAGTAGGAGGATGGGAGAGTATTCTCCGAATCCGAATGCCAGTGGGAAGGGACCTATAAATATTACGAAGGCTCCCCCACCCTTGGCTTCAGCAAACGGCAGTGAGGCTAGGAGAAGCGTTACGAAACCAGTTATTATAAGGATGAAGCCTGCTAGTATTAGTTTTCCGAAACTCTTCAAAGCCTCTCAACCGTAGGCGAATAAGACTGTTAAAAAGATTAAGATCAGGGTGAGTATGATGGCAAGCACAAGCAGCATTCTGGCTGTCTTAGGGTCTGAAGCAAGGACTATAGGGATTGGGCCTATCATCACCACTGCCCCACTTTGCTTCTCAACCTCAGTGCCTCCCTGTTTAAAAGCACGTAGCAGCTCCATGAAAACAGCTATAAAAACAAGTAGGAAACCCGCTAGGATTAGGAGCGTAGCGGCTAGGGTCAGCAGCGTGTTCATGGAGTGCAGGCTATTCTATTGGTATTTCCTCGCCCTTCTTCTCCTTCCTAACCCTGTTCAGCGTTACCTCCAGAATACCGTTCTTATAGCTGGCTTTAGCAGTCTTGGGGTCAACCTCTTCAGGCAGCTCAACATCCTTACTATACTTTCTCCTCTCAGACTCTGCACGTATTGAAAGAGTCTTCCCGACAACGTTCAGCTTAATATCCTGCTTATCCACACCGGGCACCTCAGCTATGACTTTAATCTTGTCCTCCTCCGTGATGACGTCTATCAGCGGCTCAGCAGCCTCCTTAACTTCAAGCGGTTTCACAGGGGAAACTTTACGCTTAACGTTTCCAAACTCTCTTACGATTGGCTTGCCGTCAGGCCCTATCCTGACGGAGTAGCCATATATGAACGGGCCGTACTCCCTTCTGACGCTTCCGTCGGGAAGCTTCTCCTCCCTAACCAGGTCTTTTGGAAACTTCTCCTCAAGACCTTTGAAAAGGTCGAAGAAATCCTCTTCGAACGGTGTTGCGCTAAAGGCTCTCCGCATCATTCTTCTTAAATCCTTCTCAAGCTTTTCAAACCAGTCTTCAAACCAGTCTTCAGACATTTTAAACACCTCCGCTTAGAAAACATGCCTACGGGGGGATATTAATTTTTCCCTCATGATTTCGGGAAGATATTGCCATCAAAAAGCCTTTAAGCCTTCAGGAATGAGGGATTAAAGCTTGACATCCCTCACCTGAAGGATTGGTCAAGCGAAGACATGTAGCGTGATTACCTGCTTCATAATGCTTATCGCATCGTTATAGTCTGCTTGCGGGAATAGTTGCATTATGGTTACTCGAAGAATATTTCTTCGGATGTGGTTATCTTCGACCTTAGAGACCTTAGAGATTTGTATACAGGTAGGTGTGTAAACGTGTTCACAGAGTGATGCTGAAGCTGGTTTACGATTATAATAAGCCTAAAGTAGGTTTGCCGCATTTAGTTGTTTGCAGGAGGCCTGTAACGCCGCGTAAGGTAAATTCGAAGGACAGGAGACCATGGTTGAGAAAAAGCGTATGAGGCAGGAGACTCGGAGAATCGGTTTGGCTCATGGGCCGGAGATCCCTGAGAGTATCAAGCGACGTTGAAAAGGCTGTTGAAACCTGGGAGCAGGCGGGGTCGTTCTTCTTCTTAGCAAGGATGGACCAAGATACTGATTTAGGTTCAAATATAACTATGGATTTGTAATCCAGATGATCGGGATAAGTGTACAGAGGAAGGTGAAAAAGCTTTTATTTAACCTTTGTTAAACCTTTTTCCAACATTGTCCGGAGAATGGATGGTTAAAGTACTGGAGGACCTGACAAACTCGTTCGGACCCGCTGGGTATGAGAAGGAGGTTCTGTCAAAGGCGAAGAGCTATATGCAGGCTTATGCTGACGAGATTATGTCGGACAAACTGGGTTCTCTAGCGTTCGTCAAGAAGGGTAGTTCCGAAAGACCGCGTGTCCTTCTCGCCGGCCACGTTGACGAGGTGGGCTTCGTCGTCTCAGGCATAAATGACCAGGGCTTCCTGACCTTCGCACCGCTCGGAGGATGGTTCGACCAGGTTCTACTTTCAACCAGGGTTATAGTTAGAACCCAGAAGGGTGATTTAAACGGGGTTATAGCTGCGAAACCTCCCCACCTAATACCGCCCGAGGAGGCCGGCAAAGTGATAACGAAGGACAACATGTTCATCGATATAGGTGCTTCCTCGGCAGACGAAGCTAAGAACATGGGTGTTAGAGTAGGTGACCCGGTGGTACCATGCTCCTTCTTCACCCTTATGAAGGGTGGCGAGGTTGCGATGGGCAAGGCTTTCGACGACAGGGTTGGGGCTACGATAGCGATGGAGGTTGTGAGAAGGCTGAGAACAGAGAATGTTCAGCATCCTAACACCGTGTATGGTGCAGCAACAGTCATGGAGGAAGTTGGTCTCAGAGGAGCTACAACGATCGCGAGCCTGGTGGATCCTGACGTAGCCATCGTGCTTGAAGTAGATATTGCTGGCGACGTTCCGGGGATACCTCCTGGACAGGCTCAAACCAAGATTGGGAAAGGCCCCTCGATAGTCGCAATGGATGCTTCAATGATACCAAATCAAAACTTAAAGAATCTGGCGATAAGAGTTGCGGAGGAGAACAATATCCCGTACCAGCTTTCACTTGTGGCGAGAGGAGGGACTGACGCGGGCAGGATTCACATTCATAAGGTTGGCTGCCCCAGTCTAGTCATCGGAGTCCCAACGCGGCATATTCACTCAGCAGCTTCAATAATGAGTCTCAGCGACGTTAGGAATGCTGTCAGGCTTGTCTTAGAGATGGTTAAGAGACTCGACGAGGAGACAGTCAAGAAGTTAACGGAATGGTGACATTCCTTAGCTTCCATAGAGGCCCCCGGTTCATTAATCCATTCTTCGCACAAAATATAGTCTAGCCCAAGTATGCGCTATGGATAATGGAAAGTTTAAAACCATTCCCAACACTGCCTACGCAATCCTGACGACTGAAACAGTACTTTTGACTACTACATGGTTATGATGGTTTTTGAGCCTCCCTATTCTCTTTATCAAGGTTCTATAAGGTTTCAAGGAACTGATCACCATTACGTAAAGAGATTGAAGATAATGGTTAAGGAAAAGGAGTTCAGATACCCTGAAGAGTTAGATAGGGGAAAAAGTCATGTAGGGATGGCGTAAGACACTTATCAGCCCCCTCGCGCTGAGCACGCGCTTGATCTTATATAAACATAGAGATAAAAAATAGCTTTTAGTATTTGATGAGATGAAAGTAAAGTTTTTAAAAATGGTTTAACGTATCTATGAGGCTTTGACGATTAAAGCAGTAGTACTTGATTTTGACGGGACAATCGTTAATACGGTCGGCTTGCTTTCTGAAGCATGGGCTAGGGCGGCTAGCCTTATGGGGATACGGATTGACCCTAAGGATGTTGAGGAGTATGTTGGGCTCGCCGGGCCGGAGATCTCTCTTAAAATCACTGGAGGAGACGAGGCTAAGGCTGAAGAGCTAAGGAGGCTTAAAGACGAGATATATGACGCTGAATATATTGGTAAAATAAGGCTTTTTGAAGATGTGGAACCATCTTTGAAAATACTTAGGGAGAGAGGTGTTAAAACGGCGGTTGCAAGCTCCCAGACCACGAGGAGGCTCAAGAAGTACCTTTCTCTCCTGGGAGTTTTAAAAATGTTCGACGTGCTCGTAGGCTCAGATATTGTTGTCAGAAGAAAACCGGCGCCAGACGTTTTCCTGAAGGCGGCTGAACTCTTGAAGGTTAAGCCTCAGGAGTGTTTCGCGGTTGGAGATACTTGTTTCGACTGCGAGTCGGCTAAGAGCGCGGGAATGCGATTCATACTTGTTTCGAGGAGGGGTACCCGCTGCGAGAACGCGGATTTCACAGTGAAGAGCCTAGACGAAGCGGTTTCAATAATACTAGGCTCATGCGGCTCGAATCGAACTCACCATGATTCAACTATGAGGCCTGAAACCCTTTCAAAGTGGTCCTTATCAGCTGTTACTACGGGCTCGTTATGAGTTAGGGCTAGGCTCGCTATGATGGCGTCCAGATCGCCGATCGGC
>Ga0078972_1000939_pt1 | contig 101964 bp, 83 predicted proteins | sample YelNatPaOPGAMG01_FD_67568 | JGI IMG/M metagenome (GOLD analysis project Ga0078972, IMG submission 67568) | Hot spring thermophilic microbial communities from Obsidian Pool, Yellowstone National Park, USA - OP-RAMG-01 (SPADES assembly) (version 2) | ecosystem: Environmental > Aquatic > Thermal... | reverse complement strand
GGCGCGTCGCCGATGATCATCGGTTTGCGGACCGATCTGAATCTGACCAAGGGCTTGAAGAGTTGGGCGGAAGCCGCGTTTGAATGGGGGCCGGATGGGACGGTGGCCAATAACGGTATTAGCGCCGGCCTGGTCAACGTCGGCGGCAACTACACGTTGGCTGATGTCCAATGGTCGCCCGCAGTGAACTTCAACTATACCTACGCCACCGGTGGCGGCGACAGCGGCAAGCACGCCTTCGTACCGTGGTTTGACTATGTGGACGGCTACAACGGCTATCTGCTCCATCCGCTGTTGTCGAACATCCATATCTTCAACCTCGGCGCGTCGGTCAAGCCAGCCGCGAACACCACCCTGGCGCTGCAGGCATATTACTATCTCCAAGCCGACAAGAATGCCCAACAGGTGAGTAATAGAAACGTGGACTTCGGGACCGCCGGGACCACAACCTCCGGTCTTCACAAGGAAATTGGCTGGGAAATTGATACGATCCTTGGCTATGACTACAGCAAGGATGTCCGTTGCCAACTCGTGTATGGTGTGCTCCTGCCGGAGACGGCGCTTCGCGACACTTCATTCGACGCCGTGGCCCACGAAATCCGTGGCGAACTCAACGTCAAGTTCTAACCTGACCGGCTAGAACCTGAATCGGGAAAGCCCCCCGGCACCGGGGGGCTTTCTTTTTCCCATGAACGAAATCTTCGATGTGGTGGACGATGCCGACCGGGTGATTGGCCAGGCCAGTCGAGCGGAAGTCCATGCCACCGGCCGCAAACACCGGGCCGTTCACGTCTTCCTGTTCAACCTCCGGGGCGAACTGTTCCTCCAGCAGCGGACCGCCGGTAAAGACACCTTTCCCGGCTGCTACGATTCCAGCGCCTCCGGCCACCTCGATGCCGGCGAAACTTACGACGCCGGCGCGGTCCGGGAACTCCGCGAAGAACTGGGCATTGCAGTCGCGCCGGATGCCTTGCGGCGGTGCTTCAAGGTCGCGGCCTGCGCCGCCACCGGCCAGGAATTTGTCTGGGTCTACAGTCTCCGGGGCGACTACCGGCCCGTCATCAACCCGGCCGAGCTTGCCGGTGGCGAATTCTGGCCGCTGGCCGAGGTCCGCCGACAGATTGCGGCTCACCCCGGCCAGTTCGCGCCGGCGTTCGTTCTGATTTTCCAAAAATGGTTGAGTAATTTCCCTGCCGGCGCGGTCTAATCCCGGTGGCGGTTCACCGTGGAGCTGCCGGAGGCGCAGACGATGGCAATGAAAACGGAACCACAAACAGCGGCAAACGGAATTGAGATTTACCTGCGGGAAATCGGCCGGGTCCCGCTGTTGACCCGGAAAGAAGAGCGGGCGTTGGCCCGCCGCATCCGCCGCGGCGATGCCCAGGCCCGCGAGCAGATGATCAAGGCCAACCTCCGGCTCGTCGTCAAAATCGCCAACGACTACGCCGAGTTGGGCCTGCCGCTGCTCGACCTCATCAGCGAGGGCAACATCGGTTTGATGAAAGCCGTGGAGCATTTCAACCCCCGGAAAGGCGCGAAATTCTCCACCTACGCCTCGTGGTGGATCAAGCAGGCCATCCGCCGGGCGCTCTCCAACCAATCCAAGTTGATCCGCCTGCCGGTGCACATCACGGAGAAAATCAGCAAAATGAAGCGCGCCGGCTTCCGCCTCAGCGAACAACTCGGCCGCGACCCCACGGCCGCCGAGTTGGGCCAGTTGGTGGATTTGCCCGCCGACCGGGTGGAACAACTCCGCACGATCGGCACCGCCCCCCTCAGCCTCCACGCGACTGTCGGCGATGACGCCGACTCCACCCAACTCTTCGAGGTGATCGGCGACGACCGGACGGCGACGCCTTACGAGACGTTGGCCGACCGGAACCTCGCCGGGGAAATCCAGGCGTTGCTCAAAGAACTCGACCCGCGCGAGGCGGAAATCATCACCCAACGCTTCGGACTCGACGGCAACCCGCCGCGCACCCTCGAAGAGGTGGGCCGGCAATTCCGGGTCTCCCGCGAGCGGATCCGGCAGATTCAGGATGTCGCACTGGCCAAGCTCCGCCGGGCCAAAAACCAGCAGGACGCAGTGCGATTCTCGCTGAGTTAGCGCGCCTCACAAAATATCTGACCGGAGGGTCGCGCTTCGGCGCGACCGTGCCGTTGCTGTGATCACTCTGCGGCCACGCGGAAGCGCGGCCCGCCGAAACCGGGTGTTTTGTGGGGCGCTCGGGCAGATTCTCGTCCGCCCCGCAGCGCGCGGAAAAGCTTGCTTTTTCGGCCGCCAACGGCATGATTCTGTCCCATGCCCAAAATCACTTTTCTCGGAGCGGGAAGTACGGTCTTTGCCAAAAACATTCTCGGCGACGCCATGTGCACGCCGGCCCTTCAGGATGCGCACATCGCCTTGTACGACATTGACGCGACGCGACTGAAAGAGTCGGAATTGATGCTCACGGTGCTCAACAAAAACATCAATGCCGGCCGCGCCAAGATTACGGCGCACCTGGGCCGTCCGAACCTGCGCGCCGCGTTGCAGGGCGCGCACTACGTCGTCAATGCCATCCAGGTCGGCGGCTACAAGCCGAGCACGGTCATTGATTTCGAGATCCCGAAGAAGTACGGACTCCGCCAGACCATCGCGGACACGCTGGGCATTGGCGGCATTTTCCGCGCCTTGCGGACCATCCCGGTCCTGCTCGATTTTGCCCACACCATGGAACGGGTGTGCCCGGAAGCCTGGTTGCTGAACTACACGAACCCGATGGCCATGGTGACCGGGGCCGTGCTCGAAGGCTCCGCCATCCGCGCCGTCGGGCTGTGCCACAGCGTGCAAGGGTGCGCGGGCTGGCTGGTCAAGATGCTCGGCATCAAGACCACGGACCGGCTGCGGTGGCACATTGCCGGGATCAACCACCAGGCCTGGCTGCTCGAAATCGCTGATGACGGACGCGACCTCTACCCGCTCATCAAGAAAACCGCGGCGCGCGGGCTGGAAACGATTCGGCGCAAAGGCGGCGGACGAAAGTGCGCCCAAAAATATCAACAGCTCCGCCGGCAAGGCGTCCCCTTCGAGCAAATCCCCCTCGAATACCGGTTGAGCATTGACATGGTCCGGGTGGCGATGATGCTGCACTTCAACTATTACCTCACCGAATCCAGCGAGCACTCCGCCGAATACATGCCCTACTGGATCAAACGCCAGTACCCGGAGCTGATTGACGCCTACAACATCCCGCTCGATGAATATCCCCGGCGCTGCATCGCCCAGATCAACCACTGGAAAAAACGCAGCCATGAACTCGTCAAAAATCCAGCCCTCACCCACAAACGCACCCGCGAATACGGTTCCTACATCATGGAAGCCATCGAGACCGGCACCCCCGCCCGCGTCCACGGCAACATCCTCAACCGGGGCGCGCTCATCACAAACCTGCCGGCCCGCACCTGCGTCGAAGTCCCCTGCCTCGTGGACCGCAACGGCGTGCAGGGCTGCTACGTTGGCGACCTGCCGGAACAATGCGCCGGCCTGAACCGCACCAACATCAACGTCCAACTCCTGACGGTGGACGCCGCGCTCCAGCGCAAACGCGACTACATCTACCAGGCCGCGATGCTCGACCCGCACACCGCCGCCGAGTTGCCGCTCGACCAGATCCGCGCGATGTGCGACGACCTCATCCGCGCCCACGGCCGGTATCTGCCGCAGTACTCCTAACCAGCCCAGCCGCAATCAAAGCAGGGCAAGCTTCCAGCTTGCCCATTGCCGGACAGGACAACCAAGATGGTTGTCCCACTCTGATGAAGTGCCTGCCGAAGGCGCGTTTTTCTGTCATTCCCTACGCGGAACGAGTCTAACCAGTCAATCGTTGCCGGCACGCGGTGGGCGGTTGACCGGTGACCTGCGCAAATTGACGGCTGAAGAAATAGACATCCCGGTACCCCAGCGCGTCGGCAATCTGGCTCACCGTCATGTCCGTTTCGCACAAAAGCTGTTTGGCCCGCTCCACCCGGGCCTGAATCAAAAAGTTTTTCGGCGCCAGCCCGGTGACGGCCGTAAACCGGCGGGTGAACTGCGACCGCGATAAACCCGCCCGCGCCGCCAGCGCCGGGACCGGCCAACGGCGGCCCGGTTCCTCCTGAATCATTTCCACCACGCCGCTGATCCGGGAGTCCACCACCGGCGGCGCCGTCGGCTCCGCCTCGACACATAAATGCAACAACATCTGCTCGACGAGGGCCGCGCTCTGCCGCCGGCACGCCGGGGTATTGGCCCGGTAACTGGCCGCACACCGCCGCGCCAACGCCCCAAAAAATGCCGCGTCCCGCACTTTCACTCCGTGCACCTCCACGCCGTTGTCCCACCGGTCGAAATGTACGGCAAACACCCGCAATCGCCGGTGGGGGTCGTGCGCTGCCTTGATCCGGTCGCCGGGCACGAACACGAAACAGCGGTGGGCACTCGCCGGGAACCTGCGGCCATTCAACTCCACTGTCCCTTCGCCAGCGAGTACGTACCACAAATCGCAATCCGGCAGCGTCAGCGGTCCCCAGCTCCAACCGGGCTCACACCGGTAAAATCGCGGCGCCGCCGTAATTTTCAGCATGCGCCATCAGTACAACATTTTGCGAACTGCGTCCATTGCCGGTCACGGGCGTTTGCGGCACATTCGCGGCATGCAATTGACCGCCGACCAACTCGCCCAATTCCACCGCGATGGCTACCTGGCCTTCCCGGAATTTCTCACGCCGCGCGAAGTGGAGGAAGCCCGTCAGGCGCTTGCCACCCTCATCCGGCAGTATCCGCGCGGACGTTTGCTGGTCCAATTCGAGCCGGGCGTGCCGACGCGCGACGAACTGAGCGTCCGCAAGTTGATGCGGTTTTGCGAGGTCAACCCGTTCCTCGACGGGCTGGCGCACCGCCACCCGAAGATTCGCGGCGTCGTCGAATCCATCCTCGGCGCGGACCCGATTTTGTTTCAGGACATGGCGTTGATCAAACCGCCGTTCATCGGCTCGGAAAAACCGTGGCATCAGGACAACGCCTATTTCGCCGTCACGCCGCTCGCCTCGGTGCTCGGCGTCTGGATCGCGCTCGACCCGGCCACGGTTGCCAACGGTTGCATGCATGTCTTGCCGGGCGAACACCGCCACGGGCCGCGCAAACATCATCACACGTTCGACTGCGAAATCATGCCCGGCCGCATCAATCCGAAGCAGGCGGTCCCCGTGGAGTTACCGGCTGGCGGCGCGCTCGTTTTTGCCGGGATGCTGCCGCACCAGACGCCCGCGAATCGTTCCTCCGACCGGCGGCGGGCGTTGCAATTCCATTACCGGAGCGCCGGCAGCCGGGTGGTGAGCGCGGAAGAATACAATCGGATTTACGCCGAAGCCGACGGCACACCGGCTTCGTGCGCTGCCGCACCAAAAAAGAAGAAAGAATGACAACAGCCCAATACATCCGTTCGTTCCACGCCCAGCTCGCCATCCAGCGGGGCGGCGAAATCGTTTCACGCGAGGAATACCTCGACCACATGACGTTCCGGGCGAACCCCCGGCCGTTGTTCACGGAGATCTTCGGGCCGTTGCTGGGGCTGAAGGAAGAATGGGCCGCGCAAGGCGCGACGCCCGAGGAAATCAACCTGTCGGCGTTTCGGTACCGGTTTGTGGCCTACCAGGGGATGGGAGTCAATGCCGGCTGGATGGGCGGCGACGAAGTCGTGATTCTGGAAGAGACGCCGACGTTGCTCGTCTATCGCGACGCCATGGGCCGGCGCATGGAAATGTCCAAAACCGCTTCCACGCTCGCCCTGCCGGTCACGTACCCCGTCCGCACCATGGACGACTGGTTGAAGATCAAACATCACTATGAGTACCACCCGGCGCGCCTCCGGGCGGTCCAGCCCGTGCCCGGCAAGGTCCGGAGCGTTTCGATTCCCGGCGGCTTCGACGAACCCCGGCAACTCCTGGGCGAGGAAAACCTCGCGCTGGCCTGTTACGAGCAACCGGAGTTGATTCACGACATCTTGAAAACCATCGGCGACACCGCCGTCCGGTTGATTCAGCAAGTCGCCGCGTTCGACGAACTCGACGTCCACGAGGACATGGCCGGGCGGAGCGGGCCGCTGCTGGGACCGAAGCAGGTGGAAGAATTCATCGTCCCGTATTACCGGCGCTGCTGGACTGCGGCGCAGGAGCGCGGGGCCCGGTTGTTCAAGCAGGACAGCGACGGCGACATGCGCCCGGTCATCCCGGCGTTTCTCGAGGCCGGCGTCAACTTCATGTACCCCTGCGAACCCGCGGCCGGCATGGATATCGTGCAGCTACGCCGGCAATACGGCCACCGGCTGGCGTTCATGGGCGGGATTGACAAACACGTTCTGCGCAGGAGCAAAGAGGAGATTGTGGCTGAACTGGAATACAAGATTCCGCCGATGGTGCAATCGGGCGGGTGCGTGTTGGGGTTGGATCACCGGATTCCGAACGGCACGCCGCTGGCGCATTACCGGTTTTACATCGCCAAGGCGTGGGAAATCATGGAGCGCGCTCAGTAACGACCGTACCGGTGCGCGGTCTCGTACATCGCCACAACGTTTTCCGTGGGGGAATTGTCCTGCAACGCGTGCGTGGGCGCGAAACAGTAGCCGCCGCCGGGCATCATGATCTCCAGCGTCTCCCGGCAATAGCGCACCACGTCGTCCACTGTCCCATACGCGACCGGCCCCGCAGTGCTGATGCAGCCGTGAAAGGCCAGCCGGTCGCCGAAACGTTTCTTCAGATACGCCGGTGACATGTCGGCGGCTTCGGGTTGAAGCGTGTCCACGACGCGCAACCCCATTTTGAGGTACTCCTCGTAGGCCCAACTGCTCGACCCGCAGGTGTGAATCATCACCGGCAGATGGTAGGCTTTTGCCAGATCGAAGAACGGCTGGTGCCGGGGTTTGATGTGTTTCAGGAAGGTTTCCCTGCTGATGATCGGCCCGCGAATCGTGCCGAGGTCTTCGCCGATCCACAGGAAATCCACGCCGCCGTTCGCGGCTTCCAGTTCCCGGCGCGTTATTTCGAGTTGGATGGCCAGCATCCGGTCGATCAACAGCAGCCCGGCCGGATCGTCCAGCGCCAGATCGAGGAACACCTGTTCCATCCCGCGCAGGAAGCCCGCGGTGTTCATGATGCAGGCCAACCCGGGATTGCCCACGTGAATGGCATACTCGCGCTTGGCGACGCAGGCGGCGGCGATGTGCGAATAATCATAGTCGTCCGGTGACGGCATGGGCCAGCGGGCGACCGTCTCCTCGTCGGCGTTGGTCAACGGAAAATCGCAGAAATCCCAGTACGCGCCGCTGCTGTGCTCGATGTACTTCGTGACCCAGCCCCATTGGGGATCGACCCGGCGGTCTGGACGTTCCGGATGCAGTCGCGGCCCGGTGTACCGCGCGCCCACGCCGCGAAAATCCACGCCCAACGCCCGGCGCAGTCCCTCGCCATCGTTGGGCGACAGCCCAAAGTGCGCTTTCAGCCGCGCATCAATCCCCGGATTCGCCTCGTAGTTGATCGGCACCCGGTCGGCGGGCTGCCGCGCGAACGTGGTGAGCACCCGTTCCTTGGAGGACATGGGCTTGGTTGGCATGCCGGTGAGGATGAACAGTGCGGCAGCCTTTTTCCAGTCAATTTTCGGTTCGGGCCGGGCACGGGAGGGGCGCGACCGGGGCGGCGCTGCCGGGGGCGCAACTTGATACTGCCACCATCCCCCGGCCTGTCCCCCGGAGCGTCCTGCCGAAGCCCTGAGCCGCGAAGGGGAAGGGTCTCGGTCGTTTGCGTCAGGGCGTTTCGAGGAAAGACAGAGATTTGTCGCACACGACAGCGGCGTCTTGCTTGGCTCGGCTTTCGCTTCGCTCAGAATGACAACGACCGATTGCCGGGCCTGACCGGTTGTTTGGTTGACGTGGCCGAGGAATTTTGGTGAGATGCCCTTACTCATGGCAAGGGTCGTTCTGGAAAATGTCTGCAAGATCTATCCCGGCGGGGTCAAAGCCGTGGATCACCTCAATCTGATCATTGACGACAAAGAGTTTGTCGTCTTGGTCGGTCCCTCCGGTTGCGGCAAATCCACCACCTTGCGCATGGTGGCCGGTCTCGAGGAAATCTCCAGCGGCACGATCAGTATTGATGGCCGAGTCGTCAATGACGTGCCCCCGAAGGACCGCGACATCGCCATGGTGTTCCAGAACTACGCGCTCTATCCGCACATGACCGTGTACAAGAACATGGCGTTCGGCCTGATGTTGCGGAAATACCCCAAGGCCGAGATTGATGCCCGCGTCCGCGAAGCCGCCCAAATTCTCGGCATCACCGACGAACAACTCCAACGCAAACCCAAGGCGCTCTCCGGCGGCCAACGCCAGCGCGTCGCCGTCGGCCGCGCCATCGTCCGCAAACCCAAGGCCTTCCTGTTTGACGAGCCGCTCTCCAACCTCGACGCCAAAATGCGCGTCCAGATGCGCACCGAGATTTCCAAGCTCCACCGCCGGCTCAACTCCACCATGATCTATGTCACCCACGACCAGGTCGAGGCGATGACCATGGGCGACCGGATCGTGGTGATGAAAGACGGCCGGATCCAACAGGTCGCCGACCCGATTGCCCTCTACGACAACCCAGCCAACCTGTTCGTGGCCGGCTTCATCGGCTCGCCGCCGATGAATTTCTTCAACGGCACCATCCGACGCCACGACGGCGCCCTCTGGTTCACCGAAGCGGCGCCGACCGGCTTCAGCGTCCGCATCGAAGACCGGATGGCCGGGGCGTTGGCCGGGTACGTGGACCGGCCGGTCATCTGCGGCATCCGGCCCGAAGACATCAACGACCGGCAGTTCGTGTCCCACACTCCCCCCGGTCACCTCGTCCGCGCCACCGTCGAAGTCGTCGAACCGATGGGGGCCGAAATTTACCTCTATCTCAAGACCGCCGGCCACAATTTGATCGCCCGCATCAACTCCCGGGTGACCGCCGAGATCGGCCAGGCTGTGGACTTGGTTTTCACGTTGCCGAAGGCGCACTTCTTCGACCCGCAGACCGAACAAACCATCGTCTAAGAGCGCCAACAAAACCGATTCTCGGTCGCCGCACCCTGCAGGGTGCGCTCGGAAAAGCGCCGGCCGAAGCCCGCATCTGCCTCCTCGCATCATCGCCCGGAGCCTGCTACACTCGCGCATCGTGGGAACACGATTGGAGCGATTGCAGCGCAGCCTTGAACTGGCCCTGAACCAGGAATGGCCGCAACTGGACAAAACCCAACGCCGGCTGGCCAAACTGCCCACCACCCGCATTCAGCCGGCAATTGCCGCCCGGCCCACGCCATGGATCGTCGCCACCGTCGCCACCGACGGCGGCGAATGCCGGCTCAGCCTCGAACCCATCCGCGTCCAAATCGTCCGCGTCGCCGACTCGCAAGGCATGATCTACTTCGAGGATTTCATCCCGCTGTCGCTCGAACCGGCGGAAATCTTCCGCTTCTTCTTCAAAGCCGACCCGCGTCTGCAAAAGTTCCTCGACTGGCTCGGCGTGGACTGGGACGCGCTCCTGCCGTCGTCCGATTTCCAGCGCAGTCATCTGCTCGAAATGATGCGCGAACTGATGGAATGGGCCGCCCTCATGAAACTGGCCAGCCAGCCGCCGCCCAAACTGCTCGTGCGCGACGGTCTGCTGCGCAGCGTGTTGTTGCCGGATACCGTGTTTCAACGATTGCGCGACCGGTTTTCTGCGTTCACCGAAAAACACGGCCATCTGCTGGTCGGCGTCGCCAAACGCTCTCGCGTCATCAACTACCTGTCCGTCGCGCTCGGACTCGGCGAAAGTTTTGCCGGCGGCGAACCATCCTACCTGCCCGTGCCGGCAGAACTGGAACGCGAAGCCGCGCCGACCCAATACCGTTGGATCGGCAGCCGCGCGATGGGCCAACTCCACATCGCCCGACTCGACCGGGGCGAAGCCGTGCCGCTGCTGCCGGTGGACGTGGCCGCGTGGCAGACAACGCGCGTCGCCGACACCATGACGTTCTTGCACGAATCATCGCGCGCCAGTTTTCCGATGCGCGGCTATCCGCAAGCGTTGATCGAAGCCCACGCGCACGCTCATCTCGGCGGCTTGGAAGTCGAGATGTTGGAAGAAACCCTACTCGCCCAACTGGCCGACCGTCACCCCGCCGTCGCCGCTCAAGCCCGCCGCCTCCGCCTCCTCGGCCGCGAACTGACGGAAGAGCTCGATCACGAACCTGGATCTCGTGAATGAAGCGGGTGACGATCCATACCGATGGCGCGTGTGAAGGCAATCCCGGTCCGGGCGGCTGGGCGGCGGGGTTGGATTGTGCCGGGCACCGCAAAGAATTGAGCGGCGGCGAGCCGGCCACGACCAATAATCGGATGGAACTGCAGGCGGCCATCACTGCGTTGCAGGCGTTGAAAGAACCGTGCGCGGTCGAATTGTTCACCGACTCGGAGTATCTGCGGCAAGGGATCACCGAATGGTTGCCGGGCTGGAAGGCGCGCGGCTGGCGCACTGCCGACAAGAAACCCGTGAAGAACGCCGATTTGTGGCGCGCGCTCGATGAAGCCGCCCGCCGCCACCGGGTTCAGTGGCGGTGGGTCAAGGGTCACAACGGCCACGCCGACAACGAACGCTACGATTGGCTGGCGAAAGAAGCCATCCGCAAGATACGCCGTGACTGCACGCCCAATCAATTGGACGCACACCTTGCCGCCTTCCAGCAGCGCAACGCCAATATCACTCAAGGAGAATTGCTATGACATCATCGTTGTTTGCCAACTCCACACCAGTCGGCTTGTTGAAGGGGTTTTCACCGGTGCCGCATCAGCTCGAAGTGGAAGTGGTCGTGCCGCACAGCGAGCGCGGGTTGCCGGGCTTCGGCGAGTTTTTGCTGGTACAGGTGAACGAAACGACGGCGTTGGTCGGGCGCGTCAGCCGGTATCAGGCGGCCGGACAATTGACCAGCGCGCAGGGCGACGCGTATCTCGCCGACCTGGCCAAGAACGCCGAGAGTGTGCCCGCGCCCATCATGCGCCAGATGCTCCGGTACAATCTCAAAATCCAGTTGCTCGGCCAACTCCGCCTCACCGCCACCGGGTTCCAGTTTGCCGTCGGCGAACGCGCGTTCGCCACGCTCGGCAGTCAGGTCCGCGAACCCTCCGACGCGGCGCTGGCGTTTCTCTGCAACGTCGGACTGGAGAACGATCCGACTGCCACGCCGCTCGGTCATCTCGTTTATGGCCAGCGCGTGTTGGAGAAGGTGCCGGTCAACTTCAGCGTGGCGCGGCTCAAAGGCAAACGCAGTTTCGTGTTCGCGCGCGCCGGTTACGGCAAGAGCAATCTGATCAAATATCTGGTCTCCCAACTCTACTCGTCGCCGCCGGATGTCGGGCTGCTCATCTTCGATCCCGAAGGCGAATACGCCTTGCCGGACGCCCACGGGCGACCGGGCTTGGTCAACGTGCCGGCTCTGCGCAACCGGATTTCGCTCTACACCAACCGCCGGGTGAACGCCGAGTACGCCGCCGTTCGCAAGGGCGAGGTGCTGGTGGACTTCGGCGATTTTCCGCCGCAAGACATTGTCGCGGCCTTCGTGCCTGCCGAAAAACAGGAGATGGTCTTTGCCAACCTTCTGCGCAGCCTCGACTGGAATGTCTGGCGCAAGCTCGTCGAACTGCTGGCCACAGACGGTTTTGCCGCCGACAACAATGCCATCGCCAAGTTGCTCGCCTACAAACCGCGTCAGGAGGACGTGAGTCTGGGCGCGATCAAAAACAATCTGGTGCCGGCCATCAAACGTCTCCACCGCAGCGGGGCGACCATCGGCAAAAACATCATCGAAGAACTGCGCCAAGCCCGCGTGGTGATCGTGGATGTGTCGTTGCTCGGCAGCGAGGACGCGCTCGCGGTGACCGCCTTGATTTTGCGCCGCGTGTTCCAGCACAACATCCGCCATCTCACCGAAACCGGCGGCCCAACGGTCCGCGCTCTCGCTGTGCTGGAAGAAGCGCAGACCGTGCTCGGCGACCGTCGGCTCGACGACAGCAACATCTTCGTCCGCTGGGTCAAAGAGGGACGCAAATACGGTCTCGGCGCGATCTTGGTGACCCAGCAGCCGGGCGCGATTGCCGACCAGATCATCAGTCAGGGCGACAACTTTTTCGCGTTGCACCTGCTCAACGATGCCGACCTGCAAACGCTCCAGCGGCACAACGCCTATTACACCGACGAAATCCTCAACTACCTCCGCGCCGAGCCGATCATCGGCAACTGCTATTTCTGGAGCGCGCCGCACCAGCCGTTCGTCCTGCCGGTGCGCGTGGCCGATTTCGAGTCGGTCTGCCAGAAACCGTCGCCGGTTTCTGTCTCGCCAAAGAAACCGGCCACAGCCATCGCTCAAGCCATCAAGGACGCGCTGGAGACAAACCCGCGCGTCTGGCTTTACCCGGTCGGTTCGTTCAATGGGAAAAAGGAAAACGGCTGGCTTGCATTCAGCGCAGACTATCTTGAAACCGCCGTCGCTGATGCAACCGGCATTGAGCACAATGAGTTGGCCCGCGAAATTGCCACGGTGCTGCAACGTCACAAAGCGCGAACCGGTTATGCGGTATTGGAAGGCGTGACCCGCAAAGTCTGGGCAATCTCGCAATCGGAACTCAAACTCAAAACCTTCAAAAAACCGCGTCCCGCCTCCGTCGAAATCACTGACAAGCTGTAATCCTTGCCGGGCGAACCGAACCTGCTCCGACAGTCGCTGGCCACAAGCCGGGGACGAAAACCTCGCTCTGTCAATTCCCGAGGCGTGCAGGCCTGGTTAGACCGATAGCCAAAAGTCATATCCGCAATGGTCGGGCGGGCTGGCCCAGCCCCCAATATGGCAATCAGTCTAGCGCCACCGGAATACGCTGAAGACGCTGGCGTAGTCATCCGTCCACGGCCGGGTTTTGAGGCGGGGCGGCGGGGTTTCCCAGTCCGGCAGGTTCTGCCACTGCGCCAGCGTGGCCGGATCGCCGGCCAACACCATCCACTTGGAGGCGAACATTCCCTCCGCCAACGGTTCATCCTCGACCGGCGCTGCGCCCGCCGCCACCCGGCACGCCAGCCCGGCATCCTGCGCCAGCGCGCCGAGCACGCGTTCGAGCCGCAAATGCCGGTGGGAAATATGAAACAACAACACGCCGTCCGCTGTCAGTTTCCGGCGGTACAACGCCAGCGCTTCGCGGGTCAACAGATGCACCGGGATGGCGTCGGAGGTGTACGCATCCAGAATCATGAGGCCGAACTCACCGTCCCGCGCCTGCGCCAATGACAACCGGGCGTCGCCGAGCACCACGCGGACCGCTGCCGGGCAGTCCCGCAAAAACGTGAAGTACCGAGGGTCGCGGGCCAGCCGCTCGACCAGCGGATCAATTTCGTAAAACGTCCACCGTTGCCCCGCTGCGGCATAACAGGACACTCCCCCGGCGCCGAGGCCTACCACCGCGACGTGTTGCTTAAGCCGGTCGGGCAACGCGGACCACGCCTGCCCCAACGGCCCGCGCCGCGTGTAGTACGACAACGGTTCGCGCCGGTAACCGTCCACGCAGGATTGCGCGCCGTGGATCGTGCTGCCGTGAACCAGCCAGTGAAACTGCCCGGACGGACTGCGGCTGACCCGGTACACGCCGAAAAAACTCCGCGCCTCGTGGAGGATCCGGTCCGCGCACGTCGGCAGCAGCGTGTGCACGGCCAGCACCGCGCCCAACGCCAGGGCAAACCGCCGCGGCCGGCCCCACAGCGCCAGACACGCCAACGGCGGCACCCCGTACACCACCGCGTTGCGCCACGTGAACTCGTTGGTCAGCGCCGGGCCGAGCCGTTGATTCAGATTCACCGCCACCAGCCCGGCCGCCACCGCCCACGCCAGGTCGAGCGCCAGAGTGGACCGGCCCGTCGGCCGGCCCGCCAACACCCAGCACGCCGCCAACAACGTCAGCGGATATTCCAGCACCGTGCGGAACACCACCGGCGCGAGCAGCGCGTTGAACACGCCGCCCAACACGCCGCCGGCCGACAGCCAAAAGTAAAACTCCGTCAACTGGGCGGCCGGCGGCCGGTCCGCCGCGAGTTCCCCGTGGCACGCGAGCGCCACCACGAACAGCCCCACCAGCGGCATGCCCAGCACCAGCCACAGCGGTTCCAGTTCGTGGGACAACAGCAACGTCAGCAACACCGCCACCACGACCGGCACCGCCGCCACCACCCACTGGTGCGGCACCAGTTGCCGGCGCGCGAACACCAACACAAATGTCAGCAAATACAACCCGAGCGGCAGGACCCACAGCAACGGGATCGGCGCGAGGTCGGTCGTCAGATACGTCGTGACGCTCAGCATCAGGCTGCACGGCACCAGCGCCAGCATCACCCACCGGCCACGCCGCCGCCAGGGAATCGCCGCCGCCGTGGCGACCGGCTCGGCAGCCGACTGTGCCGGTCGCACCCACAACCCGCACCCGGTCATCAGCAACACCAACACCCCGTAGCCGGCCGCCCACCACCAGCTTTGTTCCGCCAACCGCCACCGGGGTTCGATCAGCGTCGGATACGCGACCAACGCCAACAGGCTGCCGGCATTGCTTGCCGCGTAGAGGAAATACGGATCGCGCGCCTGCGGGTGCCGGCTCGCTGCCAGCCAGCGTTGCAGCAGCGGACTCGTCGCCGCCACCACGAAAAACGGCGCCCCCACCACCACCGCCAGCGTCGCCAGCAGCCAGCCGAGCGGGTGGCCCGCCGCTGGCGGTTCCCAACCCGCCGGCACGCTGATCGGCAACACCGTCAGCGGCATCAACATCACCACCCAATGCAGCCACACCTGCCGGCGCACGCCGAGCCACCGGGTGGACAGGTGCGCGTAACCGTAACCGGCCAGAAGCGCGGCCTGAAAAAACACCAGCACCGTGTTCCAGACCGCCGGCGCGCCGCCGAGCAACGGCAGCAACATCCGGCCCACCAGCGGTTGCACCAGGAAGAGCAACAACGCCCCCAGAAAGATTGTGACCGTGAAGAGAATCAGCACTGCCGGATCCGTTCGATCGCCCACTGGGCGTGTTCGCGTACCAGCGGCGATTCCTCCCGGCTGGCGCGTTCCAGCGCCGGCAACGCCGACCGGTCGCCGGTGTTGCCGAGCACGACGCAGAGGTTCCGCAGCAACCGTTCCCGACCAAGCCGTTCGAGCGGCGTGCCGCGCACGTCCCACGAAAACAGGTCCGTCACCGCCGGCCACGCCCGCGCCCGAATCGCCGGCTTGGCGAACCGGTTCCAGGGGCAGACGGCGAGGCAGTCGTCGCAGCCGAACACCCGGTCGCCAATTTTCGGTCTCAAATCGACCGGGATTGAGCCTTTCAGTTCGATGGTGAGGTAACTGATGCAGCGCCGGGCGTCGAGCCGGTAGGGCGCGACGAGCGCGCCGGTTGGGCACGCCCGGAGGCACCGGGTGCAGGTGCCGCAATGTTCGCGCGCCGGTGGGTCCGCCGTCAACTCCAGCGGCGTCAACACTTCGCCGAGGAAGAACCAGTTGCCGAGCTGCCGGCTGATGAGGTTGGTGTGTTTGCCGATCCAGCCGAGGCCGGCGCGTTGGGCGAGGTCACGCTCGCGGATCGGGCCGGTATCCACGTACCATTTGCCGTTGACGCGTTGGGCCAGTGCGGCGAGTTTCGCGCCCATCACGTCGTGGTAGTCGCGCGGGCCAGCTGCGTAGCGAGCCACCCGCCCCCTCACCTTAATCCTCTCCCCCGGTGGGGAGAGGAGACCGGATCCCCTCTCCCCTTGGGGGAGAGGGACAGGGTGAGGGGCGGGTGTGTAATTCAGGCCGACGACGATGATGGATTTGGCGGCGGGGAGGATTTCTTGCGGGTCGCGGCGGCGGGTCATGTAGCGCATCTCGCCGTGGAAACCGTCGGCCAGCCATTGCCGGTATTCCGCGGCGTGCGGCGGCGGGTCGGCCGTGGTGATGCCGACGAGGTCGAAGCCGAGGGCGCGGGCAAGCTGCCGGACAGCGGCGGCATTCATGGGGCATCGAGGACTTCGCGGATTTTGCGGGCCAGCATGAACGACTGGAACGGCTTGTTCAGAAACGCCACGCCGGGGTCGAGCACGCCGTCGTGGGCGATGGCATCGGCGGTGTAGCCGGAGACGAAGAGCACCTTGAGTGTTGGATGCTGCTGGCGCAACGTGTCGGCCAGTTGTTTGCCGCTCAGCCGGGGCATGACCACGTCGGTGACGAGGAGTTGAATGGCGCTGCCTTTTTCACGGGCGACCCGCAAGGCCTCCTCGCCGTTGGCGGCCGCGAGGACGGTGTACCCCAGTTCCGTCAGCATCAGTTCCGCCATCTGGCGGACCGCCTCTTCGTCTTCGACCAGCAGAATCGTTTCCCGGCCGACCGGCAGCACCGCGGTGCTTTCCTCGCCGTCCTTGCGGGCGGCCTCCTCCGCAATCCGCGGCAGGTACACATGAAACACGGTGCCCTGGCCGACTTTGCTCTCGACGGTGATGTGGCCGCCGCTCTGTTTGATCACGCCGTAGCACGTGGCCAACCCCAGTCCCGTGCCCTGTCCCAGCGGTTTGGTGGTGAAGAACGGCTCGAACAATCGCGCCTTCACTTCATCGGTCATGCCGATGCCGGTGTCGCGGATGGACAGGCGCACGTAGTGGCCCGGCGCCACATCGGGGTGCGTTTGCGCATAGGCGGCGTCGAAGGTGGCAAGACTGGTCGCGATGGTCAACTTGCCGCCCTGCGGCATCGCGTCGCGGGCGTTGACGACGAGGTTGGTGATCACCTGCTCCAACTGTGTGGGGTCCGCTTTGACCCGGCCCAGGTTGGCGGCGGGCCTGAACACGATTTCAATATCTTCGCGCACCAACCGGCGGAGCATCTGGTAGAGGTCGCTGACCACGGCATTGAGGTCGAGGATCTTCGGTTCGATGATCTGTTTGCGGCTGAAGGCCAGCAGTTGCCGGGTCAGGCCCGCCGCGCGCTCGCCGGCTTTTTTCATTTCGCTGACGTGTTTGTAGAACGGGCTGGCCGGGTCCATCTTTGCCAGCGCCAGCTCGCCGTAGCCGATGATGACGTTGAGCAGATTGTTGAAGTCGTGCGCGATGCCGCCGGCGAGTTGGCCAACGGCCTGCATCTTTTGGGATTGGCGGATCTGGGCCTCCAACTGGTGCCGGTCCGTCACGTCGCCGGCGTAGCAGTGAACCACGCCCCGGTCGGCAATGGGATAGAACGACCAGGAAATGATCCGCGGGCCGCAGGGGAATTCCAGGCGGGTCCGGCTCTGATTGGTTTTCAGACAATCCGCGACGATGGCCGCCGTGTCCGGGGGCAGCATCGCGGCCGGCTCCGCAAACCCCAGGGCGCGCGCCAGGGCGGTGGCGGCCGCGTTGCAATAGAGAATCTCGCCCGCCGCGGAAAACTCCAGCACCGGATTCGGGTTCGACTGCGGAAAGGCCGCCAACCGTTTGATTGTTTCCTCCGCCTGTTTCCGCGCGGTGATGTCGCGGGCAATGCCCAACGCGCCGACGATCCGGTCGCCTGCGCGTTGGGGAGTGATGGTGTATTCCCCCAGCAGGTAATCGCCCGCCGCGTTGGCCGTCCGCAATTCCAGCCCGGCCACCGGCTGGCCGGCGAGAATGGTCTGCAACGCCGCCATCGCCCGCGGCAGATCGTCAGGATGCACCAGCGGCGCGAAGGGCCGCCCCACCCACTCCTGGACCGGCCGGCCGGTCAGCTTCGTAAAAGCCGGGTTCAGCGAGGCGATGTTACCGGCAGGCGTGACCGCGAAGATCACGTCCGGCGCGGTTTCCACCAGACTCCGATAGCGTTGTTCGCTGTCGCGGATGGCGGTTTCGGCCTGTTTGCGCGCGGTGATGTCCTCGACGGTGCCCACGTAGCCCTGGGGCGTCCCGTCCTCGGCCAGCCGCACATCGCCGCGCAAATGCACCCACCGCCGGGCGCTGCCGGGCTGGTGCACGCGAAATTCCAGATTCACCGGCTGGGCCGCGCGGATTTTGGCCGTCCAGGTCTCCGCCACCCGGTCGCGGTCGTCCGGATGGATGGCGTTCTTCCAGCCGTCGCCCACGCTTTGGCCGAAGGTCAGGCCAAAAATTTCACGGCAGCGCGGGTTGGTGTATTCGAAGCGGCCGTCGCGGCTGGTCATGAACACGCCCAGCGGGGAGGACCGGCTCAACGCGCGGAATACCTCCTCGCTCTCCCGCAACGCCGCTTCGGCGCGGTGGCGGGCGGTGATGTCGCGGATGATCGCCAGCAGGTAGGTGCCGCCGTCCAGTTCGATCCGCCGCGTGTTCACTTCCACGGGAAACGTCGAACCATCCTTGCGTTGGTGGACGGTTTCCGCCAGCGCCCATCCCTGCGTCCGGACCTGCTCCAGGAACCGCGCGAAATCTGCCTGCCCGGCGGGAGGCCGCAATCCGCCGGGGGGCAACTGCCGCAATTCGTCCAGACTGTAGCCGTAATACTCCAGCGCGCGATCATTGGCCTCCAGAATCCGGCCGTGCGCGTCGTTGAGGATGATGGCGTCGTTGGCGCATTTCAGCAGGTACGCCAGTCGTTGGCTGAGCGCCTGCCGGTCGCGCTCGGCGCGGAGTTGCTGGCGGAGCATCTCCGCGTGCCGGTGTTCCCACCACAGACCCAAACTCAGGTACAGCGCGGTCGCCACTGCCGCGAGCACGAGAATCAACAGCCACACCTGCTGGCGGAGCGGGTGGTAGATTTCCGCCGCATCCACCTTGGTCACCATGGTCCACGGCGTGCCCGGCACCGGTCGAAACGCCGCCAGGACCGGCTCGCCGCGGTAATCCCGGCCTTCGGTCACGCCTGTTTTCTGTTTCAGCGCCAACGCCGCCGGCAACTCCGGGGCCGACAGCGGCAGACGCAAGGAGAGGGCGCTATCGCGGCGGTGCCGCAGTTCGTTCAGAAAGAGGACGGTGTTGCCCTCGCGCCGGACCAACAGCGTTTCCGCCGTCGGGCTGGCGGTCGGCCACGATTGCACCAGCGGAAACAAACTCTGCGCCGCGTCAATTTTCAGCAGCACAACCCCCACCGGCGGCTGTCCCGGGAGCGCGACCGGCACGATCAAATCAATGTGGGGATAATTCGTCCGCACCGGACTCAGATGCAGGTCGGAAACCGTCACCTGGCCCGATTGCAGCGCCTCGCCGATCCGCGCCTGCGCCAACGGCCCCAACCCGTCGTCCGCCGCGGGAACGCTCAACCGCACCACCGGCTGCGTGTCCAACAGCAACACCCGACCGTACCGGCCCTGTTGGTGCAGCGCCTGCAGCCACCGCGCCACCGCGTCGCGCGCCGCACTGGTGGCCGGTGACGCGAGATAGTCGGCAATGCTGCGCGCAAACGGCGGCGACGCGGCCACCAACCGGGCATCCGCCAAACGTTCTTCCCACCAACTGGCAATCTGGTGGGCCTTCATCCGGGCAATCGCGTCCAGTTCATCCTGCGTGCGCGCGCGGACCAATTCGGTCTGCTGTTGCAAATAAAACGCGCTGCCCAGACCAATCCCGGCCGCCAACACCACACCGAGAACCAGCCACACCAGACTGCGGCGGCCTTGCGGCGAATCCACCGGCTTGCCGACCAACAGTTGGAGCAACCAGTCGGCAGTCCCGGCCAGCGTGCGCAACGCCCACCCCACCAGCACAAACTCCAGCGCGGCCAATACCGGCATCGGCCCCGCTCCGACCCCGCCCAGCCGCGCCGCCCCCGAGAGGTACCACAGCAGCACGCATCCGCCGATCAGGAAAACCAGCGCGCCCAGGCGCGACACCACACTACCCCAGACCTTGTGCCGCGGCACCGCCAGCGCCGCCCCCACCGCCAGCGCCGAAAGCAAAAACGCAATCGCCGTCAGCCCCTCCATCGTGGACGGCACCATCGCCGCCGCGCGATCCGGCCAAAACCAAAACATTGCCGGTAATGCGTGTTTCCGCCCGTGATTCACCAACACCAGCAGGGAGACCGCCCCGACACTGACGCTGATGCCCCAACCCAGCCGACGTGCGGCGGGCCGCTCCGGCCACCGGCGGAGCGCGTATATCGCGGCGTTCAACAACAGAAACAACCACGCCGTCACCGGTGGCATCGGCACGTCCGCCGGCAGAACCACCCACCAGTCAAACCACCACCCCACTGCCGCCACCGCGGCCAGCATCCCCGCGCCGGCGGTCAGCCACACCCCCATCCGGGCGGCAACAGTTTCTGCGCGTGTGTGGGCCTGCATGATCGTCAACGGATCCAGTCTCGCGGGTGCCCGCTCCGCCCCCGGACTTCGGACCGTCCGCTGCAGACTGCCACAATCACCGGACGAAAGTCAACCAACCCGCGCCGGCGACTGTTGCGGCACCATCGCCTGGAACGCGCGGTGTTGCATGTAATGGTCCAGCAGGATGATGGCCGTGAACGCCTCGGCCACCGGCCAGACGCACGTGCGCTGGATGGCTTTGGCGCTGCCCGGGGCGGTTTCCAACATGCGTAACTTTGTCGAGCTCCGGACCGTCTATAGCGGCATGAGGGTCAAAACAACTACCAGACGCATGCTGCGCCGGTGCGCGGTTCTTGGTATGTAAAGAGAAGATGATTAAGAACAAGCAAGCGGGTCGGCTGGCGCTGTTGATCGCTTTTGCTTTGTTGCCTGTCGCGTTGGCTCGGGAGGAAGCCCCGCATATCGGTTACGTCTATCCTGCCGGCGGCCAGCAGGGCACGACGTTTCAAGTGGTGCTCGGCGGCCAACATCTCGACGGCGCAAGATCGGTCCGCGTCACCGGAACCGGCGTACAGGCGGAAGTTATCGAACACATACGGCCGCTGAATCAGGGCGCATTCAAGACCGTGCAGAAGCAGATGCAGGATTTGCTGGCCGAGAAGAAGGAGAACCCGGCTGCCTGGACCGACGCGAAGGAGAAGCGGGTTGCCGAACTCCGTGACCGGATGACCACGTTCTATATCCGGCCATCGTCGGTGCCGGCCCTTGTGGAAACGGTCACGCTCGAGGTGACCATCGCCCCCGATGCCGCGCCGGGCCAGCGGGAGTTGCGCCTCCAGACGGCGGACGGCCTGACCAATCCGCTCATCTTCGAGGTTGGACAACTACACGAGTACACCGAGCGGTCCGGCCGCAGCATCGCCGTGGCCGAGAGCCAGAGCGGCGTGCGCCGCCGCCGGCCACCCCAAGGCGCGGAGAAGCCGGCGCCCGGCACGTTGCCGGTCACGAACATGCCCAACACGGTCGTCCCCATCGCCCTGCCCGCCACGCTCAACGGCCAAATCCTGCCCGGCGATGCGGACCACTACCGGTTCCCGGCCCGCAAAGGCCAACATCTCGTTGTCAAAGTTGGCGCACGCAGTTTGCTCCCGTATCTGTCTGACGCGGTGCCGGGTTGGTTTCAAGCGGTGGTCACGCTGTCCGACGCCACCGGTAAGGAAGTCGCTTACGATGATGATTTCCGTTTTCATCCCGACCCGGTGCTCCACTGCGAGATCCCGCGGGACGGCGACTACGTACTCACAATCAGAGATGCACTCCACCGGGGCCGCGAAGACTTCGTGTATCGCGTCGCCATCGGCGAACTGCCCTACGTCACCAGCATTTTCCCATTGGGCAGCCGGACGGGATCAAAGACGACGCTGGAACTCACCGGCTGGAATCTACCGGTGACCAACCTGACCGGTACTGCTCAGGCACCGGGCATTCATTCGGTCTTCGTACGCAGTGGCAAGTTCATCTCCAATCGTGTGCCCTTCGCGGTGGACACACTGCCGGAGTGCACGGAACACGAATCGCCGACCGCGCAACGCGTGTCATTGCCGGTCATCATCAACGGCCGGATTGATCGCCCCGGCGATGTGGATGTTTTCTGTTTCGACGGTCGCGCGGGACAACAGGTCGTGGCCGAAGTGAAGGCGCGCCGTCTTGATTCCTCGCTCGACTCCGCACTGAAACTCACCGATGCCACCGGCCAGCAACTCGCCTTCAATGACGATGATGAGGACAAGGGCGCCGGGCTGACCACGCACCACGCCGACTCGCGGCTCAGTGCCACGTTGCCAGCCGATGGGTTGTATTACGTCCACTTGGTGGATCAAGGACACAAGGGCGGCACAGATTACGGCTATCGGTTGCACCTCCGCGCGCCGCAGCCGGACTTCGAACTTCGTGTCGTGCCCTCCGCCATTAACGCCCAAGCCGGCACCACCGTGCCGGTCACGGTACATGCGTTGCGCCGAGACGGTTTTGCCGGCGAGATTGCCCTCGCGTTGCAGGACGCTCCGAAGGGATGCAAGCTGGCCGGGGCGCGCATTCCTGCCGGACAGGATATGGTGCGCCTGACGTTGACCGTTCCGGCTGATACGCCGACGAAGCCAATGCCGCTCAACCTGATTGGTCGCGCCATCATCCAGCAACGCGAAATCACCCACCCGGCCGTGCCGGCCGATGATCTAATGCAGGCGTTCGTGTACCGACATCTCGTGCCGGCGGAGGAGCTTCTGCTGTGTGTACTCGGGCCAGCGCAACGGTTTGCGGTCGGCGCGCTCGGTGTGACGTCACTCCAGTTTCCCGTGGGTGGCCAGACGCGCCTGCCGGTGAACATCCCGAGCCACACGTCTTGGGGTGAAGTCCAACTTGCGCTGGACAATCCGCCGCCCGGCATCACCATCACCAACATTCTACTCGGCCACAGCGGCGGCGGCATCACGTTCCACTGCGACTCGCAAACGGCCAAGCCCGGCCTCAAGGGCAACCTGATCGTCAACGTGTACGCCTACCGCGACCCCGCCACCATGAAAGGCCGGGAGCAACACAAAAGACCGCGCCGCCTGTTGACCGCTCTGCCAGCCATTCCATTCGAGATCGTGCAGTAGCCGCTACTTCTTCGGGACCATCGCCTGGAACGCGCGGTGTTGCATGTAATGGTCCAGCAGGATGATGGCCGTGAACGCCTCGGCCACCGGCCAGACCCGCGGCACAATCGTCGGATCCCGGCGCGTGACCGCCGCAAGGTCTTTGTTCTCCAGCGAGACTTTGTCAATCGTGTGTTGCGGCTTGGCAATCGTCGGGGTCGGCTTGACCGCGAGACGGACAACAATGTTCTGCCCGGTGGCCAACCCGCCGGTAATGCCGCCGGCGTTGTTGGAATCGAAGACGACCTTGCCATTCTTGACGGAAATCTGATCGTTGTTCTGGCTGCCGGTCATGTCTTTCACGGCCAGCCCGGCGCCGGATTCGACGGCCTTGACCGCGCCGATGCCGAGCATCCGGCCCAGTTCCGCCTCCAGTTTGTTGAACACCGGCTCGCCCAGGCCGCACGGCACACCGGTGGCGACGACTTCCACCACGCCGCCGCTGGAGTCGCCCTGTTGGGCGATCTGCAGAATCCGCTCGTACATCGCGTCGGCGGTGGCGAGGTCCGGGCAGTTCAACTTCGGATGGATGCCGTACTCCTTGCGGATCGCGTCTTCGTCCCAATGAATCATCTTCTTGTACATCTCCGGCACTTCCTGCTCCAACTCGGCGAGCACCGCCATCTTCTGCAACATCCGCATCCCCGGCTTGAACCGGCCCGACGTGAACACCCACTCGTACACCGGGTCGTGTTTCCACCGCATTTCCTTGTACGCCGCGACCTTCGGACGAATCTTCTCAATTGGCATGTCGGCGAGCCGCACGCCCGCCGCTTCTTTGATGTAGCCGGTCACCTCGATGCCGTGGTCTTTCAGAATCCGTTTCGCCACCGCGCCGGCGGCGACGATCGTTGCCGTGTACCGGCCGCTGAAAAACCCGGCGCCGATGGCGTCATCCCACGGACCGTACTTCACGTAGCTCGCGTACGAGGCATGACCGGGCCGCGGCGTCCGGTTGGTGTCCCGGTACGCAATGATGTGTTCGGCGTGCCGGTCCAGATTCGGAATCAGAATCGTGACCGGCGTGCCGTTGGTGTAGTAGGCGTTGTGGAAGCCGGTCATCGTGTCGTCGCAGTTTTGCCCGGTGACGATCACGGGCACATCCGGCTCGCGCCGGGGCGAGGTCAGTTCGCCCTGTCCGGGCTTGCGCAAAAGCAGGTCCCGGTAAATTTCCTCCTCGGTGATGAGATAGCCGGGCGGCACGCCTTGTAAATGCGTCACCAACGTTTCCTGATACGAGCCGCCGGCCACGGCGACTTTGAACAATGTCCCGATATTGCATCCGAGCATGACAATCTTCCTTTACGGTGTGTCCGGCCAACCGGGCCGGATCCGGGTTTGCATTTCCCAGGCATCGAGCAGCACCAGCGCGCTCATCGCCTCCACCACCGGCACGACACGCGGCACGATACACGGGTCGTGCCGGCCCTCGACAATAATCTCGCGATTCTGCCCCTGAATGTCCATCGTCCGCTGCGGCCGCTCAATCGAAGAGGTCGGCTTGATGGCCACGCGGACAATGATTTCGTTGCCGTTGGAAATCCCGCCGACGATGCCACCGGCGTGATTCGACAAAAACCGGCCATCCTGCATCGGGTCGTTGTTTTCGCTGCCGCGCCGGCGCGCAGTCGCAAACCCATCGCCAATCTCGAACCCCATCGTCGCCCCGATGGAAAGCAACGCCGCCGCCAACCGGGCATCCAGCTTGCCGAAGACCGGATCGCCCAAACCGGCCGGCACGCCGGTAATCCGCAACTCCACGATGCCGCCGACGGAGTCTTTCTCTTCTTTCGCCTTGAGAATCGCCGCCGCCATCCGTTCGGCGGCGACCGGGTCCGGGCAACGCACCGGGTTCTGCTCGATCACGGAATAATCAATCGTCTGCGCCCGGATGCCGGCGATTTCCAGCGCGTAGGCGTGAATCGCCACGCCGCGCGCGCGCAACATCTGTTTCGCAATCGCCCCGCCCGCCACGCGCCCGGCCGTCTCGCGTCCGGAGGACCGCCCGCCGCCCCGGTAATCCCGGATCCCGTATTTCTTCCAAAACGTGAAATCCGCGTGCCCCGGCCGAAACACATCGCGCAACCCTTCGTAGGCCGCGGGCCGCTGGTCTTCGCTCATCATCATCAAACAGATCGGCGCGCCGGTCGCCTTGCCCTCGAAGACGCCGGACACGACGCGAACCCGGTCGCGTTCCTTGCGCGGGGTGCTCAGCGCGCTCTGACCGGGCCGGCGGCGGTCCAGCTCGCGCTGAATTTCGTCCACGTCAATCGGCGTGCCCGGCGGCACGCCATCGAGCACGCACCCGATGGCCACGCCGTGGCTCTCGCCGAACGTCGTCACCCGCACCACTTCGCCGAACGTGTTCGGCGCGCCGCACCGCACGGTCAGTTCCGTGCTGATGCCTTCGATGATCCGACTGCAACACACCGCCTCGTCACCGGTGCTGGTATCCACCCGCACATCAGCGTAGGGCGCGAGCACTTCCTCGATCATCTCCACGCGTTTCGCGAACTGTTGTTCGGGGTCAGCGCCGGTCAGATAGGCCGGCAGGCCGAGTTGTTGGACGCGCGGCCAGAGCACGGCCGGCGGCGCGGTCAGCAACACCACCACGGCGTCGCGCCGCAGCGCCTGCCGGACTTCGGGATGGAGCATGGACGACCCGCCGGTGGCGACCACGCACCAGTCACGGGTGGCCAGTTCCCGGGCCGCGGCGATTTCCAACACCCGAAACGCATCCGCGCCCGCCGCTTTGTAAATCTCCCGGCACGTCAATCGGTGCCCGGTCTGCGCGGCATACAACTCCTCGACGCGCTGGTCCTTCTCGAACAGCGGCAGCCCCAACTCCGCCGCCACCCGCCGCGCCAGCGTGCTCTTGCCGGTTGCTTTGGCCCCGGTAATGACGATTTTCATTGGTGGAAACACTCAATACTTCGCCGTGCGATGTCAACCCTAATTTGGTTGTAGCTGCTGCCGCAACCCCATCTCAACGCGGTCATGCAACGGCGCGCTAAAATTTTTCGGGGCGCAGAACCCGAACATCGCTCTCGTCAGCGATGATTCCGAAACGCGGGAAAAACTCGATTTCGAGCCGACGCAACAATTGCTCGGCCACCGGCGGCGGCACGACCACACGCAATCCCACCGCGTGTCCCACCGCCACGCCGGCTACCGCATGGAGCACGGGCATCACCACGCCAAAACCGAGCAGGAACGGCCCGACCTTTCGCCAATCTCCCAGCCGTCGCCCGGCCACCGTGCCCAGTTCCAACAGGAACAGCGCCAGCACTCCTTGAAACGGCGTCACCAGCAATCCGCCGACTGCCTCCATGCCGCGCTGACCGACCCGTAATGCCCGGCAATGGCCGCCGCATCCACGCCCGGCAAGCGTCCCACAAACCGCAAAATCGGATAGGTCCACAACGGAATGACCGCACCCAACGCCACCGCCGCAACCGCTCGTCGCCCCCCGCCGCGAGGATGCTGACCGCCAGCAAGCCGGCATTTTTCGCGTTGCCGATGGCCACCGTTGCCACCGGCACGCCGCCCGGCATTTGCACGATGGACAACAACGAATCCAGTCCGTGCAACGTCTTGCTCTCCAGCGTCACCCCGATGACCGGCAACGCCGTGTAGCTGGCCGTCCTGCCCGGCAAATGCGCCGCGCCGGCAATGATGACCTGCAACCGCGTCGTTCTGACGTCTCCGCATACCGGGCCATGTCGCGCGGGGTGCGATGCGCGCTGACCACCCGCGCCACCACCGCCTCCACAATCCGCCCCTTGCCGGGCATGTCATAGGCGACCGCAAACGAGCTGCGGCCCGGCCCGCACAGTTGTTGAATCGCAGATCGTTAATTCGGATGGGTTTCTTGACATGGCCGGGGACGCTGATATGATGCAGCGCTTTTCAAACAGGAAACGACATGAAACGAACCTATCAACCGTCAAAAATCCGCCGCCGCCGCAAGTTCGGCTACCTGGCGCGCAAGAAAACCAAGGGCGGCCGCGCCGTGCTCGCCAACCGCCGCCGGGTCGGCCGCAAACGCCTCGCGCTGTGACCTTTGCCCGAACGTGCCACATTCCCGAAAACGGAGCGACTCCAACACGGCCGGCAGTTCCGCCGTGTGTATGACGCCGGCCACAGGGTCGCCGGGCCGCTGGCGGTGCTCTACTGGCTGAAATCACCGGCGCCGCGGGCCATCGGCGTGGTGACCGGGCGCAAACTCGGCAACGCCGTTCAACGCAACCGGGTCCGGCGCCTGCTGCGCGAGGCCTACCGGCGCCACAAACACCAGTTGCCCGACGGCCTGCAACTCGTGGTTGTCGCCCGCCGCGCGCTGGTGGGGCAGCCCTACGCGCGGGTCGAAGCGGAATGGTTGGCACTTTGCCGGCAAGCGGGTATTCTGTCCGACGAATCATGAAACAGTTGCTGATCCTGTTGGTGCGCGGCTACCGGCTGGTGGCGCCGCTGAAACTGCTGTTGCCGGCGCCGCCGCTCGGCGGCCGGTGCTGCCGGTTTGAGCCGTCGTGCTCGCACTACGCGCTCGGCGCCATCGACCGGTTCGGCGCGGTGCGGGGCGGTTGGCTGGCCGCGCGGCGGATCGCCCGGTGTCATCCGTGGCATCCCGGCGGATGGGACCCGGTCCCGAAGAGATGATGAACAACAAAAACATTGTGATCGTGGTGATTTGCGTCGCGGCGTTGATGGGCTGGTCCGCGTTCGTCAACTGGCTCTATCCGCCGGTGCCGAAACAGGCGCGGCCGGTACTGCCGCTGACCGCGACCAGCGGGCCGCCCGTGGCCGTGACGCACACCGTCGCGCGGATTGCTCCCGCCCCGCCGGTTGCCCCCCCGGACGACCACGCGCCGGAACAAGTCGTCACGCTCCAGAATGATTTCGTGCGGGTCGCGATCACGAGCCGGGGCGGCGGAATCCAGTCCGTCGAGCTGCTCAAGCACCGGGCGAACGGCCACGGCCACGTGGTGCTCAACGGCGCCGCGGGCGCGCCGGCACTGGCGTTGAAAGACGACCGGGCCAACTACACGGTGGAACAGGTCGGCTCCCGCGAAGTCGTGTTGCGGGGGCCGGTGACGAAGCGATTGACGCTCGGCGCGGAGTACCTGTTGACCGGCTGCATTGAGTTTGGCGGCGCGACAACGCAGGCGGTGCCGGTCGTGGTCGGCACGGCGGTGCCGGCGGACCTGGTGAAGGAAGGCGAAGCGTTTCTCGGCGTGGACTGGCTGGCGCGCGCGAAATTCCAAAACCGCGAATTGAAACACGCCCGAAAAGGTCCCGGCCGCGAGGAGACACCGGCGCGATGGGTGGCTGTGAAAAGCCAGTTTTTCACGATGATCCTGACGCCGGCCACAAACGCGGTGGCGGTGGCGTACCAGCCGACCGTGATGGCGCCGCCGCCCAATTGGAAGGCAAAGGAGCCGCCCCACGGGCTGACGGCAGTGGCGGAACTGCCGGCCAACGCCACAGGCCGGTACGAGTTCACCTTCTATGCCGGGCCGAAAGATTACACGCGGTTGAGCGCGCTGGGACAGGGCCAGGAGGACGTGCTCCAGTTCGGGATGTGGAGCGTCGTCAGTGTGATTTTGCTGAAAAGCATGAATTTCTGTTACCGGTTGATCCCGAACTATGGCGTGGCGATCATCCTGATCACCATCGCCATCAAGATTGTCTTCTGGCCGATTCAGGCCAAGAGCATCCAGTCCATGAAGGCGATGCAGAAGTTTCAGCCGTTGATGGCGAAGCTGAAAGAAAAATACAAGGACGACCCGCAACGGATGAACGCGGAAATGATGAAGCTCTACAAAGAGCACAAGATCAACCCGTTCTCCGGTTGCCTGCCGATGCTGGTGCAGATTCCGGTGTTCTTCGCCCTGTTCGCGATGTTGCGGAGCGCCATCGAATTGCGCGGCACGAGCTTTTTGTGGGTCAAAGACCTCTCGCAGCCGGACACCGTCGGGCACCTGTTCGGCCTGCCGATCAACCCGCTGCCGCTGATCATGACCGGCGCGATGATCTGGCAACAGAAAATCACGCCGACCGTCGGCGACCCGCAACAGGCAAAGATGATGATGTTCATGCCGTTGATGATGCTGTTCTTTTTCTACAACGCCAGTTCCGGGCTGGCCCTGTACTGGACGGTCCAACAGTTGCTGTCCATCGGCCAGCAATGGTGGAGTCTCCGTCGCGAGGACCACAACGTCACGGTCATCCCGCCGGCCAAACCTTGAAAAATCACAGGAACTTCCATGGATACCCCCACGCCCACGCCCGTTGACCCGCGCGAAGTCCTTCAGAAAATGCTCGACACGCTCGGCATCCAAACCAAAGTCGAGCCGTACACCATGGACGGCGCGCCGCTGTTGCACATCGCCACCGCCGACCCCGGCCGCCTCATTGGCCGCGGCGGCCAAACCCTCAACAGTCTCCAGTTCCTCCTCAACCGAATTGTCCAGCGGCACAACCCCGACGCCCCGCGCATCATTGTGGACTGCGAACGCTACCGCGAACGCCAGCGCGACGACCTCATCAAGGAAGCGTTACAAGCCGCCGAAAAAGTTCGTCGCTGGGGCGAGCCGGTGGAGATCGGCCCGTACAGCGCGTTCGACCGGCGCACCATCCACCGGCACATGGAACGCGACCCCGAACTGGAAGTGGTCAGCGAAGAAGGCGACGAAGCTGGCAGCAAAAAGATGATCGTCCGCCTCCGCGAAAAACCGCCCGCCTAACCGTTTCCCCCTCTCCCCCCGGCCTCCCACTAATCTACCGGAATATTGTAACAGGTGTTACAAAGTTCCGGCAGATTTGGAGTTTCAAAAATCAGGGCTCCTCGCACGCGGTCGCCTCACCGCAACAGTCGCATCGCATTCAGAATCACGACCAAACTGCTCGCTTGGTGGGCAATGGCACCGCCAATCATGTGCAGATGACCGCTGCCGGCGGCCAGCACCATCACCACGTTGTACGCGAGCGAGAAAAGCAAACCTTGCCGGATAATCCGCAAGGCCCGCCGACTCAAACCCACCGTGTAGGCGATCTTCGACAGGTCATCCGCCATCAACGCGATGTCCGCCGCCTCGTGCGCCACGTCGGTGCCGGTTACGCCCATCGCAATGCCCACGTTGGCCACTGCCAACGCCGGGGCGTCGTTCACACCGTCGCCCACCATCGCCACGCCGCCATGACGTTTCAGTGCCTCGATGCGCTCGGCTTTTTGCTCCGGCAACACTTCCGCCTGCACCTCGTCCAAGCCCAGTGCGTTGCCGACTCGCATTGCCACCCGGCGATGATCGCCGGTGAGCATCACGATTTTCTCGATGCCCAGCCGCCGCAAATCCCGGATCGCCTCGTCGGCTTTGGCGCGCACGGTGTCGGCCACGCAGATCGTGCCGCAGACTTTGCCATCGTGCGCCACCACCACGGTCGTATGGCCTTCCTCGTGGTGCTCGTCCATGTGCGCCAGCAACTCCGCTGTCAACGGCACCGCCTGCGCGCCCATCAATTCCGGGCGGCCGACAACCAATTTGCTGCCGTTGTGTTCGGCGACCACCCCGCCCGTCTGCGGCGTGAACGAACGCGGATCCGCCGGTGTGTTTCCGGCCTTGCGGACGATGGCGCGGGCAATCGGGTGCGAACTCATTTTTTCCGCCACCGCCGCCATCTGCACCAACTCGGCTTCGTTGTGATCGCAGAACCGGTGAACATGGGTGACCTCGGGTTGGCCGTGGGTGAGCGTGCCGGTCTTGTCGAACACAATCGTGCGCAACCGGGCCGTCGCCTCCAAATGCTGACCGCCCTTGATCAACACGCCCGCCCGCGCCGCCCGCGCGATGGCCGCCATCACCGCCGTCGGCGTCGCCAAAATCAACGCGCACGGACACGCGACGATCAACACGGTGATCGCCCGCGTGATGTCCCCGCTCGCCACGTACACCGCCACCGCCACCGCCAACATGACCGGCACCAGCCCGCCCGCCAGCCGGTCGAGCGTCCGCTGGATTGGCGCTTCGCGCTGTTGAGCCGTCTCGACCAGCTTGGCAATTCGCGCCAACGTCGAGTCCTCGCCGACCCGCGTGGCCTCGACGATCAACGCCCCGGACTCGTTCAGCGTGCCGACAAACACTTCGTCGCCTTCCATTTTCTCCACCGGCAGACTCTCGCCGGTCACCGCCGCCTGGTTGACCGCCGCCCGGCCGCTTCGCACCACGCCGTCGGCCGGGATCCGTTCGCCGGCGCGGACAATCACCACATCGCCCACCGCCAACTCGCTGGCCGGGATTTCTGTTTCCGCGCCGGCGCGACGTACGCGCGCCTTGTCCGGCAGGAGCGAGAGCAGACTGCCCAACGACCGGCGCGCCCGGTGGGCGGTGTAGTTTTCCAGATGGTTGCCGAGCAACATGATGAACGCCACCTCGCCGGCCGCGAGAAATTCGCCGATGGACGCCGCCGCCACGACCGCGATGCCCACCAGCACGTCCGCATCGAGCCGACGTTCCCACAACGCCTTGCCGGCCCGGAATAGAATTGGATACGCAGCGATGACGGTTGCGGCAATCACCAGCGCGGTCAGCCCGGCCAGCCAGCCGGTCAGCAGCAACACACCGACCCCGGCAGTCTTGAACCATTCGAGCCGGTCGGTGTTCTCCGTGGGCAACCGGGCTTTGTAGCCGGCCGCGTGCACCGCCCGGAGGAGGTCGTGTTCGCGGGTGGAATCGTCCAGCTTGATTTTGGCGATGCGCAACGCGGCGTTGACGGACGCCGCGCGCACGCCCGGCACGCCGCGCAATGCCTGTTCGACATTCCGGGCGCACCCGGCGCAGGTCATCCCGTCGATCTGGAGCGTGACCGTTTTCATCTCATGATGCCCACACGCCGGGGATTTTTGATTGGCAATGCCGGCAGCGGCCGTTGACGAGGTCGAACCGGGAAATGGCGTAGATGTCGCGCACGATGACCGGCTTCTTGCAGCCGGGACAGAACGTCGTCTCGGCGTCGGGAATGTCGCGGATGTTGCCGATATAGACGTACCGGAGGCCCGCCCGGCGGGCGATGTCGCGGGCCTGCACGAGCGTTGCGGCGGGCGTCGGCGGCAGGTGGGTGAGTTTGTGTTGGGGATGGAACCGGGAGAAATGCAGCGGCACATCGGGGCCGGCTTCGTTCACCAGCCAATCACACATCCGGGCGATGTTCCCCATGTCGTCGGTGTAGGTCGGCACGACGAGGTTGATGACCTCGAACCAGATGCCGAGGTCGCGCAGTGTTTTGATCGTGTTGAGGATCACGCCGAGGTGGGCGGCGTTCAATCGCCGGTAAACCGCCGCGTCATAGCCTTTCAAGTCGAGGTGGGCGGCGTCGAGGTACCGGGCGAGGTCGCGCAACGCCGGTTCCTGAATCGAGCCGCTGGTGACCAGCACGTTCTTGATGCCGGCCGCGCGCGCGAGTTTGCAGGTGTCGAAGGTGTATTCGTAAAAGGCAATCGGCTCTGAATACGTGTAGGCAATGGATTGGCTGCCGGTCACCGCGGCGAGGGCGACGAGGTCCTCCGGGAACGCGCTGGCCCGCGCCAGGTCGGCTTGCGTGAGTGGGCCGACCGGCGGGCGCAACCGCAACTCCGGCCCGCGCGGGTCTTTGGTCTGTTCGGGCGTGCGCTGGGAGATGTCCCAGTTCTGGCAGTTCAGGCACCGCAACACGCAGCCGGCCGTCGCGAGCGAGAACGACCGCGTGCCCGGCAGGAAATGAAACAGCGGCTTCTTCTCAATCGGGTCCACGTGCAGCGCGCACGGGTTGCCATACGCCAACGTGTACAGGGTGCCGTCTTTGTTGACCCGGTTGCGGCAATGACCGCGGTCGTCCGGTTCGAGCAGGCAGTTGTTGGGACACAGATTGCACTGCACGTTGCGGCCGACCTTCAGATAATGGTACGCCTCCTTGGCCCAGCCGCGTTTCCGCCAAAGTTCCCACAACTCGCCCGTCGGCGCGTCGCCCTTGAACACGCCGCTCACGCTCATTTCGCGGGCTGACCGGATCATCTGCCACGCGACCGCGCCGAGCACGCCCAGCCCGGCCGCCCCGGCCAGTCCGTACTGAATCGCCTCCCGGCGGGTCAATCCTTTGGGCGGCTGCTCCGGGTCTTCCCGCGATGTGTCGTGAGGCATCATCTGGCGGAGGGGCGCGCTTCCGCGCGTCCGTTTGCCGAGTTGCGGCCACACCGAAGCGCGGCCCGCCGTCCTACCGGTGTTTGTGTTTCTTGAACCATCGCAGCCACGCAAAATACGACGCGGTTGCCGCGTGCGCAACTGCCAGCACCAGCAACGGCCCATGCAACAGCCGGTGCCAGAACTTCGCCGTGTTGGCGTGCATCCACCGGTCGCACCCGTACTCGCCCGACATCGCAAACCCGGTCACCAGATACGCCGCCAGCAACGCCAGCAGACACCACCCGGCCACCCGCAGCGTCTTGATAAAAATGTAATTCCGCGTCCGCCTCATCGTCGCCACCACAACACCACCCCGGCCACCGCATTCAGCCCGGCCGTGATCCAACACGTCCCGGCCACGCCCACCAGCGGCACCAGCACCGTGCTCGTCAACAACGCCCCGACGCACGCCCCGACAAAATCTGCCGTGTACAACCGGGAAGCCGTCACGGCCGGTTCGGCCGCCGTCAGCCGGCAGGCCACAGGAAACTCCATTCCGACCAACCCGGCAAGCACGAACGTCACCGGCCCGATCAACCACCCCACCGCGATCAACCCCGGCAACACCGCCGCCAACCCGGCAATGCTGAAGGCGAGCACGACTAACCCCCTCACCCTAATCCTCTCCCCCAAAATCGGGGGAGAGGAGATCCCCTCTCCCTTCCCTGAAGGGAGAGGGTCAGGGTGAGGGTTGCGCCGGTTCGCCCCCCACGCGCCCACGGCCAGCCCGGCCATGAACACCGTCACCAACACCCCGAGTTGCCGGTAGGCCGAGCCGTACACGATCTGAAACGCCAGCACCAACACGATCTCCAGCGCCGCCGCCGCAAACCCGCCGGCCCACACCACCCACGCCGGCCCGCGTTGCCGCGCCAGGTACACCAGCAGCGCCAGCCCCACCGCCACCGCGACCGGCGCACACTGCACCGGGAACATCGCCAGCCAGTGCCGCAACTTCGCCAAGTACAAGACCGGCTGGAAATCCCGATTCACCGCGCCCGGTGTCGCCGCCGCCCGACGCAAATCCGCCAGCCGGTCGGGCGTCAACTGCGCGTCGAGGTAGTTCCGGTTCACCCACCGCGTCGGCACCGGAACCACGAGTTGGCCGGTCAGTTCACCGTCGGACGCGAGAAAGAAGACACGCCCACCGGGAATCAGCAACGTTTGCCGGAACGACTGCCGCGCCGTCGCGTCCGCCGTTGCCAACAACCGCGCCAGTTCGGGGCCGACGTAGTTGGCATAGTGCCCCAGCGGAAACGCCAGCACCCCGCCCGGTGACAGGATGCGTTTCACCTCGGCGAAAAATTCCGCCGTGAAATACCGGTTGAGCTGGAGCGTGGACGGTTCCGGCATGTCCACGATGATGACCTCAAACCGGTCCGTCGTGCGCTGGACGAACCGCCGGCCATCGGCGTTCACCACCCGGATCCGCGGGTCGTGCACCGGCGCGACCTGCAGAATCAACGGGTCAAGCTCCACATAGGTCACCGTCACGCCGGGATATTTCAACAGTTCGCGGGCCGTGCCGGTCACCCCGCCGCCGACCAGCAACACGTGCCGGGCATCCGGTCGCTGCGCCATCGCAAAGTGGACGGTCTCCTCGATCTGCTCGATGTTGTGCGTCGAAAACAGCGGCACGCCGTTCTCGATGAAGTTGCGTTGCCCGGCGGAAGCCGTCACCACCAACCGGCCATATGGCGAGTTGCCGCGAAAGACGACCTGCTGGCCCCGGTACTGGAGCGCGGTGGTCCAGTCGTCCAGCCGTCCGGCCAACGCGAGGCTCACCAGCAGCGCCCCGGCCACGATCAACATCACCCGGTCACCAAACCGCCACGCAAGCAGCACCGCGACCACAAGATTTAGCGCTGCCGGTACCAGCAACGCGCCGCAATGATCGAGCACCAACACCAACCCGAAACTGAACACCACCCCACCGGCAATGCTGCCGAGACTGTCGGCAACGTAAACGTGGGCAATGGCGGTATCGCCGGATGTAGGCCGACTCTGTGAGTCGGCGTCGGTGCCGGTTCCGCCGCTTCGCAGAAGCGGCCTACAACCAGCAGCCAGATGACACGCCAGCGTCAGCATGAACCCGGACAACACGCAAAACGGCGCGAGCACGACGCCGGTAGTAAGCCACGTCTCCAACGGGCCGACGAGCGCGCCGCGGGTGAACACCGCATCGCGCAACGTCCGCACCGCCACGACCTGCATCACCGGAATGATGCCGGCGCAGACCAACGACCCGGTCAGAAAGTTCACTGGATGGCGGAGCCGGTGCGCCGCGCGACCGAGCCACGTGCCGAAGCCGGTCAGCAGTAGCCAGTTGCCGAGGACGATGCCGAGGACGAGTTCGTTGCCGGCAAACGCGCCGAGCAATTCGCGCAGCAACACCAACTGCGTCACCACCGCCGTGACGCCCAACGCGCCGACTGCCGCGAGGATCCACCGCCGTTCGCCCATCCCATCCACGCCCGGCATCTTACTCCGAAGATGAAATCAGGCTCAAGTTCGGTAACAAACCGTAGAACCCGTCCGGAAACCTCGTTTCTGAATGATGTCATTCTGAGCGAAGCGAAGAATCTCTGCGGTTTTCGGCGAATGGCGGAACGACAGAGACCCTTCGCGTCGCTCAGGGTGACAGCCTGTGGCGTGGAGGAAGTACCAAGGAATGCCCGCTTCACAAAGCCGCCGCTACACCGGCATGGCCGGCGCGCCGGGCTGGGAATGGAGTTCGTCGAGGAAGGCGAGCAGGTTCTTGCGCTTGGTCATTCGCCTTCCTTGAAGGCTTCGACGTGGTAGATGGAAACGCGCGTGCCGGGTTTGCGCCAGTCACCGGCGGCGCAACCGGCTTTTTCGGCGAGCGTGTCGAGAAACATCACCTTGTCCGGGAGCTGTTCCCAGACCTGCGGCAGGTACGTGGCGCTCCGGTTGCCGATTTGCAGGATCACGCCGTCCCGGTGGGGCTGGAGTTTCGCCAGCAACTCGTCCGGCGACTGGAACGCCAACGGCTTCGGCTCGGTGAGCACGCTGATTTCAATTTCGATGTCGGCCAGCTCGTTCGTGGCGACCGGCGGGAACCGCCCATCACGGAGCGCGGCGTTGATCGTGTTGGCGATGACCGCCTGCCAGAGCGGGCCTTGCGCCTGGAGGTTGCCGATGCAGCCGCGGAGTTGGCCGTGTTTGGTCAACGTCACGAAACACGCGGCCGGCGCGGCGATTTTGGGCGGCACTTTCGCTTCGTCCACACCGGGCACGCGGCCGCTGGTGACCGCCTCCCGCAACGTCACGCGGGCGAGGTCGAGGAGCCACCGGCGTTCGTCGTGGTTGAACTGTTCGTTACCGGGCGCGTAGAACGCGATGGCGGCGTAGCCGACGACGCTGTCCTTGTTGCCGGCCGTGTCGCCACTGTTCCGGTAATCGAGCAACTTCGCCCGCCACCCTTTCATCCGGGCCAGGTGGAGCAGCGTCAGGATCGGACCGGCGCCGCAGGCTTCTTGCATCTGCATCGAAATGATGTTGAGGTTGACGATGGCGTTGATGCACTGGGCGTCGCGCGCCCGGGCGACGTCGTAGGGATGGTAGTGGCTGAGGTCGGAACTGACGATGACCAGCGAGCGGTCATCGAGCCGGTCGGCCAGCGCGCAGGCGGCGGCGGCCGGGTCCACGTCGCCGAACACCACCGGCACGAGTTGGAAATTTTTGAGTGTTTTCTGGAGAAACGGCACCTGGACTTCGCCGGAGTGTTCCCAGGTTTCCGGGTTGGGTTCGTTGGTGGTGGCGGCGGCCCACGGCGGGCGTTGGATGTGCCAGGCGGTCTTGCCGGTGAACGGCGGCCCCAGGGGGCGCGCGATGGGCACGTCGCCGAGCGGGGTCCGGTAGAGGTCGGCCTCGTTGACGTAGGCGCCCTTGAACAAGGCGGTGTGGCTGGGGGCGAGCAGGAACACGGTGCGGAAGTCCCGGCCGCGCAACAGCCGGTAGCCGCTGGCGGCCACGGGGCCGGAGAATTGGTAGCCGGCATGGGGGACGATGAGCGCTTTCAGTTCCGGCACGGATTGCGCGGGGCCGGCCAGCAAGGCATCGAGCGTCTGCGCCAGGGCGACCGGGTCTTTGGGATAAAACGCGCCGGCCACCGCCGGTTCGCGGACGCGCGGGGGAGGGGCGGGCGGTTTGGGTTGTCCGCAGGCCGTCATTGCTGCCGCCAACAGGAGCAGGTTCATGCGCCACCACCGGTTGATCACAGCGGAAGTATAGCCACACCGGGGCTGTTTCTCCAGCAAAATGGCTTTGCACGGGCAACGGATCCGGCTAGGTTAGGGGTACCGTGCGCAACGTTTGGGGACAAACCGAGTGCCAGAACCTCAAGAACGCCCTGTCCAAGGAATGGCTGGAGACGAACGGGCTGGGCGGGTTTGCGTCGTCCACCATCATCGGGGCGAACACGCGCCGGCAACATGGGCTGTTGGTGGTGGCGCTGCAACCGCCGGGCGACCGGCACGTGTTGCTGGCGAAGTTGGAGGAGAAAATCGAAGCTGACGGCCACGAGGCGCACCTCAGCACGAATCTCTATCCCGGCACGGTTTACCCGCACGGGTTCAACATTCAGCAGGAGTTCCGGCTGCGGCCGTGGCCGACGTTCCGGTACGCGACAAGCGAGTTCGACCTCGAAAAGACGGTGACGATGATCCACGGCGAGAACACCGTAGTCGTCGGCTACCGGAACTTGAAGGCGCGCGGCCCGGTGACGTTGTGGGTCCGGCCGCTGCTGGCGTTTCGGCATTATGGCGCGCTGGGGCGGCGGGATGATACCGTGACCATGGCCCTCGAGCGCGGCAACGGCGTCGTCTCGGTGCAGCCGCGTCCGGAGCTGCCCCGGTTGTATTTCCACATCGGCCCGGCCACCGTGACCGCGGTGGGCGATTGGTATTACAACCTGTCGTACCCGACGGAAGAGGGATGGCAGGCCGGTTACCAGGAGGATGTGTTCGCGCCGCTCGAGCTGGCCTTTGCGATCGCCGCCGGTCAAACCGCCTACCTCGTGGCCACGACCGAGCCGAAAACGGCGGTCAAGCCGGAAGAATTGCTGGCGCGCGAACGGGACCGGCGGTTGCGCGACGAACGCGAGGCGGACCCCGACCGGCGGGCCTTGCTGGTGGCCAGCGGCGCGTTTCTCGCGCGCCGGGGCGAGGACGGCTTGACGGTGCTGGCCGGCTACCCGTGGTCCACGGATTGGGGGCGCGACGCGATGATCGCGTTGCCGGGGTTGACGCTGACCACCGGCCGCCACGACGCGGCGCGGCGGATTCTGCTGACGTACGCCCAGTACTGCAACCAGGGCCTGATTCCCCATGTGTTTCGTGAACGAGACGCGCGCCCGGAGTACCACGAGGCGGATGTCTCGTTGTGGTTCATCGTGGCGGCGTGGCGGTATTGGAAGGCGACCGGCGACAAGGCCACGCTGCAGCAACTGCTGCCGGTCTGTGCCGAGATCCTGAAACATTATCAAGCCGGCACACGCGCCGGCATCCACACCGACGCGGACGGATTGATCCACGCCGGCGCGCCCGGCCTGCCGGTGACGTGGATGAACGCGAACATTGACGGCTACCTCCCGACGCCGCGGCACGGCAAGGCCGTGGAAATCAACGCGCTGTGGTTCAACGCCCTGATGATGATGGCGGAATTCGAGGCGAAAATCGCCCAGAATATCCCGGCCGCCACCGTGTTGCGCAAACGCGCCGACTGGGTGGCCGCCAGTTTCAGCAAGGTGTTCTGGAACCGCGAGGCCGGCTGCCTCTACGATACCGTGCACGGCACCGCGCGCGACGCGTCCATCCGCCCCAACCAGTTGCTGGCCGTCAGCCTGCCGTTCTCCCCGCTGAACCGGGAACAGCAACAAGCGGTCTTCGACGTGGTGACCAAACAGTTGCTGACGCCCTACGGTCTGCGGTCGTTGGCGCGCGACCACGAGAGATACTCCGGCCGCTACACCGGCAGCCGCCTGCAACGCGGCGCCGCCGTGCATCAAGGATTGATCTGGCCGTGGCTCATCGGCCCGTATTGCGACGCCTACGCCCGCCTGCACGGGACCGGCAAAGCGCAGCGCCAGGAGATTGAACGGCTGTTGCGGCCGTTGTTGGACCATTTGGCCGACGCCGGCCTGGGCAGCCTGCCGGAAATCTTCGAAGACGACCCGTCGTACCGTCAGGCCGGTTGTTATGCCCAGGCGTGGAGCGTCGCGGAAGTCCTGCGCGTGTACGATACCTACCTGTAACCGCCGGACTTGACGGCGGGGCGAACTCGGTTGAGTATCCCCCCCATGCAAGGGCAACTATTGGCTGGAAAAACCGGTATTGTGTTTGGCGTCGCCAACAAGCGTTCCATTGCGTGGGCGATCGCTCAGGCATGGCGCGACGCGGGCGCGCGGCTGGCGTTCACCTACCAAGGCGAGCGCCTCAAGGAAAACATCGAGGAATTGGTCGGCACGTTTGGGACGGACACTCCCATCTACCCCTGCGACGTGACCCGGGATGAGGAGATTGACCGGGTTTTCACGCAAGTCGGCCAGGACTTCGGCAGGCTGGACCTGCTGCTGCATTCCGTCGCGTTTGCCCCGAAAGCGGCGCTGGAAGGCGCGTTTCTCAACACGTCCCGGGAAGCCTTCCGCATCGCCCACGACGTCAGCGCCTATTCACTGATTGCGCTGGCCCGGGGCGCGGCGCCGTTGATGACCGACGGCGGGGCGATCATTGCCATGAGCTACTATGGCGCCGTGAAGGTGATTCCCCACTACAACGTCATGGGCGTCGCCAAAGCCGCGCTGGAAGCCTGTGTCCGGTACCTTGCCTACGACCTGGGACCGAAAAAAATCCGCGTCAACGCCATCAGCGCCGGCCCCGTCAACACCCTCGCCGCCCGCGGCATCGCCGGCTTTACCGAGATGCTCAAACATTACCAGGAACACACTCCCCTAAAACGCAACCTGGAGCCTGCTGAACTCGGCTCGGCCGGTGTCTTCCTGGCCAGTGACATGTCCTCCGCCACGACCGGGCAGGTCCTCTACGTGGATTGCGGCTACGAAATCATGGGGATGTAGGGCGGTTGCCCGACTGACATGTTCAATTGGGCCGCGCGCTCGTGGAAACGGGGATTTTCTGGCAGAAAACGTGCTTGAGTGTTCAAGGAAAACCAAGTAGCCTTGACACCGTCGAACATGTAATGGAGACAAGCGCTGGACATGCCCAGGATGAAAATACTGGTAGTGGATCACGATTCATCGTGGCTGACCAAGCTGACCGACGCGCTTCTCGCCGAAGGCCATGAGACGTTTTCCACCACCAACCTGCACGATGCCCTGCTCCTCCTCAACACCCGGACCACTGACCTGTTGGTGGCGGACATCAACCCGCCCGGTGGCGACGGACTCAATTTTCTGGAACAGGTCCGGCAAGTGTACCCGTATGTCCGTGTCATCGTCCTGACCGGCCGACCGTCCATTGCCCAGGCCGTCCAAGCCACAAAACTCGGCGTGGCCGACTATTTGGAAAAACCATCGGCCACGACCAATTGGAACGGCTTCTGGCAGGCCGTTGCTCAGGCCATCGGGGAACAGCGAACCGCCACCTCCGAGCCCCGGTCCGGCCCTCCCAGTCGCAGTCTGCTCGGTGGCAGCGGGCAGGGGTTTTACGGGTTGATCAGCCAGAACCCCCGCATGCAGGACATCTTCGAACTGATCCAAACCATTGCCGATAGCTACGCCAACGTTTTGATCCTCGGCGAGACCGGCACCGGCAAGGAATTGGTGGCCCGTGCCGTCCACGAAGCCAGCAACCGGCATGGCAAACCGTTTGTGACGCTCGACTGCTCCGCGCTCAGCCGGGAACTGCTCGAAAGCGAGCTGTTCGGCCACGAGAAAGGCGCGTTCACCGGCGCGATCGACCGGCACATCGGCCGGTTCGAACGCGCCCACAACGGCACCCTCTTCCTCGACGAGGTCTCCAACATGGACCTCAACATCCAGGCCAAACTGCTCCGCGTGCTGGAAACACGCACGTTCGAGCGGGTCGGCGGCCAGAAATCCATTTCGGTGGACGTGCGGATCGTCGCCGCCAGCAACCGGTCGTTGGAACAATGCGTGGCCGACGGCACGTTCCGCGAAGACCTGTATCACCGGCTCAACGTCGTGCAGATTCAGGTGCCGCCGTTGCGGGAGCGCGGCGACGACATCACCTTGCTCGCCGCGGAGTTCCTGCACCGATTCGCCAAACAGCACGGCAAGGACGTCCGCGGCCTCACCGAGGCCGCCCGGCAGGCGCTCACCGCGTACCGGTGGCCCGGCAACGTCCGCGAATTGGAAAATGTGATTCTGCAGGCCGTTGTCCTGGCCAAATCCTTCGTGCTCGATGTCGGCGACCTGCCGCAACGCATCATCGCGGCCGCCGGCGCGCCGGCCGCCCAAACCCTGGCGGGTCAACTCGGCGAACCCGAACGCCAGATCCTCCTCCACACGCTCCGCCAACACGCCGGCAACATCAAACGCGCCGCCGCCGCCCTCGCCATCAGTCGCACGACGCTCTACGCGAAACTGCGGAAGTATCAGATTGATCCCGACGCGATCCGGTAGCGCGCGCCCGAATCACCGCGACCGCGTCCGCGTACACCACCGGCCACTCCGGCCGCAACGCCAGCAGTTGATTCAACGGATGCTGGACCGGCAAGATCGTCCAACCCACCCGGTATTTTTCGCAGACCGCTTCCCAGCCCGGTTGCGCCCGATCGCACCGGTTGAACTCCTCCATGAACGGCCCGCCGTAAAAATCGTTCCGGCCGTCCACGAACACCCGCCGCTCCGGCAACGCCAGCAGCAGGTACCCGCCCCACCCGTAGTCGTTGAACATCTCCCCGCACACCGCCGCCGGCTGCGCCCGGAGAAACTTCACCGCCGCCACCGGAAACCGGCTCGGCAAGATGTCCGTCTGCGGAATCAGAGCCAACGCCGCCAGCGCGACGATCCAGCCGCCCGCCCCGGCATCCAGCCGCTCCACGTTCGCCGACCACTGCCGGTAGCGCGGCGCGGTCAACCACGCCCCCAGATGCTCGGCCAGAATCGGCACCGCCACCAACGTGAAAATCGGCACGTTCCGCACCTGCCGCAACGCCAGATACCCCCACACCGCCAGCAAGACCACCTCCACCGGCTTCCACCGCGGCCGCACCCACAGCAACGTCACGCCCAGCAGCAGCAACAACAACGTGAAGCCGCGCATCCCGCCGGCATGAAAGTCCGGCGACCCAAACTCGTTCGCAAACTGCGCCACCACCGGCGTCCGCAAAAACTCCAAAATGTGCAGATGCAACCGCCAGCCGTTCGGATTCAACAACGACGCCGCCCCGCACGCCGCCAACACACCGGCCAGCAGGCCGGCCTTGCGCCAGTCCCGGCGCAACACACTGCCGGCAATGAAACAGCCGATCAGCACAAAGCCGGTCAAAAACGCCCCGTGCAGATTCACCCACAACACCATCCACAGCGGCAACCACCACGCCTTCCCGGCCCGCAGTTGCCAGACGAACACCACCGTCAACAGGTGCGTGAACAAATGCGGCCGGGCCAGCCAGTGATGCGAACACGCCAGCGCCGCCACCAGCACCAGCCCGGTCGCCAATAATGCCGCGGCGCCTTCCGCCCGCAGCAGCCGGTAGAGCAGCCACAGCGTCGTCGCAATCAACGCCGACCCGAGAATGACAATGCCCTGCCAACCGAGCGCGTTGCCGGCCGCGGCGTACAACACCTCGCCGAGCCACTCCTTCGAAATCAACGGCGCGCCGAGCCGGGTGTGCGAAAATTGCTCCGTGCGAAGGATCTGCCGGTGCTCGATCATCCAGTGGCCGATCCGCCAGTGCAACGCCGGATCGCCGTCGGCGCTGATCAACACCAGCCGCCACTCCGACATCGCCGGCCCCAGAAAAAACGCCAGCCACAGCGCGGCCCCCAACGACGGCAACCACCAGCGGCGCCTCATGGTTTCCTCCGGTAAATCGTGGCCACCGGGTCCGCGTACGCGCATTCCCAACCGGCCCGCGCCAGCGCTTGATTGAGCGGACTGGCCGGCGGCAGGATTGTCCAGCCCACCTGATACTGCGCCAGCACCTTCTCCCATCCCGGTAATGCCCGCGCGACGGTTTCGTATTCCCGCAGCAGCGGCAGCCCGTAAAAATCATTCCGCCCGTCCACAAAAACCCGGCGGCCCGGCAACTCCTGCGCCAGATACCCGCCCCACGCGTATTCGTTGAACATCGCGCCGCGCAGCCGCTCCCCGTTGGCGCGCACGAAATCCGCAGCCTGCACCGGCCAATCGCGGGCCGGCAACTCTGTCCGCCACCCCCCGACCAGCGCCCCCACCGCGCCGGCCACCGCGCCCGCCACGAGCACCGCGTTCCCGCCACGCGACCCGCCCGCCGCCGCGCGTTTTGGACCCGCAAAATGCGCCGCCAGCACCGGCGTGACCACCAACGCGCACAACGGCACGTGGCGCGCCGCCAGCAGCGCCAGCCCCACCCAGCCCATCACCACCACCAGCTCGCTCGGCCGCAACCGCCGCCACACCACCGCCAACGTCCCCAGCGCCGCCACCAACCACACCACGAATCCGCGCATCGCGACGCTGGACAAATCCGGCGCGCGCCATTCGTCCGTGGACAGCGTCAGCGCCGGTTGACGGAGGAATTCGAGCACGTGCGCGTGCAACCGCCAGCCGTTCGGATTCAACAGCGTCGCAACCCACCCGACCACAAACAGGCCCGCCGCGGGACCGAGCCGCCGCGGGCGTTCCACCGCATCGCCCGCCGCGTACAACGCGATCACCACCAGGCCCATCAGAAATCCGCCGTGCAGATTCGCCCAGACCGCCAGCACCAACGCCAGCCGCCACGCCGCCTGCCGGGCGGTGAGCCGGTCACGATTGAACTCCCGCATCGTCCACGCCACCGGCACAATCAACAACTGCGTCCACAAGTGCGGCCGGGCCAACCAGTGCGCCGCACACGCCCCCAACGCCAACAACGTTGCCCCGACCGCCACGACCGGCGCGATGCCGTCGCTGCGCAGTTGCCAGCAGAACAGCCCCAGCGTCGTCGCGATCAGGGCCGCCGCCAGCAAGAGGATGCCGCTCCAGCCCCCCAGATTCCCGGCGACAGCCCACAGCACATCGCTGCCCCAGTCCTTGCAGACCAGCGGCGCGCCCGGCCGCGTGTGCGACAGGAAATCGGCGCGCAGCACCGCCCGGTGTTCGAGCATCCAGTTGCCCTGCAGCCAATGCCAGCACGGGTCGCCGTCGCTGAGCAGCCCCGCCCGGCGCGGCGCGAATTGGATGCCGAGAAACAACACCACCCACAACCACGCCCCCGGCGTGGGCCACCACCGGGGCACGCTCATGGCGACCTCCGGTAAATCGTGGCCACCGGGTCGGTGTAAAGCTGCTGCCACCCGGACCAGGCGAGCGCCTGATTGAGCGGATGACCGGTCGGCAGCAACGACCACTGCACGTCATATTTCGCCAGCGCCGCCGGCCAGTTCGTCTTCAAGTCCGTCGTGTCCGCAAACTCGCGGACGAGCGCCTCGCCGTAGAAATCCGTCCGGCCGTCAATGAAGACCTTGTGCTCCGGCAACGCCGCCAGCAGGTAACCGCCCCAGACGTACTGGTTGAACATGTTCCCGGCAAATTCGTCCGGGCGCTCGCGGATGAACTGGGTCGCCGCAACCGGCCAAAATTGCGGATTCAGGTGGACCGGCCGCGGCACGTACAAGACCGCCACAATCCCCGCCGCCGCCACCACCGGCCAGCCGTTGCCGACGGTCCCGGCGCCGGCCATTCGCTGCGCCGCCGCCGGCCACCGGTCGCGCAGCCACGCCGACCACGCCGGCGCGAGCAGCGGCGCCGAGAGCAGCGCCAGCAACGGAATGTTCCGCACCGAGTAGAGCGCGAAGTATGTCCACGTCAACAACAGCAGCCCTTGCCCGGCCGGCAATTCTGGCCGGCGCAGCGTCAGCGTGAAAAAGATCAACGCCAGCCACGCCAGAAACGCTTGCGGCCCCGGCGCGTGGAAGTTCGCGCTCCGGTATTCCCCCAGCCAATTCATGATGAACTTCGACTGGAGAAACTCGATGTTGTGGACGTGCAGCCGGTAGCCGCTCGGATTGGCCAGCGACGCCAGCGCGCACAACAGAAATACACCCCACAACACCCGGCGGTTCGCCCGGTCGCCGACGGCGTACGCGCCGAGAATAAATAACCCGGCCAGAAACGCCCCGTGCAGATTCACCCACAGCACCATCATTGCCGGCAGGATCACCGCCAATCGTTTCGCCCCACCAGTTCGCGCGAACCGGAGCAGCTCGCCGTGCCAGAGCACGACCAGCAGGAACGTGAACACATGCGGCCGGGCCAGCCAGTGCCCCGCCGCCGCCCATGCCGCCAGCAAGACGATGAGCGTCGCCACGAGCGGGTCGTTGCCGGCCCGCAACAGTTGCCGGTGCAACAACGCGAACGTCGTGGCAAGCAGCAGCGCCGTCACCGCGACCAGCCCGTAGAACCCGAGGAGCTCGCCGCTACCGGCAAAAATCAGTTCGGCCAGCCATTCCTTGGAAATGATCGGCGCGCCGCACCGGGTGTGCGAAAACACGTCCTGCCGGAGAATCTCCCGGTGTTGCAGCATCCACGTGCCGACGCGCCAATGGAAGAGCGCGTCGCCGTCGCTGTTGACCATGGCCGACCGCCACGGCGGCGACAGCAACACCAGCAGCAGCACCAGCCACAACCATTGCGTCAACGACGGCAACAGCCAGCGGAGTTTGGATGCGGCGTCCACTGAGGGAGAGTATAGACGTTCGCGCGGCACTCGGCACACCTTTTGTCTCGCGCCCCATGGATTTCCCTCATACGTGCAACATATGTTGCACGTATGAGGGAGATTCGGGTTGGGTGTTGTTTTGTGTTGGCAACCGGAGTTTCGCCGTTAAAATGCAGCGCCTTGTTCACGCAACCACATCAACAACTTCAGGACCTGCTCGCCCGGCAGCAGTGGGACGACGCGCAAAATCTCTGGCTCGAACTCGCCGCGCGCCATCCGGACCAACCGGACCAACTCCTCCTCCTCGTGCAGGAGTTTGCGGCCGCCGGACAAACCCTCCTTGCCGCCGAACTGGCCGGCCTCATTACCGACAGCCTCCAACAGGCCGGTAAAACCCACGAATGGTTGTTCGCCTTGAAATTGCAGGCCCAGGCCAAACCGACCGACCGGTCGTTGCGCGCCGCCATCGTCACCGCCTACCGGCAGCTCCACGCCACCGACCCGCGGCTGAAGACGATTCTGGCGGCGTCAGCCATCGAGGACCACCGGACCCCGTTGCCGGACGGTTGTGCCCGCGTGGAACGATTGCTCGCGCTCAACACCGGCGCGTATTGCCAGCACAAAAGTTGGGGCTTCGGCCAGGTCACGGCCTTCGATGTCGCGCTCCAACGCGTGGTCGTCCGCTTCCCCGGCAAGCCGGAGCATCCGATGCAGTTGGCCTACGCCGCCGACAGCCTCCAACCGGTCAGCGCCGACCATCTCGAAGTCCGCAAGGCGACCGACCTGGCCGGCTTGCAGAAACTCGACCCGGTGGCGTTGCTGCGGGTCGTGCTGTTGAGCCACGACCGGGCCGCAACGGGCGACCAGATTGCGCGCGCGCTGGCCGGCTCGGTCATCCCGGCCGACCAATGGAAACGCTGGTGGGACAACGCCAAGAAGTTGATGAAGAAAGACCCGCATTTCGTGGTGCCGGCGAAAAAGACCGAGCTGTTCCGGCTGCGCGCCGCGCCGGTGGCGCAACAGGACGAATTGCGCGCCGCCTTCCAGGCCGGCCTGGACATCACGCAAAAGGTCGCCGCCGCCAAACAGTTGGTGAAGATCCTCGACGAGATCGCGCAGCCGGAGTTGATCGTGCAGGAGTTCGCCGACGGCCTGCGGGAGGCGATCCAAAACACCAAAGCCAGCCGGGTTGCCGACCGGCTCGAAGCCGCGTTCGTCCTCGAAGACCTGACGAAAACGCCGTCCGAGTGGGTCAACGAGTTGCTGGCCGGGGTCGCCGACCTGCCGGGGTTGCTCGAGGAACTCGGCGCCGCGTCGGCCAACCGCGCCATCGCGGCGTTGCGACGCACCCGGCCCGACCGATTGCTGGCCCAGCTCAATGAGTTGCCGGCCCGCGTGCTGGACGACATTGCCGATCTGTTGCCGGCCGCGGCCGACCGCGTCCTCCAACACATTCGCAACCAGACGGCCAGCTACGATTTGCTGCATTGGGTCGCGCGCGCCATCACCGCACCGCAGCCGCCGGCGTGGCTCGAACCGTTGCCGCCGCACACGGTGCTTGCGGCGATTCTGAACGCGCTCGACCTCGCCGACACGCGCGGCGAGACAAAGAAACTCCGGGACCTGCTGACCAGCAACGAGACGTTGCTGACGGACCTGCTGGTGCAGGCCCCGCCGGAGGTCATTCGCGATCTGTGCCGGCAGTTGTTGGCCAGCACCGGGTTTGAGGCACTCGACCGCCGGTCGTTGATGGCGCGGATCGTCAAAGCATACCCGTTCGTGCAGGACCTGCTGGTCACGCGGACGGTCAAGGAACAGCCGTTGATCGTGTCGCGCGCGAGCCTGGCGCGCCGGCAGGCGGAACTCGACGACCTGATCCAGAACAAGATTCCCCAAAACAGCAAGGAGATCGGGCTGGCGCGGAGTTACGGCGATTTGAGCGAGAACTTCGAGTTCAAGGCCGCCAAGCACGCGCAACGGTTGCTGATGCAGCGCCGGGCGGAGTTGGAAATCCTCATGGCCCGCGCGCAGGCGACCGATTTTGCCGACGTGAAAACGGATTCGGTCCAGATCGGCACGAGCGTCACCGTCACCGACCTGGCGACCGGCCAGGCGCAGACGTACCACATCCTCGGCGCGTGGGACGGCGACCCGGCGCGGAACATCATCAGTTACCCGGCCGCGCTGGCGCAGGCGCTGTTGAACAAGAAAGTCGGGGAGACCGTCACCGCCGCCGGGGAACACGGCCCCCTGCAGTTGCGCATTGATCGGATCGAAAAGACGCCCGCCAAAGTGCTCGCGGCGTTGTAAAAAAAAGAAACGCCCCGGAAACTTCCGGGGCGTTCCTGGTTGTTGCAACCGTCGCCTAGTGCCGACCGCGGCCGCCGCCGAAGTCGCGCCGGCCACCGCCGCCGCGGCCGCCGCCGAAGTCGCCGCGCGGACGCTCTTCGCGGGGACGGGCTTCGTTGACGGTCAACGCCCGGCCGTTCAGTTCCTTGCCGTTGAACTCGGCAATGGCCTTGTTGGCTTCTTCCTGCGTCCCCATCTGGACGAAGGCGAACCCGCGGGACTTGTTGGTAAACTTGTCCACAATCAGTTCGCACGAGGTGACGTTGCCGGCCTGTTTGAACAGGTCGAGCACTTCGCCTTCCGTGGTGTTGAACGACAGGTTGCCAACGAACAGTTTCGTACCCATGGTCTTCTCTATCCTCTACGCTGCGGTGGGAGAGCTTCCGTGACTGTTCCCGACTCGTTCGGGTTTCGGACTGTCACCAAGCGCCGTGGCTGCCTGACAATCTACCATGTTCACTCGTTCTTCTTCCATCTGCGAGCGCGCGTACTATAGCCAGCCCCGCCGGGAATACCACTACAAAATTCACTGCAACCCGATGTCCGTCAACAGCCGGCCCGCCACCGCGCGGCACTCGCAAAACTCCGCGGCGATCCGGCGGGCGGCCCGGCAGTGCCGTTCATAATCGCCGTTGATGGCCGCGATGGCCGCCAGAATCTCCGGCATCGTCTGAAAGGCAAACAGCCCCTCCCCGGTCGGCAGCGCGCACCCAAAGCCGGTGTCCTGCGTCACCACCGGCTTGCCGCTTGCCAGATAACACACGTCGCGTTCGCTGAACCAGCCGCTCCGCAACCGGACGTTCTGGTCTTTGGCCACCGTGAACTCCGCCCGCGACCGGCGGATGTAGTCCGGGTACGCGCCAAACACGTCGCAGGACATCGCCAATGGATCCGTCAACCGCCACCCGTGCGCTTCGAGCCGGGCCCGGTCGTCGCCGGTGGCCATCATCGCCAGCTCGAACGGCTGAGAAGTCAGGCGGGGCAACTCGATGAACTTGTCCCACTCGTGATGTTTGCTCCAGTGGTACGTCTCGCCCCGGTAGGTGACATCGCTGCCCTGCTGCCGGTAGTTGCCGATCGTGGTGAAGTACCGGGCGTTGGGGTCGTAGGCCATCGGCCACCAGTCGAGAGCAATCGGCTGCCGGGTTTTCACATACGTCCGGCCATTGAGCGGCACCCCGCAATCGGGCGCGCCGTAGTTTTCGCCGTAGGTCGCCAGCACGTGATGATTGTCAAACGCCTGCCGGGTGTGCGCGTCGCCGTTGGCGAGCCGGAGTTCGGCGGTCACCGGGTCCGTCTCGAGGTAGACCCGCAACGGGGCCGCGAGGTGTTCCTCGCGCAAATCCACGCCGCCGGTGATGTTGACCAGCGCGTCGCAGCCGGCAAACAACTCTTGCATCCGCGCCGGCGTCAGCCCGTACACCTGATCCGCCCGGTCGGCCAGCCGGTACCCCCAACGATCTTTCAAGCCGACGTGTGCGAGGCTTTTCGCCAGATGCTGCGCGGCGTACCGGCAATCGTCGGTCACGGTGTTCTGCACCGGGTCGTACGGCCACGCCGTGCTGTCTTCGATGTACCAGACCTCGTGGCCGAGCCGGTGGAAGCCGAGCAGCCAGTGCAAATGCATCCACGTCTGCCCGCCGAGCGGGCACTGCCCCATCATTCCCATGCACACCAGACGCAAGCGGCGTTTCATGCCGGCATCGTAGCAAAACGGCCGGCAATATGGTAGAAGCCGGTCGGGATGCACGTCCTGCAAATTGGTCCGCTCTGGTTTCCGGTCTCCCGCGACGCGGCGGGCGGCCGCGAGACGTTGCTGGCCGGGTTGATCGCCGCGCTGGAGAAACTCGGCTGCCGGAACACGCTGCTGGCCAGCGGCGACTCGCAGACGCCCGGCCGGCTCGTGCCGGTCATTCCGCGCAACCTGATCGCGATGATGCGCGACCAGCAAGCCTGGGAACTGGCCTACTACGAGCAACACGAGCTTTCCCTCGCCCTCCAACTCGCCGGCGAGGTGGACGTGCTGCATTCGCATCTCAACCCCGGCGCGTTTTCCCTCAGCGCGGTCCCGGGAATTGGCCGGCGGGTCCTGCACACTCATCACGGGCCGGTCTGGGGCGACTTGCAATGGCTGGTCGGCCAATACCCCGACCTCTGGCTCAGCACCGTGAGCGAGTTCCAAGCCCGGCAACTCCGCGCCGCCGGCGCGCGCCGCTGCACGGCGATTCACAACGGCATTGACGTCGCGGCCTTCGACTTCCAGCCGCGCGGCGGCGACGCCCTGGTGTTTCTGGGGCGGCTGGAACACGGCAAAGGCCCCGACCTCGCCATCGCCGTCGCCCGGCAACTCGGCCGGCCGTTGATCCTGGCCGGGCCGAAGACCGACGGCAAGTTCTTCGCCGAGACAATTGCCCCGCACCTCAACGACAACATCCGCTACATCGGGGTCGTCAACCACGCCGAGAAGAACGCGTTGTTGGGTGGCGCGGCGTGCGCGTTGTTGCCGTTCCGCGGCGCCGAAGGGTTCGGCATGGTCAGCATCGAGGCGATGGCCTGCGGCACGCCGGTGGTGGCGCTGGCCAACGGCGCGTTGCCGGAAATCGTCGAGCCGGGCGTGACCGGCTACCTCACCGGCCGCGAACAGGAATTGCCGGAGTTGGTGACGCAAGCGGTGCAACTCGACCGGGCCAAAGTCCGGCAGCGCGTGGCGGCGCGCTTTGACCTGCCGATCATTGCCGCCCGGTACCTCGACCTGTACCGGCAGATTGCGGCGTCCAAAAACTGAACCGCTGGCCGCTGACGATCACCTCGCGGTGTTCTCCCGCCGGCACCGCCGCCGGCGCGCCCGGCCAGATCACCCCGGGCCGGTCCGGCGCAAACACGGTGAGATTGTTGTCGAGTTGCCGCTGGGCGTAATAGGCCAGCTGCGGGCCGTACACGGGCATAAAATTCAATTGCACCCGCGTCGTCTCCGGGAACGACCGCTGGATTTCCCGGCCGAGATGGGGAATCAAGTCGCGCGGTTCCGGCGCGTCCCACGCCAGAATGTGAAATGGCATTTGGCGCAGCCATTCCGCCCGCGCGACACCCCACCCGGCCACGACAACGAGCGCCGCGACAGCCAGCAGCGCCCGGCGTTTCCAGAGTTGATCCAGCGCCACGCCGGCGAGCAGTCCGATCGGCGCGAGAAAGTAATACCCGGCATAATCGTGGATGTAGGAGAAATTCGGCAACCCGGCGACGACCAGCGTTGCCGCCGCCGTCAGCACCCACACGACCGGTTGGCGGCGCATCCAAACGAGACCGGCCAACGCCAACAGCCAGGCGACCGGCACAAACCGCGTGCTGAAAAACACACCCTGCGCGGCGCACCACTGGCGCAAGTCCACGTCCAACACCCGGCGCGCCGCCGCGGCCGACGCGTCGGTCCAGGCGTCCGGTCGCACCCATCGCGTGATCACCGCGAAGGCGAGCAGCGACACCACGGCCAGCCCGAACGTGATGGCCGCCCATCGCCATTCGCGTCGCCCCAGCCACCAGCCCATCAGCACGAGCGCGAAGATGTGGACGTGCCAGCCGATCCAGAAACCGAGGGTCAACACTGCAATCGCCGCGACCGGCTGGCGGCGGCGGAAGAACAACAGCGTCGCCAGCATCACCGGCAGGACCAGCATCTCGTGGTTCACCATTTGGCCGAGGTAAAGCAGCATCGGCTGCGCGGCCATCACGGCGGCGCCGAGCGTGGCGGCGCGTGCGCCGGCAAGGTCGCGCAGCAGCAGCCAGAGCAGCACCACGCTGGCCAGCGAGGCGGCAATCGGGATCAACCGGGCGGCCCATTCGTGTTCGCCGAACACGGCAAACATCCCGGTCACCGCCAGCGGCAGCAGCGGCGGATGATGCGTGTAGTAGCCTGCTGCCGGGATGGGCAGCGGGCCGAAGTAAAAGCCGGTCGGCACACCCAGGGTGGCGCGGAGACCGGCGCGGAGGTTGTTGTGGGCGCACTGAGACCAGACCGCGCCGTTGAAATCGTGATCGGCCACCCACGGCCGGGCGAGATCGCGGCAGAGCGCGACAGCAAGCGCGGCAAGCACAACAACAAGGCCAAGGACAGGTTTGCTCACTCCGGTTTCACGAACTTCTTGGGCGCGCGGAGTTTGATCAATTTCAATTCCTGCGCGGTGAGATCGAGCAGCGCCATGCCCAGCCGCATCGTCCGCCGGGCGCGCAGGTGAAGGTAGCCGGCCACCAGCGGCACCAACACCCAGGCGGCCAGCGCCCACAACCCGTAGGACCGCGGTTCGGTCATCACGATTTCCCGCACCACGGTGCCGTGGATGGTTTTCACGGCGGTGGGCACGGTGTGTTGCATGACGAACACGAACAACGCGACGAGCGCCACCACCGCCCAGAAAAACACCTTGGCCACGAGCGTCCAGCGCGCCGCCAGCCGGACCCGCAACAGCCGCTTGTTGCCGCCGTGGTTTTCCGCGACGGTGTTGACGACGACCTTGGTGAACCGGTCGCCGTGAATCTGCACGTCGTGTTCGTCCCACCCGCTGTCCACGCTGGCCTGCCAGCGGTCGCGGTCGAGCCGCTCCAGCAGCGCGCGGAGGAACTCGAACCGTTCCAGGCCGGTCTCGTTCCAGTAGTGCAAGGTCTGGATGCTGCTCACGCGCTGGTAGCGGTGCGCCATCTCGCGCACGGTCGTCCGCGCCGCCAGCGGCGTCTCGGAGCGGCGCAACCGGCGGGCATACCGGGGCCAGCCGCGCAGGATGGGTTGCAGGAAATACAGGACGGCCACCAGCGGGCGCGACCAGAACCGGCGTTGCGCGGCCGGCAGCTCCACTTGCGCCGCGCTGGCCACCGCCACGCCGAGACTCGTCAGGAACGTGATCACCGGCAACGGCCACAACGCCGGCCAGACCAACGTCAGCAGCACCCCGCCCAGCGTCACCACCACATGCCACTCCAAACTCGTCAGCAGAAACGTCAGTCCGACCGGGGCCGGCGTGTAGAGTGTCTGGAACAGGCCGCTGCCGAACATGCCGTGGTAAATGACCGACCGGCCAAAGGCGCCGGCCAGCCGGTGGGGATTGTAGATGCGGCCCCGCCAGCGCATCCCGCCGAGGCTGTTGAAATACTCCGGGTGCTTGTGGCGCAGCAACGCCTCGGCGATCCCGTAGCCGTGTTGTTGTTTCAGGTACGCCCCGGCCGTGTTGCGCCGGTAATGCCAGACAAAACCGGCATGGGAAAACACAATCCGCCGGTTGTGTTGGAGCAGCCGCCAACACACATCCACGTCGTCGCCGGCCGCCCGAAACAGCGGGTCAAAATATCCAATTTCCTCCAGCGCCCATTTCCAGAACGCCATGTTGCAGCCGGGGATGTGCTCGGCGTTGCGGTCGTCGAGCATCACGTGGGCGGGGCCGCCCGGCGACACGGCGACGCAGGCCGCCACCCAGTTGTCTTCCGGCGGCGGGAAATTGTGGCCGCCGATGGCGGCCGCATCGGTCTTCAAGAGGTCGCCGACCAGATAGTACAACCAATCCTCGTCCACCCGGCAATCGCTGTCGGTGAACGCCACGATCGCGCCGGTGGCGGCGGCAATGCCGGTGTTGCGCGCGGCGCTGAGGCCGAGGTTGGGTTGATGAATCGTCCGCACCTCGGGGTAATGCGACGCGATCTGGGCGGTGTTGTCGGTCGAGCCGTCGTCCACGAGGATGACTTCGTAGTTCGGGTAGTGGAGGTGGCGGAGCGAGTCGAGGCAGGCCGGCAACGTGCGCCCGCCGTTGTAACTGGCGACGACCACGCTGACTTTCGGCGTGGCCGGCAGCGGGAAATACGGGGCGCGCTGGAACTGCTCGGCGACGGCGCGGAAGGAATCTTTCGGTTGCCGGTCGCGGGTGGTCAGGCCGAAGAACCAGTTGTCAATCTGGTGGCCGCCGGTATGCCAGTCGTCGGTGAAGGAGAAAATGAACATTCCGGCCAGGCCGGCGCGGAAGCCGATCTCGATGTGGCCGCTCAGGATTTGCGCCTTGTGGTCTTCGCCCTCGCGTTGGGAATCAATGCCGAATTCGGTCAGGACGAGCGGTTTGCCGCCGGCAATGCTCTGCAAACGGTCGAGGTAGTTGGCAAACGGCCCGGGAGCGTGGAGATAGACGTTGAAGCTGACGAAATCGAGGTTGCCGGGCTGGAGAAACTCGGTCGGCGGGAAATTGGCGAACGTGACGAGCAAATGCGGGTCCACGTTCTTGACGAGGCTGGCCAATTCATCAATAAACGCCTCGATGCGCCGCGCGCCGTACCAGCGGGCGATGTCGGGCGGGATTTCGTTGCCGAGGGTCAGGGCGAACACGGCGGGGTGACCGGCCACGGCTTCGGCGGCCTGCCGGGTCGCCTGCCGGGCGAACTCCCGGTACTCGGCGTCGTCGAGGAAACACATGTGTTTCGGCCAGTAGTAATCCACCAGCACTTTCAGGCCGTGTTCGTGCGCCAGATCGAGAAACCACCGGGGCGGCACGTGATAGACGCGGAGACAGTTCGCGCCGAGTTGGGTCATCAACTCAAAGTCGGCGGCGGCGCGTTCCGGTGATGGATAGGTGTGGCCGGCGGCGTCCGGCTGGAACGGCCCGTAGGTCACGCCTTTGGGATAAAACTTCTGGGCACCGACGCGGAAGAACTTCCCGTCGATGCGCACCCGTTGGGCAGGCGCGACCGGACTGGGCGGCGACGTTTCGACCATGACCGACTGTGGCACGATTATCTCACGTTCGAGGACTGTTCCCCGACCTGGGGCAAACGCGGTGATACTGGCAAAAATGTCCTGCGTCGTCAATCCATGCACCTCGGCCAGATGGACGACCCGGCGCGCTGGATTATTCGAAGGTTTGGTTAGCCTTCCTGCTGGGCCTTTTTGGCGGCCTGGGCTTCGGCGATGACTTTTTGCGCGACGTTGGCCGGCACCTGCTCGTAGTGGGAGAACTCCAACTCGAACGAGCCGCGGCCCCCGGTCATGGAGCGGAGTTCGTTGGCGTACTTGAAGATTTCCGCCTGCGGCACCTGCGCGATGATACATTGCAGGCCGTCTGCCGGCTCGACGCCCATGATCCGGCCGCGCCGGTGGTTCAAGTCGCCGGTCACGTCGCCCATGTACTGGTCGGGAACGAACACGGTAACCTTCATAATCGGTTCGAGCAGGATCGGCCGGGCTTTTGCCATCGCGTCTTTGAACGCCTGCAGCCCGGCAATCTTGAAACTCAATTCATTCGAATCCACGTCGTGGTACGAGCCGTCGTAGACCGTTGCCTGCACGTCCACCACCGGGTAGCCGGCCACCACGCCGGCCAGCAACGCCTCCTGACAGCCCTTTTCCACAGCCGGGATGAAATTGCGCGGAATGGCGCCGCCGACCACTTCGTCCACGAACCGGAAGCCGGCCCCGCGTTCGAGCGGCGCGAGGCGCAGATACGCTTCGCCGTACTGGCCGCGGCCCCCGGATTGTTTCTTGTGTTTGTAATGGCCTTCGGCCCGCCCGGTGATGGTCTCCTTGTAATCCACCTTCGGCACCGACAAATCCACGTTCACGCCCAGCCGTTGTTTCCACCCCTGGACGATGACGGCCAAATGCGTGTCGCCCATGCCGGCGATGACCAGCTCGTGCGTGTTCGGATTGCGCTCGGCGTGGAACGTCTTGTCTTCCGCCTCGGTCCGGTGCAACGCGGTGCTGATTTTTTCCTCGTCCTTCTGCGTGTGCGGGTGCACGGCCGCAAAGGCCACCGGCTTCGGGAATTGAATCGGCGGCAGCTTCACCGGCCGCGCCGGGTCGCACAGCGTGTCGTTGATGTGCGTGTCCTTCAACTTCGCCAACGCCACAATCTCGCCCGGCCCCGCCTCGGCCACAATGGTCTGGTTCTTGCCGACGATGCGGAGCAACTGCGGAATCCGTTCCTTGCCGCCGCGCGTGCTGTTGATGACATCCAGGTCCGGTTTCAGCGTGCCGGCCACGACCCGGCAATAGGCCAACGCCCCGGCATACGGGTCCACCGTCACCTTGAAGACCAACGCGCACACGGGCGCGTCCGCGTTCGGCTCGATCTTCACGTCGCCCGCGGCCGCCACCGGCCCGCGCGCCACCGGCGACGGCAACAACCCCGTGATCGCGCTCAACACTTCCGGCACGCCCAGATCCCGGTCGGCCAGGCCGCACAAAATCGGCACCACCGCGCCCTTGGCGACCGACCCGGCAATCTCCTGGGGGGTCAACTTGTCGCCGTTGAAGAATTTCTCGATCAACTTCTCATCATCGGCCGCCGCCGCTTCCTGCAGGGCATCCTGCGCCCCGGCAAACTCCGCCGGCACGTCCGCCTCCGCCGCCGTCAACAGGTTCACCACCTTCTGGAAGCCGGCCTCTTTGCCCACCGGCACCACGAACGGCACGCATTTCTTGCCCAACACGCTCTGGATCTGCCCCACCGTCTTCGCAAAATCCGCGTTCTCCTTGTCGAGTTTGCTGACGAAGATCAACCGGGGTTTCTGCTCCGCTTCCAGCCACTGCCAAATCCGGCGCGTGCCGACTTCGACGCCGTTGACCGCGTCCACCACCACAATGGCCGCATCCGCCGCCCGGATCGCCGCGACCGTTTGGCCGAGGAAATCCGCAAACCCCGGCGTGTCGAGCACCGTCACCCGGCACCCGCCGCTTTCGAACCAGAACGGCTTGGCGTGGATGGTGATTTTGCGCTCGATTTCTTCCGGCAGGTTGTCCGCGGCGCTGTTGCCCTTGGCGGTGCTGCCGCGGGTCGGCACGGCCTTGGCCAGATAGAGCAGCGCGTCCACCAACGACGTTTTCCCGCTCGCGGCGTGGCCGACCACTGCGACTGTGCGGACTTTTGTGGCATCAACTGACATAGGAAATCCTCCGAAAAGTTCGTGGTTCGCTACAACAGCCCGCGCATCTTCCCAGAATCGCCACCGGGTTCAAGCGAAAAAGCCCGCGTCCCGGTCAGGAGGGGAAACTGCGCAGGATGCGGCCGGGGCGGCGATGCAGCACCGGGTCGGACACGAACATCCGAAAACATTCCCGGACTGTGGTGGGCGGACTGTGGAATTGGACGCGCCCTTCCCGGATGGCGCGAAAAATCGCCGGGATGGTCGGCGCGGCGTCCACCAATGTGTAGTGCCGGCCGAACATCCACAGATTGTGGGCGTCGGAGTTGGCCACGACCGGTTTGCCGTGGCGGGCGGCCACGCGCTCCGCTTTGCGGTTCAAGTTCAGCCACGAGAAATGGAAGTGGCAATACTCGACGGCATCGAACGCATCCATGGACCGCTCCAGCCAGCCGTGCAGACTGTGTTTGAAAAAGTACGGATGCGGCGCGATCACCAGCACCGCCTCCCCCCGGTCCCGCTTGAACGCGCGCAAATCGGCAAACGTCCGCACTCGCTCCACCTCGCGTTGCGTGACGTTGTAGAGCAACACGTCACGACGTCGGATGGTCCATTCCACTGCCGGGATGAGCAGCACGCCCCGCTGCCGGGCATAGTCGAACAACCGGGGTTCATCCAACACCCGGCCATGCAACGTGATCGCAATCGCCCCGAATCCCAGCGCCGCCGCCCGGTCCACCAACGCTGTCGCCGGGTAATTCAACCCGTCCTTCGGGTCCTCGCCCGAATGCATGTGCAGGTCAATCTTGATCATCGCCGCACCACATACTGCTCGCTGGGGATGGCGTACAGTCCCAATTCCTTGACCGTCTGGCCGGTGGCGGTCTGCCAGCAGCGCCGGTACGTCTCCAATTGCTCCCCGTACTTCTCCAGCAACGCCTCCGGCGTCTCGCGGTCGGTCTTGTAATCCACCAGCACCCAGCCGTCCGCTTCCGCAAACGCCAAATCAATCACCCCGCGCACCAGCCCATCCGCCAGCGCCACCACGACCGGCACTTCCACCAGCCGTTGCCGGGCCGCCTGCGCCCGCTGCCACAATGCCGATTTCATCACCTTGCGCACAACCGAAACCGCCGACTCCGCCAAATCCGCATCCAATTCCGACTCGCGCAACGCCGACACCGCCACCGCCTGCAAATCGCCGGTTGGTTCGCGCATCGCCGCCTGCAACAACAGGTGAATCACGCTGCCCCACCGCATCCCGTCGCCGTCGGTGCGCGCCATCACCGGCGCCGTGGCCGGCTTCGCGGCGCGCGTGGCGCAGGTGGGCGTTTTGATTTTCTCCCAGCGCCCGGCAATCGCGGCGCGCGCCGCCGCCACATCGGCGCTCGTCAGCGTGACCGGTTCCGTGACCGGCGCCGCTTGCGGTCCCGGATCCGGCAACGCCGGCGCATCCTGCAACGCCGGTTCCAATGGACGCCACGGATTCAAGTTCGCATACCTGTCGCGCACCGACACGATCAGTTGATCCCGCGCCCGCGTCGCGGCGACGTAGAGCAACCGGTTTTCTTCCGCCTGACGGAACTGCGCCTCGCGTTCGGCGAGTTTCTCCCAATCCAACGGATGCGCCAACAACGGCGCCGGAGCGTGTCCGATTTTTTGCCCGTACAACGCCAGATACCCGGTCACCCGCGCGCCGCGACGATCCACATGCAACTCTACCTCGTGCTCGCTCGTGCCGGACGGGTCGGCCAGAAACACCACCGGCGCTTGCAGGCCTTTGACCTTGTGCAAATTCATCACGCGCACGACGGCGCTCGTCGGCGCGGTGGCCGATGCGCCATCGTGCGGTTCGTCCGCCGTAGCCCACCGGCCCAACTGTTCCACCATCGCGGCGGCTGTCGGCCAATCCGCCTGCCCGGCCCGCAACAACTCCAACGCCTTGCCGAGGCTGCCGGCGGCCACGTTGCCGCCCGGCGCGCTGGCCGCCACCGGCAACAAACCAAGGTCATGGGCCACGCGTTCCACGGCGAGCACCGGCGGCAGCGCTCCGAGCCAGTCCGCATACCGGCGCAACGCCGCAAATGCTTCGGCAAATTTTCCTTCGCTTCCGGTGTTGTCACCCTGAGCGGAGCGAAGGGGCTCTGTCGTTTTAGGATCGCCCAACGACTGAGATTCTTCACTTCGCTCAGAATGACAAGGCGGGGAAGTCCGCCAGTCGAACCGCCCGCCGGCGCGCCGGTAGGCGTACAGTTCCTCGTCGCTGAAACCAAACAACTCGCTGCGCAACGCCGCCACGACCGCGACCGGGTTGTCGGGTTCGAGCGCGGCGCGCAACGCGGCGTGCCAGAGACCGAGTTCGCGCACTTCGTTGAGCGAACTGCCGCCGGTCACCTCGTGCGGCAGACCAAGCCGTTGCAGCGCGTCCGCATACGTGCTCAAGCGGTCTTTCTTGCGCGTGATGATCAGAAAATCTCCCGGTGACCGCCCCGAGGCGCGAATGTGCCGGGCGATGAAATCCGCTTCGGTGGCAGCGATCTCGCCTTGTTGCTCAACGGCCACCTTGAGCTGAAACACACCGGCCGCGGCGGGTTGTTCCTTGCGTCCGACCAAGAACGGCACATAGGCCGGCGACATCTCATCCGCCGTTGCCGGGAAGAATTTGTCAAATGCCGCGTTCACCCAATCCACCACCGGCTTGGCGGAGCGGAAGTTCGCCGACAAGGTGACGACCGCGCCGCCGGTGTCCTGAATGATTTGTTTCACCGTGTTGTACGTCACGATGTCGGCCCGGCGGAACCGGTAGATGGATTGCTTCGGGTCGCCGACCACGAACAACGACCCCGGCACTGGCCGGCACTTGCGCCAGTCGCGTTCGCGCGGATTGTCGGCGGTCAACAGCAACATCACCGCCGCCTGCACCGGGTCCGTGTCCTGAAACTCGTCCACGAGCACATGCGTAAACCGGCGGCGGAAGTATTGCCGGACTTCGGGGCGTTCGCGCAGCAGCTCCGCGGCGAGCATCAACAAATCCTGAAAATTCAATCCGTGCGCCGCCTCGCGTTGCCGGTCATAGACCGCCTGCGCGCCGTGCAACACGCGCAGCACCGTCGGATACCGGTGCGCCCGCCACGCCGTGACAAACGGCCCGGCCACCTCGTCGCAGAACTTGTCCCACCGTTTGTGCTCGCGCACCGCCTGTTCTTTGCCGTTCGGCCAATACTTGTGCGTGCATTTGCGCCCCGGTTTGAACTGCTCCAGGATCTCCGCCACTTCCGAGTGTCGCGTCAGGTCATGCGAACGCATCATCCGCAGGACGCGCCGGAACAATCCCGCCAACTCATCCGTGCCGTCGGCATCCGGCAGGTTTTTCTCCATGTGCGCGGCATACTCGCGCAACGCCGTCACGGCCGGTTGCAGCGCGGGGGCCGGGACTGCGGGCGCGGGCCAGTCGTCCACGTCCGGGTAGTCGGCGAACTTCTTGAACGCCGGCCACAAATCCGCCAGCGAAATGCCGAGTTCTTCCAACGCATCGAGCACCGGGTCATCCTTCGCGAACAACTCGTTGGTGAACGTCTCCCACGCCTGATGCCGGAGCCGGGCATCGCGTTCGTCGTCGAGTTCCTCGAAGTCCGGGTCCACGTCCGCCTCGACCGGCCGCTCGCGCAAGAGCCGTCCGCAAAACGAGTGGACGGTGCTGATCTGGCATTGCGCCGCTTGGGGAAGTTTCTCCCGCAGCCGCTCGCGCAACTCCGCCGCGGCTTTGCGGGTGAACGTCACTGCCGCCAGCGTGTCCGCCTTGCACTTGCCGGCGTTGATGAGCGCCACGATGCGGTCCACCATCGCCGTGGTCTTGCCGGTGCCGGCGGCGGCCTCGACGATCATCGTCGTGTCGAGGAGCGTGACGATTTTCTCTCGTTCTTTGTGGTCAGGCGGTTTCATTCTTCAGTTTGCTCTGGGCTGTCACCGTGACCGGATCGCCGCACACCGCCCGGTAATCGCAACGCCTGCAATCATCCACAGCGGTTGTCGCGTGAAACCGGCCGGCCGCGATCAAACCGCGCAACCGCGCCAGCAACTCCGGCGCGCCGGCCAGTTGATCCGGCGTGAACACAATCCGCTCGCCGCGTCCTTTCTCCGTCGGGAAGAAATAGCCGAACGACACCACCGGCTTGCCGTAGTGCGCGCGCGCCAGTTCGATGTACACCGCGTGTTGCAAAATCCGTCCGCCGTTGAACGGATCGTCGCGTTTGGTGCGGTAGCGTGCCGGGCTGCCGGTTTTGTAATCCCACAACGCCAACCCGGCGTTCGTCTCGTCCACGCGGTCAATCCGGCCCTGCAGATGAATCGTCGTCCCGTCCGGCAACGCCACCGGCACGTCCTTGATGTCACTCTCCAAATCAATCGGTTTCCCGTCGAATTTTTCGGCGGCAAAAATGCGGATGGCCCGTTGCAGCCGCCGGCAATCGCGGCGGAACACGCCTTCGTTGGGCGGCGGGAACTTTTCCCGGTAGCGCTCGATGCGTTGCTGCAAGACATCGGCCAACGCCACGCCGTCGCGCAGATGCCGGTGAAAGACCTCGTGCAAGAGTTTTCCAAACTCCGACGGCGGCAACCAGCGGTCCGTGTCCAACTCCAACTCCTCCGGTTCCTGCAAGCCGAGCGCGTACTGGTAGAAATACCGGAGCGGACACGTCCCGACTGTTTCCAGCCGATGCGGCGAGAACAACCGGTCTGCCGACACGGCCGGGTCGAGATCCGGTCCGGCGGCTGGCACATGGCCGTCGAAGGCGGTGAACGCGTCGCTGGCGCGTTGCGCTGCGGCGCGTTGGCCGCGACCGATCCACGGGAAACATTCGCCAACCAAGGCTGCCGCGTTGCGCACCGGTTCGGCGGCGCACAATCGCCACAGCCACCACTCGGTTTCCGAAAGCGCCTCGGTTTCCGCGGCCGGGGCGGTCGCGGCCGTTTTCGCGGCCGGCAGGACAACACCGGGAAAGAGTTCACTGTCGTCGGCCACGTTGCGGCTGGGGTAACTCGCGGTCACCGTGCCGCGCAACCGGGCGCGCAGCCGCTCAAACGCCCGCGCCGCCTCGCTGCGCCGGTCTTGCGACCGGGCCAAGCCGAGCGGCTCGCGTTCGCTGTCGAGCAACACCGGGTCCTGTCGGCCCGCCGGCGGAAAACGGTCGGCGTCCAGGCCGACGATGAACGTGTGCGCTCGCCCCGAATGTCCGCCGTTCTCCCACCGGGCCACGTAGAGGTGGCCGGGCCGCGGTCCTTGGCCGAGCACGCTCGTCTCGCGCAGCAACGCCAGCAACCATTCGCGGACATTGATCGTGTCGTCGCCCGCCGGCAACCACGATGCCAACTCGGCGATGCGTTCCTGCAACACCTCGCGGGCGTAGTTGTCGAGTTCGTTCAAGCAGCGCGCGTGTTTCGTGAGAAACTCGGCGGCGGCTTCGAGCGGCGGACGGCTGGCCAGCGCGAGCAGGCGCGCGACCGGCGCGCGCAACGCGAGCAATGCTTCGCGCCGCCGCCGCAAGACCGGCTGGTGTTCCGCGTCGGCTTCTTCCGCCTGCTTTTGGCAGCCGGCAATCTGCGCGTCGAGTTGGGGAAGATACCGGTCGCGCCCGAAGCCGATGGGCACGACGCGCAACGCGGCGGCAAGGTTGCCGGGAATGCCTTCCAGCAGGCCGTCGCGGATCATCGCGACGAGCGCGGTCTGCGGAAAATCATCGCTGCTCCACGCCAGCCACGCGATGAGCGCGCGTCCCGGTCGGGAGTAGCGCACCGGGATGCCCTCGGCAAAGGTGACCGGCACGCCGAGAGTCTCGGCGAGTTCATAACAGCGCGGCACATACGTGCCGGGATCGGTGTGGAGGACTTCGACTTGGTCGAGCGGCCAGCCGTTGGCGAGGCACCGGCGGAGGACTTCGCGGAGTTCGTTCGTTTCGCCGGTGGCCGTGAACGCATCGGTGAATTCCGGCGCGGGCGGTTCATCCACCGGCAGGCGCGTGACCGGCAGGAAATCGAGTGCGGAGAGGTCGAGATCGTCGGGCGCGAGCACGAGGACATCCGCCGGCAACGCGCCGCGGGCAAGACGGAAAACGTCGGCGTCGTCCACAAGACGAAGCCGGTCCAATTCCTGCCGGTAGCCGCGCAGGAGCGCCAGCAGGTCGCGGCCTTTGGCGTCGGCCTCGAAAAGGCCGTGTTCGAGGTCTGTTGGCTCGATGCCGGCCAGTCGGAGATCGTGGAGCGTGGCGGCGAGACGTTCGGCGAGAGCGAGGCTGGGACGAAGTCCGCCAAGGTAGCCGGCGCCGAGTTGTTTCAGGAGCCGGGCGGCGAGGACGACGCGGCCGAGCGGGGTGATGAATTGCCGGCCGTTGAGTTTTGGCCCGGCGAGCGCGAGCGCGAGCGACAGCGGCGTGTGGAGGCGGACGTTGACGGCGGGCTGGCCGGTGCGGGCGCAGGCGTCGAGCCATTGTTGGCCGACGCGCCGGTTGGGGCCAAGCAACACTTTTTCGTCGAGGCGATGGTCGCGGCAGAATTCGGCCAGCGCGCGGATTTGGCGTGGCATTTGGTCGTCAACCTTGTTAGTGGTATTCCCGGTCATGCGGACGTTGACGAAGTATATCATGCGGCAACTGGGGATCACTCTGTTTTTCAGCTTGGGGGTGTTTACGTTTGTGTTGCTGCTCGGGCAATTCCTGCAACGCGCCAGCACCCTGGTGGTGGGCGGCAAGGCGGTGGCGTATTTTCTGGCGCTGATTTTGCCGTCGGTGCTGGTGTTTTCGTTGCCCATGGCGATACTGGCGGCGACGTTGCTGGTGGTCGGCCGGATGAGTGCCGACAACGAGATCACCGCGATGCGCGCTAGCGGGATGAGCCTTGCCGAGGTGATCGCGCCGATCATTGTGACGGCGGCGTTGGTCGGGGCGTTCTGTTTCTACCTCAGCGCCGAACTGGCGCCGCGCGGGATGTTTCGATTCCGGACGTTGCCCCTGCAATTGGTGGCTGAAGACCCGCTGGCGTTGTTGGAGGAGCGCACCTACATCAAGGATTTCCCGGGCCACGTGGTCTACCTCGGCCGCAAATACGTGACCCGGCAGGGCGAGAACGTGATTGAGGACGTGTTGCTCTATTCTCTGGATGGGGCCGGCAATGTGGTGTCCAGTTTGCGCGCCCAACGCGGCACCGTCGTCGCCGACGTGGCCGCCGGCAAATTGCGGATTGACCTGCACAATGTCCGGGGCGACCTGCGCGATCCATCCGACCCGACCAACATCCGCAAAATCCGCACGGGTACGACGGCGCAGCGGTACCCGATGGAGCTGGACTTGCGCCAGGTGACGCGCAGCGCCACGGAGAAACGCCGGTTGTCGGACATGACGGTGAGCGAACTGCGGGACCTGATCCGGTCGCTGGAGGCGCAGGGGATTCATCCGGCGGCGGCGTTGATGGAAGTGCACTGGCGGGCGGCCGGAGCGGTGGCGTGCGTGGCGTTTGCGCTCATCGGCATTCCCCTCGGCCTGAAGACCCACCGGCGGGAGACATCCATCGGCATCGCGATCAGTTTGGGGCTGGCGCTGGCGTGGTATTTGGTGGTCGTCGTGGCCAACGCCTTGAAACACAAAGCCTATATTTACCCAGAAGTGATTCTCTGGTCGCCGAACCTGTTTTTTGAAGTCCTCGGCCTGTGGCTGCTCTGGCGCGTCAGCCGGGTTTAACTGCCGGACAGGCGTTTGCCCATCACCTGCACCAGCGGCGCCAACTCGGCCATCAACTGCGCGAATTGTTGCGGTTTCAGTTGCTGACCGCCGTCGCTGAGCGCGGTGGCGGGGTCGGGATGGACTTCGACCAGCAAACCATCGGCCCCGGCCGCCACGGCGGCGCGGGCCAGCGGAATCACCATGTCATGCCGCCCGGCCGCGTGACTCGGATCCACAAACACCGGCAGGTGGGTTTCTTTTTTGGCCACGGCGACGGCGCCGACATCGAGCGTGTTGCGGGTGGCGTGCTCGAATGTGCGGATGCCGCGTTCGCAGAGAATGACCCGGTGGTTGCCGTGGACGAAGATGTATTCGGCGGCCAGCAGCCATTCGTCCACGAGGCCGGCCATGCCGCGTTTGAGGAGGATCGGCTTGCCGGACGCGGCGCAGGCGGCGAGCAACGGCACGTTTTGCGAGTTGCGCGTGCCGATCTGGAGCAAGTCGGCCACTTCGGCGACCATCTCCACATCCTGCGGCGACATCACTTCGGTGACGATGGGCAGCCCGGTCGCGGCGCGCGCTTCGCGCAGCAAATCCAATCCTTCACGACCGAGTCCCTGAAAATCGTACGGCGAAGTCCGGGGCTTGAACGCGCCGCCGCGGAACAACGTCGCGCCGGCCGCCTTGACCGCCCGGGCAGTCTCGAGCGTTTGTTCCCGGTTTTCGACGGAGCACGGGCCGGCCACAACGTGAAAGGCGCCGCCGCCGAGCTGGCAGCCGGCCACGTCAATCACCGAGTCGGCCGGCTGGTACTCGCGACTGACCAGTTTGTACTTCTTTTGGACCGGGGTGACCGATTCGACCTGGGGCAGGACGATCAGCGATTCGAGCGTGTGGTGCATCCGTTCGTCGCCGACGCAGGCGATGACGGTGCGTTCGACGCCCCGGATCAGCCGCGGCTCGTAGCCAAACTTCTTGACCGCATCGGCGACCTGTTGGATTTTCGGTTCGGGCGTTCCGACTTTGAGGACGATGATCATGGCGCACTTTCTTCGGCGAGAATGGCCCGTTTGTCAACGGCGCGCCGTCGCCGACGTGGCCGCGCCGAAATAACTTGTCCAGGCGATATTCAGCGTTTCGTCGGTGATGCGGAGCGGTTCGCGGCGGAATTTGCAGAGGTCAATGCAGCGCTCGATGAGGTCGCGCGGTTCGCAGGCTTTGGGGATCCGGTTCTCGCGGGCATACCGTTCGACCAGCCGGCCGAGCACGTGCGGGTCCACCTCCAGGCCGCGCGATTGGGCGTAGGCCATGAAGATTTCGGCATACACGGTCGGCGTGGGCGCGACGACTTCCATCCGGTAGCCCATCCGCCGCATGAACGCGTCGTCGGCAATGTCGGCCGGATCGAGGTTGGTGGCGAAAATGACCGTCTGCTCGAACGGCACCTGAATCTTCTTGCCGGTGCTCAAGGTCAGGTAATCCACCCGGCCCTCGAGGGGGATGATCCAGCGGTTGAGCAGTTCCTTGTACGAGCACCGTTGCCGGCCGAGGTCGTCGACGAGCAGCAGGCCGCCGTTGGCTTTCATTTGCAGCGGTGCCTCGTAGTAGCGCTGGTGCGGCGAACTCAGCAGGTCGAGCGTCTCAATCGTCAGCTCGCCGCCCACGACGACCAGCGGCGGCCGGATCTTGACCCACCGTTTGTCGTAGTCGTCGGTTTTCGGTTTGACGCAGACGTGGTTGTGGCTGTCGAACACGCGGATAATCTGGCCGTCCACCTCGATGGCGTACGGGATCCAGATGTCGCCCGGCAGGGCGTTGGCCAACGCGGTGGCGATGGCGGTTTTGCCGTTACCGGCCGGGCCGTTCAGAAACAGGCTGCGTCCGGACGTGATGACCATGCCGAGGATTTGTTTGACCTCGGCGGAGAGCACGAGATGCGCCAGGGCGCGGTCCAGGGCCTTTTGCGTGACGACCGGGCGGTTGCGGACCTGGAGGACGATCATTTCGGTGTAGGCCTGCAACGAAACCGGTGCCGGGCCGACATAGTTGCAGAACTCGTTGATCCGGGCCACCTCGTTCCACCCGCGGTCGAGCATGGCGTAGCGGTGATTGTGCAGCCCGACAACGCCTTTTTTCTCCACGAACCGGTCGCGGTAGAGTTGCTCCAGCAACTGGTCGGTGATCACCAGCCCCAGCCGCAGCCGGTTGGCCACGGTGGCGGTCGTGCAATCCGTTTCCAACGACACCGCCCGCAGCGCCAGGCCGGTGAGGAAACCGAAACTCGTGTCCAACTCGTCGAGTTGACCGGGAAACGGCGGGGCAAACGGTTCCTGCTCGGCCGGCACCGGTCCCGGCGCGGGATCGGCGGCCGGCGCCGGCGGTGGCGGGTTTTCGACCGTGCTCATGGCGTCGTCGTTTTTAGCAGGATCCACGCCAGGAAGCTAGGACGAGCCGGGGGGAAACTCAAGATTTTTCCCCGACCGGTTACCGTTGACTGCCGGCGCGATTCTGTTAGCTTGGACGCGGTCATGGAGAAAACCATCGAACGGATTTGCGGGCTGCTGCAAAGTCCGGACGGGATGCGCCGGTGCGCGGCGGCCATGGTGTTGACGGAACTGGCCCCGAAAGAACCCGCCGTCGTCAAAGCCCTCGGCACCGCGCTCCGCGACGCCAACCAACTGCTCACCCGGTCGGTCCTCGAAGCTTTCGCGGCGATCGGCACCCCCGCGGTCGTGCCGTACGTGTTGCCGTTGCTCGACGCGCCGGACATGGAAACCAAACTCCGCGCCGCCGCCATCATTGCCCGCGCCGGCGGCGCATGTGTGGCCGACCTCAAACGCCAGCTCGAAACCGCCAACCCGCAGCAGAAACTCGTCCTCCTCGACATCCTCGCCCGGATCCACCGGCCCGACGCGCTGGACCTGTTGCTCGAAACGTTGTTCGACCCCAACTTCGAACTCGTCAAGGAAACCTGCCAGGCCGTCCGCCGCCACATCGGCGACGCCACGCCGGCGGAACGCGCCGCGCTGCACCAACGCGTCGTCAAGTTCATGAAGAGTTCCCGGGTCCAGAAGAACGACCGGGTCATCACGTCCTGCCTGCTGCTGCTCGGCCACATCGGCCGGCCCGAAGCCCGGACGCTGTTGCTGAAGTTTGCCGGCCCGCGCACACTGCCCTACATCCGCCGCAACGCCCTGCTCGCGCTCCGCAGCCTCGACATGGCCGGCGGCGCCGCTGCCAGTCTCGCCCGGCAGTTGGTGAAATACCTCGACGATGCCGAGTTCGCCAACGTCGTCCAACCGAGCCTCGACATCATCGAGAAACTGCCGCTGCCGGTGTCGTTTGCCGTCCAGTGGCGGAAACTGTTGAAAGGCCAACACGCCGCCGTCCGCGCGTTTGCCGCCCGCCGGTTGGCCGCGGCGGACACACCCGCCGGCAACCGGTTGCTGATGCAGTTGCTGGCCCACGAGGATCCGCAAGTCAGCGACATCGCCGCCGGCGCGCTCGCCCGGCACAAGGGCGCCGCCAAACTGTTGCTCGCCGCGCTTGCTCGCGAACGCCGCGCCGACCCGGCGTGGCGGTTGGCCAAAATCCTCAAGCCCCACAGCGAGACGGTGGAAAAGGCGACGGTGAAAAAGTTCACCGCGTTGGCGATGCGCGCGTTGGCCCGCGGCGAACCGCGCGCCGAGGCGTTGCTCTATTTTCTGCGCAACATCAACCCCAAGGTCGCCGACGCCGTCTGGCGCGAGACCGGGCGGCAATTCAAGAAAGCCGGCCAGTGGGCCAAGGCCGGCGAGTGCTTCCGGCAACTCACCAGCAGCGACCTGTTTGACAACGACCTCCGGTACGAGTTGAGCGTCTGCAACCTCAAACAATCCCCGCGCGACCTCGCCCCGCACCTGCGCGCCGAAGACCACGCCCTGCGCGGTTTCCAGACCTTGCTGGAAAAGGGGTTCCCGCTGGCCGACCGGCTGTTGAAAGAAAAAGTGGTCGAGCCGGCCGAGTTGTACTACGTCGGCTTCCATTTCGCCGAGGGCCCCGGCGACGGACAGGTGAAGTTCGGCGAAAAACTGCTCGAACACGTCGCCAAACGCTGGGCCAAAACCAAAGTCGGCAAAGACGCCAAGAGCAAGCTCAAGCTCATCCAAGCCCCGGCCCCGCCACCGGCAAGTTGATTTGTCGCGGGAATAGCAACCACCGGTGATTGAGCTTGTCTTTCGCTGGTAACGAAATAGGAATCCGCAGGTTAACTGGTGGAGGCAGAGTTTGGATATGAAGCGGCTTTTCATAATCATCGCTATGCTTGGGGCGGTTCTCGCGGGTTGGTTCGGTTTGGGTGCCGCAGACCGTGTGTTGATTGCGAACCCCGCACTGACGATATGGGACCGCATACGCTGCTACTGCGGAGTTAGACCGGTTGCCATAATTCCTTTCCGATAATGTGCCGTGGGTAGGGCGCGGTGGCTCACCGCGCCGCCGCAGTTTTCTGGGCAATTCTGCGGCGGGCTGGACCAGCCCGCCTGACCATTGCGGAAATGACTTTTGGCAATCGGTCTAGCGTATTCCCACTCTATTTTGTGTTGAGCCTGGTGGCGAGCATCCTGTGGCGGCGGTCGAGATTGCTGCGGATATGTGCTATCGGGGCGCATGCAGTTGTCGGCGTATCTGTGTTGGCTTTAGCGGTGGCGGTGACTCTGACAAACCCACGCGGCAGGTTTGCCATGCTTCTGCTCGTGGTGCAGTACGTCGTGTTTCTCGGATTGTTTATTGGGTCGGTACGTCAGTCAGGCTCAAGCGAGACAGACAAATCACATTAGCTGCAGAGAAACCAGTGACCGGCGCGTTGACAAGGCCGGCAGGGTTCGTTCGCCAGAGCCTCGCTATGAGGCGACGCTACAGCCGGGCAGCGATGGGCGGCATTGACAGGGCGGACTGAATTCGGTACGGTATTCGGGCTGACGAAGCTAACATGATGAAACTCAAGGAAGACATACGTCCGGTAACCTACCTCAAAAGCAGCGCGGCGAATTTGCTGGCGCAGATCAATGCCACGCATCGGCCGGTGGTCATCACGCAGAACGGCACGGCCCGGGCCGTGTTGCAGGACCCGGAGAGCTACGAGAAGATGCGGCGCGCCATCGGCCTGCTGAAACTGATTGCCCAAGGCGAATCCGATGTGCAGGCCGGCCGGACCATCGCGGCCGATAAGGTATTTGCCGGGCTGCGCGCCAAGTTGTCCGCCCGCCCAGTATGAGGGGCATGAGGACCCGCTACACGGTGGCGTGGGCGAGCGTTGCCGAGCGCGATTTACAGACCGTCGCCGAGTTTCTGACCACCGATGATCCGGCCGCTGCCGCCCATGTGTTAGACCAAATTGAGGCGCGGACAGCGGCGCTTCAACAAATGCCGGAGCGCGGGCGGGTCGTTCCGGAGTTGGCGGCATTTGGGATTCATACGTACCGGGAACTGATCGTGACTCCGTGGCGGATCATCTATCGGATCAGCGAACAAACCGTCTATGTGCTGGCCGTGCTGGATGGGCGGCGGAATGTCGAGGACGTCCTACTGGATCGTCTCATCAACTCGACCCCATCCGGAAACCTCATTCCTGAATGATGTCATTCTGAGCGAAGCGAAAGCCGAGCGAAGCGAGACGCCGCTGGCGTGTGCGGCAAATCTCTGCTGTTTTCGGCAAATGTCGGAACGACAGAGACCCTGCGCTTCGCTCAGGGTGACACTCGGGGTGGGGGGACGGATGAGTTCTAATGGCGGCAAGCCGAAGCGCCCGGGCACAACGCTCAGGGATTGATGCGCCAGATGGTCGGTCGGATGTGGCGGCGCGTTGACAAGGCCGGCGGGGTTCGTTAGCCTTGCCGGGTTATGATTCGACGCTACAGCCGGGAAGCGATGCGGTCCATCTGGACCGACGAAAACAAGTTCAAAATCTGGTTGGACATCGAAATCCTCGCCTGCGAGGCGCGGAAGATACCGGCCAAAGACCTCGCCACCATCAAACGCCGGGCCAAGTTCACCGTCGAGCGGATCAACGAGATCGAGAAGACCACCAACCACGACGTGATCGCGTTCCTCCAGTGCGTGGCCGAAAACGTCGGGCCAGCCTCCCGGCATATTCACGTGGGGTTGACCTCCTCCGATGTCGGCGACACGGCGCTGGCCTACCAGATGGTGCAGGCGGCGGACATTCTCATCGCTGACGTGAAGGCGTTGCGAAAGGTCGTGGCGCGGAAGGCCAAGAAGTACAAGTTCACGCCCTGCATGGGCCGCACCCACGGCGTCCACGCCGAGCCGACAACGTTCGGGCTGAAAATGGCGTTGATGTACGACGAGTTTGGCCGGGCGCTCACACGCCTCGAACGCGCCCGCGAAATCATCGCGGTCGGCAAAATCAGCGGCGCGGTCGGCACCCACGCCCATTTGTCGCCGGCAGTCGAGGCGTATGTTTGCCGGAAACTCGGACTGAAACCCGCCCGGATTTCCACTCAAATCCTGCAGCGCGACCGGCACGCCGAATACCTGGCGGCGCTGGCACTGGTGGGGTGTTCAATCGAACGATGGGCGCAGGAGTTCCGGCACCTCCAGCGCACCGAAGTTTTGGAAGCCGAGGAGTTTTTCGCGAAAGGTCAGAAAGGCAGCAGCGCCATGCCCCACAAGCGCAACCCGATCACCTGCGAACGGCTCTGCGGCCTCGCCCGTGTATTGCGCGGCAACGCGCTCGCCGCCATGGAAAACGTCGCGCTCTGGCACGAACGCGACATCTCCCACAGCTCGGTAGAGCGCGTGATCCTGCCGGACTCGACGACGTTGCTCGATTACATGCTCGCGAAATTGACCGACATTGTGGACAAACTGCTCGTCTATCCCGACCGGATGAAGGCGAACATCGAGTTGAGCAAAGGGCTGACGTTCTCGCAGGCGGTGCTGTTGGCGTTGACGAAGAAGGGCCTGACCCGCGAACAAGCGTACGCGATTGTCCAGCGCAACGCGATGGCCACGTGGCAGACGCCCGGCAAGACGTTCAAGGATTTCCTGTTGGCCGATGCCGCGTTGACCGCCAAAGTGCCGCCCGCGGAGATTGAGAAACTGTTCGACATCAGCATCCATTTCCGCGAGGTCAATAACACATTCAAGAAAGTCGGCCTCGGGTGATTTTGGATTGACGGAACAATGAACGAACAGGAGTTCAAGAGACGGACGAAGCGGCTGGCAACCCTTTGGGCTGCCAGCCCTACAATGATTTTTGTAGGGCGCGAAGCCCGCAGGGTTTCGCGCCGCAGCCGGCGTTCCTAATCCAAAATGGAAAATCCAAAATCCAAAATGGACCGTCCGTTCAGTTGGTGGGATACGCAACATTGGAAGCCGGCGCCGCCGGCGGCGGATGAATCGCACCGGCCCGGCCACAATCTCCCGCAGGGCGAGGAGAAATGGCGGCTGAATAATCCGAAGAAACGCGGCACCACCCAGCGCGGCACCGGCCGGTAGCAGTGGGGGATGGGCTTCCAGCCCGTCCAGCCGGGAAGTGGGCGGGCGGGAAGCCCGCCCCACGTGATCCTCTCACCGGCCGTTGAACTCGCGGACGGCGTCGAGCATCGCGACGATGTTGGCCACCGGGGTTCGGGCCTGGATGTTGTGGATGGCGTTGAACACGAACCCGCCGCCGGGCGCAAAAATCTCGCACCGGCGCAACACCTGTTCGCGCACCTCCGCCGGCGTGCCAAACGGCAAGACGTGTTGCGTGTCCACGCCGCCGCCCCAAAACGCGATCCGGTCGCCGTACGCGCGTTTCAGATGTTCGGGGTCCATGCCGGCCGCGGAGCATTGGACGGGGTTGAGGATGTCGAACCCGGCTGCGATGAAGCTGTTGATGAACGGCTCGACGGCGCCGCAGGAGTGTTTGAAACATTTCCACTTCGTGTGCCGGTGAATCCAGTCGGTGATCTGCCGGTAGTACGGCCGGTAGAGGTCGTCGAAGGTGCCAACCGAGCAGAACGACGAGGTTTGGGTGCCGAAATCCGTGCCGCACACGAAAACGATGTCCACGAAATCGCCGAGCGCCTCGGCCAATTTCGGCAAATTCGCCAGCGCGATGGCCGTTTGTTTTTCGAACACGGCGCGGACGTACTCCGGGTGCGCGGCGAGCGCCATGTACCATTCGTCCACGTTGCGGATGCCGCGCGGCCGTTTCAGGAACGGCGCCGGCACGAGCGCGATGTCGCCGAGCGCCGTGCCCGGCAAGCCGGCCACCACCGCCCGCCCGGTCGCCCGCGCCGCGCGCGCCGCGACGGCCAGCCGGTCGAGGTCGTCCTGTTTGAGCGGGCCGAACTCCTCCAGATTGTCGGCCGGGTTCAATTGGGTTTCGTCCAGCGGTTGCTGCCGGGGAATCGAATCGAAAAAATATCCGGTGACCGGCATGCAGGCGCTCGGCGGCGCGGTCCGGTCGCCCTGGGGATGAATGAGCACGTCGCCGCCGGGCGAGGTGGTGACGTTGAATTTCTCGCCGACGAGGACCTCTTGTCCCCACGGCGTGCGCCACGGTTTCCAGTTTTCGTTGGGGAAGCCGAACATCGTCTGCGGCGGGAGCGCGCCGGCGACGTCCACGCCGAGCGCGGCTTGCAAGTCTTCCTCGATCCAGCCCAACATCTGGTACGGTTCGTGGACTTTGACGGGGCGTCGCTCCAGGCCGTAGTACTCCCGCAGCGCGGCGACGCAACTGCAATGGATGCCGCTGACCGGCGTGGCGCCGAAATCCACCGGCACGCGGTCGGGCGACTGGTGGTGCAACGAAGCGAGGACGCGTTCGCGGCTGGTCATGCCGGTTTTCTAGCGGAACGACGGCGTCGCCGCAAGCCGGGAAATGCGCTACAGTACCGGTGTGCAAAAGGGAATTCACGACCGGCTGGCGGCGTATCTGCGGGCGCACCGGGTCGCCACGCTCGCGGTGGCCGACGCCGCCGGGGCGCACGCGGCGGCGGTGTTTTACGCGGCCGACGACCAGTTGAATTTGTATTTCGTGAGCGACCCGGCCTCCCGGCATGGCCGGGCATTGGCGGCCACCGGAACGGTCGCCGGCACGGTGCAGGATGACCGGCAGGAATGGCACGAGATTACCGGCCTCCAGTTTCACGGCGCGGTCCGGCAACTCGACGGCGACGAACGCCGGCGCGGGTGGGAGTTGTACACGGCGCGGTTCCCGTTTCTGTTGACCGGCAACGTCGTGCTGACCGGCGCGCTGGCGCAGTCGGCGCTGTGGAAGATCGCGCCGCGCTGGATGCGGCTGATTGACAACCGGCTCGGCTTCGGCCACAAAGAGGAATGGCACCGGAGATGAGATGAGCAAACCGACCCGAACCAAATTGGACGCGCACATGGAGCGTCACGCCGCGCTGATGCAACGGGCGTGGAAAGCGCACCGGAGCCATCTCTACGACGGCGCCGCCAAACAACTCGGCGCCGTCCTCGGCACGGACGAACTCGAAATCCATTTCGCCACGATGCCCGCCCGGTACTGGCAGCAAAACGATCTCGCCGCCGTGACGTGGCATTTGGAAACCATTCACCAGTTTTTCGAGACGCTGGCCGACCCGGACATGCCGGGCACAATGCCGGTCCTGCGCTGGCGGCCGGGCCGCGAGCGGCACCTCCTGGAATTGGCGCTCTGCACGTGGGACCGGCCGGGCTTGCTCGCCAAAGCCGCCGGCGCGCTGGCCGGCGCCGGGTTGGATATTTTGCAGGCGGACATCTACACCCGCGCCGACAACGTGGTGCTGGACATTTTCCACGTCAGCGCCGCCGGCAGCCGGCGCGCGCCGACGAAAACTCAGTTGGCCGCCGCCCGTGACCGGCTCGTGGACGCCTTGCGGGCGTGACCGGCGCATTTTGCGCTGGCTTTTTTGCCGCGGACCGGCTTGAATCGGCCGCGTGGGGAACGACCGCCACCCAAGGAGGGCGGGCTTCTCCCTGACGGAACTGCTTGTGGTCGGCGCGGTTGTCAGTGTGCTGGCTGGTTTGCTGTTGCCGGCGTTGGGACGCGCCCGCGAAAAGGCCCGGCAGGCAGTTTGCATGGGGAACCTGCGCCAGATCGGCCAGGCCGCGTTGATGTACGCCGATGACTGCGGCCGGCTCCCCACGTCCACCGATTACGGCTACGTCCTGTGGAACGGCACCGACTACATCCTCTACGGCCGGCTCGTGCCTGCTTACGGGCGCGGCTTGGCCAAGTCGTTCTTCTGCCCCAGCGCCGATGTGTTGACGATGAACAGTGCACTGACCGGCCTCCAAAACCTCGGCGTTCCCGGCAGGACCACCGCCGGCAGCTATTACATCCGCAGTCTCGACCAGGGCGCGCCCGCGCGGCTCGACGGCGCCGACCGCGCGTTGCTGGCCGACCTGGCCGGCAACCATCCGCCCGGCCACCGCGTCCTCTACACCGACGGCTCCGTCCGCCGCCAACCACCGGCCGGCGATCTCAATGCGGCGACCACCTGGACGCAATGGGATGGCGGGGGTTTCCTGCCTTGACCGGCGGGCCGATCGTGATACGGTCTCGCTCCCATGCAAAAACATCCAGTCATTACTCGCAACCGGTTGAACCGGTTCTGCGGCGATATCCGCCGCCGGCTGTACACGGAGAAAGCGCCGGTCACGCTCGCCGTGCATTCCACCGAGCACCGGATCCGATTCGAGGAGGCGGTGCGCGCCGCATACCGGCCCGCGCGGGTCGGCGAACAGTTCGGCCCGGCGTGGTCCACCCATTGGTTTCAAGTGGACATTGAAATCCCGGCGGCGTGGAAAGGCCGGGAGGTGCATCTGTTGTGGGATTCGTCGTCGGAAGCCTGCGTCTGGCAGGACGGCCAGCCGTTGCAGGGCCTGACCGGCACGGGCGGCTCGTTGCGGAACGATTTTCGGCTGACCCGGTCGGCGGCGGGCGGCGAACGGCTCCGGCTGCACATCGAGGTCGCCTGCAACGGGCTGTTTGGCGTTGGCGGCGGGGCGTTCAGTCAGTTGGGATTGCTCCGGCAGGCGGAGATTGCCGTCTTGGATCGGGACGCGTGGGATTTGTTGTGGGATTTCACGGTGATCGCCGAGATGGCGAATGAGTTGCCGGCGGAGACGCCGCGCGCCGGGCAGGCGCTGGCGGCCGGCAACGAGATGGTCAACCTCTGCAACCTCGACGACCGGCAGACGTGGCCGGCAGCGCGGGCGGTGGCGGCGAAGTTTTACGCGGAACACAACGGCGCTGGCCAGCACAACGTGTCGGCGGTCGGTCACGCGCACATTGACACGGCGTGGCTCTGGCCGTTGGCGGAGACGCGGCGCAAATGCGTGCGGACGTTTGCCACGGCCGTCCGGTACATGGCGGATTACCCGGAGTACAAGTTTGCCTGTTCGCAGGCGCAGCAACTCGAATGGATGAAGGAGCGGTACCCGATGTTGTACGAGAAGATCCGCGACCGGGTGAAAGCCGGCCAGTTCGTGCCCTGCGGCGGGACGTGGGTCGAGCCGGATTGCAACCTGCCGAGCGGCGAGTCGCTGGTCCGGCAGTTCCTGTATGGGCAGCGGTTTTTCCGGCGCGAGTTCGGGCAGTATTGCCGGGAGTTCTGGAATCCCGACGTGTTCGGATACTGCGCCCAGCTCCCGCAGATCATGCGCGGCGCGGGCATCGAGTTTTTCCTGACGCAGAAACTGTCGTGGAACCAGTTCAACAAGCCGGCCGCCCACACGTTTCTCTGGGAAGGACTCGACGGCAGCCGGGTGCTGACGCATTTCCCGCCGACCGACACCTACAACGGGAATTGCACCGTGAAGGAAGCGTTGTTCGGTGTCCGCAATTTCAAAGACCACGACCGCGCCCGGGAAAGCTGCCTGCTCTTCGGCCACGGCGACGGCGGCGGCGGGCCGACCTTGGAAATGCTGGAACGGTTGCGCCGGATGCGCGACGTGGACGGTCTGCCGCGCATCGAACAACGCAGCCCGGCGGAGTTTTTCCGGCGGTGCGCCGCCGACGTGCGCGACCCGGTGGTGCTGGTTGGCGAGTTGTACTTCGAGTTGCACCGCGGCACCTACACCAGCCAGGCCAACAACAAACGCGACAACCGCCGCAGCGAAGAGCTGCTCCACGACGTCGAGTTCCTCGCCGCCGTCACCGGCCCGTATCCGCAAGCCGAGCTGGACCGGCTCTGGAAACTCGTTTTGCTGAACCAATTCCACGACATCATCCCCGGCTCGTCCATCCGGCAGGTCTATCAGGACAGCGCCGCGCACTACGACGAAATCCTCAACACCGCCGGCGCCCTCCGCGCCACGGCGCTGCAAACGCTGCTTCCCGCCGGTCAGGAACGCGTGGCCGCCGTGAACACGCTCGGTTTCCCGCGCACGGAAGTGGTGGACATCGCCGGCCAGCCGGCCGTGGTTGCCGCGCCGGCGCTGGGCTGGGCCGTTGCCGAACCGGTCCGCACAACAACAACGCCGGTCACCGTGACAGAATCGGCCGACCGGATCGTGCTGGAAAACCAGTTCGTCCGGGCGGAATTGCGGCGCGACGGCCGGTTGGCGAGTCTGTTTGACAAACGCACCGGCCGCGAAACCCTGGCCGGGTTGGGCAACCAGTTTGTGTTGTTCGACGACAACCCGGTCAACTGGGAAGCGTGGGACGTGGATGTGTTCCACCTCGAAAAACGCTGGCCCGTCGCCCCGGCCGCGTCGGCCACCGTGATCGAGCGGCACCCGTTGCGCGCGCGCGTCGCGTTCACGTACGCGTTTCTCCGTCAGACGGTGACGTTGACGGCCATCTCGGCCCGGTTGGACTTTGCCACCGAAGTGGATTGGCACGAGCGGCAAAAGTTCCTCAAAGTCGAGTTCCCGGTCAACGTCCGCGCCATGACCGCCACCTACGAAGTCCAGTTCGGCCACCTGGAACGGCCGACGCATTTCAACACCAGTCACGACCTCGCCCGGTTCGAGGTCTGCGCTCATCGCTGGGCCGACCTGAGCGAACCGGGGCTGGGGGTGGCGTTGTTGAACGACTCGAAGTACGGCCACGCCGCCCACGGCAACGTCCTGCGGCTCTCCCTGCTCCGGTCGCCGAAACACCCCGACCCCGAAGCCGACATGGGCCGGCACAAATTCCGGTACGCGTTGCTGCCGCATGCCGGTGATTTCCGCGCGGCCGGTGTGATCGAAGAAGGCTACCGGTTCAACCAGCCGGTGCTGGTGCAGCCGACGAGCGCTCCGGTCGGCGAGAAGTCGTTCTTCCAAGTGGATCGGCCCAACGTCATCATCGAGACCGTGAAGAAAGCCGAGGATTCCGGGGCGTTGATCGTGCGGCTCTACGAGGCGCACGGCGCGCGCGGCCCGGTGCGGCTGAGCAGCCCGTTGCCGGTCCAGAGCGTGCGCCGGTGCAACCTGCTCGAAGAGGAAGACCAACCGTTGCGGTGGGAGAACGGCGGTGTCCAGTTTGACGTGACGCCGTTTCAGATTGTGACCTTGAAGCTGATCCGGTAGGATGCGCCCGCTCATGAAAGCCAAAATCATTGTCATGCCGAAAAAGACCGTGCTCGACCCGCAGGGCAAGACGGTCAAACACGCGCTCGAATCCATCGGGTTCAAAGGAATCAAAGACGTGCGGATCGGCAAGTTCATCGAGGTCGAACTGGCCGGCCGCAACAAGGCGGCGCTGCAACAGAAACTCGACGACGCCTGTCACCGGCTGTTGAGCAACCCGGTCATTGAGGATTACGAGTTCACCATCAAATGAAGTTCGGCATCATCCAATTTCCCGGCAGCAACTGCGACCAGGACGCCTACCACGTCCTGGCCAACGTTTTCGGCCAGCCGACCCGGTACATCTGGCACAAAGACGCCACGCTCGGCGACGTGGATTGCGTGGTCATCCCCGGCGGGTTCAGTTACGGCGATTATCTGCGCACCGGCGCCATTGCCCGGTTCTCGCCGGCCATGAAGGCGGTCACCGCCCACGCCCAAGCCGGCGGCCTCGTCATCGGCATCTGCAACGGTTTCCAAATCCTCTGCGAAGCGCATCTGTTGCCGGGCGCGCTCGTCCGCAACAAGAACCTGAAGTTCATCTGCGACTGGGTGCAGTTGCGCGTCGAGACCACCGAATCGCCATTCACCAACGCCTGCCGGCCCGGTCAGATTCTGCGGCTGCCCATCGCCCACGGTGAAGGCTGCTACTTTGCCGAGCCGGCTGTGATCAAGCAACTGAACCGTGAAAATCGGGTGTTGGTCCGCTACGTGCGGAATCCGAACGGTTCGGTGGACAACATTGCCGGCATCTGCAACGAGGGGCGGAACGTTTTCGGCCTGATGCCCCATCCCGAACGCGCCAGCGAAGCCATCCTCGGCAGCGAAGACGGCCGCCGCATCTTCGAGTCCATCCTGTGGACCGGCGCCGCGGTCGTCCGCTGAAAACCACCGGCAACCGCGGCCGCGGCCAATCCCGGCAACCCTGTTTCTGCCGGCCGCGACGGACGTGCCGGGCGGGACGGTGACCGCTGCCGAGAAAGATGGAGGATGGCAAAAGCTTGCCAGGCGGCGTCCCGGTATCATACTACTCTCGCCCGTGAATTCTCCCGAACAACCGACGCCTCCCCGCGCCGCCCGGTGCGTGATCCGCCTGACCGGCTGGGGCGCCTTGTTGCTGACCGGGGCGCTTCTCGCTCCGTGGGGCGTGCTCATCTGGTGGCGGACGACCGAACGGCGCGCGCCGGTCGCCGTTACTCCAGCCCCCCGGCTCCCCGCAGTGACGGGCATCACCCGCACCCGGCCCGGCCCGTGGGGCGACCTGGAATTGACGCGGATCATGCTCGAACCGCCGCGCGAGTTCATCTCCACGCAATTTGATTACGGGCCGACCCGGTGGTTTTTTCGCGGAGCCACACCGGCCACGCTGTCCCTCCAGTTGGCGACGTTGCCGTGGACCGAAGCCCAGCGACAAGAGGTGCTCAATCAGCAACAATGGGAGATCGGCCCCTCCGGCATTACCATTTTACCCTCGGCGGAGCTTGTCCTGAGCCTCAGCCCGGACCTGCGCGCCGCACTGTACGAGATTTTACGGACGGACCCGGCCAATAGCACCCAGCACATGCCGGCCCGATTTCGCGGGGATACCGCAGACGAGTGGTTTGCCAACTCCGCGCTGCCGCCGCCGACCCTTGCCCTGCTGAAACAACTGGTCTATCGGCGCGGCAACGCTCTGCTGTTCTCCGATCCGCAGGTGGTGCTCCCCCGCCTGTCTTCCGACGACGAACGCGTCGCAGTGCTGAAGGTGCTGGGGCGCAAGGTGTCCTTGCTGGTCCAGTTGCGCCTCCACCCCGACACGAACCTGGATGAGGTCATCCGCTATTGGGAACGGGGCGGACGCAACAAGGACATCGAACCGCTGTTGCGTTCGTTGCCCCGGCCGCCCGGCGGGTTCGCCTTGGACATCGCCCACTTGCTGCCCCGCTTCGCGCGGGGACTACTCTACACCTACCCCGAACCCAATTCCGACGCGGACCGGGTGCAACGCGATTGCCACTGGACTTCGCTCAACTTCTTCGCGTCCACCCCCAACGACCAATTTGCCGACGAGGCCGTGGCCACGGCCAAGCTCAGGAATGATTACTATCCCATCGTGGGCGATCCGACCTTTGGGGACATCATCGTGTTTCAGCGATCAAACGGCCTCGTTTATCATTCGTGTGTGTACATCGCTGCGGACATCGTGTTCACCAAGAACGGGCGCACCCCGCAGACGGCCTGGCAGTTGATGCAGTTGGCGGACTTGCTGCCGTGGTACGCCGATGACCCCGACGTCACAGTCCGCGCCTATCGCCAACGCGCGCAGTAGTCTCTTGCCCCGAGTCGAAGCCGGGCGATCCTGGCCCTGTCGCCGGTCTTTCCAAGGGCACGCCGCGCGCAGCGATGGGACTCTGCCGGTTCTGTCGCGGGCGACCGCCGGAAGTCAGAGACCGGCAGCGGCGTCTCGCTACGCCCGGCTTGTCCCGCGGACCACAGCCCGGCTATAACTTGGCCGTGGACCTGCTCGCCAAGCCCGATTTTGCAGAAACGAAAACCGCGTGGCGGCACTACTGGGCGCGCGAAAAATGGAAGCGGCCGCTCGTGGTCGCGTCCGTGCCGCGCGACCCGGCCCGCCCGCTGCCGTGGAAAGAACACCCGGCCTACCACCTGTATTCGCGCACCCTGACCGGCCAGTGGGACGAACAGTTCCACCGGATTGACCGCTGGCTGGAGAACACGCTGTTCCCGGCCGAGACGGTGCCCTATTGCAGCGGCGATTTCGGCCCCGACCAGTTCGCCGCGTATCTCGGCGCGACCTTAAAATTCTCGCCCGCCTCGCCCAACACGAACTGGGTGGACCCGGTCATCGAGGACTGGGACAATTTTCCAATCCGTCTCGACCCGGCCAACCCGATCTGGCAGCGGCACCTCGAATTTCTGCGGCGCATGGCGGCGCACGCCCGCGGCCGGTACCTGGTCGGCATCTGCGATCTGCACTCCAACGGCGACGCCCTGAGCGCGTTGCGGCACGGCGAACGGCTCTGCCTGGATTTCTACGACCACCCCGCGCAGGTTGGGCGCGCGATGCGCGCCGTCCGCAAACTCTACCCACCCATCTACAACGGCCTGTACGAAGCCAGCGGCTGCACTGCCGACACCGGCAGCATCGGTTGGACGCCGTTCTGGTCGGACGGCAGGTTCGCCACGATCCAGTGCGATTTCATCTGCATGATCAGCCCGGACGTGTTCCGCGAGCACATCCGCCCGGCGCTGGAAGAGGAAGCGGCGTTTCTCGATCACTGCGTTTTTCACCTCGACGGCCCCGGCGCGTTGCCGCATCTCGACGACATTCTGGCGATCAAGGACATTGATGTGATTCAGTGGGTCAGCGGTGCCGGCCAGAAACCGATGTGGCAATGGCTGGACGTGCTCAGGAAATGCCAGGCCGCCGGCAAGGGCCTGCAACTTTACGATCTCACCTGCGAGCAAGCCCAACAACTCCACCGCGAACTCGACCCGGTCGGCCTCGTGTATTGCGTCAACGCCAGGAGCCCCGCGGAGGTCGAGGCCTTTTGCCGGTGGCTGGAGCAGAACAGTTGAGTTCTGGGATCAGAAACCGAGCCGGTTCTGTCGGTCCCTTGGTTGTCGGCCGACAGTCGTATCCCCCGTGTGGCCCCGCGGTTTCCCGACGGCAATCTCAACGCAGCAGGGCGGCGACCTCGTCGCATTGACGGCGGAAGGAAACGTCGTCGAGCACCGGCGTGAGGTCGGTCGTCGGGAGGGCGTGTTCGAGTTCAATCCAACTCTTGCAGCCGCCGTAGGCCGGCAGCACCGGCCGCAGGACCGGGGTGGCGCGCCGGTACACGCGCAGCACCAGCGCGACCAAACCGGGTTCGCGGCCAAATTGGAACCGCTGCGCCACCACCGATTCGCTCCAAAGATGCCGGCCCTGCAACCGGCGCGCGGCGGCCAGATCGGTCAGCCGGTACACGGCTGCGGTGGTCGCGAAAAACTCAATCGGCACAACGTCGGATCGGGCCTGTGCCGCCAGGGCGCGCAGGGCGGGCCGGTATTGGAGGATGACGGATTCCTCGGCTTCGTGAAATTGTGTCGGGAACAACCAGAACTCCGGGTGCAGGACTTGAAACTGGCCTTTCGTCTCGTGGATGCCGCCTTTGCGGAGCGACAAGATTTGTTCGCCCCGGCCCAACGCGTGGACGGCGATGGCCCATTCTTTGTAGGCGATGTTGGTTTGGGCAATCACGCCGCGAGACCGAAGTTGTGCGCCACAAGGTCGGCGACCCGGGCGAGTTCTGCGGCGGTGAGCGGCGGCGTGTCGGGCGCGGCGGCGAACTCCGCCAGTTGCTTTTCGTTGTAGATGTTCGGCAGCACGGAGCCGATGCACGGGTCGGCCAGAATGAACTGGATCGCGGCCTGGCCGAGGGTCCGGCCGGTCGCGCCGGTGAGGAAGGCGAGTTGCTCGACTTTCTTCAAGCCGTCGAGCAGCCACGCTCGGCGGCGCGCGTCGGTCGTGACGCGGAAGTGGCGGTGATCGTTCGGGTCGAACGCCGTTTGCTCGTCGAACGCGCCTTCGAGCAGGCCGCTGCTGTGCGGGACGCGGACGAAGACGTTGATCGGATAGCGGGACGCGACCGGCAGGATTTTCTCGCCGAGCATTTGCTCGAGCAAATTGTAGATGATCTGCGTGTGGGCCTGGCGTTCGGTGATCGTGGCGAGACCTTCGTCAATCTGCCGGGCATCCAGCGCCGGTCCGAGCGCGGTGCCGTAGGTCAGAATCTTGCCGGCTTGTTTCAACTCCTCCAACGTGGCGAAGATGTCGTCGTTGCGGATCGCGTCGAGCCGGGGGTTGTGGAGCTGGTAGAGATCAATCCGGTCGGTCTGCAGCCGCTGGAGGCTTTTTTCGCAGGCCGACCGGATGTACGCCGGTGTCCAGCGGTGCGGCCGCTCGCGCTGGCCGGGCTGGACGCCGGGATGATTGTAGAAATCGTAGCCGAACTTGGTGGCGATGACGATTTCGTCGCGCTGACCGGCCAACGCCTGCGCCAGCAGCGTTTCGCCCTTGCCGTCGCCGTACACGTCGGCGGTGTCGAAGAAATTGATGCCGCGTTCGAACGCCCGGCGGAGCAGGCGGACGCCGGTGGCAAAATCGTTCGCCGGCACGCCCCACATGGTGGTGCCGATGGTCCAGACGCCGAATCCGACCTCGGAGATGGTCCGGTCGGTGCCCTTGAGTGGCCGGTATTTCATAACGTGGCGAGAACCTCCTCGATGCTGCCGCGGATGCCGGTGAAGATCGGCGTGTCGCGCAGCGTGTACTTGCGGACCTCGTGCTCCCGCATTTCCATGACCAGATTCAGAAAATCAGCGGGAACGTCGCCCTCGAACGCGACGACAAACTCCGGGTCGTCGAGGCCGAAGCTGTAGCTGGTGTTGATCTTGATGCCGGGGTAACGGTGGCCGGCTTCGATGTGGACGTTCATCATCCGTTGCCGGTCGGCCTGCGGGAGTTGATACCAGTCGGTCGTTTTCCAAAACGGGTAAATGAAGATGTATTTGCTCGTGCCCGGCACGACGCGCCCGCGCCGGCCCTCGCTGCCGGGATGCTCGTGGTGGTCCACGTACAGCGAGCGTTTGGTCATCCCGAGGTAACTGTACGGCGTCGCGCACCACTGGCCGAGGCCGGTGCGGCGGAGTTGGGTGGTCATCGCGGTGAAATCCTCGAGTCGGTTGCTGATCCGCCACAACCCGAAATCGGTGTCGCCGCGGGTGCCGACGGTGCTGAACGGGAGCACGAGACATTGTTGCTGCCAGGCGTGCACCACCCCGGCAAACTCGGCCAGCCCGGCCGCGCGTTGTTCCCGGGGCAACCGGTGCCATGCCGGTTCGGCCTTGTAGAACACATAGTTCACGTACTGCGGTTGGCTGTTGCCTGTCATGGCCGGCACCGATAAACCGGGTTTGGCCACTTGTCCAGTGGCGCCACGGTGCTATTGTCCCGCGTGCAAATTCCCGTTTCGTTCAACGATCCCGTCAACGCCCGGATTCTCGCCGTCGCCGAGGACCGGCTCCAGGGGTTTCAACGCGACCCGCTGGGCGCGATTGCCCGGCAAGCGGGCGTGGCGCTGCCGACCGTGATTGCCCGGTTGCAGGCGATGTTGCAGGCCGGCACGATCCGGCGCATCCGCCAAACGGTGCTGGCCGCCAACCTCGCCCAGGGCGCGCTCGTGGCGTGGCAGGTGCCGGCACCGCAGCTCCAGCGCGCGTTCGACTGGATGTTTCAGCAGGACCCGTTCACCGGTCATGTCGTCATCCGCACCACGGACGCCGGCCCGACGACGTACCGGCTGTGGACGACGGTGAAGGTGCCGCCGGGGTTTTCCCTGTCGGCGCATTGCGCCTTGCTTGGCCGGCTGACCGGCGCGACGCGATACGTTCTGTTGCCGGCCCGGAAACTGTTCGTGCTCGGGGTCGGCCACATCCGCCGGCGCGGCCTCGAACCCGGCCGCCGCGCCGACGCGCTCGCCGCGGCCACCGACGTGGCGGTGACGCCGTTGACCGACCGGGAATGGCGGGTGTTGACGGCGCTGAAACGCGAATTTGCCCCGGCCGAACTCGTGCCGGAGATTTGGGCCGCGCGCGCCCGGGAAGCGGGCGAGACGCTGGCGGATTTTCTGGCGCTGGCGGCGGACTTCGACCGGCGCAAGATCCTCGGCCGGTTCTCGGCGTTTCTCGAACATGTGAAGCCGGTCGGCTCCGGCGAACGGGTGACGCGGTTCAACGCGCTGTTTCACTGGGCGGTGCCGCCCGGCCGCGAGGTGGACGCAGGCCGGGAAGTGGGCCGGCACCACATCCTGACCCACGCCTACTGGCGCGAGGGCGGCCCGGAGTTTCACGGCGTCAACATCATGGGCGTCGCCCACGGCACCGACAAACAACTGTTGCTCGCCCATAAAACCGCCATCGACCGGCATTTGGAAGAGGCCGGGATCGCGGTGAGTTACACGAACGTCTTCTGGGGCGGCCGGAGCGAAATCAAGCCGTCGGAAATCTCCCCGCTCGCCTACCGGGACTGGTTCCAGCGTTGGTCAGGCCGTCCTTCCGCCGCACCCGCGCTGGCGGCACCGCCCGGACCGTCCCCGTGATTGGACGACCCGCCCTTGACCGGTCTGCGCTTTTCACTACTGTGCCGCAGGTCCTGACATGAAACTCGTCTTTCTCGAACTCCACGCCTGGGAGGCGGACTATCTGCGCGCCCGGCTCCAAACCCCACACGAACTGGTGGTCATCCCGCGCCCGCTGGAGGACGGCGACCTGCCCGCGCTGGCCGATGCCCTGGTGGTGTCGCCGTTCATCTACTCGAAACTCACCGCGGAGCGGCTCGCCCACTTGCCCCGCCTCAAACTGGTGGCCACCCGCTCGACCGGCTTCGATCACGTGGACCTCGCCGCCTGCCGGGCGCGCGGCATCACGGTCTGCAACGTCCCCTCCTACGGCGAGAACACCGTCGCCGAGCACACTTTTGCCCTGATCCTCGCGCTTTCCCGCAAGGTGCACGAGGCGTTCGTCCGCGTCCGGGCCGGCAACTTCTCACTCGACGGCCTGCGCGGGTTCGACCTCAAGGACAAAACCATCGGCGTCATCGGGGCCGGTCACATCGGGCTGCACGTCATCCGCATTGCCCGCGGTTTCGGCATGAACGTGCTGGCGTTCGATCCCCGCCGCGATCGTTTTCTCGCCGAGGTGCTCGGCTTCGCGTACGCCGACCTGGATGATGTGTTGGCGCGCGCGGATATTCTCACGTTGCATGCCCCCGACAACTCGCACACCCACCATCTCATCAACCGCGCCAACATCCACCGCTTGAAACGCGGCGCCATCCTCATCAACACCTCTCGCGGCGGCCTGGTGGACACCACTGCCCTGCTGGAGGCGCTCGACCAGGGGATTCTCGCCGGGGCCGGCCTGGACGTGTTGGAAGGCGAGGAAGCCGTCCTCGAAGAAAGCGCGTTGCTCAGCGACCAGACCAATCCCGAACTGCTGCGCCGCGCCATCCAGAACCACCTGATCCTCAAAAAACCCAACGTCGTCTTCACCCCGCACAACGCCTTCAACAGTGAGGAAGCGCTGGAACGAATCCTCGAAACCACTGCCGACAACATCCGCGCGTTCGCCGCCGGCACGCCAAAGAATGTGGTCGGTTGAGTCAGCCCCAGAAACGGGGACGACCGGAAAGAAACTGGACGTCGCGCTGTGGGATGCTTTCCCGATCCCACCCGGGGACTCGACAGGGGCCGTCCGGCTCGCTACTGTAGCCCGCCATGAGCCAAGCCATCCGGTTGGAAGTCGAATCCGCCAAAGGCCAACAAACCATCCTGGTTGGCCGCGGCCGGCCGCGTTTGCTCACCGAGATTCTGCGCCGGGAACGATTGCCGCTCAACACCCGCTGCGGCCAACGCGGCCTTTGCGACGGCTGTATCATCGAACTGCTCGAAGGCACGCTCGTCAAAGCCAGCACCGGCGAAAAAGTCACCACCGGCAGCGTCCGCGGCTGCGAATACCGGCTCGACGACACGCCGGTGCGCATCCGCATCCCGGCCCGGTCGCTCCTGGCCTACGAACCGCAGGCCGTCAGCGAGTTTCGGTTGAACGTTCCCCGCGCTCACGACCCGGTCTGGCAAACGGTGGCGGCCCCCATCACCGCACTGAAACGCCGCCGGCCCATCCGCGGGTTGCCGGCCACGACCGGCTACGCCACGATGGAATACCGGGACGACCATTGGCTCGTGACCGGCGTCGCCGCTCAACCGCCGGCCCGCGCGCTCGGCGTGGCGGTGGACATCGGCACGACCACGGTGGCGGTGATGTTGGTGGACCTCGCCGACGGCAAAATCCTCGGCCGGTGCGCCGATTTCAACAAACAGATGCACCTCGGCGACGACGTGGCGACGCGGATCGGTTTGTGCGCGGCCGACAAGACAATGCTCGGCCAGTTGCAGGAGGCCGTAGTCAATCAAACCATTGTGCCGCTGCTTGACGCGTGTCTGCGGCAGGCCCGCGCCGACCGCGCCGAAGTCAAGGCGATGGCTGTCGCGGCCAACACGACGATGCTGCATCTGTTTGCCGGGGTGGACCCGACGCCGCTGGGCGTGTATCCGTTCCAGCCGGCGTTTCTCAACCACCGGCCGCTGGAGCTGTCCGCGTTGCCGGGCGTGAGCGTGCATCTGTTGCCGAGCGCGTCGGCCTACATCGGTGCCGACCTGACGGCCGGCATCCTCGCCAGCGGGTTGGCCTACGACGACGGTCCGAGCATGCTCGTGGACGTCGGCACCAACGGCGAGATCATCCTGAAAAACGGCCATCACCTGCTCGGGTGCGCCACCGCGGCCGGGCCCGCCTTCGAGGGCGCCGGCCTCACCAATGGCATCCGCGCCGGGGCCGGCGCGGTCGAACGGATCTTCCTCACGTCCCGGCCGTTCGCAGTTCAGGCCAGAGTGATCGGCGATACCAAACCGATCGGCATTTGCGGCTCGGCCTACGTGGATCTGCTGGCCGAAGGCCGGCGCGTCGGCCTGCTCACGCCGACCGGCCGCTTCCAGAACGACGGGGCCGGCGACTGGTTGCGGCGGCACGACGACGGTCTGGCGTTGCGCGTGGCGCGCGGCCAGGGCAACCGCGAGATTCTCATTTCGGAAACCGACGTGGCGCATCTGCTCCAATCGAAAGCGGCCATCGGCGCCGGCATTCTGACACTCCTCGAACGCGCCGGGCTGAAACCGGGCGACATCCAGCGGCTCTACATGGCCGGCGGGTTTGGCATGCACATTGATATTCCGAACGCCATCGCCTGCGGACTGCTGCCGGGCTTCGAGCCGCGGCAGGTGCAGGTCGTCGGCAACACGTCGCTGGCCGGCGCGTATCTGGCCTTGCTCGATTGCGGCGCGCTCGACGAAATTGGCCGGATCAGCCAGCGGATTGAGATTGTGGAATTGAATCTCGATCCCCAGTTTGAATCTCGGTACATTGATCAGCTCAGTCTCCCATGAAAACGATTCCACTTTGGTCCAACGATGATCGTGTGCTGGAAATCCACGCGCCGGCCGCGCCGGCCCGGCAGGCCGTCGTGGTCTGTCCCGGCGGCGGCTACCAGGGGCGTGCGCCGCACGAAGCCGGGGTGATTGGCGCATTTCTCGCAGCCCACGGCATCCTGGCGGCCGTCGTGCCGTACCGGGTGCGGCCGCACCGGCATCCCGCGCCGCTGGCCGATGCCTGCCGGGCAATGCGGTTGATGCGGCACCATTTCCCCGGACTGCCGGTGGGCATCATGGGGTTCAGCGCCGGCGGCCATCTCGCCGCCACCGTGGCCACCCAACCGGATTTGTACCACGATCCCCACGATGAGTTCGTCGGCCAACACTCCGCCCGGCCCGACCGGGTGATTCTGGCGTACCCGGTCATCTCGTTTGTGGCCTACGCGCATCAAGGCTCGATGGACAACCTGTTGGGCGCGAACGCGACCCTCGCCCAGCGCCGGCAACTCTCCGCCGAACTCCACGTCACCCCCGCCACGCCGCCGGCGTTTCTGTTTCACACCGCCGACGACGGGGGCGTGCCGGTGGAGAACAGTTTGATGTTCGCGGCGGCCTGCGCGCGGGCACAGGTGCCGTTTGCGCTGCATATTTTCCCGCACGGCCGGCACGGCCTGGGCTTGGCGCTGGACGATCCGGTGTTGCGCCAGTGGCCGGAACTGCTCGTCAACTGGCTCAACTCCGATGTTCGTTGATCACGTCAAAATCTTCGTGAAAGCCGGCGACGGCGGGAACGGCTGCGTCTCGTTCCGCCGGGAGAAATACGTCGAGCGCGGCGGCCCCGACGGCGGCGACGGCGGCGACGGCGGCGACGTGGTGTTGGTGGCCGACAAAAACGTCAGCGATTTGTCGGACCTGTTTTTCAATCCCCGGCTCGTGGCGAAACACGGCGGCCACGGGCGCGGCAAGAACTGCGCGGGCCGGAACGCGCCGGACATTGTCGTCCGCGTGCCGGTCGGCACGCAGGTGTTCTGCCTGAGCCGGCCGGAACGGATTGCGGCGCCGAGCCGGTACCACCCGGCGGCGGCGACGGCGGAGTTCGACGTGGACGCCAAGGTCGGGATGCCGTACCGCGCCAAAAATAGTCCCACCGGAGGGGCGCGCTTCCGCGCACCCGAACCGGAAACCAGCGGCGGCCTCGCGGAAGCGAGGCCCTCCGAAGAATCGCCGGCGTTGCTGGCCGACCTTGTGGAAGACGGCCAGCGGGTGGTCGTCGCCCACGGCGGCCGGGGCGGCCGGGGCAATTACCATTTCAAAAGCGCGACGCATCAGGCGCCGCGCGAGTTCGAGTACGGCGAGCCGGGCGAACAACTCCACCTCGCGCTGGAGTTGAAGACCATCGCGGATGTCGGGCTGGTCGGCTACCCGAATGCCGGCAAGTCCACACTCCTGGCGAAACTGACGCGGGCGCATCCGAAGATCGCGCCGTATCCGTTCACGACGCTCTCGCCGAACGTGGGGCAGGTGGAATTCGACGATTGGGGGCGGATGACGATGGCCGACATCCCCGGCTTGATTGAGGGCGCGCACGAGGGCCGGGGATTGGGGCACGAGTTTCTGCGGCACATCGAACGGTGCCGGGTGTTGTTGATCTTGCTCGACATGGCCGGGGTGGACGGCCGCGATCCGCGCGAGGATTACCGGCAATTGTTGGAGGAGCTGAAGCTGCACAACCCGGCGTTGCTGGAGAAACCCCGGCTGGTCGTCGCCAACAAAATGGACCTGCCGGACGCCGCGAAGAAACTGACGGCGTTTCGCCGCAAGTACCGCGTGCCGGTGGTGAAGATTTCGGCATTGGAAAGCAACGGGCTGGACAAATTGAAGCTCGCTATTCGGAAAGTGTTGGCGTAGCATTTTCGGTCGGTGAATCGGAATCAGATCATCGGTGGGGCCGTCATCACAGCACTGGTTGTGCTGTTGTTTTTTTTCAACCCGGTCGAGATGCGGTGGTTGCCGCCGTGCCTGTTTCATCAACTGACCGGCTGGAGTTGTCCCGGCTGTGGCGCGACGCGGGCGGTGCATCAACTCCTGCACGGCGAGTGGCGGCTGGCGTTGCACTGCAATGCAATGGTGGTTGTGCTCTTGCCGGTGGCGGTGGTGGGCTGGCGGTGGCGGAACCGGCCGGGCGTGGGCTGGGCGTTGTTGACGGCGGTGCTGGTATTCGGAATCATCCGCAACGTGCCGGTGGAGCCGTTCACGTTACTCAAACCTTAACGCGGAGAGGAGAACGTCATGTACAAGGTAATCGGAGCCGATGGCAAAGAGTACGGGCCGGTCACCGCCGAGCAACTCCGGCAATGGATGCAAGAAGGCCGGGTCAACAACCAAACCATGGTGCAAAGCGAAGGCGCTATGGACTGGAAAGCGTTGGGCTCGTTTCCCGAATTCAGCGCACCGCCTGTGGCGGGGGGCGGGGAAGCTCCGCCGCATCGGCTGACACAGTTTCCCGTTGCGGTGGTGATTCTCCTGCATTTCCTGACGTGCGGCATTTTCACGTTCATTTGGCTCAACTTGATGCATGGCAAGCTGCCCCGCGTCCGCGCCAATGATCCCTCGGCCGGTAAAGCCGTCGGCTTCTGTTTTATCCCGTTCTTCAACCTGTACTGGATCTTCTTTACCTACCGGCGGCTGTGTCTCCGCGTGGACGAACAGCGCGAGTTGTACGGGCTGCCCCCCAGCAATCTCCGGGAATTGGCCACGACGCACTGCATCTTCCAGATCATTCCGTACCTGAACATCCTGCTGGGCTATACGATCATCACGCCGATCTTTCTCGGCATGATGCAGTCCAGCATCAATCAACTCGCCGCCGCCAGCGCCGGCACCGCGCCGCGGCGGACGTTGCCGGCCACCACGGTACCCGCCCCCGGCCTGTCGGGACCGGCGGTGGTCGCCATCGTGTTGGCCTGTCTGATTCCGTTCTTCGGTTTTTTTGCCGCGCTGGCGATTCCCGGTTTTGTCAAAGCCCGGAAACAATCCCAGGCGCGCCGGGTCATCAACGACGCCCGGCGACTCGATGCCGCCATTGACCAGTGGGCCATCGAAAAGGGCAAGCGCGACGGCGACGCGATCAACACCACCGAAGCCGCCGCCTATTTGCGTGATGGGTGGAAATCCGTGGACATTCTCGGTAATCCCTACGAAATTTCCGTTGTGGGGCCGAACCAGATTCGGATCTCGCCCACCACAAAGACGGCGCTCAACGGCGTCGGGGTGGACTGGGGCAATTTCTAACAAGGAGAACGTCATGTACAAGATCATCGGAGCGGATGGCAAAGAGTACGGGCCGGTCAGCGCGGCGCAGTTGCGGCAGTGGGTGCAGGAAGGCCGGGCCAACGCCCAAACGCAAGTGCAGGTCGAAGGCAGCACGGCATGGAGTCCGTTGGGAACGCTGCCGGAGTTTGCGGAGGTGTTCGCGGCCGGCAGCCCGCCGCCGGTGGTGCAGGCGGTGACCAATGAGCAATGGGCCGCCAGCATCGAAGCGCGGGATTACCGGCTGGAGATTGGCCGGTGCATCCGCCGGGGGTGGGAATTGGTGAAGTCGGATTTTTGGCTGCTGGTCGGCGCGTCGTTTGTCGCGGGCGTGATCGTGGCCGGCGGCGGCATTCCTTATCTCGGCGCCTTGATTGGTTTGATTATCGGGGGGCCGATGATGGGCGGCCTGTACGCGTTGTTTCTGAAGAAGATCCGTGGCCAGCCGGTGACATTTGGCGACGCCTTTATGGGGTTCAGCGTGGCCTTTGTGCCGCTGATGCTGGCGTACGTGGTGACCGGACTGCTGACCTGTTTGGGGTTGCTGCTGTGTCTTTTGCCGGGCATCTACCTCGGCGTGTGCTGGGTGTTCACGCTGCCGTTGGTGATCGATCGCAAAATGGAGTTCGGCGCGGCGATGAAACTCAGCCGCAAGGTCGTCAGCAAACATTGGTGGAGCGTTTTCGGGTTTCTCATCGTCTGCGGATTGGTCACCCTGCTCGGCGTGTTGGCCTGTTGTGTCGGCGTTTTCGTTGCGGCGGCGGTGGTGGAGGCCGCCCTGATGTACGCCTATGAAGACATCTTTGGTGCCGGTCAACCGGCCGCGTGATTGTCTGTTGGTGAACCTGCTGGTGCTGCCGGGCCTCGGCTCGTTGATGGGCGGGCGGAAGGTTGGTTGGGCGCAGCTCAGCATGGCGATCATCGGATTTGTGTTGACGCCGGCGTATTTCCTCGGCGCGGCCCGGTATTGGCTGCGCACCGGGCACTTCGTTATTGCACTGGACCGGTATCTGGTGGTGAGCGGGGCCGGTGTGCTGCTGTTTCTCGGCGCGTGGCTGTGGGGGCTGGCGACGGGGCTTGCCATTCGGCGCGCTTCCCGGTCACAATAGCCACCATGCCAACCACCGCACTGCAACCGGGCCAGCGCCTCGAACTCGACATCACCACTGTCGCGTTCGGCGGGGATGGCATCGGCCGCCACGAGAACTTCGTGATCTTCGTGCCGTTTGTGATCGCCGGTGAACGCGTCGAAGTGGAGATCGTCGAGGTCAAACGCAAGTACGCCATTGCCGACCTGATTCGCGTCATCACGCCGTCGCCCCACCGGGTCGCGCCGCGGTGCCCGTACTACACGCAGTGCGCCGGTTGCCAGTATCAACACGTGGAGTACCGGCAGCAACTGGAGATGAAACGCGCCCAGATTCGCGACGTGTTCCAGCGGATCGGCAAAATCGCCGAGCCGCCGATTGCGCCGGTCGTCGGTTCGCCCCGGCAATATCATTACCGGAACAAGATCGTCGTCCACGGTCCCGGCAAGCCCGGGTTCTGGACCATGCGGGGCCGGTCGGTGCTCGCCATTGAGCAATGCCCGATTGCCCGCGAGGAGATCAACAAGGAGCTGGCCGTTCTCAGTGCGCAGGAGTCGGTGGCAAAGCATGTGACGTTGCGGTGTGATTCGGCCGGTCGGGTGCGGACGTTTACCGAGCCGCCGGCGGGCGAAGTCATCGAGGAAACAATGCTCGGCAAGACGCTGCACGTGCCGGTCGGCTCTTTCTTTCAGATCAACGCCGGGGTCATCGAGCAGGTGCTCGCACACACCCGGCAGGCGTTTGCGGCCAGCGGCTGCCGGGTGGTGGTGGACGCGTACTGCGGCGTCGGGTTGTTCGCGCTGCTGCTCGCCGATTTGGCCGGGCACGTGTACGGGATGGAACTCGACGCCGCCGCCATTCAAGTCGCGAACGCCAACGCCGAGCGATTGGGCCTGAAGAACTACGATTTCTATCCCGGCACGACGGACCGGCTGCTGTTTTACACGCTCCGGCAATGCAAGCTGGAGGAGACGTGCCTGATTCTCGATCCGCCCCGGTCGGGCTGCGGCAAGCAGGTGTTGAAGACGCTCGCGAAACAGAAACCGCGCGCGTTGATTTACGTTTCCTGCGCCCCGGCGATGCTGGCCCGCGACGTGAAGGAACTCCTCGCCGCCGGTTACCGGCTGGAGCGGGTGACGCCGTTTGACATGTTTCCGCAGACGGCCCACTGCGAGGCGGTGGCGGAATTGAGCACGCCATGAACGATCTTGAAACCATCGAGGGCACCGTCGAGAAGATCGTGTACGTCAATGAGGAGAACCAGTACACGGTCGCGCAACTCCTGCCGGAAGGCCGCGGCCGGCAGGAGCCGGTGACCATTGTCGGCAACCTCGCCGCGTTGCAGGTCGGCGAAACCGTCCGGGCGCAGGGCCGGTGGACGGTGCACAAACAGTTTGGCCGGCAGTTCGCGGTGGAAAAGTTCGAGTCGGTGCTACCGCGCACGGTCGTCGGCATCAAAAAATATCTCGGCAGCGGGCTGGTGAAGGGAATCGGGCCGACGTTTGCCGACCGGATCGTGGCGCATTTCGGCGACAAGACGCTGGAGGTCATTGACCAGTTCTCGGCAAAACTCCGGGAGGTGGACGGGATCGGGCCGGAACGCGCCCGGCGGATCCGGGAAGCGTGGGTCGCGCAAAAGAGCGTCCGCGACATCATGATTTTTCTCCAGGGCCACGGCATCGGCAGCGCGCACGCGGCGAAGATTTACCGGCAATACGGCGACCAGGCGATGGCCGTCGTCCGCGAAAATCCCTACCGGCTGGCGAAAGACATTACCGGCATCGGGTTCAAGACGGCGGACGGCATTGCGGCGAAGCTCGGTGTGGCGCGGGATTCGATTCACCGGTTGAAAGCCGGGGTGCTGTACACGTTGGAGGAAGCCACCGAGGCCGGGCACTGCTGTCTGCCGCGGGAGATGCTCGAGCGGGCGGCGGCGGAGTTGCTCGGCGTCGAAGTGCAGCCGGTCGAGGCGGCGCTGGAACTGCTGGCGGTGGGCGGCGACGTGGTGTTCGACGGCGAGGTGGTGTACCTGACCGGGCTGCACCGGTGCGAGACGGGGGTGGCGCAACGGATCACGGAGTTGCGGCTCGCGCCCGTGGGGTTGCCGACTCTGGATCTCGACAAGGCGTTGCTCTGGGCGCAGCAGAAGACCGGCGTCGGGTTGGCCGCCGCCCAACAACAGGCCGTGCGGACGGCGTTGACCGCGAAAGTCTGCGTCATTACCGGCGGCCCCGGCGTCGGCAAGACGACGATCATCAATTACATCGTCCAGATTCTGCGGGCGAAGAAATGCGCGGTGTTGCTGGCGGCGCCGACGGGCCGGGCGGCCAAACGGATGAGCGAGGCGACCGGCGCGCCGGCCCAGACGATCCACCGGTTGCTGAAGTACGACCCGCACGAAGGCGGGTTCACGCACAACGAGCGGCGACCGCTCAAGGGCGACATCGTCATCATTGACGAGGCGTCAATGCTCGACATCCCGCTGGCGTATCACCTGTTGAAAGCAATACCGGCCAGCGCCTCGGTGGTGTTTGTCGGCGATGTGGATCAACTGCCGTCGGTCGGCCCCGGCAACTTCCTGCGCGACTTGATCGAGTGCGACCGGGTGCCGGTGGTGCGGTTGACGGAGATTTTCCGGCAGGCCAGGGACAGCCTGATCATCACCAACGCCCACCGGGTCAACCGCGGCGAGTTGCCGGTGTGCGACGCGCCGGCGGGCAGTGATTTCTTTTTCATCGAGGAAAACGAGCCGGAAAAGGTGTTGGCGACGATCAAGGCGCTGTGCGCCGAGCGGGTGCCGCAGAAGTTTGGGTTCGACCCGATGCGGGACATTCAGGTGCTGACGCCGATGCACAAGGGCGTCTGCGGCGCGGAGAATCTCAACCGGGAATTGCAGGCGGCGCTCAACCCGACCGGCCCGCACGCGCAACGGTTTGGCCGGACATACCGGGTGGGCGACCGGGTGATGCAGACGCGGAACAATTACGACAAAGACGTGTTCAACGGCGACCTGGGCCGGATCCAGCGGCTCGATCTCGTGGACCAGCAGATGATCGTCGAGATTGACGGCCGGGCGGTGCCGTACGACTTCGACGACCTGGACGAACTGCTGCCGGCCTACGCGATCAGCGTCCACAAATCGCAGGGCAACGAGTACCCGGTCGTCATCGCCCCGATCCTCACGCAGCATTTCGTGTTGTTGCAGCGCAACCTGCTCTACACCGCGATCACGCGGGGCAAGAAGTTGGTGGTGTTGGTCGGCTCGAAAAAGGCGTTGGCGATTGCGGTGCGGAACAACCGGACGGCGGCCCGGTACAGTTTATTGCGGGACCGATTGGCGGGGCGCTGACCCGTTGGCGTAGCGGCGGAGGAGGACGGCGGTGTTGCGGCCGCCGAAACTGAACGAGTTGCTGGCGACAATCTCCATCCGGTGCGGACGGGCTTTGTTGGGCACGTAATCGAGGTCGCACTCGGGGTCGGGATACTCGTAGTTGATGGTCGGCGGCAGCATGTGGTCGCGCAGCGCGAGGCAACAGGCGGCGAGTTCGGCGACGCCGCAGGCGCCCTGCGTGTGGCCCATGGCGGATTTGATCGAGCTGACCGGCAGGTCGTACACGTGCTCCCCGAAAACTTTCTTCAACACGATCGTCTCGATCTTGTCGCCGGCGGGCGTGGAGGTGCCGTGGGCGTTGAGGTAGTCCACCTGGTGGGGGCGGACGCCGGCATGGGCGAGCGCCAGGCGGAGGGCGCGGGCGGCCTGTGCGCCGTCGGGGGCCGGGTGGCACATGTGATAGGCGTCGCAGGTCGAGGCCCACCCGATCAACTCGGCGTAAATGCGCGCGCCGCGGCGTTTGGCGTGTTCGAGTTCCTCGATGACGAGCATCGCGCCGCCTTCGCCCATGACGAACCCGTCGCGTTTTTTGTCGAACGGCCGGGAGGCGCGTTGCGGCTCGGCGTTGCGGGACGACAAGGCGTAGCTCGCGCCGAACGCCGCCACGATGAGCGGGTGCAACGGACAATCCGCGCCGCCGGCGAGCATCGCGTCCACGTCGCCTTTCACAATCAGGTCGGCGGCGTGGGCGACGGCGGCCGTCGAGCAATCGCAGCCGGTCGAGATGGTGATGCTCGGCGCCTTCAGGCCGAGGTGCAGGGAGACCTGGCCGCCGGCCGCCCCGGTGAAAATGGCAATGCCCATGTACGGGCTGATGGCCTGCAGGCCTTTTTGTTTGTACACTTCGAATTCCTGGGCGCCGAATTGGAGACCGGCATAGGCGGTGCCCATTGAGACGCCGATGCGGTGGCGGTCTTCCTTGTCCAAATCCAACGCGGCGTCTTCGAGCGCGAGGTACGAGGAGGCCAGTGCGAGCTGGGCGAACCGGTCCATGCGGCGGACGTCTTTGCGGCCGAGCCAGCGTTCGGGGCGGAAATCTTTGACCTCGGCGGCGATTTTCCAGGCGCAGTCAGATTTCTCCAACATTGGCGACCGATCCACGCCGGACACACCGGCGAGGAGGTTGCGCCAGAATTCCTCCACGCCAATGCCCACCGGCGTGACCACGCCGATCCCGGTCACCACCACTCGTCGTTTGGCGGCCACTCCCATAAAGTTTCCCGCGCCGTTTCTACAACAAGCCGCGGGCGGAGTAAAGGCCGGTGTGTTCAAGAAACCATGGGCAGGTTGACGCGGAAACTGGCGCCGTGGCCTTCGGTGCTCACGACGGAGATGTTGCCGCCGTGGTCGCGGATGATTTTCTGCGAGATGGACAGGCCGAGGCCGGTGCCCTCTTTCTTGGTCGTGAAAAACGGATCGAAAATGCGGTGGCGCACCGCCGCCGGAATGCCGGGGCCGTTGTCGGCCACCTCGATGAAGGCGAAATCCCGCACTTCGCCATCGGTGGTGCTTTCCAGCGGGCGGATGCCGGTTGTCACGCGGATGCGGCCCTGTTCGGGCAACACATCAATCGCGTTGTTCAACAGATTGAGCAACACCTGCAACACCTGTTGTTTGTCCACGCGCAGGACCGGTTGGCTGTGAAACTCCTTTACCAGTTCGATGCGCTTGCTTTTTAACCGCGGCTGCACCAGCAGCAACGCCTCGTCCACCAGGTCGCCGACCGGATAGTCGCTCACAGTCACCTGAGCCGGCCGGGCGAACGCGAGCATCGTTTCCACCACCTTCGTGATCCGATCCACGTCCTTGAGCACCAACTGGCTGAACTCATTCTTAAACTCCGGGTCGTCCATCTTGGTCGGCAGCAGTTGGGCGAAGGTGCGGATGGAGGCGAGCGGGTTGCGAATTTCGTGGGCGACGCCCGCGGCGACAGTCCCCAACTCCGCGAGCTTGTTTTTGCGGAGGAACTCTTCCTGCATCCGCCGGTAGCGGACGGCCAGCGAGATTTCTGTGGCCAATGTTTCCAGCAGTCGTAAATCGCTCACAAAGAACATCTGCCGGTTGATCTTCTCCCCGACGCCCATGATTCCAATCAGTTTGTCGTCCAACATCATCGGGACCGCCACGGCGATGTGCAGGCGATCCATCTCCGCGGCGATTTCCTTGGTCTTGTGCGCGGGGCCGCGTCGGGCCAGCTCGTCGCGAGCGATAATCTCGTGGTGGTCATGGAAAAACTGCACCATTCGTGCATTTTCCGGGAGCGCCGCCAAACCGGCTAACTCCGCCTCATTCACCCCGGAGGCGGCCACCACCTTGAACACACCGGTGAGCGGATCCTGCATGATCATCAGAACGCGCGCGACCTGCATTTGCCGGTGCACGGTGGTGGCCACCATCTCCAGCACCTGGTCAATCGTCGGCACCCGGCCCAATTCTTTGACCATCCCCGCGAGGGCATCCTGATAGCCGAACCGTTTGGCAAACATCCGTTCCTGCATGATGCGTTCCGCGCGGGGCAGCCAGCGCGGGAGCGTGGCGGTGAGCGCAAATCCGACCGTCACAACCAACGTCAGCGTGAACAGGACCTGTTCCTGATTCATGAACGTGGGCGCCACCAACGCCATCCCGCCCACAAACAACAGGCTGACTGCCACGACGACGACCAACGTGATCGAATGCAGCAACACCCGGGCGATCACGACGTGGTAGTCGGCCAGTCGTGTTTTACTGAGAACGTACGCCAGAATCCCCAAGTTCAACGGCAGCACGAAGAATCCAAACGGTTGGATATTGATGTCGTATTCCAGCGGCAAAATGGTGATGTGGATGGTCAGGAACATGATCAGCCACGCGACCGTGAAGTACACCAAATAGGTTCGCCGATAGCCGATCTCCGCGTAGGCGGTTCGCACGAGGACGGCGGCCGCCAAGAACTGCCAGAACACCAGATGTACTCCCAACGGCAGATACCAGTTCCGTTGGTAAAATACGTAATGGTCCATGTACGGACACTGTTGTTTCAGCCCGGCAACAATGAACCCCCGCCAAAGGGCCGCGAGGAAAAAAAACGCCATCCCGTAAGCCAGCATGGTCCACCACCGCATCACTCGGGTCCGGTCGGCGGCCGTGCATAAACTGTGGAACAACACGGGTTGAAGCATTATGGCAAACGATAATGTGAACCGCGCCCAAACCAACGCTTCGTTCTCCGCCATCGGCCGAAAATACTGCGCGTAACACAACAACCAACCGGCTAGCATTATCATGGCCACCCCGAACGTGGGGCCAATAGCCTGATAGCGGTTCTTCCACAAGACCACCCCTGCGATGACGAAGCACGCCAGCGCGTCGGCGAGAACCAGGTAGTAGTAAAACTGTGTCATGGGCGGCGCTTGCGGGCTTTCAGAAGGGCCGACCAGCGCGGCACCAAGGCGCCGACCTCCTGCTGATAGGTCCGGTATTGATCGCCAAATTTTTCCGTCAAAGCCAGCTCTTCGGAGCGGAGACGCAACAACAACACGGGAATGAGGGTGACCAAGGCCAGTCCGAGTGTGCACCAGGCACTCACCACGACCGGAATCGAAAGCGCTTCCAATACGATTGCGGCGTAGTTTGGGTGTCGCACATAGGCATAAATACCGTTGCGGACGAGTTGATGTCCCTCCCGGATTTCGATCTGCAAACTCCACATCCTGCCCAACGTCCCAATTGCGACTTCCCGAATCGCCACCGATCCGGCGTAGGCCAGCACGCCCACGACACTGACCCACACCACCAGCGGCCGGTGGGTGACGAAATGTTCGGTCAAACTCCCCCCCACAATCAGCACGTAGGAACCAAAGAGCGCGTACAGTGACCACTGCATCTGCTGCCGGCCAGGCACGATCCCCCGATGCCGGAACGTGGCCACGGCCCGTTCGAGCAGCACCACCCCCAGAAAGGCGACAACAAACCAATTTTCCCCAGTCATGTGTTTTTCTCCCGGTTGCTCATGGTTTCACTCCCCGGACCAACCACAACTCCTTCAACGTGCTGCACGGATGGATCGTGGCCCGCAACCCGGCCGCTTCCAGGTCCCGCGCCACATCGCGCGGCGCAATAAAGTCCACCCCGCCCCGGTCGAACTCACGGACTGTCCAGTTGTAGTGAATTTGCGCGGCGAACCGGCGTTTCATTTGCGCGATCGGATTCCACTTCGATCCGTGGTGCAGTGAGTAGTCGAAATTCAACACGCACAACTCGCCCCCCGGAGCGAGATACTCGCGGAACTTGGCAAACAAGGCTGGCCGATTCCGAAAATGATGCGCGGCGATGTTGGAGACGACGTGCGTGAATGGTTGCCGCCGCACCCGGTCGGGCAGGTTGTTCATGTCGGCGCAAATCACTTCCACGCCCGGTTGTGCCGCCAGAAACGCGCGGAAAAACACCCACGGTGTCCGATCCACCGCGACGCACGTGTTGCCGCGGCTGGCAAACGCATTGGAGTAGATGCCGCTGCCGCAACCGAGATCAAGCACCCGGCAACCCCCGGCCTTCAATCGCGGCGAGAATCGCCAGTACGCATTGATGCCGGTGCGTTCCGCCAGTGCGTCGCAAGTTTCGAGCATGAACGGTGGCGGCCGCACCACCCAACTCGTGTCGCCCCGCAACGCCTCCACTTTCAGCAATACTCCCAACAAATCGTCCACGCCGTAGTATCCATCGGCAAAGACTCGCAACTCCCCGGTCAGTGCTGTCAACTGTGTCGGGGACAACCGCACCCGGCCATCCGCGTACGACGCGATTCCGTACGCATCGGCCATCACCAAAAAATTGTCCCAGTGGGCGCGGGCGGCGGCGCGCAAGGAGGGGTTGTTGCCGGCAAACGCGGGATCGTACTTCGCGTGCAACGTCTTCACGACTGGGTTCCAGTCGGCCACCTCGGCGGGAGGGAGCACGAATTCGATTGCCGCGCCACGGCCCCCCAGCCACCGCGCGTGTTGGAGCAGATGCCGGAGAAATCCCTCTTTGGTGGGTTGCTCCGTTTGCGCGCAGTACTGCTGGAGCAACACGACGTCCTCCTCCGCGGCCGGCATCCCGTGCACCAAATAGAACTCCACCACGTCATCCAATGTTGCCGCACAAGCGGGCTGTTGTCGCAGAAACTCGACAATCCCCGTCCGCAAAAAGTTACCGAGAACAATATACCGAGTCGCGGCCAGCAAGTGCTGGCTGCGCCGGGCCCGTTTCCATGATTGGAGAATCATTCGACCTCCTCGCTGCCCAGCCTAGCGCAAATTAGGGCTGTCCGACAATAGGGAAAGTCTTGTCCCATCGGGAACAATCCGCCATCATCCTCGCCATGACCGAAACAGTACAACGCGCGCCGTGGCTGCTGCCGGTGGGGTGGATGGTGGTGATTTTTGCGCTGTCGGCCTTGCCGGGCCAGGCGGTCAATGAGGTCTCCGGCGGCGTTCTCGGCTTCAACCACCTCGACAAAGTGGCGCATGGCGCCGTTTACGCCGTGTTGGGCTGGCTCTGGCTCCGGACACTTCAGCAATCGGGCCGGTGGCCGTTGCCAAAGGCGCTCGCGC